>Ga0316198_10000316_pt1 | contig 24321 bp, 20 predicted proteins | sample OudBieAanoxic_MG_FD_204935 | JGI IMG/M metagenome (GOLD analysis project Ga0316198, IMG submission 204935) | Coastal sediment microbial communities from Oude Bieten Haven, Netherlands - site A anoxic | ecosystem: Environmental > Aquatic > Marine > Coastal > Sediment | place: Netherlands...
ATTTTATAGGTGAAGCTCCCATTGTTTGGATAGAAAGCAATGAAGAATCAAATTTCTACACGGCACAGTTAGAAGCCCGTGATCGACAGCCATAGGCACTACACTGAATCTCGCTTAGTCGGCATGTTTCGAAATATATGCATATCCTCATTTTTATGTAACTATGGCTGTCAAACCCAGGTCCAGGCTTCATGAGGAAAGATATCCCCAGACAGCTTTAGCCTGGTTGCGTTCATTGATTTTTTCATATGGAATTGTGTATTGCTGAATGGCAAATACACAAAATTTCATCTGTTTTAAAAGTGTGTCTTTCGTGCCTTAACCTTTTATCCCGTGAGAATGTATATTTGATTTGCCAATCACATTCTCCATAAATCTATTCCTATTTGTATAGGTCCAATATTCTTGCCAAAACATGCAGTGACCAATATTGCACGACAAGTATCAAATTATAACACCATAAACGACATCGAAGAATGGTATTATTGGTTATAAATTACGAAATGACGAACAATGAAAAATCTAATGAAACCGGAGAATGAAGCAGAAGCAAATGTCATCAAATCGGTACTAGAGGAACATGGAATATATGCCGAAATAAAATCGTTTCATGATACTGCTTATGATGGTCTTTTCCAATCTCAATATGGCTGGGGAGTAATTCGTGTGTCTGAGTCGGACCTAATAGAAGCAAAAAGAATAATTGAAGAATGGAAAAATGCATCTATTAAAGAAATCCCGTGGGAAAACAAGCGAAATAGTACTTAAACGTGATGGAGGGAAACCTTAATCGTATACCCATACCATCTATGTGTAGCCTTTATGCCAAGACCTCCACTCGCTATTCATCATACGTTGGTGTAATATTGAAACATAATGTACTCCCCTTGATATTAAGGGAGCCACCAACGATATAACGACAGGAGGACCACCATGAAAGTGCATTACGCCGTCCATTGTTGCCTTGAATACCATCGGGCAAATTCAAAAAAAAGGCACCACAAAAAACTACGAGATCCTGCTTACCATTTTTAACCGAGAATACGGTGATCGGGAAATAAACTCCATCACCTCAGATGAGGTCATGGGATTTCTGAACCGACTCGGTGAAGGCACCAAGCAGGCCACAAAGAAATTTCGATACGCACTCCTCAAGGCGTTTTTCAATTTTATCAGAAACACCGTCGATGAGACCCTTGCCAACCCCTGTGATACTCTAATCTTACGCAAATTATTCAGAGAGCCCAAAATACATCGCTGGGATATTCTCGAAAAAGATTTGGTTGATGAAATGATATTCAGAACCAGAAACCGGCGTGACCGTTTGATGCTGGAACTTATGGCTCGTGGGGGCATGAGGATTGGTGAAGTGCTTAAAATTAGAGCCGGTGATGTCATAGATCAGAAAATTATTTTACAGGATCCAAAAAGCGGTAAGGAATCAGAAGCGGTTTATATACCCAAAAAGGTTGCCGAACGCCTAAAGGAATACCTCAGAGATAGGGACTTCAGACCAAATCAGCGTATCTTCCCATTCGGCTACTCACAAGGGCCAGGGATATCGTATTAACTGACGGTGAGCTGGTAAATATACAGCTCAGATCCCATGATTTAAGGCGACATGCCGCTACATGTGCTTCCAGGGCTGGCACTCCAATTGAAATTGTCAGTTAGGTTATTCTTACCGGGAGTGCGGCTGAGGAGTCCGCCCTTATCAGTAGCCGTCTTAACCCAAATTGTCTACAGGGTTTATATCTTACCTTCGATTTCAACCCAAAAAGCCTCGACGCCTTCCTTCCAGCCATGAAGCCACTGTGTGAACTCTGGTGTAATCTGCCTTTGTTCGTGGAATATTTCGATTCCTTCCCCCTCGGCTGCCTCGGTGAAATACTCCTCCAGGCTGGTAGCGGCCAGACATTCGGTCCCATTATCCGTCACAGTTAATTCCTTTAAAGCCTCCAACAGGACTTCATAATCAGCTATCTTGGCAAATCGAAGCCCTTCATCTCTGCCTCTGTCCTCCATTTCTCCCTCAAAGGCGGCTTTCTGTTTCTTTAGCCTATCGATAGTTGCCGCCATGTCTTCACCCTGCTTTACACGCTTTAAAAAGTTTTCTTTCTTTTCGATCAAATAAGTCATTGCATCTTGGAACACCTTGGACGGCTTGAACAAATGACGCCATTTCTGCATCTTATTGTGCAGCTCGTCTGGAACGCTAATTGTTACTTTCTGAACCATTTGATACCCCCTATTTGGCCGTTTAATATTTTTTACGTTAAAATGGAACGTTACCATATCCCAATCATTTATACGTGTCAAGATGTAAATAACGTATAATAATGCATAAGACGTGATCTCGAAAAAAAGAAAGCCCAGCTTTGTTTGGCTTTCTTTTTGGACGTCCTTGCCTGTCCGGTGGAAGGATGTTGACCTAATAATGAGAAGGACAATCTGTGATGCCTGAACCTATTTTGATACTGATGCCGGGAATAGGAATGGTTGTCATTTGTGCTATAACCAGAAAAGATACGAAAACCTCGAAGAAACCTCCAAGGTTGCTGAATATACCACCTGCGAATGAAAGGTTGTCCATTGATTATGCGACGAGAATAAATAAAAGCGGATTGAGACTATGAAACTTCGGATGCGGAATCATGAATTTTGCCAGATTTAATCTGAATTTTTACAGATTAAACCCATCCCTAATGCCAACAAGTTATATCCTTCTCTACCGGTTGACCTCAAACCCCATCAGGTGCTAACTTGTGTGCTTCCTTAAATGGATGCGCGTTAATCCAAAGTGTTTCGAACCATTTTCTATCGAGCCCTTGTATGCCGAAAAATAATGGCCTCTTAACTGAAAAACCCGCTCTCTTTCATCGTGTTTGGCGATCGGTTTTTCCGGACCCACTCCTCCCACAATCCGATCGGGAGCGGAAACGATATCTCCTCAAAAACCTGATCCTGCATTTTCGGCCGCTGACCGTTCCCGAAAAAACCCTCCAGTTTTCGCTGACGTGGGGGCTGGGTGGAATGGCAGCGGTTCTGATCCTTCTCCAGTTCGGAACCGGACTACTGCTGAAATTTGCTTACGAACCCCATCCGGTAACCGCCTATTCGTCGATTCAACTTTTACAAAATACCGTCAGGTTCGGGCAGTTGGTCCGCAACCTGCACCACTGGTGCGCGAATCTCCTCGTGTTGATCGTGTTTCTGCACATGTTGCGGGTTTATTTCACGGGGGCGTTTCTGCCACCGAGGCAATTTAACTGGGTAATCGGCCTGGGTCTCTTTGGCCTGGTATTGTTGGCCAATCTCACCGGATATTTATTACCGTACGACCAGCTAGCGTTTTGGGCGGTAACGGTATCGACCGGCATGCTGGAGTACATCCCTGCTATCGGCGTCCACCTGCAGGAAATGCTCCGCGGCGGGGCTGATATCGGGCCGGCATCGCTGCGGATCTTCTACGCCCTTCACACCGCCGTTGTGCCGGCAGTGTTCGTCTTTCTAATGGCTTTTCACTTCTGGCGGATCAGAAAGGCCGGTGGCCTGGTCATTCCCCGGAAACCCGATGAAGAATTCGATGCCCCTTCCACACGCGTGCCGACCGTCCCTCATCTTCTCTTGCGTGAAGCGGTGGTGGCAGTGGTGCTCATCGCCGTGGTGCTGCTCATGTCGGTCTTCTTCGATGCGCCGCTGGAAGATCCGGCCAACCCCGGCTTGAGCCCCAACCCGACCAAAGCGCCCTGGTATTTTGCCGGCCTGCAGGAGATGTTGCTGCACCTTCATCCCACATTTTCGGTATTTGTCATTCCGTTTCTGATTGCAACCGGTCTGTTGTTTCTGCCATATGTGCGCTACCAGTCCGACGCGGGGGGGATCTGGTTCGTTTCCCCCACCGGACGCCGATTGGCCGTTTGGGCCTTTCTGGGTGCCCTAATAATTACACCGTTTTTGATCATGGTGGATGATTTTCTCATCGGTACCGGAAGGTTACCGTTCGGGCTGCCACCGCAGATCAGCAACGGACTGATTCCCGTCATTCTTATTTCCCTTGTCGTATTGGGGGTTTACTTCATCGCGACACGTCGCTTCGCGGCCTCGAACAACGAGGCGATTCAAACTGTGGTGGTCCTGTTGCTCGGAACCTTTATCGTGTTGACAGCCACCAGCGTATGGTTCCGGGGACAAGGGATGGTTCTTCGTTGGCCGTGGTAGGCAACCCGCATTTTTCATGACAAATGCGGGGTTAAGCAAACACAAAGAAGGATGCCGACCGATATGGAAAGTACGCGCGATAAAGAGAAAACCGAACCGTCAGCTTCGAGACGAAATGTCTTGTCGATGATCTGGATGGGACTTGGTACGGCGGCCTTGATAGAATTCGGTTGGCTGGTTTTCACCTTTTTCCGCCCCGCCAAGCCGTTGGTCGGCCCAGGAGACAGGGGGCAGGAGATCGAAGCCGGCCCGGTGGACAACTTTAAGCCGGATACCGTGACCGCGTTTCCCCGGGGGCAATTTTACCTTGCCTGCCTTCAGAATGGCGGTTTCCTGGCCCTCTCCCGCCGCTGCACGCATTTGGGATGTACCGTTCCCTGGATTGAGGCGGAAAATCAGTTTATATGCCCCTGTCATTCGTCTGCCTTCGACATCAAGGGTGATGCAATCAAACCCCCGGCGTCGCGTCCCCTGGATCTTTTCAGGGTCAGGATCGAAAACAACATTGTTATGGTAAATACGGCTGATCGAATCAAACGGACCGCGTTCCGTGACAACCAGGCCGTTTACGCTAAATAAATGATTTCGTTGACTCAATGACCTCGGGCAGAACCGGCGGTATAAAACCATTTTTTCGGGCAACCAGCGGGTCATCGAGTTTGAGAGTCTCCCCAACAACGTTGGGGGTTTACCGATGATTATTCTCGGGATTGAGAAAACCGTACCCTCTTGAACACAAAAGAAATGACAACCTGGAAAATAATCGGCATCATCGCCACCGCGGTGATCGTGCTCTCGATACCGCTCTACACCCTCAAGACCACACCCTACGGCGAATCGGTTGAAAGTGGGAAAACAGGGGCAGATGCCGAATTCGTGGGCAGTGAAAAATGCAAGGACTGCCACAGACCGGCGTACGATAAGTGGCTGACGTCCCACCACCGCATGGCCATGGCTGTCGCAACCGACAAGACCGTTCTGGGCGACTTCGACGAGGCCAAATTCGAACTCTTCGGTGTAACCTCCCGTTTTTTTCGCAAGGACGGCAAATTTTTCGTCAATACCCAAGGGCCGGGCGGCAAAATGGAAGACCTCGAAATTACCCATACATTCGGCTGGTACCCGCTGCAGCAATACCTGGTGCCGTTTCCCGACGGCCGTCTGCAATGTCTTCCGATTACCTGGGATGTGAAAAATAAAAAATGGTATCATCTTTATCCCGACCGACCGCTGGACCCCGATGACTGGCTCTATTGGACCAACAACGGCCAGAATTGGAACGGCATGTGCGCCGAATGCCACTCAACCGACCTCAAAAAAAATTATAATCCCGAAACCGGCGCTTATCAGACCACCTGGTCAGAAATCAGCGTCGGGTGCGAAGCATGCCACGGACCGGGTTCGGCACACGTCAAATGGGCCCAGCTGCCGGATATGGCCCGCCCCACAGTGGAAAACGATGCGTTGGTCGTCAAGACCAGCGGTCTCGATGCCCGCCGGCAGATCGAGCTGTGCGCCCCGTGCCACTCCCGCCGTATGTCCCTGGACGACAACATTCACGCCCATGCTGATTTTCTGGACTATGGGACCCCGCAACTGTTAAACGAGGGCATGTATTTTGCCGACGGCCAAATTCTCGAAGAGGTCTATGTTTACGGATCGTTCATGCAAAGCAAGATGTACGCACGCGGCGTCCGCTGCAGCGACTGCCACGACGTGCATAGCACAAAGCGCGTCAAGGAAGGCAATGCCCTCTGCCTGCAGTGCCACAAAGCCGGTATCTACGACACCAAGGACCACCACTTCCACAAACGCGAGGGCGAGAAAGGCGAGCCGATCAAATCCGATTCCGGAAAAATCCTGTTCGAGGTCGGCTCGGGTGCCCTATGCGAACAGTGTCACATGCCGGGACGAAACTACATGGGCATCGATTACCGGCCGGATCACAGTTTCCGGATCCCTCGCCCGGATCTCAGCGCGAGTATCGGCACACCCAATGCCTGCAACCGTTGTCACATCGATAAAAGCAACCAGTGGTCAATCGAAAAAACAACAAAATGGTACGGACAGCGCAAGCGCCCCCATTACGGAACGGTGTTGAATGCCGGCCGCCTGGGACAACCGGCGGCCCTTTCGGACCTGATTCTTCTGGCCGATGACCGGCTCTATCCCGCCATTGTCAGAGCCACGGCCCTGATGCACCTCGCCTCTTATGGCGGCACCGACAGCCGGCAGAGCCTCGAGCGTGCTCTGACCGATGAAGAGGCCCTCATCCGCCAGACCGCGGTACGTCATCTGCCAGCTTCCGATCCACAAACGGATATGACGCGTTTCAGCCCGCTGCTTTATGACGCAGTGAAGGCTGTACGGATAGAGGCCGCACAGAGATTAACGGCGATACCCATCGAAAGCATGTCCCCTGAGTTGAAAAACAAATTTCAATCCGCACTGGATGAGTACGTATCGGCGATGGAGCGCACGGGCGATTTTGCGGCTTCCCGGCACAATCTCGGCAACATGTATGCCAACTTGGGAAATTCGGCGGCGGCCATCGTCAACTACCGCAAAGCAATTGAAATCGACGGCTTGTTTTACCCGGCCAAGGTCAACCTGGCCATGCTCTATAGTCGTAATCGGGAAACCGATCAGGCCGAGACGCTCTTGCGAGAGGTGGTTGGGGAATTCCCCGATTTGTATGAAATCAAATACTCGCTCGGGCTGCTGCTGGCTGAAAAAAAGCAATACGAGGAAGCCGCCGGATACCTGGCGCAGGCGGCCAAAGGTCTGCCACAGCGGGCCCGCATCCAATACAACCTTGGCCTGCTGCTCCAACACCTTCAAAGAGATCAGGCGGCCGAGGCCGCACTGCAGAAAGCCGTTGACATCGATCCGGACAATTTGGACTTTCTTTATGCCCTGGCTGACTTCTATCTGAAACGAAACCGCTGGGATGATGCCGGTCGCATCGCCGAATCGATGGTAGCCAAACATCCGGACCAGAAAATCGGATACGATATTATCGAATTTATTAAAGGTAAACGGCGATCATAGCGAATCCCAAGTTGAGCGTTTTATATTTTCGAAATGACTCTTTATAATCGTTGATATTTTATCACTGTCCGCATATTCTGAAACAAAACAAAAGACGATGTTGATTTAAACAGCGACAAAGATTAACCTTGCAGGCAGACCGAAAACGTTTATCACGTCAATATTGTGGGAAGGAGGTTTTTAATGAAGCATCTGCGGCTGGCCCTGATTCTTCTGCTGGCAACCGGGCTCCTGTACAACTGCACACCGAAACCCTTGGTGTACCATACAACCTATGACTTCGACATCAATGCCGGATTCACCGATCAAAAACGCTATGCCTGGCTGCCCCTTCCGGTGACCTCGACGATTGATCCCTTGAGTATCGAAAGGATCAAATACTATGCCGATGCCGCTCTGCGGTCGAAGGGACTGGTTGAGGTATATGGTAACCCTGACTTTGTCATCGAAACTTACATCGGCTTTCAGAGTAAATTGGACACCACCGGTGGCCCGAAAGACTATGGCCTGTATAGAGAAGGAAAACTACTTTTCACTTTTCTCAAGCCGCAAACAAAGCAGCTCGTCTGGCGGGGGTCAACCCGGGTGAGAATCCGCCCGGCTTTGGAGCCGGTTGAGTCGGACAAGCTTATCAATGATGCTGTAACCGCGATACTGAACAACTATCCGCCGCCGGAGTAGTGCAATCCATAATTGGTGGGGACGGACACAAAGTAACTGCGGCTGGCAACCAGCGGATGATAACCCTCGAGAATCGCTCGATTTGGGTGTGGGACAGATTCAAGGCTTTGGGTAAATTCAAAAAAGTCGAATCCGGTCGTTCAGGCATAGATATCGATCAGCACTCCCACGGGAACGCCAACCGTTCCGGTAGTGTGGCTCATCCGCGTATACGTCTGCGCCAGCCGGAAGTACGCCTGTCCCGTTGTTTGAAGGCGGTGGAATCGTTTTTCAAGAAACGTCAGGTGGACAATTCTGTCTGCTTCTCTTCTGGCAGACGGGTTATCGGGGCGGATCGAATCGTCGCGATAGTCGTACGGTAGGTAGGGTAGTAGTTTTAGGCTTGCAGGCTTCACCATATGAAGGTTGCCGTCCCGAATATTGGTAAATCGATTGGTTCAAAATTTGAATTCACCCGCGCTGACCCAGTTACGGGATCTTTGCAGCGCACCGACAAAAAGCGGGGAATTCAAATTTGGATATATAAATCGGCAAAGAGAAAAGTGCCGCAGCGTAAATGTTTCACTCGGATGTTCGCAGCTTGGAACACCGTCCCCGATTAATTTCCCCAGCAAGTTTTGTACCAGCCATCAAATAAATTTTTAGTATTTATTTCAAAGTGTTGAAGAAGTGGCGACAACCTGCCATGGTAAAATGTTACCCAACCTTCTGGAATAAGATTCTCATTCCCAAAACGTTGTACTGAATTTATAATACAAATGTTTACATATGGAATACGCAAAGGAAGAGAAAAGCGAAACCGAAACAAGAATGACCGCCAGGGATTGGTCGAGCAAACAGCCCCGCATTCGGCCCATGAGATACGGGGACACCGCTGGATGTAAACGGGAATCGATGGGAGGATGGGGTCATTGAAAAATTCGGGCCATCGGGTTGCAAAGCCCACCAACCTGTCTGTACCGGCAAGCACCGCCAGGAAAGTGACCGGCGTATTGCTTGCTTTCATGCTTGTTTTCGGTGGATGTAAATCCGTCTACGAATTCGCCAATCCTCCCCCCGAGCAAGTTGTTCTGCTGCATGGCCTCGGTCGAACGAACCACGCGATGTCTTATTTGCAGAAGCGGATCAGTGCGGCGGGGTATGCAACACATAACATCGAATACCGCTCATTGAAGGACACCCCCGATACTATATTAGACAAGGTCGGAGAAGAAATTGCGCGCTGCTGTAAAGACAACGGCCGCCCCGTTCACTTCGTCGGACACTCCCTCGGGGGACTGATCGTGCGCGCCTACCTTGAGCGTCAGCCATTAAAGAACATTGGCCGCGTGGTTCTCATTGGAACCCCGAATCAGGGCAGCGAACTGGTTGACCGGTATGGCGATGATTGGTTTTTTGGGCTCTTTGGCCCGACTGCGCGTGAACTCGGAACGGATCGTACCGACTTACCTAAACGGATCGCCCCGCCATACTACCCGCTTGGGATCGTTGCCGGCGCTTCAAGTTTTCGTCCGATCCTTTCCAGTATTCTGCCGGGGCCGGATGACGGAATGGTGGCCGTGGAAAGTACAAAGATGGTGGGAATGACCGATTTTCTTCTCGTTGATACGACCCACGGCATGTTACGGTACAATAAAACTGTCGCCGAAGAAGCCATATACTTCTTAATCCACGGTAAATTTTCGCATTCAGCGGCGGTATCTCTTCCCTGACGGCACTGTCAACCGGCTTTGAGGGTGGCAACCACGGCCCGCATGGCCAACCACCCGGTCGGTAATTTTTCGACGTGCCCATCGAGAAGACAAATAAAAGGAAAGCAACGGGCTACGGCTCCGAGTCAAGCAACCGGGTGACCTTTTTTTCGAGGTCTTCATTGTCGATCGGTTTGACGCAGTATTCAGCCGCACCCAGTTGGAAGGATGCCTGGGCGGTTTCGACGGTGGGACAACCGGTGAGGATGATGGCACGGGTGGTCGGCGATAAATGCTTCAATTCCGCCAAAACTTCCACGCCACTCATTTTTTTCAGGTTGATGTCCAGAATTGCCAGGTCAACAGGGTTTTCAGCGGCAAACGACAGGGCTTTGTCTTCCTCGGTAAATGGAAAAACGGTATGTCCGGCCTCCTCCAAAATGCGACGTACCAAATTCACAGCATCTGAAACGTCGTCGAGTACGAGAATTTTTGCCATCCATGTTCCCTTCTAGTGGTTGCCAGAAAAACGTTCCATTATTCGAACGTTTTGTTAGACCTAAATTGAGCGATTTTTGACTTGTGCTGCACCCATCTATTGCCCATCAAGGGCCTGTGCCAATCCTCGACATAGCCATGGGTATGCCTGCGGTTGGCGCAGGCCCTTGATGAACAAGATCTCAGCACATCGCTTCCCCAAAAATCGCTCAACTTAGGTTAGACAACCACTTATACCAGCCTTCTGTATTCCGGAATCTATTTTTGAAAAGCAGTATAAAGTAAGTCAAAACAATGACGTCCGCACGTGATCATATCCGATCCATTTGTTCCTGCCAGAACCGTGAAAGCAATCGCCGGGAGTCAAAGTTGTCTATTTTCGTGTCCGCTCACTCACTGATTTGATACGATCGGAAAAAAGTTTTGTACAGGTCGGGCAGTAGTTGTGGTGGGACTTCACATCCGTATGGTCCATTGTCCGCTTGTGGATGTGTGCGAGGAAACGCTCTGTGGCATACAGTCGGCCGCACCCTTCACAGCGTTCGAGAGGGTGTCTTCCGATGATCTCGCCACGAATGGTGATGGTCCGAACATTGTCTTTGTCTTCGACGCGGATGACGTCTGTCGGGCATATATTGGCACAAGTGCCGCAGCCGATGCATTGTCCCTCGACAGGAACGACGAAATTCTGACCGTTACGTTTCTCCATTCTAAGAGCGCCGGGGCCAACAATTTCCTTACACACCCGGATACAAAGCCGGCAGCGGATACATCCATCGGGAGGCGCGCCCGTATGAACCCCGTATTTTTGGGCCAAAGTAATGATCGCAGCAGCCTGCGGCGCCATCCGCAACAGATCCCGGAAAGCGCGCTTGCGTGCGCGCTCCACAACCTTTCCGCTGGTGTTGACCGTCAATCCCTCGCTCACCTTGAGTATGCAGGCGAGCATCGCCATCGGTTTCCCGGAAGACCGTCCCGGCACCTCCACAGCGCACAGCTTGCACGCTCCCGAAGGTTTGAGCGCCGGGTGATAGCATAGAGTCGGAACGCTCACACCGTTCTGCTTGAGCACTTCAAGGACGGTTTGACCCTCCTGCACCTCGATTTTTTTTCCATCGATTTCAATGGCTAGCATTTACCTTCTCCATGTGGGAGGATTCGCCGTCCGCAATATCCGAAGACCGATCCGCCGGGCAACAGAATGAGACGGTGTCGTGGATCAATCCCTGCCGGCTTCATGCAGATCGTCGATGTAGTTCTTCAAGTGCCGAAGCTCATCTTCGAGGATTTGAATTCGTTCCATCATCAGATCCCTCGCGTTGAGGACGCCTTTTAAACGGCTGTCTTCAATCACTGGTAGATGATCGATGTCCGCCCGCAGCATCATGTCCATGACCGTGTCGCGCGCTTCATCAGGACCGACGGTTATTGGCTTACTCATTGCCGCATCCAGTGTTATCCCACCGAAAAGGGCCGGTTTCTTTTCGAGGCAAAGTCGGAGGCATTCTCTGGTTGAAAATATGCCCACCGGCCGATCTTCCTTTACAACGATCAAGGCGCCCACCTTCTCTTGGTCCATCAGGACGATAGCATCCTCGACGGTTAAATCGGCGGGTGCCGTCACAACCGATCGTGTCGTTTGGTTCAGCAAATCGCGCATCGCCATGGGACTCTATCTCCCTGCAGGGTCAACTTCTTCTTTAATCATCCAACAGCCTGAGACAATCCTGAGGGAAGCGATGGGTCCCTTTGCCCACGAGGCTGACCTCAACCAAAGCATCGGGATCATTGATGGCGGTGTCCGGATCGGTGATCATACCGTGGAGTCCGATGTATTCATCCATATAGCTTTCCCAGCTTTCGTCGGATGACCGGCGATAGACTTCGACTTTCTGGCCGCGACGTAATTCCATGGTCTTCTCCTACCTGAAGTTTGCACGAGTCGGAGGGTGAAAATTAAAAAAGCAAACTGGCTTTCATTCTTTTTCCCATTAAGTATGCTGTATTACTTCTATAATTTTTATAGCCTGCTTTCACTATTATTGATACGTACTAATTTTCATTCAAGATTCAGGTCCTATTTTTTGTTTAGTTTTGCCGGGGCGTCGTCAACACTGCGTCGGGCGGTTGACTTCCGGGCACACGCCTCACACAGCCGCCGGTTTCCTTTAATCCGCGCCACGGATTTCGTTCGGTTTTGAACGAAATCCAAATAGCGTACCGGTCCTATAACGGCACCACAGTCTTCACAAACCACCAGTTTCTGACGATTCAATATGGTGCCGCACAGAGAAAGGATTCTCTCCCCATCGGTGTCTTCCATCCGCATGGCACCGGTGGGGCAGTTGGCGGCACAGGCCCCGCAAGCAATACAACGCTCCGCCGTCACTCGAAAGTCGGTTTTCACCGGATGATCGAAATCAAAATATCCCATCTGTAAGGCATCCACCATCATTTTGTCTCTGCAGATTTCAACGCACTTTCCGCACCGCAGGCAAATATCGCACCGCAGACACCTGCGCGCCTCCTCGCGGACTTCGTTCTCTGAGTATCCCAATTCCACCTGCTGGAATGTCGTCCGACGGCGATCGATATTGAGCAGAGGCATTTCGGGACGTTTCAGGGTCATCTTCGTGCTTGCCGGTACCGTCAGCCAGCCGACTCTTCCCCTTCTGACGGGAACCGGTGGCATACTGGGTTGCGGTATCCCCCTGAAATACCGATCGATGGATTCCGCCGCCCGCTTCCCACCCCCGATAGCCTCAATGACGGTTGCCGGACCGGTAACGGCATCTCCGCCTGCGAAAACGCCGACCATATCGGTTTCCATGGTGGCCATATTGACATGGATGGTGTTGCGTCTTGTCCACTCGACCGTTGCCAGCTCTTGCATGCATGAATTGTCGACACGCTGACCGATCGCACAGATAATGACGTCGGCTTCCAGCAGGAATTCGCTGCCGTCGATAGGCTTTGGGACCTTACGGTCTCTGCCTTCCATTTGCACCATTTTGGCCCGGAGGCATTGCAATCCATCGATTGCGTTATCATTCTGGCTGACACCGATGGGAACGGTTAAGAACTCGAGATGAATGCCCTCCTCCTCGGCCTGTTCCACCTCCTCCTCGTCGGCCGGCATCTCGGTGCGGGTGCGCCGATAGGCGATGGTGACCTCCCTGCAGCCAAGACGCAGCGATGTTCGGGCGGCATCGATGGCGACATTGCCACCGCCGATGACGACCACCCGCTTCCCGGGTATGGTGCGGTCCCCTAATGCAACCCTTCGCAGTAAGTCAACGGCCTCGATAACCTGCGGGCAGTCCTCTTCACCCGGTATACCCAGTCTAAACGACCGTTGGGCGCCAATGGCAAAGAAAAAAGCGTCAAATCCTTCCTGTTTCAAGTCCTGGAAAGTGACATCTTTTCCATAACGCTTATTGAATTGAAATTCGACGCCAAGGTCCGTGAGTTTCGCAACCTCCCGATCGATGATTTCCCGCGGCAGGCGGTAGCGGGGAATGCCGAGTAAAAGCATGCCACCGGCCAACGGTTGCTGTTCGATCACCCGCACGCTGTAGCCCTTTAGGACCAGGTAATAGGCCGCACTCATTCCACCGGGACCGGCACCGATCACGCATACTCTTTTCCCTTGATCCGGGGCCTTCTCCGGATTGTGGTAAGTCCCTTCGGACATGGATCGTTCGGCGGCGAATCCCTTGAGGAATTTAATGGATATCGGTGTATCGATCCGCGCTCGGACGCACATGTACTCGCAGGGCCGCGTGCAAACCAACCCGCATACCCAGGGAAAAGGGCAGTCTTTTCTGATGACATCGATTGCATCCCCATCCTGTCCTTTGCCGATCAGAGTCAGGTAGGTCGGGATGTCCAGACCGGCCGGACAGGTCATCTGACACGGCGCAGGAGCCAATCTCAGGCAGTCGCCCCCGGCACAGTTATGGGTCTCGATGTGGCTGACGAACACTTCCCTGTGTGCATCAAGGGTGTCGCTGAGCGTCCGGGCCACGTTCATCGAGGCCTCCCCGAATGCCTCGCTCACCAATTGCCCGACCAGGGATTCGATCGCCGCAATATGCTCACCGCCGGCTCTTCCCAGGGCGATATCTTCCAGAAGCCGCAGAACTTCTTCTGCCATCCTGCGGCTCTTTGGATGCGACAGACCGCCGGAATCGATGACGCCCTTCAAGTCGGTAATACTTTTGTTAACCGGACAGGTGTCTTTGGTCATCTCTTCCTCATCACTTGGCACCAGCCTTTATGTTTCACGAATTGAGGCATTCATGGCCCTTAACGAAGCTGTCGCCCACCCAACGAGAGTCGCCAATAATTCGGGACGACAAACACTAACGTCTCCATAGGCCCCAGGGTAAAATTTTTGAGGATCGCCAATCCATCTTATATACTTTCCAGTTTACGGCTACTATCACACCTGGTCCAATGCCGCGACGGCGCGGGCATGACGCTCCCGTCGTATCTGGGTCGCGTCCTCAACCTTGCCGAAGCTCAGACAGTGCGTTGTGCAGACTGTGACACAGGCCGGTTTGAGACCCTGGTCGATGCGATCCATGCAGTAGTCGCATTTGACGGCCTTTCCGGTTTCCAAGTTCCACTGGGGCGCACCCCAGGGACAAGCTGTAATGCAGGCTTTGCAACCGACGCAGCGTTCCGATTCTACAAATACGATCCCGTCTTTGACCCTTTTCTGCATGGCTCCGGTTGGGCAGGCCGCTACGCACCAGGGATCCTGGCAATGAAAACAGGGCATGAATATGTATGACGCCTTTGGAAGCCCACCAACAAATTTCGGTCCCACTGTTATGATCTGAGAAATCCGGGGTCCAACCGGCAGGTTTTTATTGCTCTTGCACTGGATGGTGCAGGTGTGGCAGCCGATGCATTTTTTCGAATCCTGAAACAGGTAGTAATTACTCATTTAAATCCTCCAGAGTTGTCTTTCGATAGCGCGTTATGCCGGATTGACCGTGACAAAGGTTTCATGCAGAGCAGGGCTGCCGCCGATTTTATCCATTACATTTTCCTGAAGCAGGCTATCCGACACCCCTTTGTTGAAACTGCGTGTCGCGGCTTTGGCCTGATGCCCGAAACCATGCAGCATAAACACCGTTTCAGGATGTATCAGGTCGGTGGCAAATGCCTTGATGGTTCCCTTGCCGCGACCGGATGCCACCGCGACAACATCGCCGGTTTTGATCCCCAGTTCAGCCGCCTTTCCGGAATTGATCCAGAGCACGTTCTCCGGAACGATTTCGTTCAAATAGGGATTGTTCTGGGTAGAAACATGGGTGTGCAGAGCGACCCTGCCGGTGACGAGGCGGAACTCGCTGCCGTTCGGTCTTTTGACGGGCTCATATTCGGGAAATGATTTGAATCCCGCTTCCTCCAGCAGGGATGATTTGAACTCAATTTTCCCGGAGGGTGATTTGAGCTTCAAACCGTCGTTGCGGTCCCAGAATATCTGGTTCTTGCCGTAGGCCACAAATCCCTTGGCATTGAAATCTTCCATATTGAAACCGGTACCCTCCAGCTGCCAGGCGACCAGGTCATCCATATTCTTGTAGGGGAAGTATTTTCCGATACCGATGCGCTCGCCTATCTGCTTCAGAATCATGGCCCCTTCGCGGGTGTCGTACCGCGGCGCAACCGCCTGGCGCCGAAGAAACATCTGGGGTTTTAACCCGTTGGCCTGCTGAATGCAGTCGGTGCGTTCCAGATAGGATGATTCCGGCAAAACGACATCGGAATAACTGGCAATATCGCTGTGGTTGATGTCGATGGTCACGATCAGGTCGAGTTTGTCCAATGCTTTGAGGGTCAAACTGGTATCGGGAATAGATCCCAACGGTTCGAATCGGAAAGCAATGAGTGCTTTTAGCGGATACGGATCCTCGTTGAGAATGGCATGCGGCAGAATTTGCGGTACCCCGTGATTGGGATCTGGTAGCGGTAGATCGGGCGTACCCGCTTTGTCGAACCGGGGGACATCTATTTTTGGAAATTTCTGTTCGACGAGTTTGCGGGCCGCCTTGCCGCCCGCCTCGCCGGGTCCTTTTTTGAAAAACAGACCGCCCTTGTTTTCGATACTGCCCATCAGGGCATTGAGCATCAGTATCGAACGGCGCTGGTAAATTTCGTTGGTGTAGCTGGCCCCGCGGTAACCGTAGTGAAACACCACGGAGGGTTTGTCACGGCTGACCTCTCTGGCCAGGGTCACGATTTCATCCGCCGCGATGCCGGTTTCTTCTGCCGCCCATTCGGGCGTGTAATGTCTGACAAAATCCTGCAATTCGGAAAGACCGTGGACCCAACGATCGACGTACGCGGCATCGTACAGACGCTCTTTCAGAATCACGTGAATCAGGGCATAATTCAAGGCCAGATCGGTTCCCGGCCGGATCATCCAGTACCGTTGGGCCTTTGTCGCCGTGACAGTAACCCGGGGGTCGATGTAGGTCAGCTTCGCCCCGTTTTCCAAAGCACTCATCAGGTTGTTGACCTCTTTGACCGAGACGGCCTCGAATATATTGCGACCGTAAAGGACGATGTGCTTGGTGTTTTTGTAATCGATCCCGACCTGACCATCGGTCAGCCCGAACAGGGATCGGCAGGCGGTATTCACCGATCCCTTGCAAAGGGCATCGTGGGTGAAATGGTTGGGGCTTTTTATGGCCTTCAGGAAGGTTTTGCTTACGTGGGTGGCCAATTGCGTCCGCTCGCCCAAGACGACGCTATGACCACCGTGTTTGTCGATAATCGCCTGCAATTTTTCGCCAATGTAATCTAAAGCTTCATCCCAGCTGACCTTGCGCCATTTACCGGCGCCACGCTCGCCCTCGCGAATCATTGGCGACTGGAGCCGCTCGTGATCGTAAAGCATGTTGATACCGGCCGCACCCCGGGGACACAAACTTCCTTCCATCCCGGGAACATGCGGATTGCCCTCGATCCAGCGGACCTGGCCGTCTTTTGCCAGGACCTTGATCGGGCAGCGGATCGAACACATGAAACATAGACTGAAAACTGAATTCTCCATACTGTAAACCCTCCTGGTAACCGATTGTGTATAGCCACATCGTTTATATTTGTCCGCTCGACCGCTGAAAATACGTTAACCTGACGGTCCACCGAAACGTACCGTTTTGCAATGACACCAAAATGATAGCAATATCCATACCATTGTAAGGCTCTAATGGAAACCCGCGAACTCGTCAATAAATCCCAAAGAATATCCAATAATAACGAATAGTAACAGACGCCACAGGATAGCCGAACAATAAGGCGAAACGACCCTTTCGGTAAAAACCGCATTAAATTTATTGCAATGCAATAATTATACTGCATTATTTTTAACCGTTTATATTTATTATGTTTTTTAACATTAACCAGGTTTCATGCGTGTTGTTCCCAACGATTAGGCCGACGGTAACAGGGGTTATTGTATCCGACCGCCATTACACGGGTCCTCAGCTCTAATGCAAGCTTTTATTATATCTATTTGAAATCTTATCGTTTTTTTACCTTTAGCACCAAGTAGATCTAAAATCAGCCTTACCAGGTCGAGTGGCACACGGCTTGCTTAGTACCATCGCGTCATTTGTATATTGTACGGTATTAGACTGCACGGTCGCATTCGACGATGCCGAATGATAAATCGCCGGCGGGCTGACAGCGGTCACCTTGTCACCGAAAGCGACCGGGGGTTTCAAACACGCACAGGATTATCCGTAACCTGAGCCTGCTGCGACGAATTAACCATATTGAGGAGGTCGTTTATGAAAAAGAGTCTGAAAATCGCTAGTTTATTGCTCCTGGCGGTCATGGTGGCGGTACCGTTGCTGCTGACAGGCACCGCGGTAGCAGAAACGCTGGAAGAAGCTATTGCCAAAACACCAGCGGGCACCGAGGCCGGACAGATCGATTCTGAGGCTAAAACCGGTTTTCTCGGCATCCCGGGAGCACCGGACCCCAGCTTGGTCGTCGGGTTTTTTTGGGCCGTATGGGTCGGTTGGATCTTTTCCACGGTCGGTGCCTTCGGCGGTATCATGGCAGGTGTTGGCCACATCACAGTATTCGGCCTGGCCGATTATGGCAAAACTTTTAAAAAGACATCCCCCACTCTGAACAAACTCATTACCGACAGCATCCGGGTCTCCAATCAGTGGCTGGTCGGTCTGAGCGCGGCGGTTTCCAGTTTCAACTACTACAAAATGGGTCGCCTGGTGCTGCCTCTCGGCATTGCACTGGCCATCGGGTCCGTGGCCGGCAGCATACTGGTACCGATCATCACGGCCGGTAAAATTTCTCTAAAGGCCTACCTGGGTTATTTTGGTCTGTGCGTGTTTGTTATCGGCGCGTTTCTCTTCTATGAGACGACTCCCAAGGGTCAGGCCGGTAAAAAAGAAGCCAAAGCGGCAGCCAAAGCCTTTGAGGAAGCCAACATAAAGAAATCGTCCTCCCTCGCCGATGAAGACCGTGGCGTCAGGGTTCTCCAATGGGGTATCGGTCGTATTTCTTTTTCCTTTTATGGTGTGGAATTCAGCTTCCGGCCCATCATTCCGATCATTGGTGGTTTTTTTATTGCCGCTCTGGCATCCTTTCTGGGCATCGGTGGCGGTTTCCTGTTCGTACCCTTTCTGACCAGTATTGCCGGTCTGCCCATGTTCCTCGTTGCCGGCACCTCGGCCCTGACGGTTCTCGTTGGGATGATCATCAGCGTCTTCACCTACATGCTGGTTAAAGGGGTTCCCGTATACTGGTCCCTCATCGGCATAGAGCTGATCGGTATCTTCGTTGGTTCTATGATCGGTCCGCGAACCTCCAAGTACATTCCGGACATCTGGCTCAAACGGCTGTTCGTCGTGCTGGCGCTCTATGTCGGACTGCGGTACACGACCAAAGGGTTTCTGGGCTACAGCATCGTTCCACCGTTCTGATGCGCAGCCGGACATCCTGTGCCCGGATGCCCAATAGAAGCACTGGATAAACGCGTTGCGTCCTGCTCCCAGCTCTCGAACCGGGTGCAGGACGCAATCCCGGCCGATAGCGCCGGTAAAGACAACATAATTTGCCGCCCAGAGGACTTGCTATGACCATGATGAATACACTATATATATACATTGATCGCTTTCTGATCGGATTCTATCGGATCAGCGATGTTCCCATTTTTGGTTACCTCTTGGGAACGGCTATTTTGGGTCTCTTTTGTGTTGTTTTGGGTCAGTTCACCCTATCTCTCGCCTACAGGGCCAACCGGAGAAATCTCAACACCAACAACAAAGAGATGGTCCGGATGCACAACCTTTCGATTTACGCGCTGCTGGCAAAAAATAAAAAGGCCTATAAAAGCTGCAACAAAGAGGCCAATGACGCATTCGGGAAATACTTTTTTGCACAAATCGCCCTGGGAATATCGTCCCTGTGGCCGATCCCTTTTGCCATGGCGTGGATGCAGACACGATTCCAAGGGGTCGAGTTTCTGTTACCCGTTACCATACCTGGCGTCGGTCAAGCCGTTGGATACACATTTACATTCATTCCCATCTATGTTCTGGTGTACATCTTATTCGGCAAGGTCAAGCACCGGTTACCTTATTTCAAAAGAGAGCATGAATTTTTAAAGGCCGATGGCAACAACACGGAAAAAATGCTCAGCATTTCTGATTTGCACGCGTAAAGAACGACCCTTACCAGACCTGCCTCCTCACATCTCCAAACCATTCCGCCGCTTGCCTGAAATTATAGGGACATTGTTGCTGTGCCGGCTGATGCCGGTTCTGGCTATGATCTCTTTCACTGCCGACAATGCCCTCGCCACCCAAGGTCACGGCCATCCGGCCGGCCTGTATGCCCATCAGATGGCGCATGTGTTCTTTATGTTTTCCATGGGATTGTTGATATTCTGGCTCCGTCACAGGGGACTGATCAGATCGGCGGGATGGCGTTATATTCAGTATGCGTCCCTTTTCTTTATCCTCTGGAACGCGGACGCCTTCCTGGTGCACTTCATTGAAGAGCAGTCGACCGCGCTGGACATCACGCGCTTGAGCACCTGGAAGATCAGCCTAAAGGCGCCGCCCGAAATGCAATGGTTGGGATATGTCTACTATGTCACCAAACTCGACCACCTGTTGTGCGTTCCGGCTCTCTTGTTCCTCTACATTGGACTGAAAAGACTGCTCCGGGAGAGTTTCGATCAGAGCGGAGGAATCGGTTGATGAATGCCTCCTCACTACCGATCTGGACCGTGGATGTCATCGGCTCGGTGTGCATGATCGTCCTCTCGATCTTGTGTCTGCATGTTGCGTGGCAACTGCAACACCGTGACCGCAGCAACATTATCTGGACCTACCTTTTTTGGGTCTGCACGGCGTTGACGGTTTTTGCCGTCTCCCGTTCAGCCGGACACATTCTCAAGCAAATCCTGATCATCGGCGGCAACGATGCCACCTGGACAGCTATTCGACCTTTCAGCAGTGCGGTGAACAGCTTCACGTTCGTCATTGTCGCCTCATTTACTTTGTTTTTCGAACGCACATGGAGCATCTACCAGCAGATTAGCAGCGACAAACAGGACTTGCAGGCTGCACGTGATAAATTGCTCTATCTGAACCAGAACCTCGAAAATCTCGTCAGCGAGCGAACGGCGGAACTGGCCCTATCCGAGCACAAGTACCGCCGTATTTTTGAGGTCTCCCGCGACATGCTCCTTGTCGCAGAAAAAAGCGGTCAGATCATCGATATCAACCCCTCGGGCCGTGAAATGCTCTCCCTGCCCGGCACCGGTCCCAGCAGCGATTACTTGAAAGTCCAGGATTTTTTTCTCGACCCCTCCGGCTGGCAACCGATTTTGCAAATAATCGAGACGGACGGGTTTATAGCCAATGCAGAAATCGAACTGCGGCGCAAAGATGACAGTCGCATCCGGACCCTGCTTACCGGCAGCCTTGATCGGGGTTCCGTGGACAACGACGACACGATTCATTTCCTGGTCAAGGATATCGAACAGCACCGCTTGTCTGAAGAGCAGATCGCTCAAGCGGATAAACTGGCCTCGATCGGCCAGTTGTCCGCCGGCATTGCGCATGAAATCAACAACCCGCTCGGTATCATTCTCGGTTACACCCAACTCCTGATCCGCCATGAAGACCCACAAACCGAAAAGCACCAGGATCTGAAAACAATCGAAAAGCACGTTCGCAACTGCAAAACAATTGTGGAAGATTTACTGAACTTCGCGCGGACATCATCTCCCAAGGAAAACCAGATCAGAATTGATGAAGCGCTGGATGAAGTCGTTAAATTTGTCCACCAGCACGCGGCTCTCGATCACGTCAAGATCGAGAGGAATTACGACCCGTCGGTTCCCCGAATGCTGCTTGATGAAAAGAAGATCAAACAGGTGTTCATGAACCTGATCATGAACGCCAGGCATGCCGTCGACAACCATGGTACGCTCTCGCTATCTACGGAGTTCAGACCTGCCGAACGTCGGGTAGCCATCAGATTCGCCGACACGGGGCACGGTATTTCGAAGAAGAACCTCAGTCGTATCTTCGATCCGTTTTTCACCACCAAACCAACCGGTGAAGGCACCGGGCTCGGCCTGTCGGTAAGCTACGGAATCATCAAGAACCATGGCGGAGACATCAGCGTCGAAAGTAAAGTGGGCGAAGGTTCCATTTTCACCATCACGATGCCGGTGGTATCGCCCCAAAAAGGTTATCAGAATGCAAAGAGACATTCTCATCGTCGATGACGAACAAGATATGTTGCAACTGCTGAAGCGCAGCCTGACCCCGGATCTGGACTGTCGGATCGAAACCGCCGCATCGGGTAAGGAGGCCCTGCGTGCGATTTCCCGCAACCCGTTTGACCTGGTTCTGGCCGACATCAAGATGCCGGAAATGGACGGGCTGGAGCTACTGGAACTTATCAAACGCAAGAAGCCGGGTTTGACCGTGGTCATGATGACCGCTTACGGGACGATCGACACGGCCGTAGAAGCCATGCGCAACGGGGCCTATGACTTCATCACGAAACCGTTTGACCACGATGCCCTGATCGTTCGGCTCGAAAAGGCCTTGGAGAGAAGCCGCCTCCTGAAAGAAAACCAGCGCCTGCAACTGGAATGTCGCGAGAATAACGCTTTTCAAAGTATCGTCGGAAAAAGCGCTGCCATGAACCGGGTTTACGAAACCATCCAGATGGTTGCCAAAACCGAACTGACGGTTCTGATCACCGGAGAATCGGGAACCGGAAAAGAGTTGGTGGCTCGTGCAGTACACAATCTGAGCGACCGCAGAACGGGTCCGTTTGTCGCAGTCAACTGCCCCACTGTGCCGGAGAACATTTTGGAAAGCGAACTCTTCGGTTATAAAAAAGGGGCCTTCACCCATGCCGCCCAGAACAAGATCGGCCTTTTCCAGGAAGCGCATCGGGGATCGATCTTTCTGGATGAGATTGGGGACATCAGCCCAACGATTCAAACCAAGCTACTGAGGGTCTTGCAGGAAAAAGAAATCAAGCCTTTGGGTTCCACCAAATCGATATCCATCGATGCGCGCATCATCGCTTCAACCAACCAGAACCTCGAAGGCAAAATCAAACAAGGTGAATTCAGAGACGACTTTTTTTATCGCTTGAATGTGCTGCCCATTAAACTACCAGCTTTGCGACAACACCCTGAAGACATTCCACTGATTGTCAACCACTTGCTCGAAAAGCACTGCGCCAAACTGGACAAACCACTGAAAACCATCTCACCGGACTTAATGGAGATTTTTGTCAAACGCACCTGGGAGGGAAATGTCCGCGAGCTTGAAAATATCATCATGCAGGGGATTCTCTTCTCCACCACCGATGTGATCCGACCCGAAAATGTGGAACTGGACAACAAAGAATCCACCTGTTCCATTGGCGATTTTGATTTTTGCCGGCTTCCCTACAAAGAGGCCAAGGAGAATACGCTCCTGCGTTTCAACCAGGATTACGTCTCCCGTCTGCTCACCGAAAATCAGGGCAACGTCACTCAGGCAGCACGTCAGTGCGGTCTCGAGCGTCAAGCCCTGCAGCAGATCATGCGACGCTACGGTATCAAAGCGGATCCGTTCCGAACCTGATGCAGGGATGAATTGATGTCCCCATACCGCATTACGCTCACGCTCTGTCTGGTTGAAATTCTCGGCCTGGTCGGAATTGCCACCTTTCCGGCCCTCTTACCGTTATTTGCCGATGAATGGCAGCTCAGCAACACCCAGGCCGGATGGATCAACGCTGTTTATTATGGAGGGTACATGATCAGTGTGCCGCTTCTCGTGAGCGTGACCGACCGTCTGGACGCACGTCGCATCGTTTTCGCCGGCGTGCTGGGTGGCGGAATAGCCGCCGCAGGATTTGCGCTTCTGGCCGAGGGTTTCTGGTCCGCCATGCTGTTTCGCTTTCTTGCCGGTATCAGCCTGGCCGGTATCTATATGCCAGGGCTCAAACTGCTAGGCGATCACACGGAAGGCAGCCTGCAAAGCCGGTACGTCTCTTTTTACACGGCCTCTTTTTCAATCGGTCTCAGCCTGTCATACCTTTTGGCCGGTGAGATCAGTGTTTTGCTCAACTGGCGTTGGGCATTCGGATTTTCAGCGGTCTGCGCCACGGGCGCTCTATTTCTGGCGGCTTACGGCTTGCCACTGGGAGTCACGCGTCCGGCATCCGGTGGTTCCGCCGCTGCCTGGCTCGATTTTCGCCCGGTACTGGCGGCCGGCAGCGCCCTGGCCTATATTTTCTGTTATGCCGCCCACATGTGGGAACTTTTCAGTTTGAGATCGTGGATCGTGGCGTTTCTGACTTACAGCGAGAATCTCCAGCCACTGACCGGGTATAAACCATCGGCCACTCAATTGGCTTTCGCAATCGGTCTGATCGGCCTACCGGCCAGCATTGCCGGTAATGAACTGGCTCGCAAGTTCGGTCGCAAAAAAACCATCACCCTGATCATGTCAACGTCGGCCCTGTTGTGTGCCGGAATCGGTTTCACCCCTTCCCTACCCTATGCCCTGGTGGCCGTTTTGTGCATTCTGCACGGTGTAACGGTTGTGGGGGATTCGGCGGCATTGACGGCGGGTGCCGTGGCGGCAGCACCGGCGGGGTA
>Ga0316198_10000317_pt1 | contig 24229 bp, 26 predicted proteins | sample OudBieAanoxic_MG_FD_204935 | JGI IMG/M metagenome (GOLD analysis project Ga0316198, IMG submission 204935) | Coastal sediment microbial communities from Oude Bieten Haven, Netherlands - site A anoxic | ecosystem: Environmental > Aquatic > Marine > Coastal > Sediment | place: Netherlands...
CATTAAAGAGTTTGCAGCAGGGATAGACAAACACTATGGTACTATAAACCAAGAGATCGCTGAAAAGATGAATGAATGGTCATTAGAAACTGTAGGAAACGTAGAAAGATCATTACTTAGATTTGGTGTATATGAATTAATGTACGAAGAAACTGGTTTTGAAATTGTATTGAATGAAATTATTGAATTAGCTAAAATTTATGGGGATGCAACATCACATGAATTTGTAAATGGAGTATTGGCTAAGTTTGTTAAAAAATAATTGCATCTGTTTTTTAAACATGAATTTGTAAATATAATTTAAATTAGAAAAAAAGAATACAAGTAAATAAAAAGCAGAGATTAGATTTATTCTAATCTCTGCTTTTTATAGTCTAGGTGCAACATCACACTGTTTTTATTTTTCTATACATTACTTAATTTTTTAATTAATTTGATATTTTCTTCTAAATTTTTAATCTTTGTGGTGCTGACCAGAACAGATTTTAAAGACTCTTGTTTCACTACATACTCAAAAGCACTCTCTATCAGAGGTTTATTAGGAGACCTTAAGGTTTCAATCCTGTCAAAGGTTTCTTTGTCATGAAATAAGTCATTAAATTTTCTTATATCCATCTTGGCAAATTTATATCCTTTTTTTACTTTTTCTGACAACAGCCCTTGAGCTAAAGTACTATAGGAAATATATCCAATATCGTTATTTTGACAAAAAGGCAGGATATCCTTTTCATCGTTAGTCTGTAACATATTATATTGATTTTGAACACTGCTGATGTCGCATAAATTAGAAGCTTGTTGTAACTCCTCCAACTTAAAATTTGACACCCCTATACTTTTTATCACATTCTGTTCTTTTAATTCGTTGAGAGTGTTAAATACCGTCTCTAACGATGTTTTGCCATCCAAGTGATGCAGTTGATAGAGATCGAGGTAGTCAGTCTTTAAACGCTTCAATGTGGCGTCTATTTCGAACAGAATGGAATCTCTGGATATATCGTGGGTAACATGTCCCCATTCATTCCATCTGAGTCCAAATTTGCTGGCTATAACTATATCTTTACGGATACTTCTTGTAACCTCTCCTAAGATCTCCTCTGACTTTCCAAATCCATAGATTGGAGCAGTATCAAAGAAGTTTATACCTAGCTCGATACTCCTTTCCAGTGTTTTAATGGCTTCCTCTTGGTTAACATCTTTCCATCCATGTTTAGATAGAGCCCAGCAGCCAAACCCCAGAAGGGATATTTCTTTATCTATATTTTTAATCTTATTATATTTCATTTTTTACCTCTTTTTCTATTTTGTTGTCGCGAATTACACAGAGATTATACGAATATTAATTTTTTTTAGTCTTAAGCGAAGTTTATAGTCGTTCCGCTACAGCAGTACTGTTCCTACAATGACGATTGTGGCTTACTCATTAAGACATTTATAAACCTTCTTGACTTTCTTTCGTCTATTTCTTGTGTCAATCACATTTAAAATTAGATTTGGTTATATCTAATTTTGATAATCGTGAATCGAAATAGACCCGTATTAAAGAGGGACTCTTTAGAATTTAACTTTTTAACGCTGGGGCAGAGAGGATACTGAGGTTATCAGATTTCCCTATATGCCGGGAGTTTAATAACAAAAGTAGTCCCCTGATCCTTTATAGAATCCACTCCCAGACTTCCCCTGTTAAGGTGGATAAATTCCTTTGTGATGATAAGCCCTAAACCGGTTCCTTTTTCATTTTCAGTTCCTAGAGTGGTCAAATGCTGATCTAACTTAAATAACTTAGATTGAATATCTAAATTCATTCCTACACCATTATCTTTGATATATATAAGGATAAAATTGTCTTTTCGTTCACTATAGAGTTCAATCTTTCCAGAATTAGGAGTAAATTTTATAGCGTTAGAGAGAATATTACGAAAAACAGCATCTATCATATTTTTATCAACCCAAATAAAATGCTTATCTGAAATATTATTAGAAAATTTAATATTTTTAGACTCTAAATTTAATTTTAAAACTTGGTACGCTGAACCAGTGAGATCATTTATCTTAACCTTTATAGGAGAAGGTATCACATGTCCCCTCTGTATTTTTGACCACTCTAATAAATTTATTAAGAGTGCATTTATTCCCTGTATAGAATCATTGATAGAATAGATCAACTTTTTTTTCTTTGCCTCATCATAAGAATCATATTTTCTAGTCAGAATATTAAAAATACCAGTAATTCCAGTGAATGGACTTTTTAAATCATGGGCTAAGATAGATATAAATTTATCTTTAGTTCTATTATTTTCTATTAGTTTTTGATTTTGTGATTCTAATTTTTTTTCATAGAATTTACGTTTATTGGTCTCTTTTAAAATAACCCATATAATAATTGACAGGAAGAAAAAAATAAACAAACTAAGTAATCGATAACCATCTAAAAAACGTTTTTTCATGGTGACTATCTCTGATTCAGGAACTTCAATAACTAATCTCCAAGTAGAACCTGTATTTTCACCAAAATCTAATTGAGGTAAAATTTCTTTAAAGTCTATTGTATCAAAAGTAAATAAAATATCTTTACTGAGAACGGAACCACTATTGGAATTTATAGGGAAAAGACCACTCAATTTTGAAATTTCTGTATCTTGAGAGCCATTATTACTGTCATTTTTTAGACTAAACCAATAAAACTCACCTTCAGATATCAAATTTATGGATTTATATTTCTCCAGAATATCATCGATATAATTTTGTTTACTATAAAGGGAGATAGTACCCAAAGAATCACTATTTTTTCCATAAATAGGTGCCATAATATTGAATATTAAATTATTTTTATATTTTCCTAATTTAGAAAATATAATTTTTTTAGGATTTTTTGTTAAAAAATGTTCAGGAAATTTGAAATGATCGTTGTTATGATATTCCTCAATGATCACATGATTTCTATTATTCCTTATATTTCCAGCGAAATATTTATTTTTAATTTTAAGGTAACTTTTTAAATAATCTTGATTTTCCTTCAAATTAGATCTTCTATATAGAAGAGATTTCAGCTGAGGAGTTTCAGATAAAAAACGTGCGTCATCTATATAGTCAATAAATTCTCTTTCTATATCTTTTTTTATTAAATTTAAAATCATTTTTTTCTCTGATTTTAGTTTAACTATACTTTGAGATACATTTAACTGATATAAAAAAGAGATAAACATAAAAAGAGGAATTAGACTTCCTCCCAATAAAAGCAGGTAAGACTTAAATAATTTAATTTTTGATCTAGTCATCGTACCTCCTCCTCTGCATTTATTTATACTATATTAGCACAATAAGTGCAAAAACTCAACGTTTGAGGGGGATAAAATTAATGGTTATGGTGTTCTAATCCCTGAAGGATAATATTTTTAACATGATTATCATTCAAAGAATAATACACGATCTTACCATCTTTTCTATTTTTGAGAACTCTGTTCTCCCTTAAAATTTTCAGCTGGTGGGAGATAGAGGAATGGGTCATATTCAGAGTAGTTGCTATATCACACACACACATCTCCTCCTCTAGAAGAATAGTAATAATTTTAAACCTTGTCCCATCGCCTAAAATTTTAAAAAACTTAACGGTCTGGTCTAGAGAAGAAAGACTTTCTAGTGTTTTTTTAGCCTGATCTACCCTGGTTTCGTTGATGGAGATACATTTACAGATATCCATAATTATTCCTTTATAATTACAAATTTATCGGAAACGATCTCCTTGATAACAGATGTAAATTCTAACTTATTATTCATAATAAGTGGCAGAATAATTTGTTTTTTATCGTGGGTGATGATGTCTAAACAAGCTTCAAGCTTTTTGCTTTTAGGAGCTACCATCTTACGAAGTTCGATTAATTTCACCTTATCTAACTCTATAGTAAACTGTTTATTAATTAATTTTTTATTGACTACATCGATCTCTATCTTATAAGAATAAGACATCTTTAAGTTGTAAAGACCAAATAAAACCATCAAGAGGGCTAAGATATAGCCTACTGGATTGCCGCCATTGGTTTTAAGCACCCAAAGTTGAAATCCCCCAATTAGACTGATGGGAATTCCTGTTCCCAGCCAAACTATTTTTTTTGTGAAATTCAGGCCATATTTATACCTATCTTTTAATACTACATTTGTGTTGTTTAATTTTTTAATAAAATCATCATAAAATAACATATTTTTATTCTCCTTATATTCTTAGATATTAACTGAACTTTCGTGTTATTGTAAGTCTTTAAAACTTAGTATTTATTAGGGTTTTAATTACCGCGAAATATCAGATATTAATATAGAGTGTAGAAGTTATCTACACTCTATATTAAGCTTACTTTATAATTTCTTTTAACTCTTCATCTTTAAAATCCAAGTTATGAACTGAATTGATATATCTGATAGTCTTAGTTTTTCCTCTAATTAATAGAGTCTGAGTTCTAGCTATATTTTTCTTTCTATTAACTCCTGTTAAAAGATCTCCGTCGGTGATCCCTGTAGCAGCAAAGATAACCTCATCATCTTTAACCAAATCATCGATAGTAAAGACATTTGAAATATCGATTCCCATCTCTTCACATCTAGATTTTTCAAAATTAGAAATCTTATCATTTTCTAAAGATATTCCCTTTACTTCACTTCTTAATTTTAATCTAGCCTGCATATCTCCACCAAGAGCTTTGATAACAGCAGCAGAGATAACACCTTCAGGTGCTCCTCCGATCCCGTATAGCATATCTGCATCAGAATCAATAATAGCAGTCAGGATAGAACCTGCCACATCCCCGTCAGGGATAGCAAATATTCTAACACCCATTTTCTGTAGATCTTTGATTATTTTATGATGTCTAGGTTTATCTAAGATAACCATAACTAATTCATCTAAAGATTTATTTAAAGCCTTAGCTACGTTATTTACATTGTCTAAAAGTGGTAAATTAAGGTCGATAGCTCCACGAGCATCAGGTCCTACAATTAATTTTTCCATGTACATATCTGGAGCCTTTAAAAAACTACCTTTATTTCCAATAGCCATAACAGCTAAGGCATTTCCCTGACCCTGGGCAGTCATACGAGTCCCTTCAACAGGATCTACAGCAATATCCACAGCAATATCAAGATCTGTTCTTAGACCAACTTTTTCACCAATGTACAGCATAGGAGCTTCATCAATTTCACCCTCTCCAATAACTATTTCACCGTTGATATGGATCTTATTTAACATAGTTCTCATAGCATCCACAGCTGCTTGATCGGCTGCTTCCTTGTTACCTCTACCAACCCATTTGTGTGCTGCTAATGCTGCTGCTTCAGTTACCCTTGCAAATTCGATAGCTAGTTCTCTTTTCATTAATCTTGTTCCTCCTCGTATATAACTCTATAGATAGTTTCGTTCTTTTTCTTCATGGCTAAGTTATCTCTTGCAAATTTTTCAATATAATATAGATTGTTGAAATTATCTAATTGGAGACTTAAGTCTTCCATCTCACAATGTAATTTTTCAGATTCAATAGTTGCATTTTTTAATTCATTTTGAAGATGATGGAGTGTTCGATATCCTTGATAAATCCTTGGGATATAGAGAAAAATTCCTAATATTCCAAGGATAATAAATAGGAAAAATCCATTTCTTATTTTCATTGTTTATTACCTTCTAATTTTCTCATTAATTTAACTATATATACCCCTAAAGCAAAAATTATAATATTTGTAAGACCGCTAGACAAAGTAAGGGTGAATCCTGGCCAGATCTCCACAAGGGAAGCCACAATAAGACCAACTATAAAATATAGAGTATTGTCTCTATGAGATTTTAAAAGTTTGTCTATAATTCTTGCAAATCCAACAATACCTATGACAGCTCCGATGCCTACTAAGGCAACGGGAACTATCATCCTATTATTTACAAATCCTAAGATATTATAATATTCTCCCAGTATAACTAGTAGTAGGGACCCAGAGATTCCGGGGATCACCATGGCTCCACCGGCCAAAGTTCCAGCGAGAATTAATTTTATGATATATCCTCCATTCAGCCTATATAAATTGTTAGAAGTTTCACTACTACCGTAGAAAGATTGGAGAACAGTAAAGCCAATCATTAAAAATAATCCAAGTAAAAACCACAGCTTACCATGTTTATTTATTTGTTTATTATCTCTATGGGTTAAAACTAGTGGGAGGGATGCTGTTATGAGCCCCAAAAAGAAAAAACTGGTACCTTCTTTATAGTTAGTATAGAGAAAACCGATAATCTTGGCAAATACAAGGAGACCGATAACAACCCCTACAAATATTTGTGATAAAAATTTAATAAACTCTATTTTTTTTTCTTTAGAAACAGTAAAAAATTCTCCTATAGATTCAGTAAGTTTTTCATAAACTCCTAAGAGAAGAGCTACAGTCCCCCCAGAAACTCCTGGGATAATGTTTGCTATCCCAATAAATGCACCACTGATTATATTTTTAATCACTGTCAACCATCCCCTCAATCTCTTTGATAAAAGATTTTACATCTGAAAAATCTTTATATACAGAGGCGAATCGGATATATGCAATTTCGTCTAATTTTTTTAATTTTTCCATAACTAGTTCACCGAGTTCAGTACTGGCTATTTCTAGATGGTTAGTTTTTCTAATGGTATCCTCAACTTCTCCTACAAACCTTTCCAGAGCTTCTAGATTGACATTTCTTTTAATGACAGCTCTTTCAAGTCCCTTTAAAAGTTTATCTTTATTGAAAACTTCCTTGATCTTATTTTTTTTTACTACAAAAATAGGAACGGGCTCTACTTTTTCATAGGTAGTGAATCTTTTACAACAAACGACACATTCCCTTCTTCTTTTTATAGAGTTATCTATGCTATGGGGTCTACTATCAATAACCTTAGTATCCATAGCACCGCAATAAGGACATTCCATAATTTACCCCTCTTCTGAACTTATGATATTTAAAATTTCTTGTGAATTTGCTGCATTTAGCAGTTTATTTCTAAATTTTTCATCTCTGATCAATCTTGAAATTCTAGCTAAGATTTTAAGGTAAACACTGCTGTCACTTAGTGGTGATGCGAATACGAAAAACAGCTTAACGTTTTGATTATCTAAAGATTCAAAGTTAATTCCTTCGTTGCACCTTCCAAAAGCAATAGTTAATTTTTTAGCAAAATCAGTTTTAGCATGAGGAATTGCTACGCCTTTACCAATTCCAGTACTTCCTAATTTTTCTCTTTCAATAAGAGCTAATTCGATAACTTTAGGGTCATCGATAGCATCGGATACCCCAAGTAACTGGGATAACTCCAAAAGAGCTTCTTTTTTATTTTTAGCCTTTAAATCAAGGGAAATCATGTCTAAAGTTATATAATCTGTTATTTTTGCAATATTCATTTGGTCCTCCTAAAAAAATTCTTTAAAATTTATTTTTAAATTTAAATGGTAATTCATATAATCCTCCAAGAGTGAAATTATGTTTTTAACATCATCTATAGAAGGGTCTAGAGAAACTATATCGTTTATCTTTTCATCAAATAAGTGTATGATCATAATTTTTTGGATCTCAGTAAATCTGTTGGAGGTTGGTACATTATCTATTATGGAGTTTTCTATATCGAAATATAGTCCACCTTTTATATTAAACATGATTCCCTCTCCCTTGATAAGGAGAGCTAAAAAATATCCTAAAAGGAGATAATCCTTTATAGGTATGGTATTTTTATCCAAAAAACGAAAGGAGTTTAAAAGTAATTTATATAAACTTATTCGTGTTTCATTTTCAACCAAGATAGAGTTTAAAATTTCTAAGATGTGAAAAGAAATATTCAACTTTCCAAAATCTTTTCTTAAATTGAAAAAAGTTTCATTTAATTCAAAGGAGCTTAAGATATAGTAATCCTCTTTTTTATAAAAGATAAAGTTGGAGATCCCAAGTAGATCAGCCCCATTGAGGTGTCTTTTTTTAGATTTTCTGAGACCACTGATATTGATATTGATCTTACCAAAATTTTTAGTAAACAATGTCAGCGATCTGTCGGCCTCAGAGTGATCAACTTTTTTAATTACTATACCATCAGTTTTTAATAATTTCATCGAGGGAAAAGTCCTTTTCAGATACAGGAATATTTATCTCGATATCTTTAATTATTAGTTCTGAAACTTCAATGTTATCATCTAATATTCTAACATGTGTTGGGAAATTAATCCCATTTTTTTTTGAAAAAGATTCAAATTTTATCGTTATTCCATCATTATAGATGATTTCTTGGATTTTATCGTTAGATTTAACCACTTTAAAGTCTACACTTTCATCAAGTGATTTAAGGTCACGAATAAATTTTAGAGTGTAATTTTCATCTTTGTTTATTTCTTGGTTTATTGTTTGCTCTAAAAGAGGGTAATAGATGGTTTTATTGGATCCATTATATAGATAAATTTCCCCTTGGTTTATAGAAGGGGAAATCATTTTTTTTATGAGTTTATCTGGCAGACTGGCTAAAACTTGATATTCTTTCGTTTTCTTTCGTTTATTCAGATGACTATTTTCAATAATCACAGCTTTAAAAGTATTAATTTTTGTGAATTCGTTTTTATCTTCAGCAAATAAGCTTAGGCTGAAGATAAAAAAGTAAAGAATCAATTTGTTCATAGGCTTACCTCTCTTTTTTTATAATCATAACGTCTTTGAGATTAAATATATTATAGGGCAGCTTTACCGTTATTTGTTTAAACATTACGTCGTTATTGTCAATAGATGTGATCTCCCCTAAAAAAAGATTTTTTTTATAGATATCACTGATACCGGACGTGAATATTTTGTCGCCCACCTGGATATTTGAATCAGTAACGATATACTCTAGACTAAGTATTTCATTTCCCTGACCACTTAAAATTGACAGAGTGTTTCCATTTTCATCGGTAGCACTGGTATAACTTTGGTTGGAGGTAATCAATTCTACAGTGGAATGATCATCAAATACTTCCTTGATCCTGCCAATAACACCAGATGTAGAAATAACTGCCATATTTTGTTTTATATGATCATTTATTCCTTTATCAATAGATATAGTTTCATAGGGATTTAGTGAATCTATATAGGAAATTTGTGCGGCAATAATTTTATATTTTACTTTTTTCTTCATTTGGAGCAACTCTCTCAGGTGTTGATTTTCCTTTAAAAGGCTCTTGTTTTCAGAAGAAAAATGTTTTTGTTTTTCTACAGTTAATTCTAAAATCTCATTTTTTTTAGAGATCTCTTTAATGTAAAAAAAAGTGTTGAAAAAATCGTGAATATTACTGGTAGTTTTATATACTTTTAATCTAAGTGGGAGTAGCAGGTTGTTAGTTCTAGATATAAGAAGATCAGACTGTGAAAAAGCGACAGCTACCAAGAAAACCATTATTAAAGGTAGCCACCACTTTTGTTTAGTCTTTTTTTGTTTGAAATGCATCTATATTTTATCTAGAATAGAAAGTAATAATTTTGTACATCCTACCATATCTTCGATCTTAATAAACTCCTCTGTAGTATGGACTTTACTCATCCCGATACCTAAGTTAACAGAAGGAATTCCCTTCCCATTGTAGATATTAGTATCACTTCCACCACCAGATTTTATAGGTTTATACTCAATATTTATATCTTTACAAGCACCCTCTATGACTCTCAAAATTTCACTACCTGCTTCAATTTTGAAACCGTCATATCCCTTTACGATGGCTTCTTTAAATTCTGCTCCAAATTCTTTTGCTGTTTCGGTGAAGATAGCTTTTGTTTCAGCTAATAGTTCATCCAAGACTTTACCGTCAAAACTTCTAGCCTCATACATCATAGATACGCTGGGCATAACAATATTTACAGCTGACCCTCCAGTGACTACACCGATATTAGAAGTAGTATTTTCATCTACTCTTCCTAATCTTAATTTAGTGATTGCATGGGACGCTACTACTAATGCATTGATTCCATTTTCAGGTTCTAAACCTGCATGGGCTGGTTTACCAATGATTTCAATCTTTCCTTTAGCTGCAAATGGTGCCTGTATAGTAACTGTTCCTGGCTTACCGCCTGAGTCTATGATGATCCCAAAATCAGGGGAATATTTTTCTACATCCATTGCACGGGCACCGAAAAGACCGATTTCTTCTGCAATAGAAAATACTACAATAATCTCAGGGTGATCCAAGTCATTTTCTTTTAGCTGTTTAAGCATCTCTAAGATAGCTGCAATACCAGCTTTGTCATCGCCGCCTAAAACAGAAGTACCATCTGATTTAATGATTCCACCTTCTATAATCGGTGTAATTTTGTCACAAGGTAAAACAGTGTCCATATGAGCACTAAATAAAACTTTCTTTTTATTAGAACCCTTAGCCTTTAAGACCCCTATGATATTCCCTGCATTAGCGTTACAAGTTTCCCCTGCATTATCCTCGGTAACTTCAAGACCGATTTGTTCTAATTCAGTCTTTACATAATCAGCTATAACTCTTTCTTTTAGAGATGGTGATGGGATTTTAACCATATCTAAAAAGTTATCTACGATTCTCTGCTCATTTATCATGTTTTCCCCCTAATATATTTAATATTAATTTTATTTTATTCTAAAGAAATTATATAATAAAACTAAGGATTTTGCAAAGGATTATGGTGTTTAAATAATTATAATTTACTCATTTTAATAGAATAATCATAAAAAAATAAACTGATTGATATTATATGTAGAAATATTGACTAAATAGAGGTATACTTTTAAAGGAAATTTGCAAGGGACAGGGAGGAATTAGATGTTAAAAAAAATAAAATTATTGCCGTTAATGATTATCCTAGGGGTGGTACCTCTAATAGTGAGGTTAAAGGTTATACCAACTCCTATAGGAACTTTAGATTATATGGCTTATCCATTGGGAGAAAACAATTTTGATTTTTTTTCCTACTATAAGGCAGTCTACATCGTAGCCTTGTCGACTGTGGCACTCTTACTATTTTTTATAAAAAGAGAGTTTATAAAAACAAAATATTATATCCCCTTAATAACTATGGGAATATTTGCTAACTTATCTACAGTATTTTCCCCCTTTACACCTATCGTCTTAAAGGGTGTAGGTGACAGGTATGAAGGGATTTTTGTATGGCTCTCATATTTGATAATAACTTTTTTGACTATCAACTTGGTAAAGACCAAAAAAGATATAAAAATACTCTTAGGGGCTGCCTTTACAGGGATCATTGTAATCTCAATTATAGGGAGTTTTCAATTTTTTGGGTTGGATCTATTTAAAAGTATTTTCGGCAGACACCTGATCTTACCTAGAGAGCTGTGGGGAATAGCTGAGACTTTAAATTTTAAATTTGATAAATATATTATCTATGCCACCTATTTTAATCCAAACTATGGCGGATCATTGATGGTTATGTTTTTATTCTTTGCTGGAATAACTTTTTTAAGTGTGAAGGGGAAGTTATATAATATTTCAGCTTACTTATTTTATGTCTTAGTCTTTATAAATTGGCTGGGATGCCGGTCTAGAGCTGGATTTTTAGCAGGGCAGTTTACCTTAGTATTATTTATTTTCTTTTATAGGAAAAAAATCATTAAAAAATCAAAAAAAATTATTTTACTTGTAATAACATCCCTGATAATCGGTGGAATAATGAATGATTTTTCAGAAAACTCACTGGGAAAAAAATTATATGATACGGAATTATCAAAATATAATCCTATGAGGGAGATGATTTTAAATACTCCCAATGATTTGATGATTACAACAAATAAGGGTGCATTAAATATTATCTTAGAAGATAAAAAGTTAAGTTTTAAAGACGATGAGGGCAGAACACTTACTTCTGAACTTGTGGAGAATAGATATAAATTTAGCGATAGAAGGTACGAAAAATTTGAGCTGGAAAAAAAAGAGGAAGACTATTATGAGGTTAGTTATGATAGATTTAGCTACCCCTTAATTTTGAGAGAGAGTGGCTTTAAAACTATTGGGTTTCAGGGGCGGCTCACCGATATATATATGGCAGACAGAGTAAAATGGATGGACGGATATGAGACTAGGGGTAGCTCAAGAGTATATATATGGTCGAGAACTATTCCAAAATTAAAGAAAACAGGATTTTTAGGAGGAGGACCTGACACCTATTCTTTAATTTTTCCCCAGGAGGATAACTTCGGAAAACAGATTGCCTTTGAGAATCCTAGTATGATAGTGGATAAACCTCATAATCTGTACCTGCAAATACTCATCAATATGGGATATTTATTTTTTATAGGTTTTATGGTTTTAGTGGGAGCTTACCTGATTCAGTCTATAAAAATTTATAAGAACAGGGAGTTTAATGGTTTTTATGAAATTGTTGGTTTGGCCACAGCATTGGCTGTAAGTGGTTATCTGGCTGCTGGGATGTTTAATGACAGTGCAGTATCAGTAGCACCATATTTTTGGTTCTTTATGGGGTTAGGTATAGCTGTAAATAGAATAATAGAGAAATAAAAAATGGAAGGGTGGACCCTTCCATTTTTTATTTCTCTTATTTGATTGGTCTTTTTGGTTGAATAAATGCATCTCTTACCATTAGCTCTGCTGCTTCTGGAAGGGTAATTTCTACTTTTAATGGTCCTCTTTTTACAGAAATCCATCCAAGTCCTTTAAAGACGAGTTCCTCTCCTACATTTAGATCGTAAACTTCAGTTTTTGTAGGTAAAGCATAAAACTCATCCTTACACTTCTCACATGGGGGAGTTATCAACGTTCCCGTGTGTTCTGTAATAAGTTTTTCTACTCTGTCCTCTTTTGTATCGTGGAAAGTTACATTTTTAGAAGCGAATATACTGAAGATAGGCTTCATCTCATCATCAGTCAGTACTTTTACTTTAACTAATCCACCGATTAAGATTATCTTGTCAGCATTGACTTTAAATGTTTTTCTAGAGATTTCCTTAGAAGGAACAATGTCTAAATGACACGTTTCACATACTAGATCAGATATTCTTCCAGTAGGTATCAGCCCAGGAGTATCTATTATAGTGATATTAGAGTTAGGGATTACATTTTTAGTTGATTTAAGTGTAGTACCTGGATATTTAGAGATAGTAGCTTTCTTCTCTCCTAATAATCTATTGATGATACTTGATTTTCCAACATTTGTAGTACCCATTACCATAACTTTAGCACCATGTGGACAGAAATGATTTATCTTTCTGATGATACCATTGATACCATAGGTGTTTTTAGCACTGACTATGGCGATATCCAGGGGAACGATTCCTTCCTCTGCCAGTCTTTTTTTCACCCAGTCAGATACCTCACTGGCATGTTTTTCACCAGGAATTAAATCTACCTTGTTGATGATTATAATAGAATCTTTCTCTCTTAAAATATCTAAAATTTCAGTATCAAATGATCCTTCAAAATCAATGATGTCGAATACAGCTAAGACAATCTTAGCACTCTTAGCACAACGCTGAACTTCTTTTCTATAATCTTCAGCAGTCATCTCCATAGGAATAAAATCACCGTAGTTAGTTAATTTAAAACATCTTTGGCAAGTTGCACTTTTCTTTCCTTTTAACATCTCTTTAGGAACATAACCATGTTTATTTTTATCTTCACTTTGTAGTTCAATACCACAACCGTTACATTTTTTTATTATAATACTCAAAATTTAAACCTCCGTTTATCATTACGCTCTAGCAGTAAAACTTACCCATTCTTTATCTTTTGTTTCTGAAATAACTTCGTATCCCAATGAAATTATTCTTTTCTTTATCTCATTAGCTTTATCTTCAATTATTCCAGATAAGATCATAAGACCACCTTTTTTTACAACTGTAGACATATCGTTTAGCAGGAGTAAGATTACATCAGCTAAGATATTAGCTACCACTACATCAAATTTTTTATCTTCTACAACTTTAACCAGATCACCTTTGAATAGTTTTATACTGTTCATATCGACCTTATTTAGCTCCAAGTTTTCTTTGGCCACTTCTACAGCCAGAGGGTCGATATCAACACCCCACACCTCAGATGCTCCCAATTTATTAGCTGCAACCATAAGTATTCCAGACCCAGTTCCTACATCTATGACAGAGTTTCCTTCACAGATATATTCTTCCATCTGTTTGATACAAAGGGAAGTAGTCGGATGAGAACCAGTTCCAAAGGCTCTTCCAGGATCTAACTCAATTACGATCTCATCCTCATCGGCCTCATATTCACGCCAGGTAGGTTTTACCACAAATCTTTCACTCACTTTTTCAGGGTAAAGGTATTTTTTCCAAGAATTTTGGTAATCTTCTTCATCTAATTCATAAAAATCCAATGAATAGATAAGATCCTCTCTATCTTTAAACTTTTCTTCAAAAGTATTAGTTATAAGGGATTTTTTCTTCTCCACGTATAAATTTATAGGGAAATATGCTGATACAGCATAATCTCTCTGTAAAAATATCTTTTCATCTCTATAATAGTCTAGAGAATCTCTCTCCATAGGTTCATCGATCTTAAGTCCTTGGACTCCGAATTCATAGAATAAATCGGTTATTTCTTTTTTTACATATTGAGGCTCATCGGCTTCAAATATTAATCTAACTTCTATTAATTTCATAGTTCTCCTTTTTCAGTATTTCTCTTAAGTAATATCTCTAATTCATTATCATATAAATTTAATTTAACTGGAGTTATAGATATATATCCATTTTCAATAGCATCCAAATCTGAATTCTCCACATGGTCACCTTTTATAGGGTGTCCACCTAACCAAAAATATTTATTTCCTTGGGAATCTGCCCTTTCAATTAATTTTTCTTGGAATTTTCTATTGCTCTGTTTGGTATACTTAATTCCTTTAATTTCCTCCATGGGAAGGTTGGGAACATTGATATTCAAAAGAGTTCCAATAGGAAATTGTAAATCTTTTATTGTTTTTAAATATTCTACTATAAATTTTCCTGCACTCTCAAAGTATAGATCATTTCCATCTACAATAAGGGAGAGAGCGATAGCGTTCTTTCTCCAAAACGTACCTTCAGAAGCAGCAGCAAAAGTCCCGGAATAAAATAGATCGGTTCCTAAATTAGCTCCACGATTTATTCCAGAGATGACAAAGTCAATCTCTTTTTCATCGTATAGGTGGGCCAGTGCTACCTTTACAGTATCAGCAGGTTTTCCAGAAACAGAATGACCAAACAGCTGGTTATCTCTATAAACTTCCTTCACTCTCAAAGGTTGGTGCAGGGTGATACCATGCCCAGTACCGCTTTGCTCCTCCAGGGGAGCTACTACATGTGTTGTATGTCCAGCATCTTGAAGATAGCTGACCAGAATTTTGATCCCTTCAGCATAGATCCCGTCATCATTTGAAATTAATATATTCATACATTACTCCTTATAAAAAATCTGCAAAATCTAACTCTTCGATAGACAGATCTACCCTCTTGATATCACTGCATTTACCATATTGGTCTAATTCTACCTCGATACCGTTGATCCTTACATTATCGTTGCAAATAACGAATTTGGTAGGCAGGGAAGTCAAAAATCTAGGTAAAACTGAATCTATAGTCATTCCGATTATTCCGTCATGAGATCCAGTCATGCCAACGTCTGTGATATACCCCGTACCACCATCTAAAATTCTGCTGTCAGAAGTTTGAATGTGGGTATGAGTTCCTAATACTACTGAAACTTTACCATCAAGAAACCTTCCCATAGCCATCTTTTCAGATGTAGCCTCAGCATGGAAATCTACGATAATATTAGTGGTTTTTTTTCTAATTTCGTCTAAAACTTCTGTGATCCTTTGGAATGGACAATCAATAGGAGGCATAAAGATCCTGCCTTGTAATGAAACAACTCCTACTTTCTCCCCTGTCGGAGTTGTAAAGATATTCCAACCTACTCCAGATACTCCCTTTGGATAGTTTAATGGTCTTAAAATTTTATGATCAGTTTTAAGATACTCCACCATCTCTTTTTTATCCCAAATATGGTTACCAGAAGTAATGGCATCTACTCCGATCTCATAAAATTGTTTGGCTATTTTTTCAGTAAGTCCAAATCCTGCAGCGGCATTTTCACCATTGACAACGATTAGGTCATATTCACTTTTTTTTCTTTCTAAATAGTCGGTCAAGATATTTCTACCTGGTTTACCAACCACATCTCCTATTATCAAAACTTTCATTAAATCCCTCTTTTCTTTATAATTTACTCTTCTTTTTATGGGGTTTTCATGATTAATTCGTTAATCGTGAAAGCGCTAAAAAGGAAAGAGCTTTTTGTTTTACAATGTATAATTATATCATATTTTCAATAAAATTTATACCATAATTCCGCCATAAAAAATGAGCCGATAAGATCAGCTCATTTAGTTTATTATTTTGCGTATTCCACAGATCTAGTCTCTCTAACTACAGTTACTTTGATCTGACCAGGATATTGCATAGTTTCCTCTATTTTTTTAGCTATATCACGAGATAAGATAGTAGTCTTATCATCACTAATAATTTCAGGGTTGATGATGATTCTCATCTCTCTACCAGCTTGGATAGCATAAGATGAATCTACACCCTCAAAAGAACTTGCAATAGCTTCTAATTCTTCTAATCTTTTGATATATGTATTCAATGTTTCACGTCTTGCTCCAGGTCTAGATGCTGATATCGCGTCTGCTGCTTGAACTAAAACAGATTCGATACATTTAAATTCAACTTCATGATGATGTGATTCAGCACCATTGGCTACCAGGTCTTTCTCGCCGAATTTTCTTAAAAATTCTGCTCCTAATAATCCATGAGAAGTTTCAGTTTCATGGGTCAATACCTTACCAATATCATGGAATAGACCGGATCTTTTAGCTAATTTTACATCTGCTCCAATTTCGGCAGCCAATGTAGCAGCTAAGTGACCAACTTCGATGGCATGGGTTAAAACGTTTTGCCCATAACTAGTTCTGAATTTTAAACTTCCTAAAACTTTAGTTACTTCAGGATGAACTCCTGTAATTCCAAGTTCGAATAATGCGTGCTCACCAGCTTCACGGATACCTTTATCCACTTCTTTAGTTGCTTTTTTAATAGCTTCTTCGATTTTTGTAGGATGAATTCTTCCATCGTTTACTAATTTTTCCAATGCACTTCTAGCGATTTCTCTCTTAACACCATCAAAACATGATAAAACTACAGCTTCTGGGGTATCATCGATGATCACATCTACTCCAGTTAAAGATTCTATAGTCCTGATATTTCTACCTTCACGTCCTATGATTCTACCCTTCATTTCATCGTTTGGCAGTTGTACCACAGATACAGTTGCGTCAGAAACGAATTCAGCTGAGGCTTTTCCAATAGCAGTAGAAAGTATTCTTTGAGTCATCCTATCTTTTTCTTCTTCTAATTTATGTTCAAAACTTCTGATCATAACAGCAGAATCATGAGTAAGGTCATCTTTTAATTTATCTAGTAAGATATTTTTAGCATCCTCTTTAGATAATTCAGAGATTTTTTCTAACTCTAACTCTTGTTTTTCCTTTAGATCTTCGATTTCCCCTTCTTTAAGGGTTAATTTTTTTTCATAATTATTTATTTCTACAGTTTTAGCGTCAATTCTATCTAATTTGCTATCTAGAGATTCCTCTCTTTTAATAAGTCTGTTTTCTTTTTGATTTATTTCGTTTTTAGCTAACTTGATTTCTTTTTCAGCATCTTCTTTGATTTTGTATGCAGTTTCTTTAGCTTTGATCGTTATCTCTTTAGCCTTTGATTCAGCATCAAAAGTAGCTCTTTTTTCAATCTTTGCAGCCTTGACTTTTGCTTGTTCTACGCTATTTTCAAGGTTATTTAAATCTTCGATTTTTTTATCTACAACAGATTTTTTATAAAGGACAGAGGAAAATATCCCTGCTGCCACAATAACTGCTGCTATCATAATAATAGTATTCATGTGTAAATCCCCTTTTAAAAAAAATATAGTGTTATGGGATATTAATTAAAATTTAGCTAATGCTTCTTCTTCAGTAGCGCAAATTTCAAATATCTCATCTAACCCAACCATTTCAAAAATTGTTTTGATATGGTCATTTAAGTTTGATAACTTGATGTCACCATCATGTCCCTTAACTTCTCTCAATTTACCTCTTAAAATTCCCATAGCTAAACTGTTGATATGACTTAATTCTTCACAATTGATTACAAAGTTATAAGTTTCATTTTCAACTAACTTAGCTAGTCTTTCCTTTAATTTAGGAGCCACCATAGCGTCGAGTTCACCGGTGATTTTAATTACCTTTATACCATTAATGTCCTTTTCGATTAATTCAAAATTAGAATTCATTATTTTGTTTCCTCCTCAACTTCTTTTAATATTTTAAATTTTGTTCCGATCTTCTTAGGTTTAATCTCTAGATTGTCTACGAGACCCCTAACTATATCTAACCCCATGCCCCCTTCAGACTTGCTTTCTTTTAATCTGTTAAATCCAGCACCAAAATCTTCTACAGTAATATTCACAAAGTTACCTTCTTTTATCATAAATATAGAGATATCTCCATTATGATAGTTGTATCCGTGTTCAATTGCGTTGGTTGCCAGTTCATCTATAACAGTCAGAAGCCTGAAAATATCTTTTTTAGATACAGATTCTGCAGTTAAATACGTTTTCACAAGGGCTCTAATTAAAGAGAGATTTTTTAAAGAAGATGGAACAATTATTCTGATTCCTTCGCCTTGCAATACTTCACCCTCTTTCATTAAAGTCTGTTATTTCCCATTGACCATTTTTAAAACTAAATACAATATCCAGATAAAGGCTTTCATCGTAGAAATTAATAAGAGCTAAAATTTTAGCTTGATTTTTATTGAATTTTGGATCATTGGTATATATGTTTCCGCTACTCAAATCTAGCTTTTTTAGTTCATTTAATTTCGTCTTATTTTTTATTCCCATGTTAGTATATCGTTCAATAATAAAAAATTGGTTTTTGGAAAAAGCTGCCTTTAATACGTTTATTAATTTTTCGAGGTCTTTAACCCCTTGCTCTCTTTCAGATATTAAAGTTTCATATCTATCTAACTTTTCAGGATTGAGAGTTGATCTTATTTGAGAAAATAAGCCATTAGCATCATCTAACTCCCAGTCATTAATTTTTTGCTCTAATAACTGCTCTTGTGGAGATAATGAACTATTTTTTAAAGGCGTATTCGCACACCCTAGTAGGACCAATAAAATAAGAGTTAAACTCAGTTTTTTCACCATCTTACCCTCCTATAATACCATCATTACAATAATAGCATACAAAAAATAAAATATCAACTAACTAGTGTGGTTTATAATTTATTTTTTGTATTTTTTTTTATCGATATCAGTCGATTTTTTTTACCATTTCCCGCCTATGGGTTTATGTTTTACACCTATTAAAATTAGCCTTTATTAAAAGTGAATTTTTTGCCCCAGTGAATAGGGAGAAAAAGAGTGATTTTTTATTTTTGAATTAATCTTAGGATTTCTTCTAAGATCTCTTCCTCGCTCATCTTTTCGACATCGAACCAGATAACATCGGGGTCATTTTTAAACCATGTAAATTGCCTTTTAGCATATCTACGGGAATTTTGTTTGATTTGAAAGACAGCCTCTTCCAAAGTTATTTCCCCGCTAAAATAATCCATAATTTCACTATATCCTATGACATTGATCTTTCTCAAATGTTCTCCATATATAGTATGGAGTTTTTTTACTTCCTCGATTAGTCCCCCTTCTATCATAAGATCAACTCTCAAATTTATTCTTTCATAGAGGCTGCTTCTATCCCTTTCTAAACCAATTTTGATAAAATTAAAATTATTTCTTTTAATGTTTCTTTTGCTGATTACAGAAAATTTTTCCCCTGTCAGGTGAAAAATCTCCACCGCTCTTTCCACCCTGCGTTTATTGTTGGGGTGGATATCTTTGGCTGCACAAGGATCAATTCTTTCCAACTCTTCGTACAATTCTTCGGCAGTTCTGCTATCTAATTCCTCCCTAAGTCCGGGTTCTGACTGAGGCAGTTCAGCTAAACCGTTGGTAACAGAGTTGATGTATAAACCGGTTCCTCCGACTAATATAGGAGTTTTTTCTTCTATTTCAAATTTTTCTAGGATGGTATTTACTTTTTTTTGAAATTCACCTACATTGTATTTGCTTACGGGCTCCACTATATCGATCATATGATGAAATATTCCCTGTGCTTCTTCTAAATCGACCTTTGCTGTACCTATATCCATCCCAGTATATACCTGAGCTGAATCAGCCGATATAATCTCCGTTTTTAATGTTTTTGCTAATTTTATAGATAAACTTGTTTTTCCTACAGCAGTAGGACCCAAGATAACAATACCTTTCATAAACAATACCTCCATTTTTTATTAGATTATACCATATATTGAGTATGGATTTATACTGAGGAAGTTTAAAAATAAATAAATCACCTAAGATACTAATTATCTTTAGATAATGTTTTCTTCAATGTTCACTATAATGCATGGTTCTTCATAGCTGTGTGTATTGTAAGATGTTGTTTTAGGGTTTAATTCTATTTTTTATTAGATTAACACTTTTTAATCTTACTTTTTGTTCGGAAATAAAAATTTTACAAGGTTTTTGGAACGTATTTATTCAAAAAAGTGATATTAAAAATTATTAATTCTTAATTTTAAACTTTTTTTAATTTTTATTGCTATTGTTTCTATTGGGTACATATTAGAACATTAATTCTCTTTTAATGGTAGTAAATAAAAGGGTGTTGACTATTAGTGCTTACTAAACTAAACTGATAACAGGACAAACAGAAACATTTTCAACCGGAAAAGAATTTAAAGGGAAATTAAGAAAACAAATTTGAAATTATTTTAGGAGGAAAAGAACATGAATAAAAAATTATTATTACTAGCAGGAATCTTAGCATTAGGAGCTACAACATTTGCAGCACATACACCAACTGAAGGAGATGCAACTATAACAGCTGAAAAGGCTGCAAAAGTCATTTCAATAACTGATTCAACTGCAATAAAAGGATTATTAGAAACTAGACAAACAGGAATTATGGGTGAATTCAGTGGTTCTTATGCTGGTGAAGTAAAAGTTGCAATGCAGCAAGGTCCTGGAAGATCTAATGCAGGAGCAGAAGTTAATAAGATAGAGTGGACAGTGGCAGAAGGTAAATTAAACATGGGGAAATTAGGATTCTCTTATAGTGCTGATAGAGATTATAAATTTGATAAAGATTGGAATAAAACTAGAGAAGGTTGGGATACTAGTTTTGGATTAGATTACAAAGCTGGAACATTTAACGCGATAGGTAAAGAATGGACATTCGTACCAAAGGTAGCATTTGGTTATGACACTAAAGAAAACTATACATCTGATTCAGCTACTCCAAGTGCAAGAGATTCTGAATCAAAGAGAAGATGGGACTTTATTCCTAAAGTATCAACTACACATTATGGATTCGCAATGGATATCAGTCCTATCATAGCCTATGATGATGTTAACGAAACTACTGCATTTGAATTAGATGTAACTAACTATAGATCTTTAGGAACAACTGGATACTGGTCAACTTCTGGAGATGTTTACTTTGATTTCGCAGGAACTGAAAAGAATGATTCTTATTCAAACTCTTTATTCAATGGAAATATAGATGGAGATAATAAATTTGCATTATCAATCGAGCAATATTTAGACTATGAAAGAGAAGTTGCAGAGAACATCTACTTCAAGACTCAATTTGGATTAGAGGCTTACTCAATATTACAAAGTAAAGCTAACGACGTGGCTATGTATGTTGCACCAGAATTACAACATAGAGCTAAATTAGGTCAAGTTAACGTAACTTCATATGTGAAGTATACTTCTTATACAGCAACAGGCGGTTACGAAGGAGCAGCTTCTAAAGAAGAAGCAGCTGTTGGTGTTAAATTCAGTACATCATTCTAAGTGAAAGGATAAATATATTTATATAATATAGTAAAAGGGGTTGATTACTCAATCCCTTTTACTGATAGTTTAGAACTTAATTTTTTATATGATTTATAACAAATAGATGAAAACCTCTAACATTAAAGATTATTAATTTTTAATGTTAGAGGTTTTTTATTTACTGTTTTTTAATGTTTATGCTTAACAGATAATAGAATATCAATTCTCTTTTAATAAAGTCGAAAGTTGTGGCTATTGACTATTAATAATTACTAAACTACACTGATATCAGGACAAAGGGAAACATTTTCAACCAGAAAGACTTTAAAGGGAAGCTAAGAAAACAAATTTGAAATTATTTTAGGAGGAAAAGAACATGAATAAAAAATTATTATTATTAGCAGGAATCCTAGTTTTAGGAGCTACAACATTTGCAGTACACGCACCAACGCCAACTGAAGGAGATGCCGCTGTATCAGCTGAAAAGGCTGCAAAAGTTATTTCAATCACTGATTCTAGTGCAATTGAAGGATTGGTAGCAGGTAGACAAGAAGGGATCCTAGGTGAATTCAGTGGTTCATATACAGGTGAAGTAAAAGTTAGAATGTATCAAGGTCCTGGAAGATCGGCTAAAGTTCCAGCATTAGATTCTGATGGGAAAGCAAATACTGGTGTTGGAAACTATGCAAACTCTGCTAATAAGATAGAGTGGACAGTAGCTAAGGGGAAATTAAACATGGGTAGAGTTGGATTTGCTTATGATGTTGACAGAGATATGAACTACGATAAAGATTGGAATAAAACTAATGATGGTTGGGATACTAAATATGCATTAGATTTCCAAGGTGGAACATTTGATATGATGGGTAAAGAATGGAAATTTGTACCAACTGTAGCGTTTAGTTATGACACTGCAGAAAACTTTACATCTGATTCAACTACTCCATCAGCTAGAGATTCTGAAACAAGAAGAAGATGGGACTTTACTCCAAAGGTATCAACTACATATTATGGATTCGCGATGGATATCAGTCCTATCATAGCCTATGATGATGTAGCAGAAACTACTGCATTTGAATTAGACATAACTAACTATAGAGCTTTAGGAACTGAAGGATACTGGTCAACTTATGGAGATGTTTATTTAGATTTCGCAGGATCTGAAAAGAATGATTCTTATGACAACTCTGTATTTAATGGATATATAGATGAAGACAATAAATTTGCATTATCACTTGAGCAATATTTAGCTTATGAAAGAGAAATTGCAGATAATGTATACTTCATCACTGAATTTGGATTAGAGGCTTACTCAATCTTACAAAGTGAAAAGAACGACGTAGCTATGTATGTTGCACCACAAGTACAATACAGAGCTAAGTTAGGAAAAGTTAACGTAACTCCATATGCAATGTATACTTCTTATACAGCAACAGGTGGATACGAAGGTTCATATGGTAAAGAAGAATTATCTGTAGGTGTTAAATTCGGTACATCATTCTAAGTAAAAAGAATAAATATGTTTATATAATATAATTAAAAGGGGATTGAGTGATCAATCCCTTTTTAGTGAAGTTTTTGACCCCGAAAAATCTCCTAATCTACATTAATTTTTTTAATAATTATAGTTATAGAAGGAGGTTGTATCATGAAAAAAATCAAATATTTAATAATATTATTAATATCGATAGTTTTTATTGGATGCAGTAACTTTCAACCTGCTAAAAAAGTTGTTTCTATAGAATATAAAGAAAATAATACAATTATGGTTACTACCTACGAGGATGGATCTACCAAGGTAGAAAACCTAGAATACTTGAAATGGCAAAGAGAAAAAGAAGATAGGAGAGATAGAAAAAGATAATATATTCAGGGTTGAAAACTTCATTAAAGAGTAAAAAAAAAGTCTGAGAAAAATTCTCAGACCTTTTTTATGTTTAGCTTTAAACTTTTTATTCAAAATTAGACAATGTAGTCAAATTCTACATTTTCAATTCTTACTGTATCCCATTCTTCTATTCCAGCTTTGATTAACTGATTCTCTAAGCCTAAGTTCTTCAAAACGTGTACGAAACTTACTACAGCTTCATCGTCGTTAAAGACATAGGTATTAAGTACATTTTCTACAATCTTACCGGTAACAACAAATGTTCCTTCTTCATCTACTTCTACATGCCAGTCAGGTTTTTTATCTTCAATGGCTTTTAAGATGTCTAGTACATCTGTTTCTTCTTCTAAATCTTCACGAGGAATTTCCTCTAATAAT
>Ga0316198_10000318_pt1 | contig 24207 bp, 17 predicted proteins | sample OudBieAanoxic_MG_FD_204935 | JGI IMG/M metagenome (GOLD analysis project Ga0316198, IMG submission 204935) | Coastal sediment microbial communities from Oude Bieten Haven, Netherlands - site A anoxic | ecosystem: Environmental > Aquatic > Marine > Coastal > Sediment | place: Netherlands...
CTGGAGAACAACGTCGCCGACATCGCGCAGATCCCGGTGATCTTTGATTGCGACGATGATCCGGATCGGCCGTCCTGGGGTGATATCTACACCCCCGCAGCTCCGGAAGAGGTCGTGACCGGCACCGTTGATGTGACCGGATGGGCCATCGATCTCGACTTTATCGAGGAGATCGAAGTTTGGGTGGATGGAGAGTTCGTCGACTATGTCGATGAGATGTTCCTTCCGAGCCCCGAGGTGATTGACCTTTATCCCTGGTTCCCAACCTACTTCACCGCAAACGCCGGATATGCCTACGCATATGACACCGTCGCGGCGGATCTCGCTGACGGCGATCACGTGCTGGTGATCTGGACCGAGGATCGTTGGGGCGGACGGACCTTTATCGGCGAACGCCGGTTCATCGTCGACAACCCGCAGGCGAACGGCGGTACCGTGGGGATGTCGGTAGACTGATTTCCACCGGTTGACCGTTCAAAATAATTTATCCACCGGCCGGGCATCGCGCCCGGCCGGTTTGATAGGATCACCCCTGCACCGGTGAGTCCGACTCCGGAGCCCGCCCACAGTTCTACGCGATCAAACCGGTCGAGCATGAGGAAAAGGACGCGGCGGCGATCACGAGGTACTTCATTGCGATCGAAAACGTGCATCACAACGTGGGAGTGACCGGCGGGGTGACTCCGACGATCGTGGCCCGGCCCGACCATCCGGTATCGCGGGGCGGTTTGTCCTCGTCGGCCGTCAAGGTTCTCTATCGGCTCCACCGGTCGGGCTACACCTCGTATGTGGTGGGTGGAGCGGTTCGAGATCTCCTGGTGGGCGCCAAACCCAAGGACTTCGACATCGCAACCAACGCCCGGCCGCAGGAGATCCGGCGGCTCTTCAAGAACTCGCGCATCATCGGACGGCGTTTTCGCCTGGTTCACGTGATCTTCCGCGGAGAAATCGTCGAGGTCGCGACATTCAGGGCGAGTCCGGAGCCGCCGGAAGGTCCGGATGACTGGGACGAGGCGGAGGCGGAGGCGGCGGAGGCGGAGGCCGAGCCCGATCGCGCCCCTGTGACGGCGCGCGTGGATCGTGCAATCTACGGTACGCCGGCGGAAGATGCCGAGCGTCGTGATTTCACCATCAACGGGCTGTTCTACAACATCGCGGATTTCTCCATCATCGACTATGTCGGCGGTCTCGAGGATCTCAAGGCCGGTCTCATCCGAACCATCGGCGATCCCGTGCGGCGATTTCGGGAAGATCCGGTCCGAATGTTGCGGGCCCTGGAGTACAGCGCACGGCTTTCGTTCGCCATCGAGAGCCGGACAAGAGAGGGCATCGTTGAGTGCTGCGACGAAATCGCCGAAGCTTCTCCCGCCCGACTCAGTTACGAACTATTTGAAGCCCTGCGTTCCGAAAATTCCGCAGCCATCTACTCGGCTTGGCGGGGAGCGGGTCTTTTCGATAACGCGTTCCCCGGGATCGCCGGTGTCGCCCGGGAGGATATCCGGGTGCTGACCGAAGTCGATCGGGCCGTCGTCCGCGGCGATCAGCTTGCCGACGCAACCCTGATTGGGGCGTTCTATCTTCAACCCTTCTACCGGGAGTTTGCCGAGTTGACGGCCGATGAGCGCAAGCTCGACAACGTGGAGATGCTGCGCCGGATCACAACGATGCTCGAGCCCGCGGCCACCGGTCTGAGGCTCTCCAATCATACCTTTCACCTGCTTTCACAGGGCCTCTTCACCTTGACCAAGATGCACCGCGCTCCCGAGCGCGGCCGGCAGGTGCTCAAGCTCGCCCGGCAGGACTATTTCGGGGTCGCGCTGGGACTCTTTGGACTCGCCGGAAAGGCTGGACTCGTATCGGCTGAGGCAACTCAGGGCTGGTCGGCGGCGGTGGCGCGGTTAAAGAAACCCACCGAGGAGCCAACCACCGAGGATCAGCCTCCCGCGAGGACAAAACGGCGGCGGCGGCCGCGGCGCAGGAGGCGGTGATGAGCACCGAGGGCCGCGTCAAGGAGCTGCGCGGACTCCTTCGCCGACACGACCACCTTTACTATGTCCTCGCCACGCCCGAGGTCTCTGACTTCGAATACGATCAACTCTTCTCGGAACTGCAGAAACTGGAAGCGGATCATCCCGAGTTGATGACGCCCAATTCGCCGACCCAGCGTGTGGGGGGGCGACCCCTGGACGGGCTCGTTCAGGTGGCCCACGCCCACCCTATGTTGTCGTTGGACAACAGCTATTCCAAATTGGAGCTTCGCACCTGGTTTGCGCGGGCCGAGCGTGAACTCGGGGGCGATCCCGGAGATCTGGTGGCGGAGCTCAAGATTGACGGGGTGTCCATCTCGCTCATCTATGAGTACGGACTGCTCGTCCGGGCGGTGACCCGCGGCGACGGGACCGTGGGCGACGATGTGACGGCCAATGTTCGTACCATCCGCGGACTGCCGTTGGTCCTCGAAGCGGCCCCTGACCTGCTCGAAGTCCGTGGTGAGGTCTATATGGCGCGGTCGACCTTCTCGGAGCTCAACCGGACTCGATCGGCGGCCGGCGAATCTGAACTCGCCAACCCTCGCAACGCCACCGCCGGGTCGATCAGGCTCCTCGACAGCCGGCAGGCCGCTCGTCGCAGGTTGTCGGTCTGGTGCTATCAACTGGGCCGGGCGGCGGATCGCGTCGCGACGAGTCACATCCAGGATCTCGAGTGGCTGGCCGAACTGGGGCTGCCGGTGAGCCCCCATTTTCAGCGGTGCTCGAATCTCGATCAGGCCGAGGCGTTCATCGACCGGTGGGAGGACGACCGCGGTCGGCTCGACTACGACACCGACGGGATCGTTGTCAAGATCGATGGCGCAGCCCAGAGGGCGGCGCTTGGAGCCACCGCTCGCGCCGTTCGTTGGGCGGTGGCCTACAAGTTTCCACCCGAGGGGCGCATGACGGTGGTGGATGATGTGGTGGTGCAGGTCGGCAGAACGGGTGTCTTGACACCCGTCGCCGAACTCGAGCCGGTGGCGTTGTCGGGGTCCACGGTCTCGCGCGCGACCCTGCACAATTTCGATGAAGTCGAACGCCTCGATCTGAGAGTCGGAGACACCGTCTGGGTGACCAAGGGCGGCGAGGTGATTCCGAAAGTGGTTGGCGTGGTGAGTTCACAGCGGCCGGAGGGCGCCGAGCCTGTTGCGGTCCCGACTCATTGTCCCTCGTGTCGGACGGCTGTGGTTCGCGTGGAGGGTGAGGTCGCTCTGCGCTGCCCCAACCCCCATTGCCCGGGGGTCGTCGCTGCTCGTTTGCGGCACTTCACCTCGCGCGGGGCGATGGAGATCGAGGGTCTGGGGGGCAAGAAGCTCGAACAGCTCATCGCCGCGGGACTCATCACCGATGTGGCGTCGTTGTGGGATCTTGATGCCGAGACCCTGGCCGAACTACCCAGGTGGCAGGAAACCTCTGCTAACAAGCTCGTTGCGGAGTTGGACGCCGCTCGTCTGAGGCCCCTGCACCGGCTGCTTTTCAGTCTCGGTGTTCCCGGGATCGGCGAACGTGCGGCACGGCAACTCGCTCGTCGATTCCCGACCTTGGATGCTCTTGCCGCGGCAACCTCAGAGGAGCTGGAGTCCATTGATGGTGTTGGTCCATCGTTGTCGGCGTCGCTGGTGGGTTGGTTTGCCGATGATCGGAATCGGAGTCTGATCGATCGTCTCCGTTCGCGGGGCATCGACCCTGAGGAAACCCAGATCGACGAGGCCGGGGTGCAGCCCCTGACCGGAATGACGATCGTGGTCACCGGTGTCCTGAGTCGGTCTCGTCGCGAGGTCAAGGCGCGTCTCGAGGCGCTCGGAGCGACGGTCGTGGGATCGGTCTCGTCCAAGACAACCCACCTCCTCGCGGGCGCCGATGCCGGCTCGAAGTTGGCCAAGGCGACCAGCCTCGGGGTCGAGGTCGTGGACGAAGACGGCCTTGACGAGTTGATGAGGCAAAAAGGAGGCGATTCACTGTGGCCGATGTGATCTTCCTGGTGGACGATGATGATGGTTCGCGCGATGCGATGGTCAAGACCCTCGAGCGGGTCGGCTATGACGTGCGGGCCTTCCCGGATGCCCAAGAGGCCCTCGATCGGATGCGGTCGGGTGATCCTGTTGATGTCGTGGTGTCGGATGTTCGGATGCCGGGCATGGACGGCTACGAACTTCTGCGTCAGGTCCGGGCCGAGTGGCCGGGTCTGCCGTTTCTCCTTGTCACGGCGTTCGCCGATGTCGAGGATGCCGTGGCTGCCCTGCAGGGAGGTGCGGATGATTACCTGACAAAACCGGTCAAGGTGCAGGAACTCCGCCAACGGGTCCAGTTACAGCTCGAACGCAGAGCGCTGTCGACCGAGAACCGGAAACTCAAGGAACGGCTCGAAAAGAGTTTCGGTTTCGAGGGAATCGTCGGGCACTCGCGAGGGATGGAAGAGGTTCTCGACCGTCTGCGGGTCGTGGCGCCCACGCGGTCGACGGTTCTCATTGTCGGTGAGTCGGGCACCGGGAAGGAACTGGTGGCCAACGCACTTCACCAACGGTCGGACCGTCAGGACGGCCCCTTCATCGCCGTCAACTGCGGCGCCATCCCGGGTGAGATTCTCGAGTCCGAACTTTTTGGTCACGAAAAGGGGGCTTTCACCGGTGCGCACCAACGCAGAATCGGACTCATCGAGTCGGCGTCGGCGGGGACCCTCTTCCTCGACGAGATCTCCGAGCTCTCGGCCGATCTTCAGGTCAAGTTGCTGCGGGTCCTCGAAGAGCGGGTTGTCACCAGGGTCGGCGGGACGACTCAGTTTCCAATTGATTTTCGGCTGGTCGCTGCGACCAACCGCGATTTGGAGAAGTGGGTGCAGGCGGGGAGCTTCAGACAGGATCTCTATTACCGCCTCAAGGTCGTGACCCTCTCCATTCCGCCACTGCGCAACCGGGTTGACGATATTCCGCTCTTTGTCCAGCACTTCCTCTACCATTTCAACGACGAGATCGGGCGTCACGTCAAAGGTGTCCATCCCGCCGTCTTGACCGCCCTCAAACGGCACAGCTGGCCGGGGAATGTTCGCGAACTGCGTAACCTCGTCGAGTCGTTGGTGCTCTTCGCCAAGGCCGATGAGATCACCCTTGAAGACCTTCCCGTGGAATACCGGGTTCCAGCGGCTGCGCCGCCGTCTCTCGATGGCGACCATTGGCAGCCGCGATCGATGGCGGATATCGAGAAAGAGGCTATTCTGCTGACTCTTGACTACACCGATGGGCACCGTGCGCGTGCGGCCAGCCTCCTCGAGATCGGACTGCGGACCTTGCAACGGAAACTCAAGGAGTATGGTGAGGTTAAATCGAGCGAGTTCGACGATGACGAGTGAGCGACGCGGTACCATTGTGAAGGAAAGACGAAGGGAGCACTCATGGAGATACCAGGCAAGGTATCGGTCTACTGTCCGCTGATTGACGCCAAGGGAACTGCGGCGACGCTGGTGGCGATCTCTCCGCAGGGTTACTACCACCTGGTGGTGGAGATTCGTGGACAACGCCACGCCATGTTTGTTCCCATCGCCCACACCGCCATGTATTTCGCGGAAGCGGAGCCTGCCATCGAGGAAGGTCTCGAAATCGAACGGTAGCCTGCTCGAAGCGCAGCGAATAAGCTCGCGCCATCGTTTGTTACGTCTGGCGTGAATCGACAGGACTCTCTTGAGCCGATCCTCGCTGCGAGGTGGGCGGATGTGCTGCAACGCGTTGATGACGCGGTGCTGGTTTTAGACCATGAGCGCATCCTCCGTTTCGTCAATTCCCCGGCGCGGCGCCTGCTCGGATACGAGGAGGATCAGGCCATCGGCGGCCGCTGCCGTCTGACCACCAAGGGTGTGGATTGTGAAAACGCCTGTCCCCTGACCTTCGCCCTGGAAAGTGACATCGAGCAGGTGGAAAATTTCGCCACCGTCTATCGCACCAAGGATGGGCGGGCCGTGCCCCTGAGCATTACGGTGATTCCACTGCGGGACGACGACGGCCGTTTTCTCGGGGCGGTGGAGATCCTCCGTCCGCGGGACCCCGATCCGGGGTTCTACCTCGCGGGCTCGTCGCTCGCCGCCAGGTCAATCAAGTCAAAGCTGCTTCGTCACGGCCGGACTCGGGGCCATCTCGTCCTCATCGGCGAGCGGCCCGCGTGCCGCGATGTCGGCCGCGCAGTCCACCGTTTTGCAGGGTTGCCGGAAGAGCTCTTCGAATTATGGGCGGGTACTTGGGAGAACACGACCGTGTGGCCCCCCGGCACCATGTACGCCGATGGTGATGCGGCAGCCTCGCTCCTCAACAGCGATCCGCCTGAAGGATGGCAGCTGGTTGTCGGAGTTGTCCCTGAAAACGCGCCGGTCGATGGAAAACTAGTTGCCGAGGTCGTCGAACTCCCGACCATGGAAGAGCTGCGCGATGATCTTGCCCTGATAATCACGGCGTGGGTCGAGACGTTGTCGCCCGGGACCACGGTGGCGCCGGGGGCGATGGCGCGATTGGGTCGTCTCGGTTGCGGGATGGGGCTTGAAGGGCTCGAGAAGGCAATGGTCGCAGCGGTGGCCGCAGCCAATGGCAGGATCGAGGAAGAGCACGTTGCCGCGGATGGCTACAGCAGCCATCTGGTCGACGAGTTGCTGCGAACCAAAAATCCGCTGGCGGCGCTCGAGCAACGACTGCTCACCGAGGTGCTCCACCGAAGCGGGTGGCGGATGCAGGAAGCCGCCGATCGCCTTGGAGTGTCACGAGTCACCCTCTGGCGCAAGCTCAAGGATCACGGGATCGAACGGCCGGAGTGCGGTGACGGCTGATTCGTACTGGCGTACAATTGAAGCAGACCATGGCATCAGTCGAATCCACACCGAACCCGATCCGCCTTCTGATCGTCGAAGATGACGAGTATCTGGCAGATGGCCTGTGCCGGAACCTGCAGTTGGAAGGATTCTCAACCACGAGCGTGGGCAGCGGCGAGGCGGCATTGGCCCTCCTCGACGAGGGCTCGTCTCAACCCGATCTGCTGGTACTCGACATCATGCTCCCCGGTATCGACGGGTTGGAGGTCTGCCGCCGCCTGAGAGCCGGGGGCAACCTCATCCCGATTCTCTTCTTGACCGCCCGGGGCAGCGATGCCGACCGCGTCCTCGGACTTCGGCTGGGTGCGGACGACTATCTGACCAAACCGTTTGTGATCGAGGAATTGGTGTTGCGGGTGCGTGGAATTCTCCGGCGGTCCGCCTGGTCCCAGACGCCGTCACAGACCGGCCCGGTGGTGGCAGTGGGCGAGTGTCAGGTCGATCTTTCGACCATGCGGGCCACGACCCTTGGTGGTGAGGTCTCGCTCACCGACCGGGAGGTGATGCTGGTTCGGTTTTTCGCCGAGAGCGATGGCCGCGTCCTGACTCGCGGGGAACTCCTCGAGACGGTGTGGGGATACACCTTCGATACCGCGACCCGAACTCTGGATACGTTTGTTCACCGGCTCCGAAAGCACTTCGAACACGATCCCAAACACCCGCGGCACTTCCATACGGTCAGAGGGGTCGGGTATCGATTCACGAGTGAAGCGGAAGACTGAATCGTCAGTAGTCACAACTCACTCCTTCCTACGTGTTACAATCCGCCGTCCTTCGGAGGTGTTACATGCGTCGATTGACAGTCCCCATCATCCTGGTACTCATTCTCGCTGCGCTTCCGGCGACGGCCGGCAAGATCGGTTTTGTCGACGCCGAAGCGGCGGTGGCTCTGGTCGACGAGGGAAAGAAGAAACTCGCGGAGCTTCAGAGCTGGCAGGCGCCCTATCACGCCCGTCTCGACCGACTCAGGGAAGAGGTGCTCGCGCTCAGCGATCAGATCAACGAGCAGCAGGGTACGGCAACGCCCGATGCCCTCGCCGAGATGGAACGCAGGCAGATCGACGTCATGCGCGACTTCGAAGATGCTCGTCGTCAGTACGAGCGCGAACTCGAAGCCAAGAAGAACCAAGTCCTCGCAGATATCGCTTCGAAGATCGGCGCCATCGGCGGTGAATACGCCAAGGCAAACGACTTTGACGCGATTTTCCTCCTCGGTGGGCAGCCGATGATGTATGTCGCCGACCCGGTGAATCTCACCAATATCGTGGTCGAGATCTACAACAATCGCTACCCGGTGAGCGATCAATAGACCTCCACCCGGTTCAGCCGGCGGTGGGGTTGGTATTGCCCGTGGCGGCAACAAGACGGCGGCTGCTCGGATTGCTCTTCGTTGCTCTCGCCGGCGCGGCCGCCGCCGGCCCTGGAGATGCCTTCGAACCCGCGGTCGCCCCTCACCGAACAGCGCCGGTCATCGGCGCCGCAGAGACGATCGAGGTCGATCCCGCTCCGGTCGATCTCCCGAGCGTGACCGTCGTCCCGACCCACGCTTTCTCATTCGTCCGAGTGAAGACCCCGAGGGTTCTGCGCGCTGGGGGTGAGCGAACGGCGCGGGTGGTGCTGCGCAACGACGGCTCGAGGATCTGGCCCGGAGACGGGTCGGTCTCGCTGTCATATCACTGGTTCGCTGCCGATGGTGAGATGGTGGCGTGGGAGGGACGCCGGTCGGTGGTGAATCGACCGGTTGCGCCCGGTGAGCTCTTCGAGCTCGATGCGGTGGTGTCGGCGCCTCAGGAGACGGGGTTCCTTCGTTTTCAGTGGGACATGGTGGAAGAGGGAGTGTGCTGGTTTTCCCAACGGGACGCCGGTTCGCCCCCTGCGCTCGTCGTCCTGGTTGTTCCGGCCGCCGCGTTGAGCCCGTTTTCGTGGTCGGTGTTGGTGTTCATGGTCGTTGTCATCGCGGGGACGCTGTTTCGGCGCGGCCGTCTTGCCGGGAGTTGGGTTCTGGCGGATGTGCTTTGGTGTTCGGCGGTCGTGGTGATCAAACAGAGCTGGGTTCTCTCTGGCGCCGGTCTGGGGTGGTCGGTCTCCGGCCTCTGTCTCGCCTGGGCGACCTCCGCTCTGATTGCCCTGGTCCTGGTCGCCTTGCCAGGCAGGGTCCGGCCGTGGGTTTCGTGGCTGACCGCATCGGTCGTGACGGCGGTTCTCTTTGCCGATCTCATCCACGAGCGGTTCTTCGGCGATCTGATTTCGATCGCGGCGTTCGCCTCCATCAATCAGATCGGCGAGGTCGAGGCCAGCGTTCTCAGCCTTCTCCGGCCTGGCGATCTGTGGTTCTGGGCCGATCTTCCGGTCGCTCTCGTGCTGATGTGGCTGGTCACGCGGATTCAGGAGGGGTCGGTCGGACTCCGGCGATGGGTTGCGGTGTTCGGGGCCGTCGTGATCGGTTTTGGCGCCCTTGGTGCGATCTCCCTGCGCGGCGCGCCGGCGCCTTTGGGTCAGATCTTCCACACGACTCACCTGGCCCGGCAGATCGGCGTACTCAACCTCCACTCCGTGGATCTCGGCGGATTCGTGATTCGGGACCTCGCCCGATCCGGACTCGACGAGAACGAGTACGCGGAGGTCCTGAGCTTCTTTGCCGAGCGTCGGGAACTGCGAGCCGGATCAGGTCCTTTCTTCGGCGCCGCCCGCGGCCGCAACCTAGTGATGATCCAGGTGGAGTCGCTCCAGGCCTTTGTGGTCGGGTATCGCGTTGAAGGCCGCGAAGTGACCCCATTTCTGAATTCCCTGGCGGCGGAGAATCTCCTCTTCACCAACGTCACCGATCAAACCGAGGAGGGCCGGTCGTCGGATTCGGAGCTTGCCACCCAGGTTTCGTTGCTGCCTCCCGATCGCGGCGCCGCCGCGTTCCTTCACGCAGCGAACCACTACACTGCTCTGGCGTCGATTCTGGCCGAACACGGCTATGAAACCCTTTCCGCGGTGCCCTTCGATGGCGCCTTCTGGAATCGTCGGATCACTCACCAGGCCTATGGCTACGATCGGAACCTTTTTGCCGATGCATTTTCACCGGGTGAAGAGATCGGCTGGGGTCTCAGTGATCGCGATTTTCTCGGCCAGGCGGTGGGGCGCTTGGCTGAGCTGACCGAGCCCTGGTGCGCCTATCTCCTGACCTTGTCGCTCCATCATCCGTTCGAGGGGTTTCCGGGTCACCTCAAGGAGCTCGATGTCGGGGAGTGGGAGGGGACCCCGTTCGGCAACTACCTCCACACCATGCACCACTTCGACCAGGCCCTCCGGGGGTTCATGGCCGGGCTCGAGGAGCGAGGTCTAAAGGAACGCACGGTGGTGGTTCTCTGGGGCGACCACGACGCCGGTTTTGAGTGGCGGTCGGATATCGCCGAGGCCCTCGGAGCATCCCACGACGCCGCCGGCTGGTATCTGAGTCAACAGGTGCCGTTGCTGATCCGGGTACCGGAGCTCGCGGCTCGGAACCAAGCCCTGGATCTGCCTGCGGGCCACGCTGATGTTGCGCCCACCGTGCTCGCGCTGCTCGGGGTGGATCCGGGATCGTATGCCTTCGCGGGTCGAAATCTACTCGGTGCACCGGGAACGGGACCGGTGGTGGGCGAATACCGTTGCTGGCGTGACGCCACCCACCTCTATCTTCGGCGGGGCCCGCTCCTCACCGATGGCGAGTGCATCGAGTTGGAGACCATGACTCGGGTTGCACCGGGGGAGTGTTCAGAAGGCTTTGATGCGGCCCGGCGCGAAGTCGAAATCTCGCGCCTCGTCCTCGAACACGATCTTCAGCAAAGACTCGGTAAAACGTTGGCGGATCGCCCTTGACGCGGCGGAGCCCCGCCCCTAGGATTAAGCGGTCCCACCACGCTGCATTCTGCAGAAGGAGAACCTCATGAGTACCGATAAGGGCGACAAGCTCAGGGCGTTGGAAACGGCCATCGGCCAGATCGAGCGCCAGTTCGGCAAAGGCGCGGTCATGCGGCTTGGAGACAAGCCGAAGATCCGCGTCAATGTCATTCCCACCGGATCCATTGCCCTCGACGCCGCCCTCGGCGTCGGTGGATTGCCAAAGGGCCGCGTGATCGAAATCTATGGTCCCGAATCCTCGGGAAAGACAACCCTGGCGCTGCACGTGATCGCCAACGCCCAGGCGGCGGGTGGCTTGGCCGCCTTCATCGATGCCGAACATGCCCTCGATTCAGAGTATGCGGGCAACCTCGGTGTCAACCTCGACGAACTCCTCATCTCGCAACCGGATTTCGGCGAACAGGCGTTGGAGATCGCCGAGACCCTCATTCGTTCGGGTTCGGTGGATGTCGTCGTCATCGACTCGGTGGCGGCGTTGGTGCCGCGGACGGAGCTCGAGGGCGACATGGGCGATGCCGTGGTCGGCTTGCAGGCGCGGCTCATGTCCCAGGCGCTTCGCAAGCTCGCCGGGATCGTGTCCAAATCCAACACCTGCCTGATTTTCATCAATCAGATTCGCGAGAAGATCGGCGTGATGTTCGGCAGCCCCGAAACGACCAGCGGCGGGCGCGCACTCAAGTTCTACTCGTCGGTGCGGGTCGATATCCGACGGATCGCCGCCATCAAGCAGGGCGATCAGGTCATCGGCAACCGCACCAAGGCCAAGGTGGCCAAGAACAAGGTTGCGGCGCCGTTCAAGATCGCCGAGTTCGATATCCTCTACGGCGAGGGAATCTCGTCGAAGGGTGAGCTCCTCGATCTCGGGGTCGAGCATCGGCTGATCCAGAAATCCGGCTCGTGGTATTCCTACGGTGAGGAGCGGATCGGTCAGGGACGCGAGGCGGCCCGGGCCTATTTGAAGGATCATTCCGATACCGCGGGTGAGATCGAAGTCAAACTGCGCGAGGCGCTCGGACTGATTCCGGGTGCGGAACCCGAAGAGGACTGAACCGAAACCAACGTCATCCGGGGCCGCGGCCGGAATCGGTCGCGGCTTCAGTTGGTTTGGCTATATCTGGAGGCCGGATGAAGTTCAATAGAGTATCGACCGGTGTGCTGGCGGTTTTGGTGGTGTTCGGCAGCGTCGTTGTAAGTGCTGCCGATGATCCGCTGATCGAGCAGGATCCGGTTGTTCTGCGTTTTGTGCAGAGGGCCATCCCGTGGTACCCGGACTCGTCATTCAGGGTTGTCTCCGACGAGCGTACTCAAACGCCGTCGGGTTCGTACCGAATTGTGAGGGTCTCGCGCACCTGTGAAAACAAGGTCCTGACGGGCGAGCCCTCCGTGATCATCGATGAGGTGACCGGTCTCGCCTATCTCGGCAGTGTCGGACAACTTCCCTTCCAGGAGACCGGAACCGCTCCGCGATCGTTGCGACCATTCCTCGAGGGTTTCCTGCCTGAGGTCCTTCAGCGCAATATGAACATGAAGGTCAGAGTGGGCTGGGAAGAGCCGAAAGGAACGAAATCCGGCGCCATCACCTCCTTCAACCTGATCGTGGACACCGGTTATGGCGAGTTCCCCAAACCCGTCGCCGTGACTTCGGACGGCAAATTCCTCGTCATGGCCTATGGGATGCCCCTCGACGGCGATCCGGTGGCGATTCGCCGCGCGCTCTTTGCCGACAGCGAATTCGTCGTCTGGGATCATTCTGGAGGCGGCGAAACAAAGGTGGAGATTGTCGAGTTTTCGGATCTCGAGTGTCCGGCCTGCAAGGGCAAGTGGCCCTTGGTCAAAGGTGTCCTGGACAAAAACGGTGGAGTGATACGGCATGGGATGGTCAGCTTTCCCTTGACCTCCATCCACCCGTGGGCGTTTCGAGCCTCCTCGGCGACGTGGTGTGTCGGCGAGCTCGACAGCGCACGGTTGATCGGGTTCAAGGAGCTCTTTTATGACCTTCAGCGGGAGATGGAAGTCAGCCTGGTGACACCGACCTCGTTGGATTTCGTGGACGGTCAGGGCCTCGATGAGGCCGTGTTTCGTGCGTGCTATCTGCGGAACAACTCGCTTGCGGCGGTCCACTCCCAACTCGCCCTCGGTCACGAGATGGGGGTCAACGCCACGCCAACCTATTTTGTCAACGGTTGGATGATCCAGATGCCCGGTGCGGAGTGGTTCCCGGAACTCATCTCGCGGCTCGCCAAGGGAGAAGATCCCTAAGTCGTCCCCCCGGTCCGACAAATACATCGGCACACAACTTGCAGCGTTCTCACCCGAGAGGTGAGGTGTGCCTGTACGGACCTCCCGCGGGCCTTGTCGTGCCGGACACCGGCCAACGACTCGTGACCTCAACCGGCAAACCGGCCGCTGCCGTGGACCGCTCGGGCTGAATCAAGCCCTGGTCGCGACCGGCGAAAGCTGTGATTTTCATCGTGGGATCGTGTCGCACGGACGCAGATCGACATGTCCCTTGGGTCGTTTATCGCGTCGGCTGAGTAACACCGACGGAGCGGGTCATGTTACGGGCAGGTGACAGATATGACTTTCGCGGCGGAGGCGGGGGCGAATCCGGGACAAAACCGCCCACCGCCATGCGTCTGCGGGTGACCGAACTCGCCGAGGAAATCCTCGACCGTTGTCGGGGCGAGGGTCCCGCCAATTGCGAGGCGCGGTGCCCGCTCCGAGTCGATGCTCACCTCTATGTCCAGCTCGCCCGGGCGGGGAGATTCCGTGAGGCCCTGCAGACCGTGCGCGAGAAGCTGCCGTTTCCCGGAATCCTCGGCTATGTCTGCACCCACCCGTGTGAGCTTCACTGCAAGCGACTCGAACTCGACCGGGCCATCAGGATCCGTGACATCAAGCGATTTCTGGCCGAGTCGGAGGAGGGCGAGCCCGAGCACATCCTGACCATCGCTGCGTCTCGTCCACAGCGCGCAGCCGTGGTCGGCGCCGGCCCGGCCGGGTTGCTGGCCGCCCACGATCTCGGGCGCGCCGGATTTCAGGTGTCGATCTTCGACCGGGAGTCGCAGATCGGTGGATGCCTCACCACCCGGATACCCCAATGGCGGCTTCCGGAGAGGGTTCGTGATCGCGACCTTTCTATCATCGGGGCGCTCGAAATCGATGTCCGAACGGGTGTCCAACTGGGAAGAGATCTCAGTCTGGCCGAGCTTCGGGCTCGCCACGACGTGGTGCTCCTGACACCGGGGTTCGCCGGTGGACAGGAGCTCCTGCGGTCGGGCACCGGAGCCATCGTAGCCAGTGCGCGGGACACCATCAAGGTTGATCCGGTGACCTGCGAGACCGGTGAGGAGGGGCTCTTCGCCGCCGGAGACGCCATCAGTGGGCCGACATCGGTCATCGACGCAATGGCCTACGGCAGACGGGCGGCGGAGTCGGCTCGTCGATTCATCGATGGTGAATCACTGGAGTGCCGGAGCTCGGCGGCGAGTCCACCGCCGCTTCTGTGGGAGCTCAGCATCGATGAAGGCGAACGCCGTCGTCGTGAACGAACTCCGCTGCTTCTGCGACCGGCCGAGCCGCCGATGACCGAGAAAGAGGTTCGCGGCGAAGGCGAGCGCTGTCTCGATTGCAGCTGCGATCGGTGTGTTCGGGACTGCGAGTTCCTCTCCCACCACTGCAACTCGCCCCGTGACCTCGCGCGGCGGGTGGCGGCGGGAATCGAAGATCATCTGCCGACGATCTACTCGTGCAACGTCTGCGGTCTCTGCGCCACTCTGTGCCCGGTGGGGCTGGACACGGGTGAACTCATGCTCGCGGCGCGCCGGGAGGCGGTCCGGGAAGGTCTCGCGCCGCTGCCTGAGCACCGGCAGGTTCGGCGGGAACTCCGCGCCGGGTTGTCGAACACCTTCTCGCTCGCCGCGGCGGCGCCCGGTCGTCGCCGAGCCAGGCGTCTTTTTTTCACCGGCTGCGAGTTGCCCGCCACCTCGCCGAATCAGACCCGGGCGCTTTATGAGCATCTCCTGCGCCAGGATCCACGGATCGGCGTGCTGATGAACTGCTGTGGCGTGCCCGCCGAGATTCTCGGTTTGGAGGACGAGAGTGCGCAGGCGCGGGAGCAGATCTCCAATGCTATGGATGATCTTGGCGCTGAGGAACTCATTGCGGCGTGCCCTCAGTGCCAGGAGATCCTGACCGAGCGGTTTCCCGAGGCCCGTGTGAGTTCGGTGTGGGAGGTACTGGCGGAGACTTGGGACCCGGTCCAGCGCTTCGACGATTTCAAGTTCGCGGTCCACGATCCGTGCCGGAGTCGGCACAATCCCGAAGTCCATTCGGCCATCAGAACCCTGGTCCGAACCAGTGGCGCCGAGGTAGTTGAGACCGAGTACTCACACGAACGGACCCGGTGTTGCGGATCCGGCGGCAAGATCGAGAACGTCGACCCTGAGCTCTTCTCCCAGATCGCTGCCCGCGCGTCCGAGCAGACCGATTTGCCCATGGTGACCTATTGCACCGGCTGCCGAGGCGCCCTCCGTGAAGCCGGTCGTGAGACGATCCACCTCCTCGATCTGCTGATGACTCCCAATCCGATCCGGCACGCGCTCGATCCCGAACCCGGCATCTTCACGCGGCTTACCAATCGACTCAGATCGAAGTGGTCCATCCTCCGGATGGTTCCTCCGGCGCCGGAGTGAGCTCCGGTGGAAGCACTTCCCGTCTCCCTGACGATCGATGGCCGGCCCGTCCGCACGGCGAGGCACCGGTTGCTCATCCACGTGCTCTCGGAGCTCGGAATCAGGGTGCCGACCCTTTGTCACGATGACCGCCTGACGCCTTATGGCGGCTGCAGGATGTGCGTGGTCGAGCGGCTGGATGCTTCGGGGGATCTGGTCCCGGCATGTTCGACGCGGATCCAGGACGGGATGGTCATCTCAACCGACAGCCCGGCGGTTGTCGAGGCACGGCAACAACAGCTCCAGCTGCTGGCGCTCAACCATCGGATGGAGTGCCCGGTTTGCGAACGCAACTCGGAGTGCCGGCTGCAAGATCTCATCCACGAGATCGGGCTCCCGGACGATGTTCTGCCGTTTGACTTCGAACCGGCGCCGCGTGACGAGGCCTCCCCCGTGATCATTCGCGACCCTGGGAAATGCGTGGTTTGTGGTCGCTGCGTCCGGCTGTGTGAGGAGGTTCAAGGAGTCGCGGCCCTGGCCTTTCTGGGACGGGGCATCGACACCCGCGTCGGGACCTTTCTCGACCGGCCCCTGGACTGTGAGTTCTGCGGCCAGTGCGTCAACGCGTGCCCCGTGGGTGCTCTGGTTGCGCAGCCGTACGCATCGCCGATCCCTGCCTGGCAGCGAACCCGCGTCAGCACCACGTGCTCCTTCTGTTCCTGTGGGTGTGAAGTCTCGGTGGAGAGCCACGAGGGTCGGCTGCAGCGCGTGACCTCGAAGTCCGATGGTTCGCACAATCGAGGCAAGTTGTGCGTCAAGGGGTGGCTCGGTCTCGATGTGGTGGCGAACCCCGAGCGGCTGATGACCCCCCTGGTCCGTAAGAACGGAACGCTGGTGGAGGTGGGATGGGAGGAAGGCCTGGCCTCGGCGGCGGATGGCCTTCGACGCGCTGCCGGGCGCGGCCCGGTCATGGTGGCCGGTGGGGGCCGGTTGAGCTGTGAGGACGGTTACCTCCTTCAGGCGCTTGCAAGGGAGGTGCTCAGAAGTCCGCACATCGACATGGCCCCGGTCGGTGGAGCTCGGGCGCTGGTGGACGGGGTTTGGGACGTTTTTGATCAACCGCGTTCGAACGCGGGTTTCGACGAGATCCGGCAGGCGGATTTTGTCATGGTCTTTGGCAGTGATCCAAGTCGGAGCCATCCACTGGTCAAGACCGAACTGGTTCAGGCGGCGATTCAGCGGGGTGTGCCGGTCTTCGCCGTGAGTCCGGTTGCGGGCGGCCTCGATCGGCATGCGGTTGATGTGCTCCGGCTGGCCCCCGGGTCAGTCGGCGATCTCCTGGTTGCCATCGCGCACCGGTTGCTCGTCATCGAAGACGGCAGCTCGAGGAGAATAGAACACCTGCCGGGGTACCGAACCTGGCGGGGATCCATCGAGGCCTTTTCGCCGGATGAGGTCACGCTCGCGACCGGGATTTCGGCTGAACGAGTAGATCGTCTGGCGAGGGAGCTGGCGGCGGCACGCCGACCGGTGATGATCATGGGTACCGGATCCGGGGTGCCCGGGGATGAGGCGGCGGTGGCCCGCGCGGCCGCGACGCTGACGGCGTTGCTCGGCAGCGCTGCCGGTTTGATGGTGTTGGGCGGTCGGTCCAACGTCCAAGGTCTCGTCGATGTCGGTCTGCACCCACGTCTCCTGCCCGGACACCGGCTCGTGAACCAGACCGTCGAGCTCGAGGATCTCACCGGGCGGGCGACCCTCTCGGACGAGGGATGGTCGGTCTCGGACTGGGTTGCAGCCGGACCCGACGCCGCCTCCGGGCTGCTTCTGATGGGTGTTGATCCGATCGATCTGCTTCCCCGAGGCGACGATCCTCGGCGGGTTCTGGAGGGCTCGGGTTTCTCGGTTGTCGTCGATGCGTTTCGCACAAGCACCGCCGAACGAGCGAACGTGGTGCTCCCGGCGGCCATTCTCAGCGAGCGGGAGGGAACGACGGTGGGTGCCGATGGTGTGCCACGACCGCTGCGCCGGGCGCTCGACCCGCCCCCCGGTGTGTTGTCCGATACCCGGATTCTGACCGAGCTCGCGCGCCGGATGGGGTCTTCACTCCCGTCCGGCGAAGAGCTCCTCAGCGAGATGGATCGGGTGGTGGGAGGGAACTGGCCCCGTTCTCAACCCCGTCGGCTGAGTCCGGTTGCCCCCCCCCGAGAGGCCGCCCGCGCCACGGGCTTTTTCCTCGACGCCGCGCCGCAGCTCTTTCACTCGGGCTCGGTGACCATGCGAAGCGCCCTGCTCCAAGAGTTGTCACCAACCGTGGCGGTTCGTATCAACCCGGCCGATGCGCGGGCCCTCGGTGTGGCCCGTGGAGAGGTTGTCGCGGTTTCGAGCGAAAAAGGCGAGGTGTTGCTTCGGGCGCGGCTCGATCGTACTGTTCTCGAGGGAACTGTTGTCGTCCCGTGGGTCGGCAGCCGAGACGGTGCTTCGACCCTCTTTGAGCGGGTCGGCGAGGTCCTGGCGGTCAAAGTGAGAAAGGTCTGAGATGCCATTCACCGGCGATATCACCGACTCCGGTTTCTTCGGCAGCGAGGGGGGCGATGGCGCAGAGGCCCTCGATCCGGCGGTGATCGAGTTGGTTGACCGGTTGCAGGCTCGGGCGCCCGCCGGTCGAGAGGGGCTCATTCGAGTTCTCCTGGCTCTCCAGCAGACCTTTGACAGGGTCTCGTGGCGAGTGCAGGAGCTGGTAGCGGATCGGTTCGGCCTTTCGCCCGCCCAGGTTGCGGGGGTTGTGAGCTACTACCCACAGCTGAGCTCCGAGCGCCGAGGCCGCCTCAAGTTCGATGTCTGCACCGGAACCGCTTGTTTCCTGTGTGGTGGTGAAGGCGTACTGGGGCAGGTCACTCGCGCCGCCGATGAGAGGAGACCGGTCGACGGGAAGCCGAGCCTCGCCGTTCGTCAGCAGCGCTGCCTCGCGGTCTGTGGTCTCGGGCCGGTGGTTCGAGTCGAAGATCGGGCGCACACCGTGACCGAGGCGGGCGCCGCCGAAGGTTTGGTGGAGGACCTCCTCGGCCCCTCGCTTCAGCCGGAAGATGAATTTTGACTATCGCGACGTCGGTCCCCCGTGCCGGTGTCCGGGACCCGGTGAAGATCTCAATTTGTGGCGGTAGCGGTTGTGTCGCCCTCGGCGCCCTCGAGGTCATTGACGCCCTGAAACGGGGTGCGGACGACGCCGGCACTCCACTCGAGATCGACTCGAGGTCGTGCGTGGTCGGGTGCCGTGGGTTCTGCAGCCAGGGTCCGTTGGTCTATTTTCCGGGGCTCGACGTGCTCTACTGCCGGGTCGGGCGAGAGGACGTGGACGAGATCCTCCAAAGCACTTTCGGTCAATTGGAGACGGTCGAGCGATTGCTGTTTTCGGACCCCTCGAGTGGTCGGCGATACCGGGGATTGGCCGATAATCCGTTCTTTGCAAACCAGGATCGCCAGGTTCTCGCCCGGTGCGGAGTCGTCGATCCCGAAGACGTGGATCACGCGGTTTCCCTCGGCGCGTATGATGCGCTGAAGCGGGCACTCACCGATCTCGACCCCGACAAGATCATCGATCTGGTTAAAAGATCGGGCCTCCAGGAACGGGGAGGGGCGGGGTTCCCGGTGGGTTTGAAATGGGCGGTGGTCGCCGAAACCCCGGGAGAGATTCGGTACGTCGTCGGCAACGGCGAGGCGGGAGACCCGGGGCCGACCTCGGACCGCACCCTGCTCGAAGGAGACCCGCACGGCATCATCGAAGGGATGGCCATCGCGGGGTTCGCCGTTGGCGCCCGGGAGGGCCGGCTGTTTCTCCGCTCGGAGCATCCGCTGGCCGTGGCCCGAGCAGAGGGCGCCGTGGCCCAGGCCCGCAAGCGGGGTTTTCTGGGCTCGCAGATTTTCGGTTCGACGTTTGATTTCTCCATCGAAATCTGCGAGAACGCCGGCGCGTCCATGGGGGGCGAGGAAACCTCATTGCTCAACGCGCTCCAGGGAGGTCGCGGGGTGGCTCGGCCTCGTCCGCCGTTCCCGGCGGTGAGCGGTCTGTGGGGTCGCCCGACCTTGATCAACGGTCTCGAAACCCTGGCCAACATCCCCCTGATCGTGCTTCCCGAGAGGCTCGGCGCAGATGTCCGTCCAGCCCGAACCAAGGTGGTCAGCGTGTCGGGAGCCGTCTCCAGGCCCGGTGTTGCCGAGGTGCCTCTCGGAACCAGTTTGGCCGAGATCGTGGTTGAGCTCGCCGGTGGGAGCGCCGGTGACGATGTCCTCGGAGTCCATCTCGGTGGTCCCGGAGGGGTGAGTCTCTCCCGCTCCCAACTCGACACGACGATCGACTTCGGTTCGCTCCGGACGTACGAGGCCAATTTAGGCTCGGGGAGCCTCGTTGTGCTTGGAGCCGACAGCTGCCCGGTGGCGCTGGCTCGTTTTCTTGTCGCCTTCTGCGCCGAAGAGTCATGCGGGACGTGCCCGCCCTGCCGGATTGGAACCAGGGCGGTTCTCACCCTCCTCGATCGGATCTCCTCGGGTGAAGCTGAGGCGTCCGATCTCCATCGGTTGGAACGACTCTGCCGGCATATTCGTCAGACCTCTCTGTGTGAACTCGGTCGAAACGCCGCCGGCTCCGTCATCGCCAGCCTGCAGAATTTCCGCACGAGCTACGAGTCGCATCTCTCCGGCCGGGGATGCACAACGGGCGCCTGTGGATGAGATGAGAGAAGGCTGCGCTTGTTGCATGGAGTCGATCTCGGGTATCGTCGGGTTGTTCGTATGAACTCGAAGATAGATGAACACCGCCCGGCCCGGCCCGGAATCTCCCCAGCGCGGAGCGGCTGATGGCGCGTCCGACTTTGCTGGTTGCGGACGACGATCCGATCTTTGTGCATTCGGTGGCTGCCGTGCTGCGTACGAGGTATCACGTTCGTACCGTCGCCAACGGGACCGAGGCGTTGGCGGCCGTCGAGGACGATCCGCCGGATCTGGTCATTCTCGATGTGATGATGGACCACATGTCCGAAGGATTCGATGTCGCCCGCACGTTACGGAGCAACGACGCGACCGCGCTCATCCCCATCATCATCCTCACGGGGGTCGATCGCGTCTACAACCTTCGAATGGAGGTAGACGAGTCGTGGGTTCCGGCGGACCGGTATCTCGAAAAACCGATCTCGCCCGAGGTGCTCATGGAAATGGTTGGTGAACTCGTCGGGCCGGGTGAAGCGAAACCTGGTCCATGACCGAACCAACCGGCACACGCAACCACAGCCAGGGCGCTGCGGGATCGGGGACGAGGCATCGGGGTGGGTCCAAGAGGGATCGTTTCAGCTACATTTTTGCCTGGGAACTCCACGAGCGATTGCTCTGGTTCTGCAAGCTGCGCTGGTTGGCGGCCGCGGGCCTGGCGCTGGCATCGGTGCTGGGTCCGTATTTTTCCATGCCCTCGACCTACCCGAGCCTGGCCGTCGTTGCCGCGCTGGTGGCCATCTACAACCTGATTTTCGTCCATGTTCTCCGTGAGCGGCTCGGTCCCGAGAAGGACTATGCCGCCCTCAGAGGGCTCGCCATCCTGCAGATGGTGACCGATCTGGCGGCGCTCTTTTTCACGGTTCACTTCACTGGAGGTTGCGCCAGCCCGGTTCTGCCGTTCGTGGTCTTCCACATGGCCATCGGCACGATCATGATCGAGACCCGAATCATGTACGCCCTCGCCTTCGCGGTGAGCGGAGCGGCGGCGTCCCTCTTCACGCTTGAACATCTGGGTGTGCTCGCGCAGATCCCGACGGTTGCGGGCGGCCAGTCGACGGTGGGTAGCTGCGTCCTCAGCATGGCCATGCTCGTGGTCCTGGTCTTTGGTGTGGTCTATCTCACCCATTCGGTGACCGGACGGTTCAAAGAGCGCAACATCGAACTCCACAACACCACCACTGAACTCCAGCACGCACTCGAAGAGCAGGAGCAGTTGGAGCGTCGAAAATCGCACTATATGCGGATCTCCGCCCACCAACTCCGGTCGCCGTTGGGAACCATCAAAACATCGATCCAAGTCCTCATCGACGGCTACCTTGATCCCGGCTCGCCGGACGGCCACAGACTGTTGGAGGGGACCGCGGCGCGGGTCGATTCGTTGCTCGCCATCGTCAACGATCTATTGGAGCTCGCCAAGATGCGCGAGGGTCGGGCGAGGGCTCCCTGGGCCCGCGAGGTCAGCGTTAATCAGATTCTCGCCGACATCTTTGACGCGGTCGACCCCTATGCCCGTGAGGCGAATGTGGAACTCGTCCCCCACTTCATCAACGAGGGCGCCGCGGTCCTCGACTGGGCGGTGCCACCGGATCTCGTCTACGCCTTCGAGAATTTGATCCACAACGCGATCAAATATTCGAAGCCCGGGGGCGGCACCGTCACCGTCGCCCTCGGAATCGATCGAACCCACGCCATGGTGGTGGTCGCGGATAACGGGATCGGGATTCCGGCCGCTCTCCAGGAGGATGTCTTTCTCGAGTTCGTCCGGGCACCCAACGCCAAGCATGTCCAGGCCGAAGGAACCGGACTCGGGCTCTCCATCGTGAGAGAAGCCGCGCAGATGCACGGCGGCAAGGTCTCGCTCGAGAGTGTCGAGGGGCTCGGAACGACGGTGACGGTGGTACTCCCGCTGCACCATACTCCTCCCGAGATCATCGACCGCTGACCGCGCCCGGACGGGCCGCGCTGTTACCTCCCTGCCTCGCGCGGCACACTTCGCGATGAACGGATTCGCTGACTTTGACCGTACGGGAGCAGGATATGACCGACATCGACGCGTTCCAACGACCATGGTTGAAGCTTGGACTCGGACTGGCTTTGGTCACGGCAGGGGTCGTCATCGTTTGGCGAACGGGCGTTTCCGAGTTTGTCTCGTTGGAGAACCTCGATCGGTTGAATGCGTGGTTCGACGGGCTCGGATTCTGGGCGCCATTGGCGTTTGTCCTACTCTGGATCCTGGCCAGCGTCGTCTTCCTCCCCGCGCTCCCGATAACCATTGCCGGCGGTCTCGTCTTCGGCCCTCTCTGGGGAACGGTGTGGACCACCATTGGCGCCAATTTGGGCGCCGTCGCCGCCTTCCTCGCCGGGAGGTTTCTGGCGCGCGGGATGGTCGAGCGACGGATGGCCTCGAGCGGGATGCTCCAACGAATCGACGCCGGGGTCCGCCGGCAGGGATGGCGGGTGCTCGTGATCACCCGTCTGGTGCCGGTGATTCCCTTCAACCTCCAAAACTACATCTACGGTCTCACCGATATCAGGCTGTCGACATTCGTCCTGGTTTCTCTGCCGACCATGCTGCCCGCGACCATCGCCGTCAGTTTCGCGGCGGGGTCGATCCGCACCGGTGATCTCGGGATGACCTTCTGGTATCTGGGGATTGCCGCCATTTTCTTCGTCCTGCTTTCCTTCGTGCCGTCGTGGTTGGTGGCGAGGTTCAGCGGATCCGAGCTTCAATCTCAAGATTGAGGGCAAGTACACATGGTGGCGTCACCACCCGGTAACGCCGAGGGTGGTTGTTCCAGTATCGAGACACGTCGAATCTGCTTGTTTGGATCGCGCGAACGGACGGATCGGGCGCGGAGCTGCTTGATCGCGAGACACTTGATCTTCCGCCGAATCCGGCCTTGAGCTTCGACGGCCGAAACAAAGCCGAGTGTTTCGCTCAGGAATGGCGATTGCTCAGTTCACCTGAGGTGCAGTCTCCAAGGCTGCACCGGTGTGTGAGCAGCCCGGTGATCGGGTCCGATGGTTCTGATCGACAACCCCCCACCGAACTGTTGCGATGTTGTCAGCAAGATTGGCTCGCTGAATCATTTTTCGCATGATAGAACGTTATACCGTAGTATGATCATGAGGTGATAATGATGACTACTCTCGCTTACGTGGTCGCGTATCTCGGCCTCGTCTTTTTCTTCGTCGCGTGCATCGCTCGGTTCATGATGTGGTCGAAGATGCCCATGCACATCCGGTGGGAGCTCTATCCTGTCGCCCACGAGGGCGGCGGCAAGGCCGCCTACGGCGGGTCCTATCTTGAAGACACCGAGTGGTGGACCAAGAAACGGGAGATCTCGCTTTTCGGCGAGATCAAAGTCATGGTTCCGGAGATCCTCTTTCTGGTTGCTCTGAGAGAGCACAACAAGAAGCTCTGGACCCGCTCGTTCCCCTTCCACTTCGGACTTTACCTCGTGGGTGGCGTGACCGCGCTCCTGCTCGCCGGTGGTCTGGTGATCGGCTATCTGCCCGAGAGCATCGCGGCGCCGGTGGCCAAGATCGTCGGCCTGGTGGCTCCGTTCGTCGGTGGGGCGGGACTGGTGCTGGGGATCATCGGCGCCGTCGGGCTCTTCATGCGTCGTCGCGGGCGTGAGCTGCGCGACTACACCGCGCCGGCCGATCTCTTCAATCTCGTCTTTTTTATCGTCGCGTTCGGAGTGTCGCTGGTGTCATTCATCGCCTATGACCGCGACTTCTCCATGGTCACCACTTTCATCACCAATTTGGTGACCTTCAACCTCGCGCCCGTCGGTACCGGGACGGCCGCCCTGATGCTGGCGTTGTCGGTGGTGCTGCTCTCCCTGCTCACCGCCTATATCCCGACGACCCACATGTCGCACTTTATCGGCAAATACTTCGCCTACCACTCCATCCGCTGGAGCGACGAGCCGAACCTGCCCGGTGGAAAGCAGGAGGCGACCATCCACGAACTTCTCTCCCGACCCGTGTCGTGGTC
>Ga0316198_10000319_pt1 | contig 24193 bp, 15 predicted proteins | sample OudBieAanoxic_MG_FD_204935 | JGI IMG/M metagenome (GOLD analysis project Ga0316198, IMG submission 204935) | Coastal sediment microbial communities from Oude Bieten Haven, Netherlands - site A anoxic | ecosystem: Environmental > Aquatic > Marine > Coastal > Sediment | place: Netherlands...
TTGATTAGAAAATGGGGAATGGATTGCCTATTATGAAAATGGAAAAATCAAACTTAAAGGAAATTATAAAGATGGAAAACAGAATGGGGAAGGGATTCTCTATTATGAAAATGGCCAAATTAAACAGAAAGGAAATTGGAAAGATGGAAAACAAAATGGGGAAGTTATTGGCTATTACGAGAATGGACAAATCCAATATAAACGAAATTATAAAGATGGAGTTAAATATTAATTTATTTAGATAAAATATTTTTGTAAGTTTCATTTATAATACTAATAAAATCAACGTTAAAAGGACGCTATTAATTTAGCGTCCTTTTATTTGGTATCTTCTATCATTTTGTCTTCGATTTTCTTTAAATTTTGTCCACGATTAATTTAATATTACTTTTAATTTATTATTTATTTGATATAACACTTTTTTTAAGTTAAACTAAAAATAATACTGAAAATATTAAAAAAATATTAAAAAAATATTAAAAAATATTAAAAGGTGGTGAATTCGGGTGAAAAAAATTAAAGGTTTATTAAAGCATTATCTCAAACGAAGAAGTAAGGTAACAGAAGCATTAATCATTATATTTTTAATTACAGGATCTATTGGATATTCTCAAATTATAGAGGAAAACAACTCTCAAGTCATAATATCTAACGATGACACCATTTTAACAATAGCAGAATCAGGATACGTTGACGGCAGTGAGGGTTTGGATACAGGCTTAATAATGGATGGTCAAAATATTGGAACTGCAGGCGTGTCTGGGAATGGAGTCATAGTTAAGTTAGGTGTAAGCGGAACGAGCATAGAAAATAAGGGAACAATAAGGGGAAGTATTACTGGAACAAGTAGCGAAGGAAGGATAAGTTCTAACGAGGAAGGAAATGGGATATATGATATTGATGGAAGGTCGGAGATAACAAATACAGGAATGATATCGGGAAATGCAGAGTTTTATGGAAGAGACATTCTATCCAAATCCGCATCCGCAAGCGAAAATGCAGTGACTTCTACACAGATCTCCGCAAATGGAGTCCGTGGAAAAATAATGACAAATGAAGGGATGATATTAGGTACTGTAGAGCTTTATGGAGGAACTGCCATATATACTCAAACCGAATCTGGATCCTCGTTAGCATTTTCAACAGCAGAAGCAAGTGCAAATGGAGTATATGGAGATGTGATGAAAAATATGGCAATAATATCGGGCAATGGAAAAGTTGAAGGAGGAGACGCTACGTCTAATACCGAGTCTAATGCCAAGTCTACACGGTGGCCAATACGTATTATGTCATCTGCATATGCAAATATAAAAACAAGCGCAAATGGAGTACAAGGAAATATGATAGAAAATATAGGAATGATATCAGGTAATGCAGAACTCAAGGGAGGGGTTGCCACATCCAAATTAGGATCTACATCGTCTTTTGCATATGCAGAAGCAACAGAAAGTGCAAATGGAATATTAGGAAATATAACTGAAAATACAGGAATGATATCAGGTAATATAAAACTCAAGGGAGGAAGAGGAACCTTAACAAGCACAGTAGGAATGGGAAAAGCATATGCAAAAGCAACAAAAAGTGCAAATGGAATATTAGGAAATATAACTGAAAATATAGGAAAAATATCAGGTAGCGGGAATCTTAAAGGAGGAACCATAGATTCCCCGCCTCTGAAAAATAATGCATATGCATCTGCAACCTCATCAGCAAATGGGGTGTATGGAAGTAAAGTGGAGAATAATATCGGACTTATACGTGGACATCTGTTGTTAACTCCTGGAACTGTAACTGTAACAGGAACTGAAAATCATGTAAATGAAGATAAAATAATATCATTTTCTGGAAATGGAATAGGATATAATGGGACTATATCTAAGATAAGTAACAGCGGATTAATAATGGGAAGTGAAAGTGCTGTAGCAGCTAATGAGATTATAGATAATTCAGATCCTGAAAATCCTATAAGAAACACAAACTATGGAGTTTTAGCAGGACAACAGATATATGGAAATGGAACGGGGTATGATTCAGGTGACTTAGCAGCCTTAGATCCTGCCAATGTAAATGTTATGGAGCACGGAGTTCATGTTGAATTGGACGAGAATGGCAGCGTTGTTAGAGTAACAAACTTCGATTCTGCCGGTATAGACATTGACGGCAGGACTATAATAAATACAAAGATGAAATGGGAAAATAGAGCGACGATATCGAAAGATTCATATGATATATTTATTTCTACTTTTGACCTTTCAAACAAAATAATCAACGGAGCAGGGGTTGGCAGCGGGGTAGTGACTGTTCAAACCGGAGAAAATATTACTATGGATAATTCCATAATAAATGGATATGATACAGCAGTAACCATAAAGGATGGCTCTAGATTGATAGCTTCTAATACTATCTTTAATGGCGGAACGGTAGGAAAGTACAATGATAACGGGACGTCGGATGATATTTTAGATGATTACATGGAATATCATCCTATAATAGGAGGGAGTAATGGAGTCAATACCTTGAGTATAAAAGAGAACTCTATAGTAAATGGAGATATTGATTTAGGAAGAGGAAACGACAACTTAATAATTTCAAATACAACTCAATTAAACGGAGATCTTTATGGAGGAGATGGGATAGATAATCTTCAACTAGGAGATGGAACATTAAATAATGAAAGTGGCCTTTCTATATTTGGAAAAATAGAAAATTTTGAAAATATAAATATCAAAGGAGAAGTAACTCTTTATGAAACAGCTAAAATTATGAAAACAGATACGAACATAGAGGTAAATAAAATCATGAGGACAAACACAAATATGGAACCAGACAATATATATATTGGTTCAAACAATATATTGAATTTAAGGATAAACCCAGGAGAAATAAATGGCTTGAAGGAAATAATAGGGCACGCACTTTATGGAAGTAATTTAATAATTAGTGCTAAAGAAGATAAAATGATGAGAGCATCCAGTAGTACCACTAGTGGAACATTTAATATAATTACTAACGGATTGGGATTAGGAGGAACTGTTGCAATGTCTGACGATGAAGGAAATAAAGTAACTTTTGATGAAAATATTTCTATAGAAACAGATTCTATTATTTATAATACTAATATAGATAGCAGTGGAGATATAGTGGTTAATGTAAAACAAGGTTTAGATGACGATATAAGTTATCCTAAATTAGATTTAGTTTATAAAAGCATAACATCAAGCGGAGACTTCAATATAAACGCTCTCTATCCTACTGTAGGTGGAATCGGAGCAGATAAAACTTCAGAAGATGCAAAAAAAGAATTACTCTTTCTGCTAAATGATATATTTGCTGAAAATCCATATGGTTATGCGTCATATTCATCCAAAGAATCCATGAATATATTTGATAACCTTATACTGAACTCCCCATTTAGAGCAAGTGACGGAGAATGGATGGTCTATGGTGGTGCAGCTTATAAAGATTCTGATTCAAAAACAGGCTATTCCAAAAATAATTTTGATAATGATATAGATGTCGATGAAAATATCTACGGTGGATATGCCCTGGCTGAATATGGAATATCAAAGGATGCATCTGTAGGAGTAATAGTAGGAGGTACTAACAGTAAGGTCGATATTTCAAATGGTTCAAAGCTTGAAGGGAATAGCTTCTATATAGGAACATATGGGATGAATGAAATAAATAATTTTAGGTTAAAGGCAGGAATAGGATACCAGTATACAGATTATGATGCTACAAGGATAGCAGCTAATACATATCAATATGAAAAATATGAAAATCCTATAATAACCAATGGATTCAGTGCTTATACAGGTGTTATTTATTCTTATGAATTAGGGAAAAAATATTTTTTAGAGCCTAAATTAAATTTAACCTATACAAGAATAAGTCAAAATTCAGTAAATGAAGGGAAAGAGGCATTAGCAATAGAAGCTGATGCAAAGACAATAAATTACCTGGATACAGAGATGGGATTAGATTTAGTAAAAGAATTTAGGTTAAATAAGAGTACTATAAAAATTAAAGGTGGAGTGTCTTATCTCTATGCTTTAGATGGAGCAGATGAAGATTATATAACAGGACGAATGGATGAAGGATCTGATTTTGATATTCTGGTTCCCGAAAGAGATAAGGGAAGAGGGAAAATAGGATCATCCCTTGAAGTAGAACAATATAATGGATTTATTTATAATATAGGAGGAGGTTGTATAACGGGAAGTAATGTAAATGAATATTATGTTGGAACAGGAATAGGATTTAAATTTTAAAATAATAGGTCTGAATCTTTAGTGGACATGTCGTATTTAGTGTTATGTATAAAGTATATATATAACTCATTTGAAACATAAATATAGACAGATATTTTTTTATTAGTTCATATTTGTGACTTTATTGTGTAAAATTATAAATGAGAAAAGATTGTGTTTTAGGGGAGGATGTTAAACACATTATAACAAAAGAATAAATAAGTTTATTAAGTTCTCACCACAAAAAACTGAGGTGACCAATTTGGGAAACTACTAAAAAATAAAGAAATAAAAAAAAGTAAACCAGGGAATTGATTTCCTGGTTTACTTTTTTTAAGGTTTAGCTTTTTTATTTCTATTTATTTTTCAATCAACTATATTATTTCTATTTCTTTTTGCTTTTCTGAAGAAATATCTAATTCTTCCCCTTCTGTTTTGGCTATGATAAGGGTACACACTGCATCCCCTGTGATATTTACAGCTGTTCTAGTCATATCTAAAATTCTGTCTACACCCATTATAAGAGCAATACCTTCAATTGGAAGCCCCACTTGAGTCAATACCATAGATAACATGATAAGACCTACTCCTGGAACTCCGGCTGTACCTATAGATGCCATTGTAGCTGTTAAGATTACCGCGATATAGTCACCCATAGTTAAATCTACACCGTATACAGAGGCTATAAATACTACTGCAACTCCCTGCATGATAGCAGTCCCGTCCATATTGATAGTAGCTCCCAGTGGTACTGTAAATGAACTTATAGTCTTAGATACTCCAAATTTATCTTGAATAGTTTCTAGAGTAACAGGAAGTGTCGCTCCACTACTAGATGTAGAGAATGCCACAGAGATAGCTGGTAAAAATTTCTTGAAAAAAGTCAATGGGTTCATCTTAACCACAGCAATTAAAAGCCCTTGGTAAGTGAATAAGCCATGAATAAACAATGCTCCGATTACTGTAAGCATATATTTTAATAGCGGTATCATTGCTGTATATCCAAGGGATGAAAATGTCTTAGCAATAAGGCAGAATACACCAAATGGAGCCACCTTCATAATAAGGTTTACCATCTCTAAAACCAGATCATTGGCTTGGCCAAATAGATCTTTTACCTTGCTGACTTTGTCCCCTAAGATAGTCAATCCAGCTCCTGTTAAAAGTGCAAAAGCTATAATTTGCAGCATATTTCCCTTAGCCATAGATGCTATCGGGTTAGAAGGTATGATATCGATAAGTACATCTACAAATGGCTTAGAACTTTTGATAGTTTTAGTAGTTTTTGCGATACTGTCAGCTGAGAGCCCTGCTCCTGGATCTATTACATTTGCCAGAGTAAGAGCTATTATAATTGCAATAGCCGTTGTGAACAGGTAAAATCCTAAAGTTTTTGCTCCTATTCTCCCTAATTTTCTAATATCTCCCATAGCCGAACTTCCCACAGTCAGTGAGACAAATACCAATGGAACTACCATCATCTTTATGGCATTTATAAATACCGATCCGCCTAGTTTTAGAAAAAATCCTATAATATAATCTGCTACAAAGGGAACCTCTCTCATCGGGTATAAAATCAACCCTAAGACTATCCCACTAATTAATCCAATAAAAATTTTTGTTGTCAACGTCATTTTTTTCATCCTTCCACACTCCTCTAATAAAATATATAATTTCAAAACATTTAGTAAATAAATGTATAATACGGTTAATTATATACTTTATATATCGATGTGTCAAATTAAAGGATTATTATGTTGTTTTTTTGATCAATTGGATAATGGGGTTATGGAGTAATTTATCAACATATGCTTTTTTACCCAAAGCTCCAAAGATTTCACTATAACTCGGATGAGGAAAGATAACTGGTGAAAGTTTGTCCAAAGTAAGGTTGTTTACAGCTGCTATTTGGAGGGAGGAGATTAATTCTCCAGCTCTTTCAGCCAAGATCTTCACCTCTAAGATCTCTTTTTTATGGTTAGTTTCTACCCTCATCTCAAAAATATCACCTTCTTTTGTCATGGTTCTTTCTGAATTGCTGCGTCCATAGGAATATATTTTAGTTTCCTTTCTCTTTGGGTCAGGAAGTCCTCGGGAAGCGAGTTCAGGAGAGGTAAAGGTACACCAGCTTATATTGGAATAATCTACTTTTTTCTTTAAGGGTAAAAATATGTTTTTAACTGCTAAAATTCCCTGATAGTTGGCTGTATGGGAAAATTGATATGGACCTACGACATCTCCTACACCGTAAATATTATGTATGTTTGTTCTTAGATGGTCGTCTACCTCAATCCCTTTCCGATTATATTTTAATCCTAATTCATCCAATCCAAGATTTGTTACATTTGGGACTCTTCCTATAGAAACCAGCAGAGCCTCAGCTTTGATTGTTTTTGGCACTCCATTGGTTTCCACATTGAGACTTATGACACCGTCATTCTGCGATACAGAGGCAGCAGTTGTATTGGCATGGATATTGACTCCTTCTTTTATTAAAGTTTTAGACAAAATACCCACTAATTCTTCACTTTCACGGATAAAAATTCGAGAAGATCTTTCTATTATATGAACCTCTGTTCCCAGTCTGTTCAAGCACTGAGCCATTTCCACTCCTATTGCTCCCCCTCCTAATATTATCATGGATTTAGGGAGTTTTTCTAACTGGAAAAGGTTTTGGTTAGTGAGGTAATCTATCTTGTCTAATCCCTCTAGAGGCGGTATAAATGGGGAAGTCCCAGTAGATATAATTATGTTCTTTCCTTGATATTCTACCTCATCTACCAGAACAATTTTGGGAGTGATTATTTTAATTAGTTCACCTTTTCTAAATGTGATTCCATCATTGGTTAAAATTTCTGGAGATTCATGGGAATAGACTTCCTCTGTGACACCTCTTACATCTCTCATGACCTTTGCAGTATCTAGGTCTATAGAAGAATACTTTTTAGCTGTATGAACATCCTTGGCTATGTTTATAAGAGCCTTGCTGGGCATACATCCTGACCAGGTACAAGTTCCGCCGGGCAGCCCCTTATCAACTAAGAGCACTTTTTTCCCCAATCCGTTAGCTGTGTATGCACAGGTTAACCCACCAGCACCAGCACCGATTACTATTAAATCATACATATTTTTTCCCTCCAATATTAAATTATAGTTTTGTTATAGATAAAGGAAAATGTTGCAATTTAGATATAAATATTAAAGGATCAAAATTGTAACTGTAATTATTTCCTGTTGGAGTATATAATACATGATAAGTCAATAAAATCCTTTAAAATTTAAATTTTTAAAGAATTGGCATATAAAGAATTGGCATATGTGGTATTATGGAAAATATTATGATAAAATATATTTTTAAAAGGAAAAAATGGAGGACTGATGAAATCTGAAGCAAAAAAAATATTAATACCTGGAGCTATATTATTTTTAATATTTTTTATAGGTATTTTTGGATACATTTATATCGAAAATTATAATTTGATAGATGCTTTCTACATGACTTCTATCACCCTTTCTACAGTAGGATTTGGAGAGGTTCAAGCACTTAGTCCCAATGGAAAAATTTTTACATCGATCCTGATATTATCTGGAATAACTGTAGTTGTCTATACATTGGGAAATATTACTAAATTTTTTATTGAAGGGGAATTGAAATCCTATTTGAGGTGGAGAAAGATGGATAAAAAGATAGTTAAATTAAAAGATCACTACATAATATGTGGAGCTGGCAGGACTGGAACAAAAATTATAAATGATTTTTTAAAAAAGGGTTTGAATTTTGTAGTGGTGGAAAATGATGAGAAAAGTATTGAAAAACTAAAGGAAATATACAGGGATAAAATACTCTATGTAATGGGAGACGCAACGAAAGATGAAACTCTCATCCAAGCCAATGTGAAAAGTGCTAAAGTATTGATATCGGTCTTATCAACAGATGCCGATAATCTTTTTTTAACCCTTACTACAAAAGACTTGAACGAAAAAATACAGGTGATAACAAGGGCTGTAGATGCCAGCAGTGAAAAAAAATTAAAAAGAGGCGGAGCAGATTTTATAATTTCTCCCTTTGAGATAGCTGCCGATAGAATAATCGCAACAGCTACTCAAACTAACTTAATTAGTTTTGTAGATGTTTTTAGTAAAAAATCAAAGATAGAGGGGCTGACATTTGAACTGGTAGAAATAAAGAAAGGGTCCGAGCTGGTAGACGTAACTCTTATGGAAGCCAAGATTCCCACGAAAACCAATCTAATAGTTATTGGTCATGAGGTGGATGGAATTATGAAGATAAACCCCATGTCCTATGAGCTATTGAAAGAAAATGAAAAATTATTAGTACTGGGGACGAAAGATCAAATAAAAAAATTAATAGAGATAGCTTCTAATTAATGACTTGAGGAGAGTTTATGTATTATTTAATAGGTATATTTATATTCTATGTGGTATATGTTATTACCGGCAGCAGAAAACAGAGGATGAAAGGGAAGGTAAAGAAAACTATAACGTATACAAATGTTAATATTATTCCTGAAAATGACAAGGGGATAGATTTTGAACCTTTAGAGGCATTAACTCTTGAAAGTAAAAATTTTGTTATTCAGAGTTTAAAGATAAAGAGTGAAAATGTAGATGAAGAGATGACATATTTAGCAGTGGTACCAAAATCTTATACTCCTGAAAAAAGTTATCCAGTACTTTATTTACTCCATGGATTGCGGGATATTGCCCATGACTGGATAGAAAAAGGAAGACTTTTGGATAACTTTGAACTTTTATTGGAGAAAAAAGATATTGGGAAAATGATCATTATTCTCCCTGATTCAGGATTTTGTGGTGAATCCTGGTATAGTGATTTTAAAAAGGTAGAAAATAAAAACTATGAAACCTATTTTATAGATGAATTAATTTTAGATGTGAAAAAAAGATTTAATGTAGATAATGCCGGGATAGCAGGATTTTCCATGGGAGGATATGGTGCTTTTAAAATAGGATTAAAGCATCTGGAGTTATTTAAGGTGATCGGGAGTTTTGCCGGGGCTGTGAGTTTAGTGAGACTGACTATCAATAAGAGAATTACGAGAATAGTTAAGTTTATCTACCTTCCTGAATTTTTATTTAGAGACGGAGATAAAAAGAAATTTGTTAATATATTTGGATCCTGGGGGAAGGATATTATAAAAGAAGATCCCTATACCCTTATAAAACAGCTCAATACTGCAAAACAGCAGGGTAAACATTTCTATCTTTCAGTTGGAACTGAGGATAAAGAACCTTATTATATGGTTCATCAATGGGTAGATATGGTAGGAAGGATAAAAAGATTTAACCTCCCTTATGAGGCTTATATCTATGAAGGAGAAACCCATACATGGGACTATATAGCCAAAGATATAGGAAGATTTTTAAAATACAGCTGGAAATATTTAAAGTAGGGTTTCTTAAGAAATCCTTTTTTTATTTAAAAAAACATTAAACGTTGAAATACTGGACGTAATGTTGTATACTCAGATATAGACAACAAAAATAGGAGGTGAATAAACTTTAAATACAAATTATTTAAAGTTTAAACAAGATGAAAAAAATATTATTATTATTAACGGTTCTGCTCTTCACAATATCTTGTGGGAAGAAAGAAACCGGAGTTTCAGCTGAAAAGACAGGTCAAACTTTGACATTCTATGCAGGATTACAAGAAGATCATGCAGCAATGGTTGCAAAAGAATTTGAAAAGGAAACAGGAATCAAGACAAGTTTCGTAAGGATGAGTAGTGGAGAAGTTTTGGCCAGACTAAAAGCAGAAAAAAATAACATGTCTGCGTCTGTATGGTACGGCGGACCTGTGGATGCATTCGTAGCAGCAAATGAAGCTGGTTTAATCGAATCATATATTTCTCCTGAAGCAATCAATATCAAAGAGGAACAAAAAGACCTAGATGGTAACTGGACAGGAATCTATGTAGGTTATTTAGGATTTGTCGGAAATCAAAAAATGTTAGATGAAAAAGGATTAAAAATGCCTACATCATGGGCAGATCTGTTAAAGCCTGAATATAAGGGAGAGATTGTAGTGGCTCATCCTGGATCATCAGGAACTGCTTATACAATGTTAGCTACTCTTGTTCAGCTTATGGGTGAAGATGAAGCTATGGAATATTTGAAAAAATTCAACGGGCAGGTTAGACAGTATACTAAATCTGGTACTGCTCCAGGAAGAATGGCAGGACAAGGAGAAACAACAATTGGAATAACATTCTTGCATGATGCTATAAAATATAAAAAAGAAGGATATAAAGATATCGTAATCTCTGCACCAGCTGAGGGAACAGGATATGAGATTGGTGGAGTAGCACTATTGAAAAATGGACCGGATCAGGAAGCTGCTAAACAATTTATTGACTGGGTATTGACTAAAGAAGTTCAAGAAATGGGAAAAACAGTAGGATCTTTCCAATTCTTAACAAATAAAGACGCAATGCCGCCTGCAGAAGCAGACCCAATAAAAAATACAAAATTAATTAAATATGATTTTGATTGGGCAGGAAAAAATAGAATAAGATTAGTGGAAAGATTTAGTATTGAAACAAGTACTACAGCCCCAACAAAATAATTAAGCTACTTCCCTTAGTACTTTACTGAGGGAAGTCTTTATATAAAGGGAAATTGGAGGAACTATGAACAACCTTAAATTAAAAATAGATCAAGAATTAAAACATATGAAAAAATTGGCTAATGACCCCACATTATTTTTAACAATAATATTTTCATTGATAGTAGTATCATTTTTTGTACTGGTGCCACTTTATAATGTATTGAAAGAAAGTTTTACATTTAAAGAAACCCTTAGCTTTGAAAATTATAAAAATGCATTTGGAAGAAGTGGGAATGTAGCAATAATTTTAAACACTTTAAAATTAGGTTTTGTAACTGCAACACTGTCGTTGATTATTGGTTTTTTCTTTGCATATAGTACGTCGTATATGAAGATCAAAGGGAAAAAAATATTTGATTTTATAGCAATGCTGCCTATTATATCTCCACCTTTCGTTGTAGCATTATCAGCTATATTATTATTTGGAAGACAGGGACTTATTACTCGTGGTCTTTTAGGGATTAAAGATTTTGAGATCTACGGATTTCACGGATTAGTATTAGTTCAGGTTTTAAGTTTTTTCCCAATAGCATATTTAATGCTGGTTGGTTTATTACAAGGAATCGATCCATCTGTAGAGGAAGCCTCTAGAGATTTAGGAGCATCTAAATTAAAAGTATTTACAAGTGTAACATTTCCATTGGTTATTCCAGGTATAGCAAATGCTTTTTTACTGGTTTTTATACAATCCATTGCAGATTTTGCCAACCCTGTAGTAATTGGCGGAAATTTTACAACAATTTCTGTAAAAATTTACCAAGAAGGAATAGGAAATTTCCAATTAGGAATAGCCACTGCTCTTGCAATGATATTGCTTTCAATGTCAATTTCAATGTTTGTAATTCAAAGATTTTATATAAATAAAAAATCTTATATAACAGTAACAGGAAAAGTTTCTAGAGCCAGAGATTTAATAAAAGATAAGGCAGTAACAATACCTGTATTTATTACACTAATAACTCTTACTGTATTTGTAATATTGATGTATATCTTGATTCCCATAGGATCATTTGTAAAATTGTGGGGAATCAATTATACTCCTACTCTAGATCACTATAAGTATATTTTAGATTTTGGTATGGATCCAATAGTACAAACTACTCTATTAGCAATAATAGCAACTATAATAACCAGTATTTTCTCTATGGTCCTTGCATTTTTAATTGTCAGGAAAAAATTTATAGGAAAAACATTTATAGAATTTACAACAATTATGGCACTTGCTATTCCTGGAACAATAATAGGTCTTGGATATGTAATCAGTTATAATATTACCTATAAGATACCATTTACAAATATAACTTTAATCCCGCCTCTTACGGGGACTGCACTTATTATTGTAATAGCATTTATTATCAGAAGTTTACCGGTAGGAGTAAGAAGTGGAATGAGTTCGTTGCAACAGATAGACCCTTCAATAGAGGAAGCTGCCAGCATATTGGGAGCTTCAAGCAGTAAAGTATTTACAAGTGTAACTATTCCCATGATAAAAGAAGCGTTTTTCAGTGGATTAATTTACTCCTTTGCGCGAAGTATGACCCTGGTAAGTACGATTATATTTTTAATATCTGCCAAGTGGAAATTATTGACACCGACGGTAATGGATAATATAGATACTGGAAGAATAGGAATAGCATCGGCTTATTGTACAATATTAATTATAATAGTATCAACTGTGATGATCGGTATGAAAATTGTAATCTCAAAAATAGGTGTAAAAAAATAAAGTAAGTTAGGAGAGTATTTTAATGATAAAATCTAAAAAAGTAGAAATAAAGGATTTAACGAAAATATTTATATCGGGGAAAACTAAGGTAAAGGCAGTTAATAATATCAATTTAACTGTAGAACCTGGAGAATTTATATGTCTTTTAGGTCCTTCTGGATGCGGGAAAACGACAATGCTTAGAATGTTGGCAGGGTTTGAGATCCCTACTTCTGGAAATATATTTATAGGTGATGAAGATGTGGCTAGCTTGACACCAGATAAAAGAGATACTGCCATGGTATTTCAAAACTATGCATTATTTCCTCATATGAATGTATATGATAACATTGCATACGGGCTTAAAATACAAAAAAAATCTAAACAAGAGATCAGTGAAAGAGTCAATAATATTTTAAAATTGATGAAAATGGAAGATTTTGCTCAAAGAACTCCTTCCCAGATGTCTGGAGGACAGCAGCAGAGAGTTTCCCTTGCAAGAGCATTGATTATGAATTCAGGGGTATTATTGTTTGATGAGCCCCTATCAAATTTAGATGCTAAATTGAGATTACATATGAGAGATGAAATCAGAAAACTTCAGCAGGAAGTGGGAATAACTTCTATCTATGTAACACATGATCAGGCAGAGGCAATGTCTCTATCTGATAAGGTTGTAATAATGAAAGATGGAGAGATTATGCAAGTGGGATCTCCAATAGAAATATACCAAAAACCAAATAGTGAATTTATTGCTAAATTTATTGGAAGAGCTAATATTTTAAAGGCAACAGTGGTTTCAAAAGAAGAGGGGAAAACAAAAATTAATTTATTAGGTTCGGAATATATAGTGACCGATGAAATTGAGTATAAAAAAGGAGACGTTGTAGAAGTCGTGGCAAGACCAGAATCGATTAAATTCAACGGAGCAAAACATGAAGGGAAAGTTATAAAAAGTATCTTTATGGGAGAAAATCATGAATATGAAATTCAGGTTGAAGACCAAATAATAGAAGTATCCTTAAACAACCCTCACGGAAAAGAGATTAAAAAAGTTGGTGAAAATTTAACTTTTGTTTTTGATGAAGAATCTATCCACATAATATAAAAAAATTAAAGGTTATATAATAATATATAGGTCTTGTCAAGGACACTAAAAAGAGTGGGACAATGATTTATACAATTAAAAGATGAATTCTGTATTTTACAGGAGTCATCTTTTTTTATACTTAGGAAATTATACCCATAAGGGGCATAATACTAATAATTTGCTTCATAAACATAGAATTTTGCCTGTCTGCAACGTCACGTTGCTTTTTTACTATTTGGTATTTACAATTAGCACAAGACCTTTGCATAAGTCTAAATCATGTAATATAATGTAGTATTAAAGTTTTAGAAGAATTAAAATAATGTTGAAAATATTATGGGAGGTAAAATATGTGCGAATACTCAATATTAGCTGAACCGTACAAGATAAAGATGGTAGAAAAAATTAGTCTTATCTCTAAAGAAGAAAGGGAAAAAAAGATAGTGGAGGCAGGGTATAATCAATTTGGATTAAAGGCTGAAGATATCTTTATAGATCTTCTCACTGATTCTGGGACTGGTGCCATGAGCGATCACCAATGGTCGGCACTGATGTTAGGAGATGAATCCTATGCAGGGAGCAGAAGTTTTTATCGACTGGAAAAATCAGTAAAAAACCTTACAGGGTATAAATATTTTGTTCCTACCCATCAAGGGCGGGGAGCTGAAAATGTATTGTTTCCACTTTTGATAAAAAAGGGACAGGACAGTATATCTAATATGCATTTTGATACGACTAAAGCACATGTGGAATTAAATGGGGGAAGAGCCATTGACTGCGTGATACCAGAGGCCTATGATACTGCACTAAATCATCCCTTCAAGGGGAATATGGACAATGATCGTTTAGAAAAAATTATCCTGAAAAAAGGTGCAGAAAATATCGCCTTTATCATAATTACTATTACCTGTAACAGTGCAGGAGGACAGCCTGTTTCTCTACAAAATATAAAAGAAACCAAAAAAATAGCCGATAGATATGGAATAAAAATAATATTTGATTCTGCCAGATTTGCAGAGAATGCTTATTTCATCAAAAAAAGAGAGAAAGAGTATATGTATTGTACGATCTTAGAGATTGTCCGGGAGGTATTTTCCTATGGAGATGCCATTACCATGAGTGCTAAAAAAGATGGAATTGTAAATATGGGTGGACTGATAGCTGTGAAAGAAGATTTAGAATTATTCAATGGTGTTAGATCAAGGGTTGTTCCTATGGAGGGGTTCCCTACCTATGGAGGTCTTTCTGGCAGAGATATGGATGCTTTAGCCGTAGGGTTTACTGAGGTTGTAGAGGAATCATATTTAGATTGGAGAATTGGTCAAATTGAGTATCTGGGAAAATTACTCTCTGAGGGAGGAGTTCCTATACAAAATCCTGTAGGAGGTCATGCAGTCTTTATAGACGCTAAGAAATTTCTACCTCATATTCCCTATTATAATTTTCCGGCTCAGGCACTCTGCGTAGAATTATACAGGGAAGCTGGTGTCAGGGGAGTAGAGATTGGATCATTTTTATTGGGGAATGACCCTGATACAGGCAGGCAGTTAGAATCGGCTTTGGAATTACTCAGATTAACGATCCCTCGAAGGGTATATACAAATAATCATATGGATGTAGTGGCTAAGGCACTGATTAACATCTATAAGAGAAGGGGTGAAATAAGAGGTTATGAGATTGAGGAGGAACCAAAAATCCTAAGACATTTTACAGCTAAATTAAAACCAGTGAAATAATAGTAAAAAACTGTAAATCAAATTCTATTTAAAGGATTGATTTACAGTTTTTTTATTTAAAAAGATTATCTATTGTTATTTATTTTCAGAGGATAAAGTTATTTGATATGAAAATTTATTTTAAACTTTGAGATGTACCTTTAATAAAAAAACATTTAAATTTTAAGTTGAATTTTCAGTTTATCTTGAAAAACACCTAAATCATTACTTTTATAGTAAACTTTAGATGTGGAGATATCATTATATAATAACAAATATTTTTTAAAGTATATGTTGGCATAATGATGAAAGTGTGGTATCATATATAGCATATATTGAAAAACTAATGTAATTTTATGGAAATAATACCGGCAAAGCAGGATAAATCCTGTGACGCAAAACTATAGGGCCTTTAAAATGGCAGCCAGTTGCAGATCTTTTAAGGGTCTGTATTTTTTTTGAAAAAAATAATGAAATTGGACACAGAAATTATAATAATACAGGCAAAGCAGGATAAATCCCGTGACGCAAAACTATAGGGCCTTTAAAATGGCAGCCAGTTGCAGATCTTTTAAGGGTCTGTATTTTTTTTGAAAAAATAATGAAATTGGACACAGAAATTATAATAATACAGGCAAAGCAGGATAAATCCTGTGACGCAAAACTATAGGGCCTTTAAAATGGCAGCCAGTTGCAGATCTTTTTAAAGGTCTGTATTTTTTTGAAAAAAATTAATCAGTCAATGAATATATATAAGAACATCCATCGGGTGAAGAGATAATAAAAATAAAGGTAAGAGGAGAATAAATATGAAAATTGAAAATTATGGAAGACTTGTTAAACGAAGGTATAAAACAATAATGACTATTACAACTGCAGCTATAATAATCCTGCTGTTAAATTCTTGTTTCTCGGCTGGAGAACCTGCTGAAAAAACAGGATCTGCCGTGGAAAATTTTGTGATTGACAGTCCGACTTCTTCAGAAGATGGGGGTAAGGTCTTAGGAATTGTTTCTGAAAAAAAACAGGCTGCAGAGAAGGTTCCTTCGAAGGTTTCGGCAACAAAAAAGAAAACGACAATATCTACAGATGAAACTCTAAGCATGGATGGCGGATTGATATCATCTCAGAATTTTGTATCAGAAGATATGGGAGGAGTTGTGGTTGCTGCAGGTGAAGCAGGTGGTGAGAGCAGTGTTGTTATATCTGAAAATGGTACAGGGTCAATAGATAAGAATGATATAAAATCAATGGAGGATAAGTATAATCTATTGGTATTCGGTAACCACAATATCTACAGAGAAGATCATAGAAGCGATAGCGGAATGGGTTCACCGATTAAGTCGTCTGTAGAGCCTATTAAAATATGGGATCTGGGAAATGATATTACAGGTGCTACCTATAACCTAAAAACAGATGAAATATCTAAGGATGTCGATGGCTTGAGAACTATGGGAGCTGAAATAATAAATGAAACGACTATTACCCTCGAGAGTACCAGCCTTGTCAGGAATACTGAAAGTTATGCTGGGATGAAAATAGAAGCCGGCGGAGTAGGAGTAAATAAAGGTACAATAAAGGGTGACGGGATTGGAATGAAGGTGACGGATGGAGTTGCCGATAATAGAGATAAGATTGAAATAACCGGTGATTATGGGATGTATGCAGGAAGTGGAGGAACGGCCATTAATAATACCAATGGGCGTATCACAAATGTCGGAAATTACGGTATGTATGCTGATAACGGTGGTATTGCCATCAATAAAGACTGGGCATTCATTCAAAATACTGGAGATTATGGAATGTATGCCACCAGTGGAGGTATCCTTATAAATGAGTTTAGTATTCAAAATCCGGGAGACTACGGGATGGTTGTATATAACGGGGGGACTGCAATTAACGGAGGTACTTCTGGAATCTTTGGGGTAGCCAATCATGGAAATTACGGTATGCTGGCTGAAGGTGAGGAAAGCACTATTATCAATACAGCGAATGTTAAGAATGGAAAAGATTATGGTATGGCTGCAAAGGGAAGTGGAAGTGTAGCTATCAATAAGAATAAAGTCTCCAATGGTGGAGATTATGCTATGTCAGCTGAAGGAAATGGGAGCATAGCCTTCAATAGAGGTAATGTTTCCAATACAGGAAACTATGGAATGGCCGCCGTGTCTGGAGGACAGGTTCTCAACGAAGTCGGAGGTACAGTAAAAAATGCAAAGGACTATGGTATCTCAGCCAGTGGAACTGGCAGTACAGCTCTAAACAGGGGAACAGTCTCCACTGAAGGGAACTATGGAATGTCAGCTTCTTTTGGGGGACAGGTTCTCAATGAAGCTATGGTTTCAAATGGTGGAGAAAAGGGGATGTCCGCTGACAATGGGGGGATAATAATCAATAAGGGGACTGTGTCCAATAAAGGTATTAACGGTATGTATGCCAGTGGGATAGGAAGTACAGCTCTAAATAGGGGAACAGTCTCCAATACAAGCGAATATGGGATGGCATCTCTATCCGGAGGAAGAATTCTCAATGAAGGAACGATCTCAAATGGTGGAAACTACGGTATGTATGCCGGCAGCGGAGGAAGTACAGCAAATAACAGAGGAACCATCTCCAATAAGGGATCTAATGGAATGATCGCCATTCACGGTGGTATAGTGGTCAATGAATCTACAGTTTCAAATGAAGGAAACTACGGTATGTATGCTGAAGGTAGTGGGAGTACTGCTACAAATAGGGGAATTGTATCTAATACAAGTGATTATGGTATGTATTCCACCAGTGAGGGAGAAATTCTCAATGAGGGATCTATCGGCAATAGCGGCAGATTTGGTATGCTGGCCATCAGTAACGGTATGGCAACCAATAAGGGAGTTATCTCTAATAAAGGAGATGATGGTATGTATGCCCGTATAGGAAGTACGGTAGTCAATGAAGCTGAGGGGACCATCTCAAATACAGGGAATGTCAGGATGCATGCTGAAAACAGTAACACTAATGGTGAAGCTGGAAGTACGGCTATAAACAAGGGAATTCTGGAGACTGGATTTGATAATTACACGGTTATGTCTGCAAGGGGAGATAAATCGAAAATTATCAATGAGGGGACGATAGCCGTAGACCACGATAACAGTATCGGTATGTACGTATGGGAAGGAGCTGCTGCTGTAAATAATGGTGAAATATACTTAAATGCCTCTAACGGTACGGCAATTAAGGCCGCTGATGCAACTTCTACAATTACCAACGATGGAAAAATCTATCTAGGGACTGGGACCGGTAATAAGGCCTTCGACTTAAATGGTGCGACCCTTGTAAATACAGGAACTGTTGTAAGTGATGGTACAGTTAATCTTAAGGCAGTTGACGGTAAATTTGTAATAGGGACAGGAGGAACTATAGAATCAGATAAGATAGAAGGAGATTTTTATGCAGACAGTGCCTTGGTTTTAGGAGGTTATGAGGAAAAATATACCAGTTATGAGGCCTTAAAAACAAAAAATATTGAAGGCAATGTTTTCTCAGATTCGGCAATGTTTAATTCTAAAATAGTCAAAAATGGAGAAAATTATGATGTTGTCCTGGAAAGGAAAAATTTCAAATCTATTATAAATAACTCTGATTTAGGGGAAGTATTAGAAAATAGCTATTCCGATAATGGAAACCCACTGAAAGAAAATTATTATGATGCACTTAAATCAATATCTGACGTAGAAGGTTTAAATGAAGGGATAGAGGACAGTTATGGGATGGAATATTATCCGACTATAGCAAAACAAACTCTTGATATATTAAATAACAGTAACAGGGTAATAACCAACAATGTTATCAAGGACAGGAGAGCAACAGAAATAGGTGAGATAACTGCCATAGCTGGAGGAGATTTCACAAAGTTAAAAGAAGATTCATACGAGAGTGTATCTGGATATGATTTAGAATTATACAGTGTATATTTAGGAGCTGAAAAACAAATAAAAGAAAGAACTCGTGTGGGAGGGATCTTAACGATAGGAAAAGCTTCGGCTAGTTATAAGGATATAGATGCTTCCAGAGATGATTATTATTACCAGGGAAATATGTATATTGTACACGAAAATGAAAATAAACTGAAGTTTACTTCTATGATCTTTGCCGGAATAACAGATACAGATCTTGAAAGGGATCTATCTGTAACCACAATCAATGAAACTCTCACAGATAATGTGGATAACTATTATGTGGGAATAGAAAATACCCTTTCGAAGAGATGGGATATAGGTAAAAATTATATAGAACCCAAGGTAGAACTTAATATTACTCACATGATGCAGGGAGATATATCGGAAAAAGGAGACTATGGGATAGATATAGACGGTGTAGACTCTACATCTATAGAAACAGGGGTAGGAGTGGCTCTAGGAAGGGATATATTCTTATCCGGTGGAAGTAAGATAAATCTAGAAGTAAGTCTTACCGGTTATGCAGAATTAGGAAATCCGTATGAAGATTTAAATTCAACATTTAAAGTATTGAGTGATGAAAAAGTTAAGATTAGTGGATATGAAGGAAATGATTATTATGGAGACGCGGTAATCAGGGGAAGTTATGCAACACCTAAATTATTGACTGTGTACACAGAAGCAGGATACAGAGCAGGAGATACTTCTGACAGCTGGTTAGGAAGTGTAGGCATAAAATTCTTATTCTAAATTATGATTAAGAAAATATTATTTATATAAAACAAGAGGACTTCTGAATTTTACAGGAGTCCTCTTGTTGTTTAGGAAATAAAAAAGGTGATTTAAAAGTCTACTTCTTGTTAAAAATCTCTAGAAGAAAAAATATAATAAAGAGACTTGGACCCTGTGAAATACAGGAGCCAAGCCTCTTAAATAAACTATTTATTTAGTGGGGCAAAAACTACCCTTTCTTTGCTGTTATTTCTATCTCAACTCTTCTATTGCCTTCTCTTCCCTGTGAAGTAGAGTTAGAAGTCACTGGATATTTAGATCCCATACCTTTAGTTATGATTCTACTTTCTAAAACTCCTCTTGACTTAAGATACTTGGCTACACTGTCTGCTCTGCTTTCAGATAATACCATGTTATAAGAATTCTTCCCTGTGTTGTCTGTATGTCCTGATATAAACACATCTGTCTTATCATATTCTTTTAATACCTTAGATACCGAATCTAGTACTTCATAGAAATTACTTCTGATATCGGAGTTGCTGCTATTAAAAGTTAGATTTCCCGGCATAATCAATTCTAATTTATTGTCAACTCTTTTTAAAGAAACTCCTGTTTTTTGAAGTTCTGCCCTCAGAGCTGCCTCTTGTCTATCAAAATAATAACCCAGTCCAGCTCCCGCCAAAGCTCCAGCTGCGGCTCCAGTTAATGTTGATCCTGTATCTTTCCCTGCTAGTTGTCCCGCTGCTGCTCCTGCAATAATACCGCCTAGAGCATACTTGCTGGTCTGGCTGAACTGGTCTTCACCTGTATATGGATCGATGCTTTTACATCCTGCTATAGTTATGACACCTAATATTAATAATGATATCTTCTTTTTCATTTTAATTACCTCATTTATTTTATTTTATAGATGATTTTTTTTTCTTCCCATAATAAAAATCGACTTTATCCTATCACCTAAAACAATTGATTTTTAAATATTCTATACCTTTATCTTTTAAGACCTCCTCTACCCTAAACAGATTATTAATACTTCTCTTCAGTCTGTTAAAAAAATTATCATTCTTGAATCTATCTCTAAAAGAGATCTTATCATTATATTACGTAATAGGTCTGAATTCAAGAATAAGTTTTAAACACAGATGATGGAATTGACTTGTACAAAATTAAAAAGAGTAAAATTATGAGGTAATACTGGGGTAACGATATAAAAATTTAAAATGATTAATATTCATTATTTTTTTTTAATCTTTTCTCTCAGCCACAGCAGTCAATTTTTCAGAATCCAAAAGTATCCTAATTTGAATTTTATATATGAAGAACAGTTAGGCGATAAAGATCATATTCTATCTTTAAAATAGATCAAAAAAAGAGGAGTTGAGGGCAATGATGAGTAAAATATGATGTAGCTAAAATTTTTTATTATATTCAAGGTTAAAGTTTATTGAAAAGAAGAGGTAAGCTATCTCTAAGGATTAATATTTATATATGGGACGTGTTTAAGGAGGAAGCTATGGAAAGGTTAATATTAATGGGAGGATTTTTTTTATTGTTATTTATTTTTGAAAGAATAGTTCCTCAGATGGACAGAAGTATCGTTAGAAAAGGTCATGATATAAGTAACCTGGGTCTTGGGGCAGTGAACTTAATTCTGGGAAGGTATTTTGCATTATTTACAGTTTACGCCCTGGCCAAATATCTTGAGAATATGGAATTTGGATTTATGAATATGACAACTTTCAATTTTAAAACAAAACTCATCTTAGGAGTTGTATTTTTAGACTGTATAAATTATTGGTGGCATCGACTGCTCCACAGAGTTCCCTTTCTCATGCGATTTCACAGTGTTCATCATACAGATAGGCTCCTCAACGTCTCTTCTGCTCTAAGATTTCATTTTTTTGAGGTGCTTTTAGGTCATCTTTTCAAGCTGCCTTTCGTATTTTTAACAGGAATACCTGTAGAAGCTCTTCTACTCTACGATGTAATATTTAACATAAATGTATATTTTCATCATAGCAACATAAGAATAAACAGAAGCTTGGATATGTTTATTTCAAAGTTTATCGTAACTCCCTATATCCATAGGATCCACCACTCTTTAAAGTGGAAAGAATCAAACTCTAATTTTTCATCTTTTTTAATATTGTGGGATAAAATTTTTGGAACATTTTTTCCCCAGGGAAAGATTTCTACACCGAAATATGGTATACCTGGATATACTCAGGAGAAATATCAACATTTCACATATATGATCAAGCAGCCCTTTATAGAAGAGGATAGAAAGTAAAATTCTATAGAGGGAATATTTAGGGAATTACCATGAAATAGAATTTAAAGGGGGAGGGGCAACATGAAAAAAATGATTTACATATTGATTCCTGTGATTTTGATTACCATAGGATATTTTTTTTACACCACTGAATTTTGGGAACCCAAAGGATCATATGTAGAGGTCAATCAATCCAGTGTTGAAGAACTTAGAAATAAACTTGAGATAGTTAAGGAGGAACTTAGAGAAAGTGGGGTGTACAGGTGTTGTATTCAAAATGATTGTTCCTGGTGTGCGATTTATATGGGACGATGTATCTGTGCTGATCTTATTGTTGTAGAGGGAAGAGAGCAATCGTGTCCCGAGTGTGCTGCTGCATGGAATAGAAAGCTGGGGAAAATACCAGGGGTGAATCCAGATGCGGTAGAGGTCATTACTTTTGGGGTGTATGGCTTTGAAAATGAAGATAATGATAATTATCCTTCTCTAAATGAAGATTATCACGGGATAGATGGTTTTGAAAATGTTGTACCACCGAAAAAAAATATGTCTGATAAAGAACTTCATAAAGATGAGTAAATAAATAGGAGGCGTTCTTGGCCTACCCTCCTATTTTAGTATATATATGTGCGAGATTTATAAGAAGGAAATAGAAAAGGTGAGAAGATTTTTCTCACCTTTTTAAAAATTAATTAAGTATACTTGTTTCGTACGGAGTCATAAAAAAACTATTTTTTATCTAAACTCATTTTTCCGGGACCAAGCAGCATTAGAGCAATTAAAGCTCCTAAAATTGGAATAGCTCCAAAAAATAAAAAGTTAGGCGGCATTCCTTCTGCGAACTTAAATGGTGCAATAATTTTCGGCATTGTAACTACAACACTTGAAAAATGCATTAATGTTAGAATAGTAGAAGCTATGCAAGTCTTCCATCCAATGATAAGCATTATTCCCATCAATATTTGCACCCCGCCTAAAATGTAAATGTAAATAGAGCCTGCCGCACTTCCATAGAACATTGGATATACCATATTTGCCATTGGCCCATGACTAGCAAATTTTAGAATACCAAATACTAGAAAAAATATACCTAATCCTAATCTCAACACAAAAAGACCATAATCTTTTTTTTCCATTTTAACCTCCTTTTAATCAATTAAAAAAATAAATTAAAATAATAAAAAAACTTTATGAAATATACTCAGATTATAATCAATGTCCTTCTTTAAATAAATTGATAATTACTGTTTTTTAGATCTGTTGAAACGAAAAATAGTAGATAAAGCAATACCAACTCCAATAGCTATTGTTAGATCAGTTAATACAGTCAGTAAAAAAGTGGATAATAAGATAATTATATCAAATATTGACCCCTTCATTATCGATCTAAAAGATCGCCATTCACTCATATTAAAAGCCACAACAATTAAAATGCCAGCAAGACAGGACATGGGAATTAATTTTGCCCACCTACCGAATAAAAGCATAATTAGGAGTAATGTTATAGAGTGCACCATCCCTGAGATAGGAGTCCGACCACCGATATTTACATTAGTAGCTGTTCTTGCAATGGCACCTGTCGCTGGAATTCCACCAAAGAAAGGAGTAACTACGTTGGCTAAACCCTGTGCGATAAGCTCTGTATTAGACCTGTGGTTTCCTTTTATCATACCGTCAGAGACCGCCGCTGAAAGTAGAGATTCTATACTTCCTAATAGAGCAATGGTCATAGCGGGGCCGATATAGATAAATAGGTCACTGTAGCTAAACGAGGGCAGTGAAAAATTAAAATGATTGGGTATCTCACCAAAAGATGATTCTATAGTAGTTACAGGAAGGGTA
>Ga0316198_10000320_pt1 | contig 24178 bp, 20 predicted proteins | sample OudBieAanoxic_MG_FD_204935 | JGI IMG/M metagenome (GOLD analysis project Ga0316198, IMG submission 204935) | Coastal sediment microbial communities from Oude Bieten Haven, Netherlands - site A anoxic | ecosystem: Environmental > Aquatic > Marine > Coastal > Sediment | place: Netherlands...
ATATCGTCGAGGTGCTTTGGCCGGTCGTCCTTGAGGAGCCGCGAGAGGGCTCGGTCGGCAAGAATTCGTCCGCCGGTCTGGCATCCAGCGCAGTAGTTCGTTTCTCGGCCAACGTGGACGATTCGCTGCACCGGTGCGCCGCACTCGCGGCACGGTTCACCGTATCTTCCATGGACCGCCATGTCCGGGTGAAACGCGGTGACCTTCGTCGGAAAACCGTCGCCGGTCTCCTCGACACGAAGGTCCGTCCACCGGGCAAGGGTGTTGTTGGCCGCTGCCAAGAGGCGAACGACCTCGTCCTGCTCGAGATTGGTGCTCAACTGGGTCGGGGACAGCCGGGCCGCCCACAGGATCTCGTCCGCGAAGGCGCCGCCGATCCCAGAGAACAGGCGGGGATCGGCGAGCGTCCGCTTGAGGGCGTGGCGCTCTCTGGTGAGGCGCTCCGCGAACTCTTCGACGCTGAGATCGGAGATCTCCGATCCGCCGGGATCGAGATCTGCGAGGCCGTCGTCATCCACAACATGAACCGATGCCCTCCGTTTCGATCCGGCCTCCGTGAGGAGCAGTGTTCCACCGGCGAAGTCGAAGGCTGCCAAACCGGAGCGACGCGGGATCGTTGAGTCGGGAGCGAGCCACGCGAGTCGGCCGGCCACCATGAGGTGAATCACGACGTGGAGGCCGTCGTCGAGGTGGATCACGATCCGTTTCCCGAGGCGCCCAACTCCGTCAACACGCACGTCGGCGACGCCGTCGATCGGTGGGTCGTACGTCTTGAGCACCGAGAAGCTCTGGATCCGAACCCGCCGCAACACCGACCCGACCACCCGCGGCCGCAGTGCGTGCAGATACGCCTCGATCTCAGGCAGTTCAGGCATCGTGAGACTCGAGACTTGAGACTCGAGACTCGAGACAAGAGATATCAGACACGAGACAGGACATCGACCGGGGTTCGGTCTCGTGTCTCGGGTCTCGGATCTCGATTCTCATCGGAACATGTCTTCTTCGGGTGGGCGGACAAGGTCGGTGGCACGCCCGTCTCCGGTGAGGTCGAGGCCGCGGACCACGGCGACGGGTATTGCATCGGCCTTGCCCATGGCAAGGTCGGCAGCGGCAGCGATTTCATCGACGATGGCGATCTCGGTCACGTGCATGGTGCGATCGTGGGTGTCCGGGCTTCCCCGGAGATCGAGGATGGCCGGGAGGCCGGAGACTCCAATCGCGACGTCGACGAGACCCCGCCGCCATGGTCGGCCAAACGTGTCGGTCACTACGACGGCGATCGACGCACCCGTCGCTCGCTCGAGGTTCACACGGATGTGATGCGCGGAACGATCGGCGTCGGCCGGCAACAGGACGGCTTGGCCTTCGGGGACATTGGATCGATCGACGCCGGCATTGGCACAAATGAAACCGTGTTCGGTCTGGGCGATGATGAGATCTCCTCTGCGGCGCAGAATTGCTCGTGCCTCACGTTCGGCCAACCGCCGATACGCATCATCATCGGGAGCGGCCTCGATTCGACCTTCTGCCTTGGAGACGATCTTGTGGGTGACGACCACAACATCGCGATCGATCAGGGCAACGTCGGAGGCCTCCAGACCGCTGAGGATGACGGCACCGAGATCATCCCCGGGAGCAACCTCGGGAATGCCTTGGACGGGGAAGATCTCGATGCTCATGTGAAGGTTCGCTCGAACCACCGACCGAACCGTTGGGCCGCGTCGTGCGAGGCCAGGTGGGTGTCGGTGACGTGGACCGCGACGGCATCAAGGAGCTGATCGGCATCGGCCGCGTCACGTGCGTCGATAACGAGGTCTGTGATGATGCCGTCGTACGCAGCGACCACCCCGGCGCTGCCGCTCGCGTAGCCGAGCGATGCCATCACGCGGTCGGCCGGGCCCTTCAGTGCCTTGCCACCGAAGAACGGACTGATAGCCACGACCCGGTGGTGAGCGGCGACGGTGCTCTTGATCGCCCGAACTTCGAGAATGGGTCGAATCGAGAGCGGGGGGTTTGAAGGAGCGATGACCACCACGTTCGCGGCTTCGATCGCCTCGATGACCCCCGGCGCGGGTTGGGCGCTCTCGGCTCCTGCGTAGGTGATCTCGGCGACCTCGTCTCGATGGCCGCGCCCGACGAAGTACTCCTGAAACGAGAGCCAAGAACCCTCGACGGTGCGGATGCGGGTGCGGATCAGGTCGTCCGAGGCAGGGAGGACCTTCGTGTCCACTCCGAGCCCGGCTCGGATCGACGCGGTGGCGCCGGAGAGCGTTCCTCCTGACATCAGCCACTGTGAACGGAGCAGGCAGGTCGCTAGGTCACGATCGCCCAGCCGGAACGATGTGTCGACGCCGAGCGACGTAAGATGATCCATCACCGTGAAGGTGTCTCCCCGGATACCCCAGCCCTCAGGCCCTTCGATCCCGGCCAGCGTGTACACCAGCGTGTCGAGGTCGGCCGACACCGGGACCCCGTACATATGGTCATCGTCCCCAACGTTGCCAACGACCGTCACCTGTTCGGCAGTCAGCCGGGTACGCAGCGACCGTGCAGTGCGTGCTCCACCGACTCCTCCGGCGAGCAGAACGGCGAAAGGATTGGAATATGTCGACTTCGAGCCTTGAATGGCGTCGTTCATGTCATCTCCGGAGGGTGCACCCCCCACTTCAGTCGCGGTCGCGATCCTCGCGCGCAGCGGTATAGATCTTCCAGCCACCATTGAGGCGGTCCGTCGGCAAGTGTACGGACCGCAACGGATGATCGTGGTCGGAGGAGAAGCCGACGCGCGCCGCATCGCAACCGAGCACGACGCAGGCTGGATTGCCAACATCGGAGGCGCCGTTGATGCATCCATCGACGCAAGCCACCTGTGGATCGTGCGCGAAGGGGTCGAGCCGCGGCCGGACGCACTCGGATCGCTGGTCCACGCCGCGACGCAGCTCGATGCATCGGTCGCCGGATCCAAGGTGCTCGACCTCGACGATCCCGACCGGTTGCTGTCGGTTGGCTTCGCAACCGACGTCTTCGATTTCCCGTACACGGGATTCGACAGCGACGAACGCGACCAGGGTCAATACGACGTTGTCCGGGATGTCGCTGCCGTTGCAGGACAGTCGGTCTTGCTGAGACTCGATCTCGCGCGGGGGCTCGGTGGACCCGATCGTTCGATGGCCGCCTTTGCTGCAGCGGTCGATTTCTGCCAACGCGCACGACTGCGCGGTGCCAGGATCATCTTGGTCCCATCATCGGAGGTCCTTGCCCGCGACGACTGGGGGAATATCGACCGGTGGCGCGAGCGGGGTGGTCGCCTCCGGGCAATGACCAAGGTCTACGCACCGACCACGCTGCTGTGGGCACTCCCCATGGCATTCCTGTCGGGGCTCCTTCAGTCCGTCCTCGCTTTGTTCCTCGGGAAGTGGAGGTTCTTCGACTGGCTGCGAGCGTGGGGTTGGTACCTGTTGAAGCTCCCGAGCACCCTTGGTGCTCGGAGGGTTGCGCGGCGGGGGCGCGTCGTCGGGGACTCGGAGCTGTTCCGATACCAGGTCACGGGTTCCGTTGGGCTGAAGTCCGATATCACCCAACTCTCTGATCGGGTTCGCGATCGACTTCCCGGAGAGGACCGACTGTCGGTCGAGGCCATCGGCAGCGAGATACGGCGGCCGTCGTTTGTCGTTGGAGCGGTCGCGTTCCTTTTCGTCCTGCTCGCGACGCGCAGCATCTGGACCGTCGGGCTCCCGGCGATCGGATATAGCCTTCCGTTTGTCGAGTCGGGTCCTTCGGCGGTCGGGGCCTATGCCGGAGGATGGAATCCGGCGGGACTCGGGTCGGTTGAGCCGCTCCGACCGTTGATCGGGTTAGTCGGACTGATCCAAACGATCCTGCTCGACAACCGTCGCCTTGCTGAATTCGTCCTCATTGCAGGTTCGTGGCTTCTCGGTATCTGGGGAATGGTCCGGCTCCTCCGCACGTGGGGGGTGGCTGCCGTAGCCGGGACGCTCGCGGGAGTTGTGTTCGTCTCAGGCTCAGGAGCCCAGGCCATCGCACAGCAGACGAGTGTCGGCATCGTGTTCGCGGTTGGTCTCATCCCGTGGGTCATGAGATTGTCGCTTGCACCGATTCCGGCGTCCTGGCTCGCGCGGATCGCGAGGGTTGCCGCGGTCGCCGCGATCGCAGGTGTGGTCGCCGTGCTCGCTCCGCTTGCCTTGCTGATTCCACCCGCCACTCTCCTCGTGTGGGCCCTGGTGAACATCACGGACCGAGCGGCGTGGAGAGCCGTCGTTGTATCTGGAGCGGCAACGGTGCTTGCGGTGCCGCTCCTCTTCCCGTGGCTTGGCGCCGCCGACCTCTCCCGCTTCCTCAGCGAGGGCACGGCGTACTGGGCCATCCCGACCGTCACGGCGATCGTCGCCGGTGTCGCTGCGCTCTCAACGCTCCTCGCGGCCCCCCAACGGCTCGCGCTCGTCGCAGGTTGGGGTGCAATCATCGTGGTCGCGGGTGCGTTCGTGGCCAGATCCGTCGGCTTCGACCTCGGTCACGAGGTTGAGGGTGTCGGCCTTGCCTTGATCACACTCGGTCTTGCGCTGATCGTCGGGCCATCATTCGAGTCGATCACGAGAACACGCGAGGTGGGAGGATGGCGACGCCTTGTGGCCGGTGTCGCAGTTGCCGCATCAGTGTTTCTCGTGGCGGCGTCTGCATTGACGGTGGTCGGCGGGCGAGCCGGATTCCCGTCCGATGAATACCGCGATGCCTTCACGTTCACGGCCGCCCGGCCGGGAGATCCCACGGCATCCCGCATCCTCGTCGTTGGTGCACCCGGCGGTCTGCCCGGCGACGATCGGATCGTGAGCGGCGCGGCCTATCGACTGGTATCGGCACCGATGCCCGAATCGTGGGAAACCTATCTGCACGAAGCCCGGATCGGCGACGACGCGCTGGCCGAAACGTTGAAGCTGATCATCGGCGGAGAGACGAAGCGAGCCGGTGAGCTCCTCGCCGCGTTCGGCATCCGATGGATCGTCGTCCTGGACGACGGGGACAGCGATCGGTTCACCAACGCCTGGCGCTCGACGTTTGCCGGTCAGCTGGATCTCGTCCCCCTGGGCGGTGGCCTCGGCAACACCACGTTCGAGAACGAAGCGGAGTCCGCCGTGCGCGCGCTCAGCGGTAGCGAGAACGCGTGGACCCGCAGTGGTACCGGATACGCCGGAGAGGTCGAGCCCGGAGTGGATCTCGAAGTACGTGAGAACGCCAACGCTCGCTGGGGACCTGGCGAGTGGGAGCAACGCGATTGGGCCAACGCCCTGGCCGCCTCGGGTGACGTGGTCGAGTTCGAGACGATAGGATCCCGTCGTACCCAGGCTCTTGCCGCCGCAGCGTGGCTCGTCGCCCTCGTTGGTTTCTCGTGGGTTGGAAGGAGATTCTCATGAGGCGCGCTGCCGTTGTCATCGTCGTCGGCGTGCTGGGGATGCTGGCGTTCACCCAGACGGCCCCAGTAGCCGTCGGTCCTCCCAACTTCGGGACGGCGCCGGCCGACGTGGCAGCAGCTACCGGTGATCCCAGTGCGTGGTATTGCCCTTGGGTCGCCGCCGGTGCCCTCAGAGATTCGGCGTTCAACCTTGCCTCCATGGTCGACGTCGGCGCCGTCATCACCCTCCCGAGCCCCAACCCGACCGAGGACCCGGATAGCCGCGAGATTCAGCTGCGAGGCCCCGGCGCCCGCAGCATGGATGCGGGAGCGATTATTCGGCGGGGCGCTTCGCCGGGGGTCGTCGAATTCGATGACGGACCCGCGGTCACAACATCTGCCACATGGTCTGAAGAGCTCCTCACCGGCGACCGGTGTGTGGTCTCGGTTCCGAAGGTATGGCATCTTGTTGGTGGTATCACCGCCGAGGGATTCTCGCTCGAACTCCAGCTCTTCAACCCGTTCGCCGAGAGTGCCAAGGTGCGCGTCGAAGCCATCACGGAGTTTGGGAGTTCACCTCTTGCCGGTTTCGAGAACATCGACATCCCCGGCCGATCGTGGGTGACCGAGGACCTGTCCCGCGTCATCCCCTTCCTGGACAACGCCAGCTTCACCGTGACCTCGGAGAGCGGCATCGTCATCCCCAGTCTCGTGTTGAACAACGGGACCGACGAAGCGTCATGGCCCGGCACGGGACAGTCGACAACGTGGGACTTCCCGGTGACGAGCGTCCGGGGTCTGGTCCCGACGCTCGTGCTGTCGAAGACCGGGAGCGGGGGAGCGACCGTTGCGATCGATCTCTTCACTCCGGACGGGCCGATACTCGACGCTGACGGACGGATCGTTTCACCGCTCGAACCTGTTCGGATCAACCTCGCCGATCTGGCAGAACCTCCGTTTGCGGTTCGCGTCCGTTCCAACGTCCCGGTCAGCGCCGTCATCCAGGCGGGGCCGGAGGGGACGTTCCCTTCGACCGATGTAGTGCTTCCGGAGGACGATGACGGTGGTGCCACCGACGAGGGTGAAGAGGTGACACCTGAGGATCCTGCCGGTGAAGAGTCGACGACGGAGACGACCGTCGCCGAAGGCGAGGCTTCGGATTCGGAAGAGGGTGCCGGTGAGGAACCCGAGGAACCGGTGTCCTACGACGGACTCGCAGCGATGCCCGGAAACGTCGACGCTCTCGAGCGATGGCTGGTACCCGGGCTCGGCATCGTTCCGGGAGCGGACACGTCGGTGTGGATACTGAATCCGACGGGTGAGCAAGCCACCGTCACGATGAGTCCGCTCGGTGTGTCGTCCGAAGGGCCGGAGAAGGTGCTGATCCCGCCCGGCACCTACCTCGAGGTACCGATCGCCCCATTGTCGGAAACCGGCAATTCGGGCATGCTCCTTGAGGCGAACATCCCGGTTTCGGTCGCGGTCACGATCGCCGGACCCCAGGGTGTTGCCTTCATTGGTGGCGTGGGAATCGGATGAACCTCCTCACGCGGGTAGCCCTCGTGCTCGTGCTCGTCGCGGTGGTAATCGTTGTGGTGCGCCTTGTCGCACGATGGCAGCGACCCCCACACCCGCCGCTCGATCTCGGCGGCCTTGGTGATCGCCCCGGCGTGGTGGTGTTCACCTCAACCGATTGTGCAACCTGCGTTGAGGCGATGCGGACCGTCAGCGGAGTGAACGCTCCGGTCCGAGAGGTCACGTGGGAGTTGGAGCCCCACCTGTTCGACCAGTACGGCGTCGAAGCCGTGCCGCTCATTGCCGTTCTCGATCGTGAAGGACGCTCAACGATGTTCGAGACCGGTGCCCCCAGTCGTAGCCGATTCACCAAGGCGGTTCAAGCAGCGGGAATCGAGTCATGATCCTCGAGTGCTTGGTCCGAACCCCGCCTGCACCTAACGTCGCGCGGCCATGACTTGCGTTCGTTGCTCATCGATCCCCACCTCGAGCCTTACGTATGCGTACGATCGCCGTGAAGCGTGGCTGGTCGATCACGAGGGATCTCCTCAGCCCGGGACGCGTTACGCATTGTGCACGGCACACGCGGACCGCGTTACCGCTCCCGTCGGGTGGGTGTTGTACGATCGCCGGTCCCAGCCCACTCTGTTCACTCACGGACCGGTGTAGGGGAGCAGGATGCCTATCGACCGCGACGTTCTCGAAGCCGTCAGAGAGATGGACGAACATCAACTGCGGCGGCTCTACATCCTCGCGAAGGCTCGGCTTGAGGGTCGGGGGGTCGACCTGCCGGGATCCGGCCCAGAGGTCAAGCTCAGAAGACAATTGGTGCGGTGCGGAAAAGACAGTTGCACCCGGTGCCCTCACGGACCCTATTGGTACGCATATTGGACGGAGGATGGGAGACGTCGGTCGCGTTACCTGGGCAAACTCGAGGACCTCCCTGAGGCGGTGGGGCCCGCCTAGCGCTACGATATCGACCTGGGAGGCAGACAATGAACGATGGACTCACCTGCAATACGTGCGGTCAGAACTCCGTGATCCAGATCGAGCTCACCCTTCCCGATGGCTCGGAAGTGGTGTTCTGCTCGTGCCACCGATGCGAGTCGAAGTGGTGGGACCGTGATGGCGAAGTTCTCGACCTCGACGCACTCATCGACGTTGCGCGTCGCGAGGCGTAGACCAGCCCTACTTCGCGTCCTTCGCTAGCCTCCCGCCAGTGACTCCTCCGTCCGCATCCGCGCTCAAGGAACATGAATCCGCGCCGCCGTCGGCACCGGATGCCGGCGCTGTCCCGACCTGGCTGATCGTCGTCTTGGTTGGTGCGCCGACGCTGCTCATTCTCCTGATCATGTCGGGGATCCTTGGCGTGATCGGGTCCGGTTCGCTGATCCGCTTCCCGCAAATCCTGGTCGCGAATACGCCTACCGGCGGCGACATGGGTGCGCACGTGCTCCTGCCCCAGGTCCTGCGCGACGTGCTGCTCCCGTCGGGCAGGATCTTCGGTTGGTCGAGCACGTGGTATGCCGGATTCCCGGCCCTCTATTTCTACTTCCCCATCCCCGCTCTCACCACCGTGTTGCTCGACGTGTTCCTGCCATACGGCGTGGCATTCAAGCTCGTGACCATCGTCGGATTGGTGGCCCTTCCGGCCGCCACCTATGGGTTCGTCCGCCTTCTCGGCTTCTCCCGGTCGGTGTCTGGGCTTGCTGCGCTCACCGGATCGATGTTCGTGTTCATGGAGAGCTTCTCGATCTTCGGCGCCAATATCAAGTCGACGTTGGCCGGGGAGTTCTCGTTCTCATGGTCATTCGCCCTGTCGATCCTGTACCTCGGCATCATCTCGCGCGATGCCCGGCTCGGCCGGAAGTTCACGCCACTGGCAGGAGTGGTCCTCGCTCTGACGGCGTTGACGCACATCGTGACAACGATGATCGTGGTCGCCGTGTCGGTCGCGCTGTTGTTCCGCAGGAATGGCCCGCGCACGGTGGTTTCGTCGTGGGCGCTCGGCTTTGCCCTGAGCGCGTTTTGGGCACTTCCGTTCGGCATCCGTTTCCTGCAGGGCATGACGACCGATATGGGCTGGGCACCCGTCACCAACGTGGTAGGCGATACGACTCCCGGGTCTCCATTCCCCGGCGAGTTCATCCCGATCCTCGTCCTCGGTCTGATCGGCATGTTGTGGACGATGCTCCGGCGCGACGACGTGGTGGTGCTCGCGTGGCTGACGCTGCTCCCGCTTGTCGGCTACTTCCTGCTGCCAAAGGTCGGGTGGACGGTTCTCTACAACGCCCGTCTGCTCCCGTACTGGTACTTCGGGATGTACGTGTTCGCGGGGATCGCGCTCGGTCTCGCCGTACTCGAGATTTCGCGCCGGGTCCCGCTCCGCAACTCCGTGAAGATCGGCCTCTCGCTTGGTGCAGGACTCATCGTGCTCGTTGCGACCGGCCTCTCGATCCACGACATCCCGGGATGGGTCAAATGGAACTTCGAGGGGTACGAAGGTAAGGCGGACTACGCCGAGTATCGGACATTGATGGAGACCGTCGACACGCTGCCGCCCGGACGCATCATGTGGGAGGCCAACAACGAAATGAACAAGTACGGAACTCCGATGGCGCTGATGCTGTTTCCGTACTGGAGCGAAGGCCACCCCTCGACGGAGGGTTTGTTCTTCGAGTCTTCGCTCACAACGCCGTTCCACTTCCTCAACGCCTCCGAGGTCAGCGAGAAGCCGTCGAATCCCGTCCGTGGCCTCGAGTACCGAGGTTTCAACATGGAACGCGGTATTGAGCACCTCGCCATATACAACGTCGACTACTACGTGAGCTACACCGAAGCCGGAGCAGAGGCGGCGCGTGCCGAGGACCTTGCCGAAGTGGGGGTCGCTCTGCCGTGGCGGATCTTCGCGCTGCCGCCGTCCAGCCTCGTCGACGTCGCCACATCGGAACCCGCGGTCTGGGAGGGCGGTGGCAACTTCCGCGATCCGGCGCTCGAGTGGTACGACGATGTCGACAACATGGACAAGTGGCTCGTCGCAGATGGTCCGGCCGACTGGGAAAGGGTGGCGGCGGTCGACGATCGGCTCCTCTCCGTCGAGCCGGTCGCCGGTTCCGGTGTCGTGACCGACGTGATCACCGACGACCACAGGATCTCGTTCACGACCACAGCAGTCGGCGTGCCGCATCTCGTGAAGGTGTCGTACTTCCCGAACTGGACCGCCGAAGGAGCAGAAGGACCGTATCGGGCCGCACCGTCGTTGATGGTGGTCGTTCCAACAAGCGAACAGGTCGTCCTTGAGTTCAAGAACACATCTGCCGAAAACCTCGGAATGGCCCTCACCTTGATCGCACTGGTGGGATTGGGCGTGTACGCGTACCGTCGCTACCGGAACCGCTCTGTTGCGAACCTCGCATGAGGAGCTACCTCGCCAGCTTCATGACGAAGGAAGCACTCGAGCAGTTCGTGAAGGTCGGACTTGTCGGCATCGCCAACACGGTGGTCTCGTTCCTTCTCTTCAACATCCTTCTCTGGATGGGCTGGTGGTCCGTCGTTGCCGTGAGCGCCGCGTTCGCAATGACGACGTTCATGTCATACCTCCTCAACCGTGCGTGGACGTTTGAGATCAAGGATGGGAAGGTCTCCGGGCGCGAGACGGCCAACTTCTATCTGGTGAATCTGGCGGCGTGGGGTGGAACCGCGGGGACCATGTGGCTCGCGGAAGCACTCTTCGGCCCGCTGTCGACTGTCGCCGCCAACGTGGTGTACTTGGCCACGTCGATCGCGATCTTGATCCCGAAGTTCGCCTCCTACCGGGACCTTGTGTTCGGCACCGCGATCCGCAAGCAGGAGAGCAGCGACGTCACCCTGGCCTGACCTCCTGGCCTTCAGGTATTCAGACTGTTTCGGATCCGCCACACACCTTTGAGCGTTCGCGGCACGCGGGTGGCAAGGCTCGTCTTCGCCTCGCGTTTCTCCTCAACCAGGGCGGGAACCTCGACGATCCGAAACTCGGCACGCTCGGCCCGCACGACCAATTCGGTGTCGAACAGGTCTTGTGTCGAGATCACATCGCGAGCAAGCTGGTCGATCACACGTCGGCGGATTGCCTTCATGCCGTGTGTGTCTGAGACGCCGGACGACAGCACAAATCGGAGAATCTGGTTGAACGTGAACGTTGCGAACCGGCGTACCGAACTCCTACGGTCGTCGGCGCCGTCGGTCCGTTTCGAGGCCAGCACGATATCCACGTCGGGTCCAACGTCGAGCACGGCTCGGAGGAAGTCGGCGGAGAAGTAGTCGATGTCGAAGTTCACGACCCACTCGCCATCGGTGGCGAGGAATCCCTCGCGCATGGCGGCTCCGTAGTCGGGTGTCGGTAGTTCGAGCAACGCAAGGTTCGAATAGACCGGCATCAGCCGGCGGATCTCGTCGGCGGTCCCATCGGTTGAGCCGTTCTCAGCGGCGAGCACGGTGATCGACGCGGGGACATCGGCGATCTCTTCGAAGAGCTCTTCGAGTGCACCGGCGACGTAGTCGGATTCGTTGTGAACAGGGATCACGACCGAAAGGGTCGTCTGAGCGTCAGAGGCCATGGTGAGGGGGAGTGTAGGAAGGGACGGGGAACAGGAACCCGGCCTGCGCACGATCGACCGTACAATCCCCGGCATGGAACTCAACACCATCTTCAAGGCCTACGACGTACGCGGCCTGTATCCGTCGCAAATCAACGAGACCGTGGCACGCGCGGTCGGATATGCGTTCGCCGTGTTCGCCGGTGTTGACCGCATCGCCGTAGGACGCGATTGCAGGATCTCATCACCATCGATCGCAGGTGCGCTGATCGACGGGATCACAAGTGCCGGCGTTGATGTCGTTGATCTCGGCGAGATCACGACCGATGCGCTCTACTACGTCTCGGGCTCGATGGACGTGCCCGGTGTCATCGTGACGGCCTCACACAACCCCCCTGAGTACAACGGATTGAAGTTCTGCCTTGCCGGTGCGGCTCCCGTCGGTGAGGAGACCGGGCTTCAGGAGGTCAAGGAACTCGCCGTCGCTTCGCAGCCTGCGGCGGCCACTCCGGGTTCGGTTGAGGACGAAGGAATACTCGAAGGTTATGTCGACCATCTCTTCACGGTGGTCGACGCCGGTGCGTTCGCGGCGCTGACGGTGGTTGCGGACGGCGGCAACGGGATGGCCGGCATCGCTCTGCCATCGGTATTCGAGCGCCTTCCAGCTCGCCTGATCGGGCTCTACCTCGAACCGGACGGCACCTTCCCGAACCATCCTGCGGATCCCCTTCGACCCGAGAACCTCGCCGACTTGCTGTCCTTGATGGACGTCGAACAGCCGGATCTCGGGGTCGCATTCGACGGCGATGCCGATCGCGCGTTCTTCATCGACGATCAAGGTATCCCGCTCCCGGGCTCCACCACGACGGCGTTGATCGCGGACTGGTTCCTCAACCTCGAGGCCGGTGCCTCCATCGTCCACAATCTGATCTGTTCGAAGGCGGTTCCCGAGGGCGTGCTGGCGGCCGGCGGAACCCCGGTGCGCACAAGAGTCGGCCACTCGTTCATCAAACAAGTGATGAAGGAGACGGGTGCTGTCTTTGGCGGCGAACACTCGGGCCACTACTACTTCCGGGACAACTATCGGGCGGACTCCGGCATTCTCGCCCTCCTCGTCCTGATGCAGGTGCTGTCCGAGGACGGGAGGCCGCTATCGGAGCTACGAGCCGAATACGAGCCGTACGCGGGGAGCGGTGAGATCAACTATGACGTTGTCGATCAGGACGCCGCAACCGCCGCCGTCGCCGACGCGTTCGGCGATGCGGCCATCGACCACCTCGACGGCTTGACCGTTGATCTGGGTGATCGCTGGTTCAACCTGCGCCCATCAAACACAGAACCGAAGCTGAGGCTCAACGCAGAGGCCCCCGACGCTGCCGCCGTCGGCGAACTTGTCACCGCTGTGGCCGCGATCATCGAGGAGGGAACGTGACCGACCATCTGATTGACCAGGAGCTGCTCGCCATCATGCAGTGCCCGTCCTGCGCCGGCACGCTCGCAGAGCGTCTCGAACCGCCGGCGTTGGTGTGCGCGGATTGCGGCCTTCAGTATCCCGTGCGAGACGGGATACCGGTGATGCTGATCGAAGAGGCTGCCGCGGTCGAGCAATGACAATGATCAACGACATTCTCAGCCTGCCCGAGCAGCTTCGGTGGGGGACCCGGCTCGAGCTCGATCCGATTCAGACCGGCGGGCCGATCGTGCTGCTCGGCATGGGAGGATCGGCAATGGCCGCGACCGTCGCGACGCTTGCAGCTTCACCACGGGTGCCGATCGTCGTCCACCGCGGCTACGGGTTGCCGGACTGGGCTGCCGACAGCGGCGCATCGGTGATTGCTGTTTCCTACAGCGGAAACACGGAAGAGGTCCTCTCGGGTGTCGACGCAGCGATTTCGGAAGGTCTCGCCCTTTCCGCGGTTGCCTCTGGTGGGCGCCTCGGCGAGATTGCCGGCGATCGTGGCCTGCCCTACGCCGAGGTCCCCGGCGGACTTCAACCTCGAGCCGGGGTCGGGTTCCAGACGGCAGCCGTTGCGGCGGTCTTGGCCGCCGCCGGTCAGATCTCTGCGGTCAACCGCGATCTGGACGAGGCGGCGGACACCGTCGAGGAGCTCCTCGACGGGGGAGAAGGCGGAGCGTTCGTCCTTGGCCGAGACATCGCTGCCGGGCTCGCGAACCGCACCGCGGTCATCTACGGGGGGCGGGGCGTCGGAGCTACCGCCGCGTACCGTTGGAAGACCCAGATCAACGAGAATGCCAAAGTTCCTGCCTTTTCGGGGACTGTGCCGGAGATGAATCACAACGAACTCGAAGGCTGGCGACCGGAGGCCAGCGACGGGTTCGGGCTGGTGTATCTCCGCGATTCCGGGGATCACCCTGCAGTGGCTCGACGCCTCGATCTCTCCGGCACCGTGCTGTTCGGCAGCGTGCGCAGGGTCGGTGAGATTCGCTCGGCGGGGATGGGTCCGTTGGCCCGGTTCTTCAGCCTCGCCGTGGTCGGTGATGTCGCATCGGTTTCCATGGCCGAGCAGGCAGGCGTCGATCCAACACCCGTTGCAACTCTCGAGGAATTCAAGACCATGCTCGCGAAGGGAAGATAGTGAACTACGACATCGCCGATCCGGCACTCGCCGGCGAAGGACACCGCAGGATCGCCTGGGCCGACCGCAGAATGCCGGTCCTTGCGTCGATTCGAGAACGCTTCGAAGAAGAACGCCCCCTCGAGGGCATTCGCGTTGCGGCGTGTATGCACGTCACCACCGAGACGGCCGTGCTCATGCAGACGCTGCGTGCGGGGGGCGCGGAGGTGGTGTTGTGCGCGTCAAATCCGCTTTCGACCCAGGATGACGTCGCCGCGGCGCTCGTCGACGACGATATCCCCGTGTACGCCATCCGGTCGGAGGACTCAGATACGTTCTACCGGCACATCAATGCGATCCTCGACACCGAACCGCACATCGTCTTCGATGACGGGGCTGACACCACAACGGTCCTTCACCGTGAGCGAACGACTCAACCGATCCTTGGGGGGCTCGAGGAGACGACCACCGGCGTTCTTCGCCTCAGGGCGATGGCGGCCAACGGTGTGCTGCGGTATCCGGTGGTTGCCGTCAACGACTCTGCGACGAAACACCTCTTCGACAATCGGCACGGGACCGGGCAGTCCTCTCTGGACGGGATCCTCCGGGCGTCGAACATCCTCTTCGCAGGCAGAACTGTGGTCGTGGCCGGCTTTGGCGATTGCGGGTGGGGTATCGCCCGTCGCGCGGCAGGGCTCGGCGCGAACGTCGTTGTGATCGAGGTTGACCCGATCCGCGCCCTCTCCGCGGCAATGGAGGGCTACCGGGTGATGACGGCTGCGGAGTCCGCCCCAGTCGGAGACGTGTTCCTCACCGCAACCGGCGACATTCACATCTTCCGTCCCGAGCATTTTGCCGTCATGAAGGACAACGTGATCCTTGCAAACGCGGGGCACTTCGACGTGGAGTTGGACCTCAAGGGACTCGAGGAGATGGCCGTTGCCCGTCGTGAGATCCGCGACAACCTCGAAGAGTATGAACTGGTCGACGGCCGGCGGATTATCGTGGTGGCCGAAGGCAGGCTTGTGAACCTCGGTGCCGCCGAGGGGCATCCGGCCGACGTCATGGACATGTCGTTCGCCGACCAGGCCCTCGCTGCGGAGTGGCTTGTCGACGGCGGCGGCGACCTACCGCCCGACGTGTACACGCTGCCGCGTGAACTCGACGAAGACGTCGCTCGCCTCAAACTCGCCTCGATGGGCGCAACTCTCGAGACACTGACCGAAGAGCAGGCGAAGTACCTGGAGTCGTGGGAAGAAGGCACGTAGGGAGACGGTAAACCCGAGACGTTAGACCCGAGACTCCCGCACGGGTTCGGCCTCGTGTCTCGTGTCTACTGACCGAGAATCTGTCTCTCGCTCCCGATACGTTGTCTTCATGTTCTGCCTTGCGTGCACGATGCCGTGCCGGGACGTCCTCTGTGATTCCTGCCATCTCGGGTTGCGGGCCGCGCCCGAGGTGACGGTGGCGCCCGGGTTGGTCGGGGTGGCCGGGTACCAGCACGAAGGAACGGCTCGACGGCTCGTTCATGCCTTGAAGTACCGGGCGGTGGTCGCCGCCGTTGAGCCGCTCGCCGAGGCCATGGCGGCCCGACTTCCGTCCACGGCAACCGCACTTGTGCCGATACCCCGAGCGAGGTTCCGCGCGTTTCGATACGGGGTGGACCCTGCGGCGCTGCTGGCAGCGGCCGTCGCACGACGAAACGGTTTGACGATCGTTGATGCTGTCCAACCGCGCTGGTGGTGGCGCCGACACGCCGGGCGGGCCAGAGGCCAACGGTCGATGATCTCGTTCGCAGCGACGGGTGAACCGGTTCCGCGAGGAGCCGCACTCGTCGATGATGTCCTCACTACGGGGGCAACAGCGCGCGCGGCGGCGGTCGCACTTCGGGGACTTCCGACTCTTGTCCTGGTGGCGACCTGCGCGAGTAGAGTGGAGAAAGGAGTTGGCCCATCTGGAGGTGTAGTGGCGGTTTCACCGTCAAGCGGTCGGATCGACCGAACCACCCTCCGCGCTCGAAAGATCGATACGGTCGGTTCGGCGCGCCCGGATGGGTCGGCGCGGGGCCACGTGTGTCACGGAGAGGAGCACGAGTGAACGTTCGGATCCACGGGCGGAATACCGAGATTGCAGACGACGTCCGCGAACTCGCTCACGAGAAGATCGAGCACGCTGGGAGGATCTTCGACGATGTCACCAATGTCGATGTTGAGTTCTCGGAGAGCGGTAACCCGAGGCAGACAGATGCCCGGTATCGCGTTGAGATCACGTCGAACGCTGCCGGACAGATCGTGCGCGTCGAGGCCAACGCCTTCGACGCTCGAGCAGCCCTCGACACCGCATCGGACAAGTACGAACGCCAACTCCGAAGGCTCAAAGAGCGACTCATCCAAAGATCTCGCAAGGCAAGCCACAAAGACCTCAACCCGCTGACCGATCCGGTCGATGACTCACTGGACCGAGATGCCGTTGTTGTGAGGAAGAAGAGATTCACGATGCGGCCGATGTCGGTCGAGGAAGCTGCACTGCAGATGGAGATGCTCGGACACGACTTCTTCGTCTTCCTCGACGCAGACACAGGCAAGCAGTCGGTGATCTACTACCGGCGGGACGGCGATCTCGGGATGATCGAACCGGAATAACCGAGCCGGGGTGGCCGAGCCGAAATGAAAAGACTGCTCGTCGTAGACGATGTACCGCTGTTCCGAGCGGGCCTTGCATCCGCTCTCCGTGATGCCGGATTTGAGGTTGTTGCCGAGGCCGGTGGCGCTGAAGCCGCCGTCACGGCCGCTGAGGAACATCAGCCAGATTTGGTCCTTCTCGACATCCTGATGCCGGGAATCTCTGGCCTCGAGGTGGTCGAGAAGATCGGCGCCGTTGCGCCCGGCGCACACGTCGTGCTGCTCACCGCCAGCGAGTCCGAAGAAGACCTGCTCGTGGGGGTCAAGGCCGGGGCCCGAGGTTACGTGACGAAGGACGCGCCGTTTGAGGACCTCGTTGGTGCTCTCAAGGCCGTCGACAGCGGGGGAGCCGCCGTGTCTCCGAACATGGCAGGCAAGCTCCTCGATGTGACACGGCAGCTTCTCAGGCACCAGGAACTCCTGCAATCGAGAAAACCGGTTCTCACCGGCCGCGAGATCGAGGTGCTCTCCTTGGTGGCGCAGGGTCAGACCAGTCGCCAGATCGGAACGCTGCTCTTTATCTCCGAGAACACGGTGAAGAACCACATCCGCAATATCCTCGACAAGCTCGGCCTGCACTCGAGAAGTGAAGCCGTGCTGTACGCCGTGCGTGAGGACCTGATCACGCTTTCGTGAGCAGCGGAGGCGCCTGGTTCCGGCAGATCTCGAAACGACAAGGTTCCTACCTGCGGCAACCGTGCTCGAATCGCCACCGGACGCGCTGCGATACTCCCGACTTAGCTTGGTTTCGCTCACTGCGGGCGCATGGATGCCAGCCTGTAGAGGCTCAACCAGAGGAAAGGGATGCCATGCTCGGATGGGTCGCGAACATCGAGGAACTCACCAGGGACAACGACAACTTCCGTACGGTGGTCCACACCGGCGTACACAGCCAACTCACCATCATGTCGGTTCCGCCGGGTGGAGAGGTCGGTTGGGAGGCCCACTCAGAGCTGGATCAGTTCCTGAGATTGGAACAGGGGAAGGCACGGGTCGACTTCGGTGAGTCCAGCGACGGTGTTGACGAGTCCGACGATATCGAGGACGATTGGGCGGTGATCGTTCCCGCCGGCCTGTGGCACAACGTGGTCAACGTTGGAGATGAAGACCTCAAGCTGTACTCGATATACTCCCCGCCGGAACACCCCGATGGCACCGTACATCGAACCAAGACCGAGGCCGATGCCGACGAGCACCATCACTAGGTAGCACCGCCCTCTGGCGTGTTGGGGGGTCACGGCTGGCAAACGTCCGGTGATGTGGCCGGGCGAATGGGGAAGACTCCTGAGGGAGTCGGTCAGGCCGTCGATGACTCACCTGAGCCGCGCCGGCGGTTCGGTTTCGGTGGCCAACGGGCTCCGTCGGCACAGCCAACCGTTCTGGCCGCGCCCCAACAAACCCCCTTATCCCCGTATCATCGGAACACATGTCTATCTTCTCCAAGGCTCTCCGGATCGGCGAGGGCAAGCGGCTCAAGGAACTCGAGGCTCTCGTCGGGCGCGTGAACGCACTCGAGCCCGAGACCGAGGTCTTGAGCGACGCCGACCTCGCCGCGAAGACGGTTGAGTTCCGCAACCGGGTCGCCGCCGGTGAACCGGTCGACGATCTCGAAGAAGAGGCCTTTGCGGTCGTGAGGGAAGCCGCGAAACGAATGCTCGGCGAGCGGGCGTTCGATGTTCAGATCATCGGCGCCGGGGCACTGCATCGTGGCATGATTTCCGAGATGCGCACCGGAGAGGGCAAGACGCTGGTGTCGACGCTGCCGTCCTACCTCAACGCTCTGTCCGGAGAAGGTGTCCACCTTGTCACAACCAACGACTACCTGGCCAAGCGCGACTCGAACTGGATGGGACAGATCCATCGTTTCCTCGGACTCGAGGTCGGACTCGTCCAATCCGACATGCTTCCGCACGAACGTATGCCTGCGTACGGCTCCGACATCACGTACGGGACGAACAATGAGTTCGGTTTCGACTATCTCCGCGACAACATGGCGATGCGCCCGGAGGACCGCGTTCAACGCGGCCACCACTACGCGATCGTCGACGAGGTCGACTCGATCCTGGTCGATGAGGCAAGAACACCCCTCATAATCTCCGGAAGGGTCGGGGAGACCGGCAAGTGGTACCGCGAGTTTGCTCGCATCGCGGATCGACTGAGAAGGGATGAGCACTACGAGGTCGACGAGAAGAAGCGCCAGGTTGTCGTGACCGAAACCGGGGTCACCCGGGTGGAAGAGATCCTCGGCGTCGAGAACATGTATGACCATGCCAACGTCGACTTCATCCACCACCTCGATGTTGCCCTGAAAGCGAAGGGGCTCTACGAACGAGATGTCGACTACCTCATTCGCAACGGCGAGGTCATGATCGTCGATGAATTCACCGGCCGGGTGCTCGAGGGTCGCCGCTACTCCGAAGGTCTCCACCAGGCCATCGAGGCGAAGGAGGGCGTCGCGATCAAGGAAGAGAATCAGACGCTCGCCACGATCACCCTCCAGAACTACTTCCGCATGTACGAGAAGCTGGCAGGGATGACGGGAACCGCTATCACCGAAGCCGGCGAGTTTCACGAGATCTACGGTCTCGACGTCCTTGAAATCCCGACCAACCAGCCGATCGCTCGAATGGACCAGCCCGACGTCGTGTATCTCGACGAGGACCACAAGTTTGCCGCACTCGCGGATGACATAGAACAGCGGAGTAAGAACGGGCAGCCGATCCTTGTCGGAACCGTGTCCATCGAGAAGTCCGAGCGCCTTGCAGCGACGTTGAAGAAGCGCGGCGTGAAACACGAGGTGCTGAACGCCAAGCAGCACGAGCGCGAAGCGCACATCATCGCTCAGGCTGGGCAACCCGGTGCGGTCACCGTTGCCACCAACATGGCCGGGCGCGGCGTTGACATCAAGCTCGGAGGCAACCCCGAGGAACTCGCCGTTGGTGAGCTGACCCGCAAGGAGATCCCAAGATCGGATCCGGGATACGAACAAGCGCTCGCGGATGCAATCGCGCGATACGAATCGGAGATCGAGCAACAGAGGCAAGCCGTCATCGACGCAGGCGGCCTCTACGTGTTGGGGACCGAACGTCACGACTCGCGCCGCATCGACAATCAGCTACGTGGTCGTTCCGGTCGGCAGGGTGATGCCGGTGAATCACGCTTCTACCTCTCTCTGGAGGATGACCTGATGCGCCGGTTCGCGAACGAGCGGGTCGCCTCGATCATGGAGCGGCTGAAGATTCCGCCCGATGTGCCCATCGAGCACAAGATGGTTTCCAAGGCGATCGAACGGGCTCAGACCCAGGTCGAGTCGCAGAACTTCGAGATTCGCAAGAACGTGCTCAAGTACGACGAAGTGATGAACACCCAGCGGCAGATCATCTACCAGTGGCGCAACCAGATTCTCGACAACGTGGATACGGCTGAACTCCTGGCGAGTTGGCGCGCTGAGGCGATCGCGTTTGAGGTCGAGAACATGACCGCCGATGTTGATCCGTCCGGGTGGGATTGGGCTGATCTCGAAGTGCGCATCAAGGCGCTCTACGATCCGACCATCGAGCCCGCTTCGTTCCCAGACGCGGATTCGCTTACGCCAGATGAGATCATCGACGCGTACGTTGCCGACGCCGACGCCGTCTACGCGGCGAGAGAAGAGCAATTTGGCGAGGACGTGATGCGCCAGCTTGAGCGGACCGTTGTCTTGTCAGTGATCGACAACAAGTGGCGTGAGCACCTCGCGGAAATGGACTACCTCCGGTCCGGCATCGGATTGCGTGCCATGGGCCAGCGTGACCCGCTCGTCGAGTACCAGCGCGAAGGGTTCGCGTACTTCGAGGAGCTCGTCGATGCTGTGAAGCACGACGCCACCCGCTACATGTTCCATGTTGACGTGGTCCAGCAGCAGCAAGCCCCGCAGGCATCGGTCACCACTTCTTCGGCGAAATCCGTCCAGCAGATGAAGACGAGGCAGGTCGTCCGATCCGGCGAGAAGGTCGGTCGCAACGCTCCCTGCCCCTGCGGATCGGGCAAGAAATACAAGCGGTGCCACGGCGCTGTCGGCGCTGAACCGCTGTCCTGACCGTGGGTAGGATCCTCGGCATGACTGCCAAGACCGCTGTTGTTCAGGTCGCCGACTACCTCAATCCGCTTCTGTCCTCTCCGGCGGGCCCCCTCGAGGGTGTCGCAATGGCAATGTCATTCGAGCCGTCGCTGATGCCAAGGAACTCCGTTCAGCAGGGGATCATGATGGGCCTTGCGGGCCTCACGGCACGCGGTCTCGGCGGAGCCGTTGAGAAGGGCACACAAACCGTCACGCCGGACACCGCCACGCTCTCGGCGAAGATGGCCGTCCGCGGAGGTGTCGGCGTGATCGGTGCCGGTTTGGCGCTGATTCCCGTTCGCGAGGGGGAGTCGCTCTGGCGTTCCGGCGCGCGGAGTGCGGGACAGCTGGTCGCAGCGGCGGCCGTCTCCGGAGCGGTTCACGACGCGGGGGAGGCCACCTCCACCAGGACTCGGAAAGGCGGCGTTGTGCGACCCATCCTGTCGGCGGCCGCGATCAGCGCCGGCCTTGTCGCGTTGGCCGGGAAGAACCTGAAGGAGCGGAAGCGGGTCATCAAACGTTGGCCGGTGGAGCAGAAGAACGAACTCCCGATGGCCATCGGGGTGGGGTGGGCCACCTATGCCGTCGGTTCCGGGCTCGCGAAGGGGTACATCGCGTCGCGGTACTCGCTGGTCCGATACCTGGGTCCCGGTCGAACGAAACGGGTCATCGGGGGTGTGACCAATGCTGCGATCTGGGGCGGAACCGCCGTCTCGTTGTACAACGCAGGGGTCGGCTACATCGGTCGGGCGAACGAGAAGGTCGAACCGTCGTACGCGATGCCGCCGATCTCGCCGCTTGTCTCAGGATCGGAGGAGAGCAGTTCGCCGTTCACTCAGCTGGGCCTCCAGGGTCGTCGATACGTCAGCGATGTGGTCTCGCCCGAGATGATCGAGGACGTTCTCGGAGAACCGGCGGAAGGGACGCCGATCCGGGTGTATGTCGGATACAACTCCGAGCCGATGTACTCGATGGGTCGCACCGAAATGGCGATGGCTGAACTCGAGCGGACCGGTGCCTTCGATCGATCGAACCTCCTGCTGATCTCGCCGACCGGGACCGGATGGGTCGATCAGACGATGATCGAGAGCGCGGAATTCCTTTCCAAGGGAGACATCGCGACGTGTGTTATCCAATATGGCCGATTCCCGTCGTTCCTCTCCGTCCAGAAGGTGGCACTGGGTCGGCACCAGTTCCGCGCGCTCTTGTGGAGCGTCCGTCAACGCCTCGCCGAGCGGCCGCCGGACCAGCGGCCGAAGGTGTTCGTCTTCGGTGAGAGCCTTGGCGCCTGGGCCAGTTCCGATGTTGTTATGTATCAAGGCATCGACGGTTTTGATCACTACGGAATCAACAAGGCACTCTGGGTGGGCCTTCCCGGACTGGCCAAGTGGTCTCGAACCGGGATGGCAGCCGGCAGTTCGAATCTTGTTCCGGCCGGAACCGTTGGTGTTTTCGACAACCCGGACCAGATCGAGGCGTTGACCGCTGAGGAACGCCACCGGTTGCGAGCGACGGTCTTGAGCCACGACAACGACCCGATCGCGGTCATGTCGCCCGACGTTCTCGTCCGTTCACCTGAGTGGCTCGGTGAGTCGCGAGGACGCCGCGTGCCCGACGATATGGACTTCACTCCGATCAGCACGTTCCTCCAAGTGGCGATTGACGCCATGAATGCGATGGTGACGGTCCCGGGTCACTTTGGCTCGTTCGGACACGACTATCGGGCCGACATGGCGCGGATGGTTCGTGCGGCATACGGCTTCGATGACATCACCAACGAGCAGATCGAAGCTATCGAGCAGCAATTGGTCACGCTCGAACTTGAACGTGCCGAGCGCATCAAGGCATCAAGAGCCGAAGACGCACCGGCTTCGCCGCAATACCGGGGGACGGACCTCGCGGACGAGATCACGGGAAGGATGGTCACGCAAGCCGGGGTGCCCCTGCAGGCCGGCCGCACGTCGGGACCGCAGTGGTTCAAGGCCGTCACGGGGGCCGATGCCGGTCCCGAAGACGTTCAGTGACCACCAGCGGGTACGCTCTGCGGACCATGGAACCGAACGACCTCCGTATCCTCCTCAATGAACTTCGCTCCCGGCTCGACGATGCCAGGAGGTTCCTTTGACGTCGCTGGCAAAGAAGCGGCCCTTGTCAAGCTGAAAGAGCAGGCTTCGGAACCAGGCCTGTGGGACGATCAGGATCGCGCTCTCGAGGTGACGCGAACCCTCGCTCGACATGAACGGACGATCGAACAGGTGGCGATGCTGGAATCCGCCCTCGACGATGCCGAAGTCCTGATCGAGCTTGCCGTCGAAGAAGACGATCCTTCCGGTCTGGACGACGCAGTCGCCGAACTCCGCGCAACCGAGACCACGCTCGGCCGTCTCGAACGAGAGACGCTGTTCTTCGGGAAGTACGACGATTCGACCGCAATCGTGTCGGTCCACGCAGGCGCCGGTGGTGTTGACGCGCAGGACTGGGCAGAAATGTTGTTTCGTATGTATCTGCGCTACGTCGAACGCACGGATCTCTCGTTCGAGGTCGACGAATACATGGTTGGCGAAGAGGCCGGCATCAAGTCTGCGACGCTGACGGTCAAGGGCGACCATGCGTACGGGATATTCGAAAGTGAGCGGGGAGTTCACCGCCTCGTGCGCATCAGCCCCTTCGACTCGAATGCTCGCCGCCACACGGCATTTGCGGGTGTGGATGTGATCCCCGAGGTTGATGTCAAGGAAGTGGAGATCAACCCGGACGACCTTCGCGTCGACACGTACCGGGCATCGGGCGCCGGCGGCCAGCACATCAACAAGACCGACTCCGCCGTTCGCCTCACGCATCTTCCAACGGGTGTGGTGGTGAGCTGTCAGGCGGAGCGCTCCCAAACGCAGAACCGGGCGCGCGCGATGCAACTCCTTGCCGCCCGCCTGGCGGAACGAGCCCGCCTGGAGCAGCAGGAACAGGTTGATGCGATTCGCGGCGATCAGACCGAGGCCGGCTGGGGCCGCCAAATCCGCTCCTACGTCCTTCAGCCGTATCAAATGGTCAAGGACCTGCGAACGGGCCACGAGATCGGCAATATCTCGGCGGTCCTCGACGGTGACCTCGACCCGCTGGTCGACAGCTATCTCCAGTGGAGAAGAGAACAGGCCAAGTAGCCGTACGCGCTCCTGCCCTCCGTCCCGGCTCAACGCAGATCGTGCTCGCCCGGCAATACCCCACCTATATGGGGGTCGCGGGTAACCTGATTTCGCGCTGGCGGGTGGGGTAGGACAACGCAGCCGCGATAGGGATTTCATGATCCGTCTCGAGAATGTCACGAAGGT
>Ga0316198_10000321_pt1 | contig 24175 bp, 21 predicted proteins | sample OudBieAanoxic_MG_FD_204935 | JGI IMG/M metagenome (GOLD analysis project Ga0316198, IMG submission 204935) | Coastal sediment microbial communities from Oude Bieten Haven, Netherlands - site A anoxic | ecosystem: Environmental > Aquatic > Marine > Coastal > Sediment | place: Netherlands...
AAGCCGTTCACCAGGTTAAAAATATGCGTCCCGGTTGGCAGGTAGGCCTATTGAGTGCGGTGGCACTGAGCGACCTTGCCCGCGAGGAAGCCGATTTTCTTGCTGTTCATTCCCGCATGGCAACCCCAGGATTCGTCCGCCGGGTTCACAATGTCGGTAAGTCGCTGTACGTATGGACCGTCAATGATGCCGTCGGCATGATGCAGATGTTCGACCGTGGTGTCGATGCGCTCATCACCGACAAACCGGAACTGGCTGCGCGCCTGCTTAAACAGAGGGAAAGACTGGATCCGGCAGAACGGGTGTTGCTTGCAGCGGGTTTTCTGGTCATGGGAGAACCCGAACACGTTAATCCTGCCACCGACGGTCTATGATTCCAAATTACACCCAGCAGGGTATAGAATCCGTTAAGGAAAGCCCGGCCCGGCTTGACGCGGCCAAGCAGGTCTTCAAGGCCATGGGCGCTGAAATGAAACAGTTTTATCTCGTAACCGGACGCTATGATATCATCATTGTAGCAGAAGCTCCTGATGATGCTACCGTCGCAAAGATCGCGCTTGCCATCGGGTCAAAAGGCGCCGTCCGCACCGAAACGTTTCGGGCATTTACCGAGGGCGAATATCGGGATATCATTCAGGCGATGCCCTGAAATTGAAACGCGCCGCCCCTGAATACCGCCACGATGCGCCTCCCTAAACCCTAACTGATCAACACCCTTGTTAAAGCGTCAGGTGGCAGACACGACCAATACATTGTTAAATGTGCCGAAGTCGTTGGGGACAGTAAATTCATTCTCTGAGCATTCACGCCATTGTCCGTCCACCATGAACTTGAATTCGTAACGCCCGGGAGGAAGTCTTATAGTTGTCTTCCAGCGTCCCTCATCATCCTTTGTCATGGGGTGGGTCTCATAGTCCCATTTATTGAAATCTCCGGCCAGATTGACTTCCTGCGCATCCATAGCTTTCAACCGCAAGGTGACCTTGCGGCTCAACGAATTGACGCCGACGTTTTGAACCTGGAGTTTTTCCCCTCTGGCCAGCCAGAACAGCTGATGAGCCAGGTCCGAGCTGCTCTGAATGTACTGTTCAATGGTCTTGATCTGCTCCGTGTAGGGGGTGTCAGATGGAATTCTGTGACTGACAACGGACGCCATGACTTGAGTGGCCGACAGTAGATTGCTTAAATCCAGGGCAATGCAGCCTGCCAGCTTGTTGAGCGTATCGATATTTTGGGCCTGCTGGATTTCTTGTTCCAGAACCCTGCGCCGGGTCATGTCGCGAACGATGCCATAGGTGCCGACATGGATGTTATCTCCCCTCCCCTCTCGGTAAACGCCGGTGGCATTCAATTCGACGACAGCATAATTTCCGTTGCCGTGGTTTTCCTTACTGAGAGGCCCCGGCTTCAAACGCAACTCGAGCCCGGCGGTTGCCCGACTTCCGGTGCGCCTTTCATTGAATCGCCATTGGGCGTTGTTAATGTCATCGCCATATAAAACCGTTTCATAGTGTTTTCCAACCAGATCGGTCGGTTTGTAGCCGAACAGTTTTTCGGCGCCGGTATTGATGTACTTGAACCGGCCCGCAGGATCAAGTGTGTATACCATGTCGGGGGTGGTTTTGAGCAGGAACCGGAATCGTCGTTCCGAGAGACTGAGACGACCGCTCAGGACGCGGTTTTTGTTACGGAGCTTATTCTGATGCAATGCGTTATCCACCGTGTTGAGCAGTTCTTCAGGCTCAAAAGGTTTTTTCAAATAATCATAGGCACCCTTGCGCAGGGCCTTGACCGCCGATTCTACCGTTGCGTCGCCGGTGATCATGACCACGGGCGCATTCGGTTGTTCTGCCCGGATCCGATCCAATAAATTAAACCCGTCCAAGTCGGGAATGTGAACATCAAGCAGGAATATGTCTGCCCGGTCCTGCTCGATATTCTTAAGCGCGGCAACACCGGATGTGCTAGAGGATACCTCATAACCGGCATTACGCATGATGGCTTCCAAACTTTGGCACATTCTCTCTTCGTCATCCACGATAAATACCTTGGGGGTCTGTTTCATATCCCTGCTCCTGTAGATTCGGATTCAGTAATTTTTTACGTTCCGGAATAGACAGTATCGACATCCGGCCTTGCTCTGACCACCCATCCACCTCGAATCCGAAATGTTGAGGTTGATCGGATAATATAATCTTCCATCAATGGCTGTATCCTTTTCCGAACCATTTTTCAATAACAGATGCATAATCACCGGATTCTTCTAAAGCCAGCAAGTCGCGATTGATTTCTTCACGCAGCGGACTGCCCTGGCGGACGGCAATCCCATAATACTGTTGCTCGAACAGTTTGCCAACAACTTCCACCTTACCCTTGCCTATCGTGTTGGCAAAGTATTTCAAGACCGGTGCATCATAAACCACGGCATCGACCGCCTTAACCAAAAGGGCCTTATACATCTGGTCGGCATCTTCGAATTTGAAGAGGTTCGACGGCCCATCGCGCAGGTACTCTTCACTGGTGGTCCCCTTAATCACGCCCACTTGCTTGCCGGCCAGGTCTTCCGGGCCCTGAATATTGGTTCTGAGGCTGTAGAGTGTCAGATCTGACGACAACGATGCAATCAAAAAACCGAACAGCGGCAGAAAAATAACAATCAGTAGGGCACTCAACACTTTGCCGATCCACTTTTTGGGCACGAGATCGCCGTAACCGACGGTACTGGCGGTGACCAGAGCCCAATACATCCCGTCCAATACGCCCGGAAAGTAATTGCGGTGAAAACTGGTGGACCACTTTTTCGTGCTTCGCTCAGCCAACCAGATAATGTGCCCGGCAATGACCACCAGCAGAATAAGTAAAAGGAATATGAACAGCTTGTTTTTCTCAAACAATGACACCAGGAGTGAGGAAAAAGCGGGCTCACTGTCAGTGCGTATCAGAATATCCAGTCCCGACCGGAAGGTCGGTTGGGTGAAATCGAATTGCGTCTCACGTTCTTCGGTGATGGTAATTCCGCCGATGGCGACATCGATCCGACCGTCGGCCAACTTCTCGAGCTTGTCGGCAACACCGGTGCATTCGACAAACTCGTATCTTGTTTCAAGAAGATCAGCCATTTTTTTCCAGAAATCGATGGTAGCGCCCACCGGACCGTCCTTGGTAAGCACGACAAAGGGTACGAACGGGCTGATGCCGACTTTCAGTATCGGTTTCGATTCCTGGGCAGATGCCGATAACCCACAAAGCAAAATAACGAAACTGGCAACACAGGCAGCGGCGATTCGTCGCACCTTCATAAGTTTGTGTCCCTTCTTTAACATCCTGGCAATGGTTCTCGACATCCTTTTCTTTACCGGCAATTACTCTTATTGACCACTCCCTGATAATGGCTTCGTGAAATTCCCGTTAGCCATCACTCTGCTTGAAGCTCAGTGGCCAACTGCACAAGCTGTTCAACCTTGTCGTCCGGAACCCTGCCCCGGATGATTGCTCGACAAATACGTTTTTTGTCAAGTAGAATGGCATTGGCGGTATCTTTCTGGAGCCCCCATTCATTTCGAAGAGAAGCATCGTAGTCGAACAAGATGGTCGTATTGTATTTATTGGCGTTTCTCGATCTTTTTTAACGCCAAAACCTTCGTTGCCAGCCGCCAGGATTGCCGTTTCATTCGTCCAAGGTTACGGACTCAACTGGTTAAACAGGCTCAACCATCTTCATACCTCCAAACTGCCGATCAAATCGGTTAGTCGTTTGATCTTGTTCTCCACGAGGTAGTCCGCGATTCCGTCGAGAATATCTGTGGTCGCCCGCGGATTGACGAAATTGGCCGTCCCCACTTGAACGGCAGCCGCTCCGGCAATCAGAAATTCCAGGGCATCATGCGCGGTGGTAATACCGCCGATGCCGATGACAGGTACGTTGACCGCTTGACAGACCTGCCAGACCATGCGCAGGGCCACCGGCTTTATCGCCGGACCGGAAAGCCCGCCAGTGATATTGGCCAATACCGGGCGTCGTTTGACCACATCGACCGCCATGCCGGTAATGGTATTTATCAATGACAGGGCATCTGCGCCTTCCGCGACAACCCGGCGGGCGATTGCCGTGATATCGGTAACATTCGGCGAGAGTTTTACGATCAGGGTTTTGGACGTGTTGTCCCTGACAGCATTCACAACCTGACCGGCCACCTCCGGATCGACACCGAAGGCCACACCGCCGGCTTTAACATTCGGGCATGAAATGTTGACCTCGATGCCGAGAACCCCTTCGACCTCCTCGATGCGTGCGGCCAAGGCCGCATATTCCTCAATGCTTCGGCCGTAAATATTGATAAAAACCGGTGGGGACAGACGTACGAGAAACGGCAGCTTTTCAGTGATGAAAGCCTCTATACCGACATTCTCCAGTCCGATGGCATTTAACATACCGCAGGCCGTCTCGACGATGCGGGGCGGCCGGTTACCTTTGCTCGGCGCCAACGACAGACCTTTGACAATGATACCGCCAAGCCGGTTCAGGTTGACATACGTCTCGAACTCCCGGGCATAACCAAAGGTGCCGGAAGCGGTCATCACCGGGTTGCGGAGTCGGATGCCGCCGATATCCGTGGTCAAATCAGGTGGGGTGTCCATAATTTATCTTCTGCACCGACCGAAGCTATCGTACCGCATTCAGGACCGCCTTGATTCTGGCTGCAAGATTGATGAGATAGGCAGGTTCCGGTTGTTTGGGGCCCGGATTTGAATCATACTCAATGGCCTTTATCCTCTGTATGATAACGGCCATGTCACCGACTGCCGCCTCTGTCAGTGATTCGACCAGCCGCCGAAAATCGATACAGGCGGCCTGAGCCCTTTCCAAATAATCGATGGTATCGGCACCTCTGTAGACAAACAGGTGGCCGGGGCACAAGATGTCCGGTTCCAGGGCTTTAAGCTTCAACAATGAATCGAGATAACAATCGTAATCCGCAAGGCAGTCCGATACGATGTAGCCGGTCGTGTCCGCCTGCCCGGCGGCTTCGGATGAGAGTAGTATGCTTTTTCCGGCAATCAGATAACTGAGGCAATCCCAGGTGTGTCCTGGGCTTTCGATCACTTTGACGACGCAGTTGGTTGAAATCTCCACCCGATCGCCCTCCTGCACGACACGGTCGACAGGGAAGGTTTCAAAACGTCTGTCTGAATTATAGGCGATACCGGTTTGCTTCACCAAAGGTTCGGCAGCGGCATTTAAGAATCTGATCCGATCGACAGCGCTCGGTCGTTGCAGGATTTCTTTCGCCTTTTCGGCGGCCACCACTTGCATCAGTGGATAACGGCTCTTAAAGGCGGCGACGGCTCCGCAGTGATCAAAGTGAGCATGCGTGAGAAAGCAGAAAGCCGGCTGCCGTTCTCCCAAAATCCTTTCGATCTCCCCAATATAAAAATCACCAAGCATGGTGAATCCGGCATCGAAGATCACCGGGGAGGGGCCATCCAGCAAGTAAACCGGAATGGCCGGATGGCCCAGTGCGTAGAAGTCGTCGACAATTTTTCCGCGTTGGTGATGAATCATACCTTCTCCGGCCGGTGCCGATGCATTTCTGGAAATCACCATACACAAATTTAATTTTGAAAACAACGGGGACCCGCAATAATTTCCTTCATGAATGATGATCCGGAGAGGAACCGGCGGGATGTCCGTAGACGACTTACAGGATTATACCGCCTATTAAAAAATAAATTCCGCAATACGGAAGGGTGGTATAAGTAGTTGTAGAAATAAACGTTCGCATAACGGAACGTTTTTTTAACAACCTCTATACAATTCGATTTGTTTCTCAGGCCAATTGCTCATGGCGAGATTCGGCAACCTGCCACAGGGCAACAGTAGACAAGGGCTTGCAGTATCGATAGTGCAGCAGCCCCCTTGAGCGCGCTGCAAAGGATACTTGTGGAAACAGAAACAGGTGAGCTGGTGAGCTATAAATTGATTTGAACCTGAAAAGGTTCTACGCGGCTGAATGCACGCAACACTGATTGCGACCTGAATCTTTGGCACGATACAAGGCGGTATCGGCCTTCTTGATCAGGTCGGCGTTGGAAGAGTCGGTTTTGGCTGAGTAGGCAGCAATCCCGATGCTCATGGTGACGAAAATGGTTTGTTCACCATAAGTGAGCGCCTTTGATGATAATTTGTCGCACAGACGCTCAGCCAAAATGAAGGCCCCCTCCTGAGGCGTTTCCGGCAGCAGGATGGCGAACTCTTCTCCACCGTAGCGGGCGACAACGTCCGATTTGCGCATCGACTTCTGCAACAGATCCGAAACTTCTCTCAGGATATAATCCCCGGCAAGGTGCCCGAACGTATCGTTGATCTTTTTGAAATGATCAAGGTCCATCATCAGGAGCGTCAGTGGCATTTTATAGCGCTTGGCACGGTACATTTCTTCATCGAGGACTTCCTGAAATCTCTGGTAATTGGTCAGTTTGGTCAGGCCGTCGTGGGTCGCCCGCTCGTTCAATACCTCGATACGCTTGTCCTGCTCGATCAGGCGACTCAAGAAATCGGAGGACAGGTGAATCAACTCTTTTCTGGCAGTCTCGATCATATCGAGATAACCGGTTTCGGATTCGATCTTGATTTCGAAAACAGGGTATACCGCCTCCGTGAGACGCCCCACCTCATCTAACACCGGTTCCAATTGAAACTGGTCTTCAAAACCATACTCTTTGACGTAATGCTCTATCAAACCAAGATAAAAGGCTTTGTCGGGTTTATTGACAAAATCGACCAGTAACGACGTCAGATGCAACATCTGCGTCAATATGGCCATATCCGCGTTACCGGTATTCAGCTTTGCGGGGTTGTGATGATAGGCAATTGACTGGAAAAAGGTATCCGGCAATCCCCATTTTTTTGCCAAATGGCTGCCAATTTCCATGTGTGTGAAACCGAGAACCTGGTTTTCCGCATCTTGATATGCCGATTGATTCTTGGCCATTTCTGTCAGTACCAGGCTGTATTGATCATGCATGCATTGGTTAAGGGTCAGGATACCAATATCGTGCAGCAACCCCAGGAAAAAGGCGTCATCTGCCAACTGGCGATTCAACTTTCCGGTCAGCAGTTTCATGGTCACGGCACTGAAAAGAGAATCTTTCCAGTATTGAGTGTAGTCGAACCCTTCACCATCGTCAGACTGAAAGCATTTTATCACCGAAAAACTCAAGGCAAGATTCTTGACGGTGGTCGCGCCAAGGAGATTGACGGCATGGTTAACGGAAGTGATGCGGGAATTCAGTCCATAGTAAGGTGAGTTAATCAGCCGGAGAACCTCCGCGCTTAGCGGCGGATCGGTAGACAGAATTTGTGCTAATTCCATTAAGCCGCTTTTTTTGTCCTGTACGGCCTCCAGTATTTTGATGGCAACACCCGGCAAGGTGGGCAATCTGTCAATGCCGTTAATGACCTCGCTGATTACATCCTTTGATCCCATGGACATCTTCCTTCTCGGTTTATCCGAATAACCGGCTGCCGACAACGATCTGTATCATTTATGGCGCCGGCCTCTGGATTGTTATCGGTCAAAGATGGGAAAACTTGAGGATGAAACCAAACTAATGCGCCGATCACATCCAGCGGTATAGGTTAAGAAGGAACGCAATAGGATTATAGTAACGGTCACGTGCCCGGTAGAGCAATAAGAAAACCCACCCGCCCCTTCAGGCGGATGGGTTTTCCGGGGAGGTACCACAATCCAGGAACAGCTTGTGGCAGTGACGACAAATCAGTATAACTGACGATCATGCTTGCGTGTCGATCGCCGGATGGTCAAACGAATGCCGCCATTTTATCGGCAATATCATCAAACGCCCGGGTCACGCCCGAATCGGTGTGGGCATCACGAAAACACGTACCTGAATCCCCGCACACGACCACGTTGGGATCGATGGGAATCCGGCCCAGGAAATTGAGGTCGAACTGCTTTGCGGTTTTTTCGCCACCACCGGAACCGAACAGCTCGATCATCTTGTTACAATGCGGACAAGTCAGACCGCTCATATTCTCCAGGATGCCAAAAACTTCCATATTGACCCGCTTGCAAAAGCTTATCGATTTACGAACGTCTGCGAGGGCCACCTCCTGTGGCGTCGTAACGATTATGGCTTTGGCGTCTTTAACGATTTGGGCGACGGTCAATGGCTCGTCACCGGTTCCCGGCGGCGCGTCGATAATGAGAAAGTCAAGCTCCCCCCAATCGACATCACCGATGAATTGCTGAATGGCCGAATATTTGATCGGGCCGCGCCAGATAACGGCTTCGTCTTTACTTGCCATCAGCGACTCAACTGAAACCGCTTTCAGATTATCCGAATGACGGGCGGGACTTAACTTGCGGTTGGGTCCAACGTCCAAGGTATCTTTTAACCCCAGCATACGCGGTACATCCGGTCCATGAAGATCGACATCCATGATCCCGACTTTAAAGCCTTTGCTTGCCAAGGCAATTGACAGATTGACGGACGTGCTGGTTTTACCGACACCACCCTTTCCACTCATGACCAGGAATTTGTTTTTAATTTTTCCAAGCGCGCTGTTAATCTTGGCGTCCTGTTCTGCATTCGGATCTTGCCTGTTGGCAGGATCCGGTACTTTATCCATAATTTGTGACATGTATATCGATCTCCCTTTCTGTGAATTTACGCGTCAATCCTTTAAAGATCTGTTTAGCGGCATCTGGTGCCGTAGGATCGTCTATTTTTCGTTCATGATTGGTTCTTTCGGCAGGACAGATAACCCTCCTTAGAATTCCAGTGGCAGCCCACAGTCAGGATACCCGATTGCAAATGTTTAAGCAGGCATGCTCAAAAATTAATAATGTCACTCGTGAATTGTACACACAATCATGCCATTAACGATTCGTGGATCTACGCGAGGCTATGGATCGGGGTACGGTGTTTTTCCTGATATTGACAGGGCGTTACTCACGACGAAACTCATCATATCCGCATTGCGGACACCCTTGAGGCCTGCCGCTTCCGCAGGGTTCCTCCCAATGGTTATGACACTTTAGGCAGCTGAAAATCCGAGGGTCTTCGATGAGTTTATAATTGCCTCCCTCTACATTGATCGCCTTGCCGTTGATAATAGCATCGGCAACAGCTTTGCGTGCCCGCTGGATTATCCGCCCGAAAGTGGCGCGGGAGACGCCCATGCGCCCTCCCGCCTCTTCATGGGATAAACCGATGAGGTCAGAGAGACGAATCGCCTCGCGCTCATCCACCGTCAACTGTACCTCGTCAAGCTCCAGCATGGGAATGCCTCTTGGCTTGAAGTAGCTGATATGTGGCTTGAACGCGACGAAGCGGTCCTTCTGCGGCCTGACCATACCTATTCCTTTATGAGATAATGCTCACATCTACGGTTTTGAAGACAGATTGTCAAGAATTATTGCGGTTTCCGCAAACGAGCAGCACCGATACCCTCAAGCAAACATTTCACCAATCGGGGTGATGTCCGTCATCCAACGCTATTGACTATTATGATGAAACTGGCGAATTAGTCGTTTTTATCCTGTTGCTCTTTTGCGAGTTGCTCGGCAGACATTGTCCAAAAGGGTAAACCATCTTTTGTCAGGCGCACCTTAAGTACGTAATAGTCGCCCTTTTTAATTTTCGAGGCCATGAAAACGTCCTTTTCATCGATCTCGGCCCAAACACCGCGAATTTTAACTTTATCACCCCGCTTGAGTCCGATACCTTCAGCGTCCCGATACCAGACAGGGCAGACATGCACGTCGATTGATTCATTATCCGATTCTTTAACCTTCAGGATAACACCGGGAGACATGCCGGGCATCGGTGCGGCTTCGGTAATTTTGATCACTTTAGCTTTAAACGCATCCATTTCTGCTGCGTTGTAGAAGGTGTTGTAGGGACTGCCCAGCTCCCAACCGCCCATATCTTTCGTCTCAGCAGCGATGGCTGCGCCTGAAAAAGCCACTGTAATCATGCAGAAAAACCAGAAATTTAAAGGGATTGTGTTGAATCTTGCGCTCATTGATCCTCCTATGCTTTCTTTCGGCCTCCGGTGATCACCCGGCAGTTTGAGTACCCAATATAATACTCACATGAGATTTGTAACCCCTATTACTGCTTCTTTCAAGAAAAACGAAAACGTTAGCTATTCACCTCTTTTAGGCAACCACTGAACAAAATATCCGCAATAACTTGAACGTAAACCCACGATATATTAATGATACAAAGTATCTTTATGGATCAGGGACAATCTCGCGAGAAATAGGTATCAACCTTTTTCAAGTCACGTTCTGTAAACACTTCGATTCCGTTTGCTTTTAACAGGGCGGTCGTCACACCACAGCCGGCAATCCGCTTTCTTGAAAAAGATCCGTCATAGGTGTAGGTCACACCACAAGAGGGGCTACCGTCTTTCATGACGGCGACGTGTGCCCGACTATTACGGGCGAATTCCAAAGCTTTATGTGCCCCTTCTAAAAATACAGTCGTCACGTTGCGTCCCTCTGCATCTATCACGCCGGATTTTCCGCAGAGAACGTCGCAACCGTTACCATTCTCGATCTCAGCCGGCGATCGAGGCACCGACAAACCACCTGAAACCTCCGGGCAGACAGCGATAAGGCGTTCCTGAAAACGCCATAGACGAATTTCGGCGCCGAGGCGTTTCCTGACCCTACCGTCGAAGCGCACCCGCTCACCCAGCAGACAGGCGCTGATCAGAATGCAGTCTTGTGAAGACATCATTTAAGAATTCCTTCGATTGTTGGGTTGGCTCCTGTTCAAGCGATGACGGCGGATAACGGCCCAGTAAATAATTCCGTTGAGAATGAGGACGGCGACGCCCAGAAACAGCTGAACGGTGCGCGTCAACCCTTCCGGATACAATAAAGGCGTTACCAGGTGCTCGATGAAACCGCCGGCGTATCCTGCCCCACCGCTTTTTTGACGCAGAAAATTTTCCAGTGGTGTTAGCGGACAGATCCAGCCACTGAATTCGATCAACACGCCCCAGAGAAGAGCCGGAAAGTGCAACCAGATGACCTTGGGTCTCCATAACCCTCCCAGTCCGCCCACCACAACAAAACATACGAACGCAAAATGCAGAACGACAACACTATCCGCCGCAATGAGGTAAGCGATTGGAGGCATCCGAAGTACGCAGGATATAGGTGTTCAGAAGTTAAGCGCCGGCCCACTGAGAGATATCACCCGATAGGAAGATCAGCTGGGGACGTCAATTGGGCTGTTGCCAATGAATTTTCTGATTTTCGAAATCGATGGTGTAACGTGAATTCCGCAAAATGTTCATACCCAACAGACCACTGAAATGAACGGTTTCGGCAGATTTGGTCGTGTGCTGGATCACCGTCGCTTCGACTTTTTTCAAATCGAGCGGACCCAGTTTAAGATAATCCAAGACGACCAGATCGGTTTCAATGAGATCGCCACCGGCCACCATAGAAACCCCTTTCTCGTGGGATTTGACGTTCAGTATGCCGGCCAGATCACTGAAGAGCACCAAATGGGATGCGCCGGTGTCGAGAAGGAACAGGGTTTCCATCTCTTTTATGCCGTATCCGATGGTTACGGGTACCAGCACCTGGTTGTCTATAATGATCACATCCGTTTGCTGACGTCTGAGCTGGGCTTCTTTTTCGCGTTGCCCCCTGAGTTTATGTTCTTCAAGTGCCCGGTGTGAATCTCTTTCGCGATCTTTCTGGAGCATGATCGCTCTTTCGCCTTCCGGAAGATGATCGTATTTTTCGCGATACACTTTCATATCCGGCTGGTATTCCTCAGGGACATTTGCGAGATTGTCAACATAATGCACATCGCCGTCTTCGGTAACATAGCGGTAGAATTCCGACGAAGCGTCGGTGGGATAGAACAGATAAAAAGTGATGGAGAGGAAAAGTACTACAGCCGTCGTCGCTTTTCGCGGTGTCATTCGATTATCCTTCGGTCTTCAGATCCACCCAAGTCGAGTATGATATTATATCACATTATAACACAATCGATCCAGCACCATCGGCAAATGGTATGCAACTTATCGTTATTAAATAATAAAAGACAACATTGGCGTCAATGCGGAAGACAAAATGAGTGCCTTACACGAAACGGAATAGCGGACAGGCAGGGTTTGGGGGGCCAGTCGGTCGCAGGACACATACAGTGGTTGTCAAAAAAACGCTCCGTTATGCGAACGTTTTTATCTACAACCACTTATACCACCCTTCCGTATTTCGGCATTTATTTTTGAAAAGCGGTGTAAATCTTGGCGGATATTTCGATAATTTTCGGGCGATATTGTTTAATCGGTAGGATCGGACTCAGGGGGCCAATGGGCAATGGAGTTGGCATAGTAGTCGAGAATATTTCGCATTTCGGGATCGGCCGTATAAAGACCGTTTGATTCGACAATCAACCGGCGCATTTTCAACATGTTGAGGGCCGTAACGATGTTCTGTACCCGGCTACGGGTTGATATAAATACCGGTGCCCCCCTGGCTTGGATATCGGTGATGAGGCGGTTCACCCGTTCTTCAACTTCAAAGGCCGTTAACGAGGATTGCGGTTTGGCCTGAAAAACTGCCGCAACCAGCGGGATCGGTAGCACCGGGATAACCGCCGCAATGGCCGCCATTAGATGATTACTCAGCGTTTCAACGGCTTTGAATCGTTCCCGGCGATCCATGCGACTGAAATCGATGCCCTCTTCATTGCAGTAATCGTGTAGCGAAGCATAGGAACCGAAGTTAACGCAGGCATAGCCGAATTTTCGCCATCTGCTTAAAATCATTAGTTTGATGCTTTTCACTATGAAAAGGCCCGTCGTTTTGACGACAAACCAGCGACTCCGCCGGCCGGCTTCGGGGTCCAACGCGCGCATTAGGCTTCGATCTTCTATTGTTCGGTCGTAATTGATACCGACCGGGACAAAGACGATATCACGGTCCGTATCGGGTTGATAACCGCGGACCATATAATCGATGATTCCAAATTTGGGGCGCCCCATCTGTCCGTTACGGCTCAAACCGCCTTCAGGGAAAACCGCCTGGCAAACCCCCTCTTTAGTCGCCATGTGTATGTAACGTTCCAGAACCAGTCGATACAGCGTGTTGTTCGAACGGCGCCGCACAAAAAAAGCCCCCATGGCACGAATCAAAGTTTGCAGAGGCCAGATTCTGGCCCATTCTCCGACCGCGTAAGACAAGGCCGTCCGCTCTGCAACCAGGAAGGAAACGATAATGTAATCCATATTGCTGCGATGGTTCATGATAAAAACAACGGTCGAATTCGGATCGATCTTTTCGAGTCTGGCACTGTCGATGAGACCGATGTGAACCCGATACAGCAACCGGGCAATTTTCTTGGCCACCCAGTAACCGATCCGGAAGTATAGATAGGCATTGAAGGCCGGCACTATTTCTTTAGCGTAAACCACCACCTCCTTTTGTAACCTCTCCCTGGAAACGCCACGCTGCTGTGCTTCACGTTGTATGGCCGAGATAACGCCAGGATCATTGACCAAACGATCGATGAGCACCTGGCGCTTGGTCAGCTGAAACGGTCGGATTTCCAATGACAGTCGACGACTGATGTCATCGATTACGCGATTGATGGTGCGCTGCAGAAACCAGCGCACCATCGGCAGTAACACCCTGTCGGCCAAGGTGAAGGCGGTTCCCCCCAGCAAAAGCACGAAAATCCATAAAGGGATAATAACGGGTTCGTTCATGGCAGACGCTACCGAGTGTCTGGCGACCCAGGGCCAAACCTGAGCCAAGGTTATCGGGAGACCCTTTAATCAAAAAAGTTATGAATCTATTCGGGTGGTGGCCAAAGAGCATAAATGTCGAGGTGTTATTGAATATTTTGACTCATTCAGCAATCGAAAATATTGTAACATTCAAAACTCGTTGAAGTTCGGGCGTTCTCATATCACTTTAACCTGATAGGCATTACGCGGCCACAAACGAACGCTTCAGATTGCAACCCCCTTTAGAATGTTTACCATATTAGATCCTATTTCAAAAATAAGTTGGGGTTCATGGCAAGCCACGCAACGGCGAAAAAGCGACGCAGACATGCCGTATGTGGGCTTTTTTACCCGGTTCGTAACACCGCAATGGACTCTTAGAATATTTTTGAGATGGGTTCTGGCGTCTTTTGATGACATTCCAACGCACAATCGGGAGGACAGAGATATGAAAGAACGAAAAATAACGAATGAAGAGCAAGGGTGCATCAGCAAATGCATCCATCAGCACTGGGGAGATCCAGACAATACTGAACCACCTGAAGCACGTGAAAAAAAATACGAAAAGTGTTTGGAAGATTGCCGCATCTGCGGTTGACAATACCGACGGTCGGATAGCGCGGTTATACCGCTTTTCAAAAATACATTCCGAAATACGAAAGGGTGGTATAAGTGGTTGTATAAAAAAACGTTCGAATATCGGATCGTTTTTTTCACAACCACTATAAAAATTGCAGTTACAAAACCAGCCGACCACGTTGTAAAACCGGTGACAGTCAGGCAAGAATCCGGCGGTTCTGCACCTCACAGACCGCCGGTTCTCTATCTATAGGCATCGGGGCCGTTCTATACAGTCACCCCCCCATCCTCATCTGATAGGACTTGTTTCAATCACAGAATCAGCCGGTCAAAACTTCTCGGCAGCCGTCTCGAGCAATTTATGCACTGACGGCTCAAACCAGCACGATAGCATTTCTTCTTTATGCTGGGTACGGTTACCCTCGAACCTGGCGCGCACCGCCTCCGTGCGGTTTTGCTTGATGAGGCTAAAAGCGGCCCGCGGCTTCTCTGATAGGTGGGAGATCAATTCTATGGACCGTTCTTCGATTTTCTCCTCCGTAGTGATTTCATCCACTAATCCGGCGGCCATGGCCTCCTCAGGCGGTACCATTTCGCCTTTGTAACATATATCGGTGGCCACCCTGTCACCGACGACCTGCCTGAGCATCAAATCCGCCAGGTAGGGGACCGGAAGACCGATATTGATTTCATTCAATCCCATGAAATTTCTGCCCGGTGCAATCAAGCGATAATCGACACTCATTGCCAGAATCGTCCCCCCAGCAACAGCATGACCTGAAATCGCTGCAGCCGCAGGTATTGGCAGGGTATAAAGGTCGAGGACGGCCTGGTCGAATGCATCCCAGAATCGGCTCATCCTCTCATGGTCGAAACCGATGAGTTCGGGAAGGTTGAGGCCGATGCTAAAAAATTTAGTTCCACCGGCCAGAACGCATCCGCTATACTCCGCTCGAATCCGTCTGAGAGCAGAGGAAAGATCCGCTATCATTGATGGTCCGATGGCATTGGTGACCCCGCTGGTGAGGCGCAGCAATGCCACATTGCCGTGGTTGTCAACTGTCACATTATCCATTCTTTATCTCCAATGAATCACCAGCGGGCGCTGCATCGCTTTTTTCATGCCCCGTACCGCTGGCAGGGCATTCGGAGTGGCTGGCGGACGAATCATCCAGCACAAAGCCTCAATCATCTTTGCTGGCAGGCGCATACGATCGAAGTTTTGGCGCAGGACTGTCATTAAATTTTTCAGCGTCCGTCATATTTCGGTTCATGCTGCCCGACGTATACCCCTCGAGGTCGAGGGTCACGTAATTAAAACCAAGGGCTTTTAACCGGTCGGTGACCGCCAGCCGGGTCGATGGAACCAGAATCCGTTCGAAGTCTTCGGGGTCCAATTCGATCCGTGCAATATCACCGTGATGGCGGACCCGGACCGTTGAGGCCCCTACCGAGAGGATCATCTCTTCGGCAGCATCGATCATTGCCAACGTTTCTTCTCTGATAGTTGTCCCGTAGGGCACGCGGGTAGCCAGGCAGGCCATTGAGGGCTTGTTCCAGGTGGGAAGATCCAATTGCCGCGATACCAGCCGAATGTCGTCTTTGTTCAAACCGGCTTCCACAAGAGGGGCCGTGACCCCCAACTCTCGGGCAGCCTTCATTCCGGGTCGGTAATCTTTCAGATCGTCCAAATTGGCCCCGTGAACCACGTGTGCCATACCCCGACCGTTTCCGAGTTCAATCAAGTCTGCCAGTATATTCCGTTTGCAAACATAACAGCGGTCCGACCGGTTGGCCCGGAAATCAGCCTGCTGCATTTCTCTGGAAGCGACCACCACATGGCGGATACCCAGCTCAGTGGTAAATTCCTTGGCAAAACGGATTTCCCTTTCCGGATGGACAGGTGAATGTGCTGTTATGGCCAGGACTTTTTCTCCCAGAACCATATGGGCGACATACAGTAGTAATGTGCTATCAACACCGCCGGAAAAAGCGACGATCAGATCGGGGTAACTTTTCAAAATTTCTTTTAGCTTTTCTGTTTTTTCCTGCAAATTCATCTGAACATCAACCCGGAAATTTCATCAACTGGAGGCTTCTATGGCCAATCGCACACCTTCAATCAAATGATCAGATTTGTGATCCCGCAAAGCGGGAGGCATTTCGAGGTGATGCTGTAGTAGTCTACTGCGATCCTCGAATAACGAAGGGCCATGGGGGCCTCCGGTTGACCCGAAGGGTGAAATCTTTTCCACTCTATCATTAGATCTTGGGGAGATACAAAGTGTCCCTCGGTTATACGGTTCATGAGTTTTACCAATGCCCCGATATTGCTTCTTTTTGGCCGCTCGGTGAAAAGATTTCATGAAACATTCGGGCTAACCCTTATATATCAATAGCGGGATCATTCTTCGTTGGATCCTATTCACGAACAGCTACTGACGCTATTCTGTGTCCAATTGATAATTGTACATTTTTCGCTGGACAATACTGAACACATACATACAGCGAGGTATATGATACGTACCCCGCAACCGGAGAGCTGCGGAGAACAACGACCAGCGGGAAAAAGGTCTTTAGGGATGGACATTAACTATTGATCACAATTACCGATCCGGGTCAACCTCAAGCGTTGGGTAAAATGTTATTTACAAAAGCGGAAAGGCCATGGTAAGGGATCATTTCGATTGATCAAGAAACGGAAACATGACTGTGAAGGGGGTCGTAATGGCTAAAGAAAAACCGGACAAACCAACTGAAAAAGGAATGTCTAAGGATATAGAAAAAGAGAAACCCCAGAAGCCAAAGCCTTCAGCGGCCGGCAAGAAATCCGCCCGATCCAAAAAAACCATTGCCAAATCCAAAACAGCCCCCAAAACCGCCAAACCCCGAAGTACGGATATAACCGAGTCGGCCGGAGTGAAGACGGATAAAAAACCGAAAAGTTCACCGCCAAAGCGCCAGGCCACTACGGCTGAAGCAAAAAAAACAAACGCCAAAACGACTCGCAAGATTGAAAGCAGAAAAGAATCGATACCTTCATCATCCGCTGATACCAGCGCCGCAATTCCCCCAACAAATAATGAGGAACCAGACACCATGAATAAAATGCTTTTCTACGGCGGCGGCATTTTGGCCCTGTTTGTTTTCCTGATCGTTGCAGCTAGCCTTCAAAACATGGGCAAATACGAAATCATCGACAACAACGGTGTTGTTGAAGTTTGGAAAGGCAGATTTTCCCCTATCGGAAGTAACCTCATGATCAGTATGAAGGGTGTCAAGCCGCCAAGCCAGATGAAGGCAAATTACACTTGGGAAGAAGTTTCTCCAATAGTGTTTCAATACTATCTTAATGAGAGTGATGCCCTAATGACCGCCGCAGGCTCTCCGGGCTTTGAAGAAATCAAGTCGAGCTTGAAGCAAGCCGGCGAATTTGCGTTGACCACTGAAGATCGCACGCTGATCGACAACCGCCTGAAGGCGATCGACAGAACCGTTCTTATTTACAAAGCTGACGTTGCCGCGGCAAGAGGCACAACCGAGGGTCTCCAAACTGCCCGAGTCTACCTCAACAAAGCGGCGACACTCAAACCAGATGATATTGAATCCAACCTCATTCAGCAGAAACTCGAATCCGTCCTGAAGCAAATGCAGGCGATGAAACCCAAGCTGGTCGGGAAACCGGAAACACCGCAGAAAACGGATGTCCCCCCACCAACACCTAAAACCGACGGACATAAAGACACTGAGCCTGTACCGGCAGATAAGCCAAAGACGCCCATCGACGGGGGCACCACTTAAACAACCTTATATTTCTGGTTATAGCGTTCAATGTCGTTGTAAGATTGACATGTAAAACCGCTCTATTACGCCGGTGAGGGTAGCTGTTTCTTTGAAGTCATCCTCCGCAGCAAGACTTCGGCAAGCCCTGTCGATCCGCAGCGGGGAATCCATAATCGACCATGACTATTCGACGGCTTCTGATATTCGCCCCACTGTTGCTGATCGTGATTTTGCTCCAATCCTACTTCTGGGTCCCCACCTATAAGGAGCAATCCCGCGGGAACCCGCAACGCCTCAGTGAATACATTACTGCATCCATCGGCGATGCCAGCTTACTCAACCCGGTCCTTTCGGCGGATTCTGCCAGTAGCCAGATCGAATCATTGGTGTTCGAGGGCCTGATCGACCGCGACGAAAACCTCCAGTTTCGCGGTCGGGTGGCGTCACACTGGGAAATTTACGAAGAAGCCTATTTCTACGTCAATCCGAACGTTCACCCCTCCGATTCGGAATCGCTTGATCCGGAATCGGTGGCAGATCTGATTCGACGGTCTCAGGACTCCAAGGCAGCGTTGGATCCGCGTCTGGCATCGACTCTCAAACGTATTACTGACATCACCGTTTTGCCGCCGCATCGGTTCACGAAGACGCTCAAGGAACCCGCGATGGATGGCGGAACACCCGGCAATGACATCCGGATAGAGGTCAGTGCCCCATCCCGTATCAAGCTGACTCTCACCGAGGTGGATCAAGACCTGTTCCGTCATCTGGAACTGCTCCTCGGCGAGAATTATTTCACGTCCTTCGATGCCGCCTCCTTCCTCCAAGCCGATGTAACATTGCCTGCGGAACGTCTGCAGGCGTATGCCCGTAAAACACTGCCGGTCACCGAACATAACCCGGTCCTTGTTTTCCACCTCCGACCCGGGGTTCGGTTTCAGGACGGGCATCCGGTGACTGCCGATGACGTTCGTTTCACTTACGACGCCATCATGAACCCCAAAAACCTGTCGCCACGCACCGCAGACTATGAGCCGGTAAAAAAGGTCCAGGTTGTGGATCCACTAACGGTCCGCATCGTTTACAAGGTGCTTTATTCTCCGGCTTTCGGCACCTGGCAGATGGGGATTCTGCCTGAACACCTATTGAATGGTGACATGCTGGAAAAAGAGGCACTGGCAAGCGGCCGCGATCCGTCGCAGTTCAGTATTCGCAACAGCAAATTCAATCGTCATCCCATCGGCTGTGGCTCTTTCAAGTTTCGGGAATGGAAATCCGACCAGTATATCCTGCTGGATCGTTTCGATGACTACTGGGACGGCCCACCCAACTACAAAACATATGCCTACCGCATCATACCCAACTTACTCACACAGGAAATGGAATTTTATGCCGGAACAGTGGACAGCTATTCGGTTCAGCCCCACCAGGTCGCGCGTCTTACCGCTGATCCGCTGTATCAAAATTTCTCAGGTCTTACTTTCGGCTATACCTACATCGGCTACAACATGCGCCGCGAACCTTTCAATGACCGCCGCGTGCGCCTGGCCCTTGGAATGGCCATCGACATAGAAAAAATCATCAAGTACGTTCTTTACGGACAAGGCGAGCGAATCACCGGCCCCTTTCCCAAACAAACCGACTTCTATAACCGTGCAATTCAACCGATCCCCTACGATCCTGAGGGAGCGCTCCTTCTGCTTGAAGAAGCCGGCTGGAAACGCAATGCTGACGGTTGGCTCGAAAAAAACGGCAAGCGACTGGCTTTCACCCTGATCACCAATAGCGGCAACGATATCCGCAAAGCTATTCTGGCGATAGCCCAGGATTCCTGGAAGCAAATCGGTGTCGATGTCCGCACCGACCTGTTGGAGTGGTCGGTGTTTATCCAGGAACGGGTCAACAAACTCGATTTCGATGCCCTGGTCCTGGGATGGTCAATGGGCATCGACCCGGACCTCTACCAGATCTGGCATTCCAGCCAGACTCAACCGAACCGTCTCAATTTCGTCGGTTTCGCAAACCCCGAAGCCGACGATCTGATCGTCAAAATTCGGCAGGAGTACAATCATGCCCAGCAAGTGGCCGACTGCCACCGGTTGCATGCAATCATCGCCGACGAGCAGCCATACACTTTTCTCTACGTGGGAAAATGGACAGCCGTCCTTGACAAGCGCATCGTTATAAAAACCGTCGACGACCAGGGTCAATCAATGCACCAAAAAATTGCGCCCACCAAAACCGGTAACTTCATGTTTGACTTTAACAAATGGACAAAATTATCTGAATTTCCAAATTTTAATGCTGAGGGTTAACTGGGAAAAATGATTTCATTTATCGGCCGCAGCATCGTTCAAAAAATCGTCACCCTGTTTTTCGTCTCGGTGGTCTCGTTTTTGATAATTTATCTGGCACCTGGCAAACCAAGCCAGATCGACCCGATGAATCCCAAGTTTACCCCGGAGATGGTCGAAAGGTTCCGCAAGCAGTTTCACCTCGACAAGCCGTTGTACGTTCAATACCTGTTGTTTTACAAAGATCTTTTCAGCGGCCGAACCGTTTCCTGGAAAGACAACCAACCGGTGCTCGGAAAAATCTGGGACCGCTTTCTCAACAGCCTGCCCCTTTTCATTGTCGGCACCATCCTGACCTGGACCCTCTCGTTCCCGGTGGGAATCCGATCCGCGATTTTCCGGGGCAGCACGTTCGACCGCGGCTCGACCTTTATTGCCTATTTCCTCATTTCGATCCCCGGTTTCTTTTTTGCCTATCTACTGATCATCCTGGTGGTGACACGACTGCACGTGCCGGTCATCGGCATGCAGACCTTCGGCCTGGGCGACACATCGCCGATTCACGTGGTGATGGACCGGATCTGGCACCTGGTGATACCTTCCGCTCTCGGGGCCACCGGCGGCATCGCTGTCCTCTCCCGCTATGTGCGCGGCCAGATGTTGGAAGTCGAGGGGCAGGATTACGTCCGCACCGCCAAAGCCAAGGGACTGCCGCCGGACGACGTTCACTATCGGCACGCTCTGCGCAACGCCTTGCTCCCTTTTGTGACGATGTTCGGACTCATCCTACCAGGTCTGATCGGTGGTTCTGTCATCATTGAATCGATATTTTCATGGCCCGGCATGGGCCGGATGGCCTATGAGGCGATTCTGGCCAGGGATTACCCGATCATTTTAACGGTCAACTTCCTATCGGCCGTTCTGGTGTTGATCGGAACGTTGGTTTCCGATGTTTTATACATGGTCGTCGACCCGAGGATCCGCTTATAATGATATCTCAGGCAGCACCATACCCAAACGGGGCTCAACCATTGGATGCCCCCCTGGCACCTCGCAAGTCACGCTGGGAGGAGTTCTGGTTTCTTTTCAAACAGAACCGACTGGCTGTGGCCGGCATGGTGATCTTCGCTTTGTTCTTCCTCACTGCCATCGGCGGCCTGCTGCTCACCTCGGGCGTGGACCCCGTCCTCGACCCATCTTTGGTGCGGCTACAGGATAAATTGCAACCGCCGCTATCAAAGCCGAATTTGGCGTCGCTGGGCCCCGGCCAGACCCCGCTTCTCGGCACATATCTCCTCGGTACAGATGAACTTGGCCGGGATGTCTTTGCCCGCATGCTACAGGGCGCCTGGGTTTCTCTCACCGTCGGCTTTGTTGCCGTGGGGATCTCTGTCTTGATTGGTATCTTACTGGGGGGTATTGCCGGTTACTACGGTCAGAACCGGGTTCAAATCGATCACCTACTGCTGGCCGCAGCCGTGCTTGGCGGAGCGGTTTTGCTCTCAGTCGACCGAATCGCGTGGGGAATGGGTTTGCTGGGTATCAGCGGCATCTTGGTAATTTTTAGAATTTTTCAGACCCAAAAACAAGTCAAAGGGCTGCCGTCGATCGTCCGGATCAGGACCTTCACCATCGATACCCTGATCATGCGGGTGGTGGACATCATGCTCTGTTTCCCGACCTTTTTTCTGATTCTCACGGTTGTCGCACTCCTGCCGGCCAGTATTTACAACATCATGGTCGTTATCGGCCTGACCAGTTGGATGGGAACCACCCGGTTCGTGCGGGCCGAATTTCTCTCCCTGCGCGAGCAGGATTTCGTTGCCGCTGCGAGGGCCCTCGGTGTCGGCGATCTGCGAATCATTTTCCGACATATGATGCCAAACGCCGTTGCCCCGGTACTCGTGTCGGCCACTATTGGCATTGCTTCCGCAATACTGACCGAAGCCGGTCTCAGTTTCCTTGGCTTCGGGGTGCCGCCCCCCCATGCCACATGGGGCAATATCCTCTCAGGCGGTCAGAACTACATCTTTGACGCTCCCTGGTTGACATTCATTCCGGGTATCACAATTCTGATCGTCGTTCTGGCGTTCAATCTGTTCGGAGAAGGCCTACGGGAAGTCCTGAACCCGAAACTGCGGGAGCGGTGATTTAGGTTGAGCCCGTTAGCCGGTTGCGCCCGTTGAGCCGGTTAAGACAGTTAGGCCGGTTAAACTTGTCTGAGATATGGTGGGTATACGGATACTTGTAGAATCTGAAAGATGGTTGGCATACATTTTCGAATCAAGAACAATTTCTGCGGCGGGACAACGGGCTCAACCGGCCTAACTGGCCCAACGGACTCAACGGACCACCCATGACAGACACACAAATCCTTCTATCGATCGAAGACCTAAAGGTTTACTTTCGCGGTGCCGATGGTCGTGCGTCTAAAGCCGTCGACGGTGTAAGCTACGACATCCGGCGTGAAGAAACGGTCTGCCTGGTAGGGGAGTCCGGCTGCGGCAAGACCGTGTCGGCCCTCAGCGTACTCGGCCTTATTCCCCAGCCGCCCGGAGAGATTGTCAGCGGCCGGATCCTGTTCGACGGCAGGGATTTGCTGCCTCTGAACGACGAAGAGATGCAGCGCATCCGCGGTAACCGTGTTGCCATGGTGTTCCAGGAACCGCTTACCTCCCTGAACCCTGTTTTTAAGATTGGCGAACAGATCGCCGAATCGATTCGGATCCACCGCAAGATTGATGAGGATAGCTTGCGGCAGCGCTGCATTCAATTGCTAACGGATGTCGGCATCCCGTCAGCAGAGGAGCGACTCAATGCCTATCCCCATCAGCTCAGTGGCGGTCAACGGCAGCGGGTCATGATCGCCATGGCGCTCTCATGCGATCCCGAACTGGTGATTGCCGACGAACCGACCACGGCCCTGGATGTTACCGTTCAAGCCCAAATTTTGACGCTCTTTAAAGTCCTTCAACGGAAGCACAACATGGCCGTTCTTTACATCACCCATGATCTCGGGGTGGTGTCAGCCGTGGCTGACCGGGTGTATGTCATGTATGCCGGCATTATCGTCGAGCAAGGGCAAACAATTCAAATTTTCCGTGAGCCCCAGCACCCTTACACCCGGGGCCTGCTGGCATCACTGCCGACACGGTCGAAAAGAGGCCAACGGCTTTACAGCATTGCCGGTTCTGTGCCTGACCCGGCCCACAAGCCTGTCGGATGTCCGTTTCATCCGCGCTGTCCCCATGCGGTGCCAACCTGCCATGAGAGGTTCCCGGATATGTGCAATTACGGCAAGGGGCATCTGGCGCGCTGTCCCGTGCTGTATGCCAACCGCAATGAGGCTGCTTGAATATAATTATTAAAAAATGACGACATCACAACATTCAGATCAGATCATTCTTCAGGTTTGCGACCTAAAGAAACACTTTCCCGTCCGCTCCGGGTTCCTCCAGCGGATCACCGGGTCGGTGAAGGCTGTCAATGGGGTCGGTTTCGACATCCAGGAAGGTCAGACCCTCGGGCTGGTCGGTGAAAGCGGCTGCGGTAAATCGACGGTTGCTCGAATGATCATGCGGCTACTGAATCCGGATTCCGGAAAAATCATTTTCCGCGGTCAGGACATCGGTTGCCTGCCCGAAAAAGAGATGAAGCCCTTCCGCAAACAGATGCAGATTATTTTTCAGGACCCCTACGGCTCACTGAATCCCCGCATGACCGTCGGCCA
>Ga0316198_10000322_pt1 | contig 24160 bp, 20 predicted proteins | sample OudBieAanoxic_MG_FD_204935 | JGI IMG/M metagenome (GOLD analysis project Ga0316198, IMG submission 204935) | Coastal sediment microbial communities from Oude Bieten Haven, Netherlands - site A anoxic | ecosystem: Environmental > Aquatic > Marine > Coastal > Sediment | place: Netherlands...
GTATATCATTCATCCAGGAATCATAACCAATAGGAGTGCCACAGATACAATTATAGCATTTAAGGATTTTAATCGCCCATTGATTCAATGGATTTCTCATTTTTTTCGCGATAGATAAAATATAGATTGCGGCTATAGATAATTATTCCCGTGGATTGGCCCAGTATAAAAACCGGGTCTTTTCGGTGGATCGCATAAAGCAAAAGCAGACCCGATCCGGCAATACTTAAATACCAGAACAAAACTGGTACCACACTCTTTTTCGCTTTTTCACTTGCCAGCCATTGAACGAAAAATCTGGCTGAAAACAAAATTTGGGCAAAAAACCCTAAAGCCAGCCATAGGGTGTCCATTGTTACATTTTCTCCCTTTGAATTGTTATATGGTCAATTTTATTTGTGTTACTATCCCAATCTTTGGATATTTACAAATATGAAATACGGTGAGAATTGACAAGCGTTTCAATTGTTCCTGCTGACAGCTTCGGCATCACATCAGGACCAGGAGGAGGGTTACCGAAATGGTCAAGGAGAGTCAGACCGTCCAGGCGTTTACCGAGCCTCCGGTCAAAGCCGGCAAGTCATAACGCCCAAGACATAAATAAAAAAAGCCAGAGCTAAAAAGCCCAGGCCAAACAGTGATCGGATGGAATAATTCAGACGCTTTGCTTGGAAATCCGGTATTTGATTTGCCTTCGTTTGATCCATATAAAAACCATAGTGTCGATAAATGGGCCGATCAATCGGTTGTGTAAGTGATATTTAGCCGTTCCCGCAACCCGTGGAAAATGTTGCACGGGGATTTGTTTTACTTTTCCGCCTTCAAGTTGAACCAGGGCAGGGATAAAGCGGTGCATGCCGGTATAAAACGGAATTTTGCGTGCGTAATGGGTTTTTATAATTTTTAAAGGGCAGCAAGTGTCTTTAATATTGTCCTGAATCATCATTCTACGAAACGTATTTGCTATCCGTGATGACAACTTTTTAATTAGCCTGTCGTTTCGCTGGACACGCGTACCGTTCACCATGTCATACTCAGGTATAAATTCGAGAAATTTTATAAAGTCGAGGGGTGCGGTTTGAACATCGGCATCTATATAACCGATGAGATTACTTTCACAGGCGTCGATACCGGCCTTTATGGCTGTACTTAGTCCTGAATTTGAAGCTAAAACCAGAAATTTATACCTATCGTCGGCCGCACTCATTTTTTCTATCATTGCCTGGCTGTTGTCAGTAGAACCATCGTTGATAAAGAGAACGGTCGTGTCGATAGGCGTATCAGAAAGAAACTTATCCATTTCGCTCTGGAAATGCTTCAGGCAAGGCCCCTCATTAAAAACCGGCACAATGACGGTTAGTTGATCGTTTGATGGGTCTTTAGACATTTTTCGAATTTAATTTAGTGGACTCGTAAATACCATGATTGTCGTGCTGGGCTCCCAATCGGGTGAGCGCATTTTTGATAAAGCCTCAGAACATATGAAATAACCTGACTCCACCTGTATTTTATCCCGAAATTTAAGCGGGGCTGAAAAAGCAATATAGAGAATTCCTGACCTTCTGCGAGATTGTTAACCTTCAATTCTATCAAATCCTATTCAAACATTTAGTATTTACCCTGTCAAGATTATCAGAAGATTACCAAGACATTCTGATTGGGTTATCTCGATAAAGATAATAGGTTTGATATCTCAATTTTGCTCGAAAATCATTCAAATTAGATTGTTTGGGCCTAGTTCTTCAAAATAATATATGCCGAGTTCAGCCTAGAAAAAAACAGGGTATTTCGGCGTGATAGCAAAATACCCTGTTTTGGTTCGAAAGTCGGTTATATTGAGGAAATTATAAAACTGCTACATTTACCGCCTTAAGGCCTTTTCCGTCTTCCTCAATTTCAAAGCTGACTTGATCGCCCTCGTTTAATGATTTAAATCCATCACCTTGAATGACCGAAAAGTGAACGAAAACATCCGGTCCTTCTTCCTGCTCAATGAAACCATACCCTTTTTGGTTGCTAAACCACTTCACCGTGCCATTTGCCATCTTGTAATAACCCTCCTTTAAAAAAAAACCTTGATTCCCACCTTGGAGAAATCACCTACCTAAATGAACATCCCCGGATGAACATCAATTTATGCCCTCTCGGGCCGAAAACATTCGTTAGAGTTAATACCGGGTTTTTTAAAAATCAATATTTTTTTGGTTGTTCGAAACCAATTCTCATCAACCTCAAATATACGCAACAGATATGCAATCGGATCGGGAATAGCCTGTTATTGACTCGACAAAGCGTCAGTTATGCTTAATATCTTAATTAGTTTCCATGCATTAACTGTTTTTCAAATGCCGGGCACCTTATGGTGTTTCCAAATCAGAAATTAGGGTTTTTGTCTAAGATATAGGGAATCAGGGGATTGCGCAGCGGCGGTTGCTGGTACGCCGCACAAGCGATCCTGCCGTTGGACGCCGAGATTGGGCAAAAAGACCATTTATTAATGGAACTAAGTATATATGTGAATGATTGTACCAAATCGAAGTACGGCCGTTTCAAGCCACTCAATTCAGGCTAAATAACGAATTTATTGAAAGGAGATATCACTCATGACCAAAGAGACTTTTTCGATCCCAAACATTTCCTGTGGGCACTGCACCACCGCGATTCAGAACGAACTCACCGATCTTGAAGGCGTCACTCGCGTCGATGGACAGATAGAAGCGAAAACCGTAACCGTTGAATGGGATGCACCGGTCACCCGGGATCAGATTATCGATGCCCTTAAAGAAATCAATTATCCGGCCAAGGTTTAAAGGCAAATAATGGCCCAAGAGACGATCACTATTCCCGTCGCGGGGATGACCTGCGCCAATTGTGCCATGAATATCGAACGGAGCGTTAAGAAACTCGATGGCGTGGATACGGCGAATGTTAATTTTGCCGCTGAGCAGGCGACGTTTTCCTTCGATGCGCTGGCGGTCCAGCCGGCTGAGATTGTCGACCGGATTCATCAAAGCGGGTTTACCGTGAGTACAGCCCGGGCGGAGTTTCCCGTTACCGGAATGACCTGCGCCAACTGTGCCATGAACATTGAGCGAGCGTTAAAAAAAAAAGTACCGGGCGTTCTGTCCGCCGGGGTAAATTTTGCCTCGGAGCGTGCCACTGTAGAGTATTTGCCGTCACTGACATCTTTGGATGAAATGGCGACGGCCATCCGTAAGGCAGGATTCGATGCCATCCTGCCCGATGAATCCACCAATGTCGAAGATATTGAACAGCAGGCCCGCGACGCGGAAATCAGGGACCAGACCCACAAGTTCATTGTCGGAATTGTTTTTGCTACGCCGCTGTTTGTCTTAAGCATGGCCCGGGATTTTGGTTTGACCGGTGGCTGGAGCCACGCCCCATGGGTGAACTGGCTTTTTCTGCTCCTGGCCACACCGGTTCAGTTTTACACCGGCTGGGATTATTATGTGGGCGGAATAAAAAGCCTGCGCAACAAAACGGCCAATATGGATGTACTGGTGGCCATGGGGTCCTCGGTAGCCTATTTTTACTCTGTTTGTTTATTGTTGTTTCCCTCACTTGGCGAACATGTATATTTTGAGACTTCGGCGGTGATCATTACATTGATCAAGTTGGGTAAGTTGCTCGAAGCCCGTACCAAGGGACGCACCGGTGCCGCCATTCGCAAACTCATCGATCTGAGCCCCAAAACAGCCATTGTAATCCGAGACGAAGCCGAAAGAGAAATTTCTCTTAGTAAGGTCGTCAGAGAGGATGTTGTTCTTGTCCGGCCAGGTCAGAGTATTCCCGTGGACGGTGTGGTGCTGGAAGGGGAATCGGCCGTGGATGAGTCGATGCTGACCGGTGAACCGATCCCCGTAGACAAACGGCCGGGCGACACCGTGGTCGGTGGGACACTCAATCAGCAGGGGATGTTAAAATTCCGGGCCACTCGGGTCGGGAAAGAGACAGCCCTGGCGCAGATCATCCGCTTAGTTCAGCAAGCCCAGGGGAGCAAGGCACCCGTCCAGGCGCTGGCCGACCGGGTAGCGGCGGTTTTTGTTCCCTCGGTGATTGGGCTTTCTTTTTTCACTTTTATTATGTGGTGGGTCATCGGGGGGCAGTTTGTACCGGCCATGATTCGATTGGTAGCCGTACTGGTGATCGCCTGCCCTTGTGCTTTGGGCCTAGCTACACCGACGGCCATCATGGCCGGCACCGGTAAAGGCGCAGAGCAGGGGGTGCTGTTTAAAAACAGTGAAGCTTTAGAAGCGGCTGCCAAACTCGACACCGTGGTCCTTGATAAAACCGGAACCCTTACTGCGGGGCGGCCTGAACTCACCGAAATGGTTCTGAACGGAGATTTTTTTAAGGATGAGAACGCTCTACTATCGGCTGCCGCTTCGGCCGAAAGCGGTTCGGAGCACCCGGTGGGAAAGGCCGTGGTCCGGGAAGCAAAAAAAAGGGGGCTGGTCCTCACAAAACCAGACGGATTCCATGCTGTGGGAGGGCTTGGTGTAGAAGCCAGCGTGGATGGCATTAGATTGATGGTAGGAAAACCTGGTTGGTTTGCGGAGCTCGGGGTCAATATAGATGATTTGACCGGTCGAATCAAGGCCATGCAGACAAAGGGCCGGACAGTGATGGTCGTTGCGGCTAATTCGATCCCGAGTGGCTTGCTGGCCGTCGCCGATGTCATTAAGCCTGAGTCGGCCGAAGCGGTTCAGACCCTGCAACGGCAAGGCATTCAGGTGGCCATGCTGACCGGTGACAATCTTGAGACCGCCAGAGTCATTGCTCGTGTCGTCGATATCGATACGGTTTTTGCCGAAGTCAGGCCCGAAGAAAAATCGAAAAAAATCGCGTCGCTTCAATCGGGAGGTAAAAAAGTGGCCATGGTGGGCGATGGCATTAACGACGCGCCAGCCCTTGCCCAGGCCGATGTGGGCATGGCCATCGGAACCGGTACGGATGTCGCCATTGAAACCGCTGATGTGATTCTTTCCGGGGGCAGCCTGCAAGGGGTCACCCGGGCTATCGGTTTGAGCCGGGCGACCATGCGCACCATCCGTCAGAACCTGTTCTTGGCCTTTATTTACAACATCATTCTTATTCCCGTGGCCGCTGGCGTGCTGTATCCCTTTGAATCTTTTCCGACCTTTTTGCGACAACTTCACCCTATCCTGGCCGCCCTGGCCATGTCCTTGAGCAGCATCACGGTAGTAACCAACAGTTTACGACTCTATCGCTCGTGATTGTTTGCTTCACGGTGCCCTTCCTTGCTTCCGCTTGGACAACGAACCGAGAAATTATCGCTCTATTTTTTGAACGTGGTTTTGTGATATGAATATTTTATTGGTTCTTGTTGCTTATCAATAAAGCTATCTTGTGATGTTCTCTGGAGGTGTTACATGGCTCATCCGTCATACCCGAACTTATTGTCGCCGCTGGACCTTGGATTTACAACACTTAAAAACCGGGTTTTAATGGGGTCCATGCACACGGGGTTGGAAGAGGCACCGAATGGCTTTGAACGAATGGCTGTTTTTTATAAGGAGCGGGCCGCTGGTGGTGTCGGGCTGATGGTCACCGGAGGCGTGGCGCCCGATGAGACCGGCATGATCATGGACAATGGCGCCAAACTGACGACAACCCAGGAAGTAAAAAATCATCGTACCATAACCGAAGCGGTCCATTCGGCTGGGGGAAAGATCGCCATGCAGATCCTGCACACCGGCAGATATGGGTATCATGACAATATCGTGGCTCCGACGGCGATAAAAGCCCCCATTAACGTATTTAAACCCCATGCCCTTACTGAACCGGAAATAGAAACGCTCATCAACCATTTCTCCCATTGTGCTGCACTGGCGAAAGAAGCGGGATACGACGGCGTGGAGATAATGGGTTCGGAAGGGTATCTGATCAATCAGTTTATCGCTCTTAAAACGAACCATCGCACAGACCGCTGGGGAAAGAGCTATAAAAATCGGATCCGGTTTCCGGTGGAGGTCGTCCGGCGGGTCAGGGAAGCTGTCGGTGCGGACTTTATCCTGATTTACCGGCTTTCAATGCTTGACCTGGTTAAAAATGGAAGTAGGTGGGACGAAGTGGTCGAATTGGCAAAAGCCGTTGAGACAGCCGGTGCAACCCTTATCAATACCGGGATCGGTTGGCATGAAGCCCGTATCCCGACCATCGCCGGGGTCGTGCCCAAGGCGGCCTTTACCTGGATCACAGGCAGGTTGAAGACCGAGGTTTCGGTACCATTGATCACCAGTAACCGGATCAATACGCCTGAAACGGCCGAAATGGTGTTGGCTCTGGGGGATGCTGATATGGTTTCCATGGCCCGGCCCTTGCTGGCTGACGAGGCATTTGTAAAAAAGGCAGATGAAAATCGGGCCGATGAAATCAACACTTGCATTGCCTGCAATCAGGCCTGCCTCGATCATATCTTCGAGATGAAAATTGCCACCTGCCTGGTCAATCCCAGGGCCTGCCACGAAACCGAACTGATGTTGTCTCCTGTCCAGGAGCAGAAAAAACTGGCCATAGTGGGGGCCGGACCGGCAGGTCTGGCTTGTGCCGTCACCGCGGCGGGAAGGGGTCATGTGGTGACTTTATATGAACAGGCCGACCGGATCGGAGGACAGTTCAATATGGCCGTTAAGATTCCCGGGAAAACCGATTTTAAGGAGACCTTACGATATTTCCGCAGGAAGATCGAACTCACAGGCGTGAACCTGCGTTTGCATAATAAATCGACGGCTGATTCACTCCTTAAACAAGATTACGATGCCATCATTCTATCCACCGGAGTCATCCCTCGAAAAATAGATCTTTTGGGCGGCGATCATCCCAAGGTCTTGTCCTATATCGATGTGTTGGCAAAAAAGGAGATGGTGGGACAACGGGTAGCCATTATCGGTGCGGGCGGGATCGGTTTTGATGTTGCCCACTACCTCACTCACCCAAAGAGTGAGGATGATCAGGGAAAAGAAGCATTCCTAAAAATGTGGGGAATCGATTCGAAATACCTGATGCGGGGCGGATTGACTGAAGAAGGCCTCCAGATTCAACCCTCCAAACGACAGGTTTTTTTATTGCAGCGCAGTCACAGCAAGGTCGGCGAACGCCTGGGCAAGACCACCGGCTGGATCCTGCGGTTAACCTTGAAGCGAAGGGGCGTTCAGATGATCAACGGGGTTACCTATCGCCGAATCGATGACCAGGGCTTGCATATCACGGTGAATGATGAAGAGCGACTGCTTGAAGTGGATAACGTGGTGATCTGTGCGGGACAGGAGCCCTCGCAGGATCTTTTTGATACCCTCATCCGAACCAAAATACCCGTTCACCTGATCGGCGGCGCCGAACGGGCGTCAGGTTTGGATGCCCAGCGGGCGATCGATGAGGGCGTCCGGCTGGCGGCGAAATTGTAGCTGATGCCCGGTAAAGCCATGATAACCGGGCCAGCAAAGATATTATGGTTTAAACCCAAGAAAGTGCAGGTATAACCCCGCTGTTTTTTCCGGCTTTTCAATCATGGGAAGATGGCCCACGGCATCCATTACCTCAACCCTGGCCCCCGGGATAACTAATTCAAGAATCCTCGCACCGGATACATGCAACACACGGTCCTGGGCACCCCAGACAATTAGAGTGGGAACCGGCAGGCCCGTCATTACATCTTGCAAAGGTATGTCCACAGAATTGGTAAGCTGTTTGAAAATCTTTTGATAGAGCGGCTGATGTGTTACGGCCTCCTGGACGAGGGCTTTTTTGACGGGACCGGGTATAAAAGGCTTTTCCACAAAAACGAAATCCAGCATATACTCGTAGTCTTCAGCGTCCCTTGGAATCAGGGGGTTTGGCTTGCCTTCTTCTATCAGGCGAAACATTTTACTCAGTTTAGAAGAGGCAACACCGCCCGGGGAGATCAGAAGGAGGCTCTTAAGGTCTTTTTGATAGAGAGATGCATAGACTCCCGCAATAGCGCCGCCCATGGAACTTCCACCGAGATGCAACGACTTGATCTTTAGGGCCCTGATAAATGCCTTTACTCGTTCAACCTGAGCACGGATGGTATAGTCGCCGTGAGGGTCAAGGCTGCTTTCACCGAAACCCGGTAAATCCGGTGCAATCACTCTGAAATAGGGCGTAAAATACTTACCGATGCGCGTCCAGTTGTCCTTGTTGGCACTGAATCCATGGAGTAGCACAAGGGCATCGCCTTGCCCCCCTTCCAGATATTCAATATTCAGCCCCTCCACTTCGATGTTGCGCTGCTCAAGACCCGCCGCACTTCTTTCCGCCTTTCTCAGGAGATCAGAGGTAACTTCCGGAAATAGAAACCAGGCACCGACTATACCAAGAAGGATTAAAACTATAGCTAGTATGGATGTCTTAATTACGTTCTCCATGGCAAAAACTATTTTTTTTTATCAGGTAAACCGAGTACCGGCGACTTCAGGGAGCCTTCCGCATACTGGTTACCGTTCCCTCAGGGCTGCGCTAATCTATCGTGTTATTATAGCACCGGTCAACTTTGGTTTTTGAGGTAAAAGCTAAGCAAAGACTGCCTAAAGTGGCCCGACGATTTTGTCTGCAACCGGTTCTGTCGCTTGACAGGCGTTTCAATAGACTTATGAGAGCCCTTTAGCATTGGTTTGTCCTAATCGGTTATTAGGATGAAAGCTTGGCCAACGCAGTTTGGGGGTGGAAATAGAATGCTTTAAAGTTCAATTGATGAAGGTTTCTAAAGAATTAGCATTATTGTCCCACTCGGGGAATGGGAGGAAAACCCTCGCCTTTAGGCGAAGACTTTAGTCTATTTGTTGATGCTGCCACCAAGATTGAAGGGTTCAAGGGTTCAAGGGTTCAAGCAAAGGCTTAGATGGTCTTTTCACTTGACCCCTCGAACCCTTGGATCCTTGGACCCCAAGCCTTCGGCTTTTGCCGAAGCTAGTTAACTTTTTTATCAATAGCTCCTTCTGCGAAAAGGGCGTTTTTTACGTCGTTTTCCGCCTGAATCCGCGGGCTTTACTTTAATGTTATTACCGTCTATGCGGTTTCCGTTCAACGCCTTGATGGCCTGATCTGCTTCGGCGTTGCTGGGCATTTCAATGAACCCGAACCCCTTTGGCCGGCCAGTAAACCTGTCCTTGATTACTTTAATGCTTTCGACTTTCCCGAAATCGACAAACAAGGCCTTGAGAGTATCTTCCGTGGTGTTGTAGGATAAATTTCCGATGTAGATATTCATACATAATACCTTTCATCTCACATTGTTTCGCTTATTTTTCGCTGGGCAAATTTACAATGCCCATCATCAAAAGGTAGATTGTGAATCACATGCCGGATGGGCATCAGGTAAAAAGTGAGGTGTCCGAAGCGTAGTACAAAGGGCGAGAGCGGATGCTTGGCCGTCTTCTCCGGAAATCACACTAAAACGGAAAAGGGCACCTCCCTATACTTGGAAGCATGCCCCTTTTTTACAGGTATTGAAATTTAGCTTACAGTGACATTTACCGCGGCAGGACCTTTTTGTCCCTGCTCAATGTCAAAGGTAACGCTGTCGCCTTCATTGAGGGATTTAAAACCGTCTGCATTGATTGCTGAATGATGAACAAACACATCCGGTCCGTCTTCTTGCTCAATAAATCCGAACCCTTTTCGGTCACTAAACCACTTAACAGTTCCATTGGTCATGATAACATCCTCCTTTCAAGAAATTTTCAACATCTTAAACTGGAGGATGCTACATTATAAGAATGAACTATTCCTTCAGAAAAAAACCGCCCCACCGATTTAAAGCAGGGCCTTGTTGAATACATGAATTATAACACGCTTTGAGCAAAAAGCAAGCCAATTATTTTTTTTAATTGATTATATCGATTACCCTGGCCCAAATTTTTTTAAGAATATGTATGCTGAGATCATTTTTAACCGTTTGTATTTCAATTTTTTATGTCAATTTAAACGGTTGAGCCAATATGAAATTCAACCCGGGTCGCGACATCGACAGGATTGGCTCGCGACCTTCTTAAGCTAGCCGACTTAGCTGAGCCAAAAAAAAATAAAGAAGAGATAAACCGCAGGGAGAATAGTCTCTGGAAATTATCTTCGGTAACTTTATTCGGAATCTGAAGGCGTTTCTTGGCATGAAAATTCACTTAAGCCGGCCTTGAGTTTTATGTTATACCCCAAATGAGCGTAAACAAAATGAGAAGTTCAATTTAAGCATTTAGAATTGTGGTATAAATCTTCAATTCAGTAAATTTCAATAATACTTCAATGAATGCGTTATATAATCATGAAACAATCTCATTTTGTTTACCCGGTGTGAAAGCCGATCATACCCCACCTACGGCGTTATCAAGGGTTTGCGGTAGTACACTACAGCGTCACCTTTGATGCCTTGTATCTGGGGCATCCTCGACTTTCGCTCAATCGGGGTTATCCAAATTGTTGTGTTCATCCCCCGATCGACGACATCTGACTATCCACATGGTTTTTTTTTGAATCGGTAAGATGATGTCTTGCGGGTTTCTTGCGTACCGAGGTTAAGAATACCCGGACCAGGTCTTCATCAGTACATTCCTGCCGAAGGAGCCGGCGGAGATTCTGCTGGGTATCGGACATCAAACACGACCTGAGTTGACCACTGGCGCTTAACCGCAACCGGTTGCAGGAATCACAGAAGTGGTGACTAATAGCGCTGATAAAGCCAACCTCACCGGCGGCATCGGCAAAACGGAAACGCTCGGCCGGGCCGTCATGGGTGTCCCTCTTGACGGGTAACAATCGTCCCAGATCGGTTAATCGCTTCTTAATGTCGATGGTATGCAGAAGATCCTCGCGGCGCATTTTGGCCGTTCCGATGGGCATATATTCGATAAAGCGGACGTGAAAAGGGTATATGATCGAAAGCCGGGCCATGTCGATCAGTTCATCGTCGTTGTATCCTTTTAATGCCACCACGTTAATTTTAATGGGAGAAAAACCCAGCTCCCGGGCCCGATGGATGGCTGACCAGACCTGCTCGAAGCTGTCACGCCCGGTAATCTGGTGGTATTTTTCAGGCTTTAAGGTATCGAGGCTAATGTTGAGCCGATGAACTCTGGCCGCTTTAATCTTTTCCAGGTTTTTTTCAAGCAGTACGCCGTTGGTGGTCAGTGAAACATCGGCCAGTCCCTCAATTCGGGTCAGGTGGGTTAGAAATTCACACACGCCCTTACGGACCAAAGGCTCCCCCCCCGTAATCCGTACCTTGGTGATGCCTAGGCTTACGGCGATGCGTACCAGCCGCAGAATTTCCTCATAGGTCAGTATTTCTTGGTGAGACAATTTGGGAATAATGCCGTCGGGCTTGCAGTACAGACAGCGCAGGTTGCATCGATCGGTGATAGAGATACGCAGGTAATTTAAATGTCGCCGGTAGCGGTCGATCAGCTGGGGTGTGGATGGTTCCTGGGTGGGTAATTTTTTCACTGATCCGACTCCGGGACGCCGTAGTGTGCCTCTATGGCCCGGATTAGTCCCGGGATCGTGTATGTTTTGGCCGTCATATCCACCCGAACGCCGAGATCGGCGGCGGTCTGGCTGGTGATGGGCCCGATACTCACCACGGTTACATTGGAGAGTAGGTTCCGGACACGGCCAGCCGGCAGCAAAGATACAAAATTACTTACCGTGGATGAGCTGGTAAAGGTGACCAGATCGATTTGTCGGTTTTCCAATCGAGACAAAAGAGTCCCGTCATTGTCGGTAATCCGGCGGGTTCGATAGGTTGTAATTTCATCTACCTGAGCCCCCATTTGTTTGAGGGCTTGGGGTAATACGGGCCGGGCTTCGGCGGCTCGGGGCAGAAGGACCCATTTGCCCCCCATCTCCTCAGCTCCAAACGCTTCGACCACTGATTCGGCCCGGTAAGTTTTGGGAACAATGTCGCTTTTAAAACCAAATGATAGAAGTCGTTGGGCCGTGGCTGGTCCGATGACCGCCGTGCGAATTCGACTCAGGGCGCGGGCATCCTTTCCTTTTTCAAACAACCGCTTGAAAAAAAAGTCGACCCCGTTGACACTGGTAAAAACGAGCCAGTCATATCGGTCAAGACCGGCGATGGCTTGATCGACAGGACTCCAGTCATTGGGTGGCGTTATTTCAATGGTTGGAAATTCCACGCATTCAGCACCCAAAGCGGCCAGCTCTTTCACCAGGGCGCTGGCTTGCTGCCGAGCCCGTGTGACGAGAATCTGTTTGCCGAAAAGCGGCCTTGTTTCAAACCATTTCAGCCTCTTCCTGAGTGCCACGACATCCCCGACCACGATAATCGCCGGGGCTTTGAGGCGTGCCTGGGCAACCCGATCCACGATGGTATCGAGTGTCCCGGTGACGCTGGTCTGGCTGGGGCAGGTGCCCCAGCGTACAACACCTACTGGTGTACTTGCAGGCCGGCCGTTTAAAATCAATTGATCGACGATTTTAGGGAGATTTTTAACCCCCATGAGAAATACCACGGTACCGATTCCCTTGGCCAGAGCCGGCCAGTCGATGAGTGACTCCTCCTTCGATGGGTCTTCATGACCGGTGACAAAAGCCACCGTGGCATTATATTCCCGGTGGGTCAGGGGGATCCCGGCATAGGCCGGCGCGGCAATTGCTGAGGTTACCCCCGGTACAACTTCAAAAGGGATTTTCTTGTCCACCAGGACTTCCGCTTCTTCTCCTCCACGGCCGAAGATAAAAGGGTCTCCACCTTTTAGCCGTGTTACGATCTTACCTTCTTGCGCTTTTTCGCAGATCAGCGCATTAATTTCATCCTGAGAAAGGGTATGATCGCCACCTTTTTTACCAACGTAGATGCATTCGGCGTCGTCCGCAGCACCGTTCAGAAGGGCTGGTGCGGCGAGATAATCGTAAATAATCACCTGGGCCACGCGAATACACTCCATTCCCCTCACGGTGATTAGACCAGGATCACCGGGACCAGCGCCCACTATGTATACTTTTCCATTAGTTTCAGGCATTTGTGGATTCTTTCAACAATTCGAGAATATCACGCGCTCCCTGGTCCAGCAGCTGATCGGCAAGTCGGGTGCCGATGTTTACCGCGGCCTGAGGCGAACCGTCAATGGATTGCTTAAATATTTGCCGGCCATCGATGCTTGCCACCATGCCGACCAGGTGAACCCGGCCGTCTCTCATTTTGGCGTGGGCAGCGATGGGTGTCTGACAGCCGCCTTCCAGACGGTTTAAAAAGGCCCGCTCAGCGCTGATCGCAATGCTCGTTTCCGGATCGTTCAAAGCGGAGACAGCGGCTTCAATGGCTGGATCGTTTTCCCGAATTTCAATACACAGGGCGCCCTGGCCGACGGCTGGGAGCATTGTGGCCATATCCAGATACTCGCTAATCCGGTTTTCAAGTCCGAGACGTTTAACGCCGGCGGCGGCCAGGACAATGGCGTCAAATCGTTCCCTTTCAAGTTTTTCTAGCCGGGTGTCCAGGTTGCCTCTCAGGGGCTGGATGTTCAGATCGGGTTTTAAGGCGCGTAGTTGGGCGGCCCGTCGAAGGCTGCTGGTGCCAATTTTGGCGTTATTGGCCATTTCTAGAAAAGGGGTGTCCTTGTAGCTGATCAATACATCCTCGGCTGATTCCCGTACTGGGATGGCGCCAATCCGCAACCCGGCCGGGATCAGGCCCGGCATGTCTTTCATGCTGTGAACAGCGAGATCGATACGACCGTCTATCAGGGCGTTCTCAATCTCCTTAACGAAAAGCCCTTTGCCGCCCACTTTGGCCAGAGGGACATCCAGAATCTTATCACCCCTGGTTTTAATGGTGTGGATTTCAACTTTCAGGTTGGATTGATTGCTTGTAAGGACTTTTTGGACCCAGTGGGCCTGCCACAGGGCCAGCTTGCTTCCCCGGGTGCCAATAATCAAAGAATCTTTCATTAATGGCCGCAGCTCGAACAACTGGAGGCGCTGCAACTCCCGCAGGCGGAAGCGCCGGCCGATGCTTTCACGGTTTCACCCCCGCTTCCTTTGCTTAAAAAACCGCAAGCGGACATAAGCCGGCATACCTGGGCGCTCTGGCAGCGGGGGCATGCGTCCGGTTCGCCGCCGCCCATAACCAGGTGTTCGAAATCTTTCTGACAGTCTTTGCAATGATATTCGTAAATGGGCATTACAATTTCCTCCTGGAAAGCGTTGGAAAATGACCCGCTTATCCGATTTTGGCGCCAGCTATAAAAAATGAATCCTCTAAATATTAAATATATTGATACAGTTAAATTTATTTATTCCCCCGCCCAGAGTTTGGAATCTTCGGTTTAAACAGGAGTCAAGAATTGACATTCTTAAAGGATTTCTATTATTTAACGATAATACCTGTCGTAATTAAGGTCAATAACACTAAAAATATATTCACATATTACTTATTTCGCCAGCATTGTCTGCAAGCATCTCATTGATTTCATCAATGGCGGTTTGGGAGTCGTATCCCAGGGCGGCCGCTTTTTCGAATGCTTCCAGTGCGCGGGGTAATTTTTCGGCTTTTAGATACAATCGGCCGAGGCGATGGTGAAAACGACCGTTTTTCGGATTGATTTGGGTGCTTCGCTTGCAGAAAAGCAAGGCGATTTCAAGGTTCTCATTCCGAAGATCGTATTGGCGGCCAAGATCTGAGAGCGATTCAGCATCGTTGGGGTTGATTCGAACTGCCTGGGTATAGGCTGTAACGGCCTGATCCTGGGTACCCAACATGGCGTGGCAGCGTCCGATCAATCGATAAACGCTGGCCGTATTCGAATTCAACGATTCGGCTTTGTTAAGGTAAACCAACCCCTTATCCGGTTGATCCAGTTGAAGGTAGGCCTTCCCGATATGAAACGCCACCTCGAATACATCGTCACGGATCATTTCTGCTTGAAGAAAGTAGTCGAGAGCCTGGTTCGGATGATGGGTCAGCATTTTGACCAGCCCGTAATTGTAAACGGCCATCACTTCACCAGGTGCCAAACGGATGGCCGCTTCAAATTCAGAAAGGGCCTTTGGGTATTGTTTTAAGACGCCATAACAAACGCCCAGACTGTTTCTCACATTGATATTCGATGGGTCGAGATGCAAGGAACGTTGAAACTCGTTGATACTTCCTTGAAGGTCACCCTTGGCATAAAGTCTGTCGCCACTGATATTCAGGCTGACGGCGTTAAAACCGACAGTGGTATTCGGGCCGAGAAAGGCGGCATGATCGAGCGCCTTTAAGGCGTTATCCATGATACCGTCCCTGGGAAAATTGTCGCTGGGATAGCCAGCAATTCCGATGGAAATACCATTCTGATTTTTAAGGCTAAATACAGATCGAATATCCTCGGCCGCGGCTTTATATCCAGATTCATCCTGTTCAGGAATGAAAAGGCCCAAGATTCCTTTGTAGACAAGCCCCCAATGGCCGTTATTCGTGGTAGCGATCTCATCGAGAACACCTGCCAAGCTGATCCAGCGGTCATCTTCTATCCCAGCATCCGTGAAGGGTGTTTTGGATTCGAACTCATCGATTCGAATGGCCATGGCACCGAAGTTGACCTTGTCTTTTAACTCCTGGACGCAATCGGTGATGAAGCCCTCGCCGTCCTTCATTCCGGGAAATTTGTTTTTTAATTGTTGGACTTGTGCCTCGCCGGGCGGAATGCGGTCAATTCGATATTCAGGAATAATTGGGGTATTGAGGAGAAATTCCCTGCTGGCATGACAATCCGTCTTTAATCGATTTTGGATTAACCGGTTACTCATCACACCCCTCCTGAAGCAGAGACCGGAAGGTTTTTTCAATCACTTTAACCTCGTCATCCCGTATCGTACGGACATCCATTAGGAACATCGCATCATCGATTCGCCCGATTACCGGTGGATTGGATGCGCGCAAAAAGCGTTCAATGGACTGAGCAGACACGCTGTCGATCTGGATTGCCACGCAACGGCTTTCGAGATTTTGCAAGGGTAGGGCACCGCCTCCCGCGCGTGAGGACTTTTCCACGATTTGGGCATTGAGTCTTGAATCGTCTATTTTTTTTAGGGCAGCCCGGAGCCGCTCCGCCCTGGTTTCGATCACCTGAACCGGAAGGGTCAGCATCCGCAGGGTCGGAATGATCTCGACGGCTTTACGCGGGTCGCGATAGAGGTGCATGGTGCTTTCCAGCGCCGCTAGGGTGAGTTTGTCGATTCGCAGCGTCCGGGTGAGGGGGTTTTGTTTGATCGGGTCGATATACGCCTTCTTGCCCACGATAATCCCTGCCTGGGGACCACCAAGAAGTTTATCCCCGCTGAAAGTGGCCAGGTCCGCACCGGCCGCGATTGTATCCTGGACGGTGGGCTCTTTGATCATTCCGAAATTGGAAAAATCGATGAAGGTCCCGCTGCCCAGGTCTTCCATGACGGGTAGATGGTGTTTTTTTCCTATCTCGACCAGATCCGTAATGGGCACCTCAGCCGAAAATCCCACTACGCAGTAGTTACTTTTATGCACTTTAAGCAAAAGGGCCGTGTTGTCGCCGACGGCTTGATCATAGTCCTTTATATGCGTACGGTTGGTCGTGCCCACTTCTTTTAAGATACAGCCGCTGTGGGAGATAATGTCGGGGATGCGAAATGAACCGCCGATCTCTACCAACTCTCCCCGGGAAACGATGACTTCCCTGTCTTTGGCAAGGGTAGCCAGACACAACAAAACGGCCCCGGCATTGTTATTTACCACCATGGCGGCTTCAGCACCGCTGATTTCGCATATAATATCTTCTACGGCCGTGTAACGGGACCCCCGATGCCCGGCGGCCAGATCGTATTCCAAGTTCGAGTAGCCGGCGGCAACGGCAGCCAGGTTGGAAATGGCCGATTGGGCCAGCAGGGAGCGGCCGAGATTGGTATGAACGATGACCCCGGTGGCGTTAATTACCCGGCTGAGATTCAAAGCCATATGCCGGTCGGCGAGTTGCCGGGTTCTATCTAAAAGTGCCTGTGCGGAGATCCACAATTCATCAATGGTATCCGTCTCGGATAAAATCATTCGGCGACAGTCGGCCAGGGCTTCACGGGCCGATCGGACCAGAACCGTTTTGGGGATGGGATCGTTGTCGGATTCCTTTTCTGCCATCAGCAAAATGGCGTCCACCCCGGGAAGTCGACGTAAGAGCGCCTGTTGTTTTGAGGTGATTTTCATGGCTGCGTTATTCACATTCGTCGGAACGTATTCATTCTACAAACTAAAACTAATAACACGTAAGCTAAAAATATTTCAATAAATTTTTAATATCGCAATGACAGGGTCATATTACCATCCGATGCCCATTCCGATACTTTACGGTGTCATTTTTTTGGGCTATAACAGCAACAGTCGAATCAAACTAACCAATTTACGCTCGATGGGAGCCATTATCTTGAAAAATCTTTTAGTTACGGGGGGTTGCGGATTCATTGGGGCGAACTTTATCCACTACCTGTTCTCAGAGGCCGACTTCAACGGACGGGTCATTAACGTAGACAAGCTTACCTATGCGGGCAATCCTGAAAATTTAGCCGATCTACCGGAAGATGCCTCGAAACGGTACCATTTTTTAAAATTGGATATTTGTAATAAAGCGGCCATGGCGAAGGTGTTTGACGACTTTAAGATTGACAGCATTTGTCATTTTGCCGCCGAATCCCATGTGGACCGCTCAATTGTGAACCCGGATGCTTTCATTCAAACGAATGTGAACGGTACCTTCGGCCTGCTGGAACTGGCTCGCCGATATCGAGAACGACTTGAGCTTTTTCATCACATCAGCACCGATGAAGTCTTTGGTGAGCTTGGAGACAAGGGTGCCTTTACCGAAACGACACCGTATAATCCCAGCAGTCCCTATTCGGCATCCAAGGCTGCTTCGGATCACCTCGTACGCGCCTACAGCCGTACTTATGATTTGCCGGTGACTATTTCAAATTGTTCCAATAACTACGGCCCCTGCCAGTTTCCTGAAAAGCTTATTCCCCTGATGATCCTAAACGCCTTGGAGGGCAAACAATTACCGGTTTATGGGGATGGTAAAAACGTGCGTGATTGGTTGTACGTGAAGGACCATTGTCAGGCTATCTGGACCGTGATGCAACATGGCCAGCGCGGAGAAACTTACAATATTGGCGGGCGGTGTGAGAAGAACAATCTTGACGTGGTTAAAATCATCTGCCAGACACTGGACGATACCGTACCACCCCTGGCGCAGAGGTGTCGTGAGACCCTGATTCACTTTGTCAAGGACCGACCCGGACACGATTTCCGGTATGCGATTGACTGCAGCAAACTTGAACTTGAACTGGGCTGGAAGCCGACCGAAACCTTTGAAACGGGGATCGGCAAAACCATCAGATGGTACCTGGACCACCGGGGATGGGTTGAACGGGTGATCAGCGGTGAATACCAGAAATGGATTGATCAACATTACCATCAGTCCAAACCAGGCAATGTATGAAACGATCGGCCGATTATATTATCTTCGCCCTTGATCTACCCTCCTTCGATGCTGCCAGGACCTATATCGATCTGCTCTCCGGCTGGGTGGGGATGTTCAAGGTAGGGCTGGAATTGTTCATTCAGGCGGGACCGAAGATCGTTCAATATATTCATAAACGGGGCGAAAGTGGCGTGTTTCTCGATTTAAAGCTTCACGATATTCCAGCGACAGTATCGAAGGCCATGAAAGGTATCGCCGATCTGGGTGTTGCCCTGACTACTGTCCACTGTGGTGAAAATCCGGCCATGCTTGAAGCAGCCGTTGCCGCTTGCGGCCAAGTGGGCGTGCTAGGCATTACCGTGTTAACCAGCGTATCGGGTCCGAATCTTGTACGGGCTGGTTTTAAGGCGGAATATGGTGATCAAGTGAAACGTCTGGTACGAAAGCGGGCGGAGGCGGCCAAAGCTGCGGGATGTGCGGGGGTGGTGTGTTCGGGGCGCGAAGTGAATATGATCAAAAACCATCTCGGCCGGCAGTTTCTAGCCGTGACACCCGGTATTCGCCCCACCGATAAGACCATCGTCGATGATGATCAGCAACGCATTACCACGCCCGGTCAGGCGATCCATAACGGGGCCGATTACCTGGTCATCGGTCGTCCTATCCAATATGCCGACGATCCACGAAAAATGGTTCGTCGGATCGCTGCCGATGTCAAAGCAACTCTAGGCCTTGAATCCTGATTCTGATTCAACCAGTATCTCAGAACGGGTCAACATATCGGTAAAATGATAGCGCCAGCAAAGCCACTGCCAACGATAGGACAAAAAAAAGCTGCTCCGGACTGAATTTTTTCATACCCACTCGGCGTTTTGCTTAGTCTGCATCCAGACCAAAAGCGGTATGAAGGACCCGCACCGCTAGTTCGGTGTATTTTTCATCCACCACGCAGGATATCCTGATTTCAGAAGTACTGATCATCGAGATGTTGATGTTTTCCGCTGCAAGCGCAGTGAACATGGTTGCCGCCACTCCGGAATGATTTTTCATACCAACACCGATGACGGATACCTTGGCGATTTCTTTTTTGCCGATTATATTTTCGGCCCCGATTTCCTGGGCCACTCGTTTTTCAATTTCCAAGGCCATTTCATATTCGCTTTCCGGGACAGTAAAGGTTAAATCTGTCTGACCGCCGGCGTGCGTGTTCTGTATGATCATGTCTACAACGATCGCTTTGTCCGCCAGGGGCGTGAATATTTTGGCCGCAATTCCTGGCTGATCTGGCACTTTATTCAGCGTGATCCAGGCTTGGTTCTTATCGTGGGTAACGGCGGATACCATTACGCTTTCCATGCCGGAATTTTCACTTACCACCATGGTTCCCTCCTCTTCATTAAACGACGAACGAACATGCACCGGAATTTTGTATTTTTTCGCAAAGCCGACGGATCGTATCTGGAGAACCTTGGCCCCCAGACTGGCCATGTTGAGCATTTCATCATAGGATATGATTTTAATTTTCCGGGCTTTCCCACAAATATTTGGATCGGCGGTGTAAACGCCATCCACGTCGGTATAAATCTCGCAGATGTCGGCCTTGAGCGCTGCGGCGATCGCCACGGCAGAGGTATCCGATCCGCCCCGGCCGAGGGTGGTAATGTTTCCCTGGGAATCGGTTCCCTGAAATCCGGTGACAACTACGATGTTTCGCTGAGCGAGAAGGTTTTTAATGGCGTTGGTGCCGATTTCGAGGATTCGGGCATTTCCAAAGTCTCGATCGGTGACCACCTGGGCCTGATGCCCGAGCATGGATCGAGCCGGATAATTCATATCCCTAAGGGTCATGGCCAATAAGGCCGCCGTTGTTTGCTCCCCGGTGGCCAACAACACATCGAGCTCCCGTTTATCTGGAGATTGCGCGGCTTGACCGGCCAGGGCGATCAATTTGTCCGTGACGCCTGCCATGGCCGATAAAATGACCACAACATTATGGCCGTCGTTATAGGTTTTAGAAACCCTTTTGGCCACATTACGAATCCGGTTTGGATCCGCTACCGATGTGCCGCCGTATTTTTGAACAATCAGCCCCATGAATACTCCCTGCAAATTTTTTCAATTTCCTTTAGCAGGAATTTATTGGATCGTCCATATGCCGTAAAATTAAATTGTCTCTCGTCCCGGCCGGTGATTTGAATCCGAACAGCCAGATGGTCGCCAAGGTCTTGTCTTCGAATACGGTCGGCCCATTCGATGGCAATAACAAAATTGCCTGATAAAATATCATTTAAACCGATTTCTTCGATGTCCGCAATGGTATTAAGCCGGTACAGGTCGACATGGTAAAAGGGGAGTCGGCCCGGATAGTCGTTAATCAGCGTGTAGGTCGGACTGGTGATGTAATAGCCGGGTGGAACCTCTACGCCTTGGGCCAGTCCCTGAACGAAAGCGGTCTTACCGCTGCCTAAATCCCCCACAAGGGTGATAACGATGCCCGTACTGAGTTGCTCTCCAGTGATTTTTCCGAGTTCAAAGGTTTGTTCCAAGGCGGCGGTAGTAATAGTGAATACGTGGGTCATTTCTAACTTATGAGCTGACAGGTTTACCGGTCATCCTTTTTTCGAATGATCCCGTTGGCAGGGAATTCAGGTCAAGTGGTTTCGGAATCGATGAATATTTCCGGACAATGAGGCGCCGATTCGGATTTCTTCATGATTAATTTCAGGATCTCCCGGCTTTTGGCATCCATAATCACCGCATCTTTATCGGATTCTTCATGATTGTAACCTAACAGATGTAAAATACCATGAATCAACAACTGGCAAAACCGAGTTGTCAAGGACAGCCCGGCGCTTTGGGCTTCAGCGGCCGCTGTTTCTATCGAAACAACGATATCACCAAGCAATCCTGGCGTGATATTACCGAAAGGGCCCTCACGCATGGGGAAAGCAATTACGTTGGTCGGCCTATCACGGTTGAGGTAGTCCCGATTGAAGACCGTTATTTGGCGATCATCCACCAGAACAAGGGACAATTCGCCGTCAGGATTGTCCAAGGCGTCTAAGGCGCTCTGGATGATTTTCCTTATCGTTTTCCGGGAGATGCGATACCGGGTTTGCCGGTTGTCGATGTCGATGGTTGCCTTTTCCATTTCCGTTTTCCAACCGGGCCATGTCGGGGTATTCAATCCGATGGTGGTGGATTCCGTTTAATATTTTATTGAAGCTTTTGGCAATGTTATGCAAATCATTCAAGGTCAGTTCGCACTGGTCGAGTTGTCCCTCGGAAAAAGCCTGATTGATCAGGCGCTGAACCAATCCTTGGATACGGGAAGGGGTTGGATTTGTCAGCGTTCTTGAAGCGGCTTCAAGCATATCCGCCAACATCACCAGCCCAGCTTCCTTTGTTTGGGGACGGGGCCCGGGATACCTGAAATCATCTACACTGACGGCATGGTTTCCTTTTAATTTTTTGGCCTTGTCGTAGAAGTACGAAATCACGCTGGTACCGTGATGCTGGATAATGCTGTCGATTATGGGCTGGCCGAGTTTGTATTCTTTGGCTATTTTAACCCCTTCCTTGACGTGAGATACCAGGATTCGTTTCGACATGGACGGGGCCAGCTTATCGTGCTTGTTTAAACTGACCGGTTGGTTTTCAATAAAATAAAGCGGTTTTTCGATTTTTCCGATGTCATGGTAGTATCCACAGACCTTTGCGAGCAACGGGTTGGCCCCGATATCGGTCGCGGCAGCCTCCACCATAGATCCCACGATGACCGAATGGTGGTAGGTGCCGGGCGCTTCAATCATTAGGCGGCGCAGGATGGGTCGATCGAGATTGGCCAACTCCAGCAATTTGATATCGGTTGAATAACCGAAGGTCGTCTCGAAAAAAGGGACAAGCCCGGCGGTGATAATTCCCGCAAAAAGCCCGCCGCCGAAAGCAAACATCCAGTCCCAAACGATGCCGAATCCCCCAATTCGACCCAAATAGGCATCAATCGCCGTGATAAGGAGGATATTCAACAGGCCCACTTTTAAGCCGGCCTTGATGAAAACCGTTCGTTCTCGGCAGTCTTTAACCCAATAGGCGGCCAGGGTGCCACTGATAAAAAAGAAAATCAGGATTTCCAGCCTGTTTTGAAAAATAAATGCGACGGCCAGGGCGATAACCATGGCAAAAGATACCGCTACATTCAAACCGATTAAAAGACACACGGTCATGGCGCCGGTGGCTATAGGCGCGTTGAAATAGATGGACAGGGGAGAAATGTCATACGGTAAATTGGCAACCAGAGCGTCCGAGACAGCGGGTGCCAGGCGGGCAATTACCATAACGGTCAGAAAGATGCTGGCCAAGCAGAAAATATCCCGGTTGCGATCCTGGCTGACGGGTTGGCTGTAATGGTGCAAATTGTACAAGGCGAGCATCAGGCTGAGCATGAGAATCGCTGCGCCACCCCCGCTGATCAGGAGTTGCCGGGAACGGTTTTGCTGTTCAAGTGCCTGGATTTTTATCAGTTTTTCTTGGTTTATCCGTTCACCCTCCCGAAGGACCATTTCCCCGGCTTTTATCTGTGAAACCACCGGCGTAACCTGGGCCGCAGCTCTTTTATGGCGATCCGAGGTCTCACTACGATTTAAGGTAATGTTGGGTCGGATGATTTCCTGGGCAAAGTCGACCACTAGATTTCGTAGGTTGTAACTCATGCTGTTTAAAGCCGGCCCACCGACGATTCTCACCATGGCCTTGGCCTGGTCTAGCCCGTAAAAATGATTTAAGGCATGGACCGTTCTTTCGGTTTTGGTCTCCAGGTCCCTCAGAACGATTCCCCGTTCGGCTTCTCTTAAAAGGATCTCTTTATGGGCAACCACGCCGTTTTCCAGAATCTGGCTAATAATATCGCTAATGGTGGAAGAGATCTCATCGGAGAAACGCTCTTTTTCAAGAATCCGGTAAGCGCCGTCACTAACCGGAATACCGATTTGTCTAATGAAAGCTTCTTTTTCGGCCCAGATCCGGTCATGCAGGGATTCATTTGGTTGGATTCTTTCCGGCTGGATACCGTTTTGTCCATCAAAAACATCCGAATTCGGATTGTTTTCCATCTTTTTCCACAGGGATCGAATCGATTCAAACGCCTGACGGACCTGAGATTTTCGACGCGATAACAGCCCGGTATCATGGTCGTATACAGTGAACACAGTTTCAATCGCCTGTTGGCGGTGTTTTTCGGTGGCCGCTTCGTCTTCAATGAAAAAATTCCGGGTAGCCTTAATATTTCGGCTGGCGATATCTCCCAGATTATATTTAGGCTGGGTCATGAACAGACTGGGGTATAGGATCAGGACGAAAAGCCCCGTGGTGATCAATAGAATGGCCCAACGAATGGTCAGATGCCAAAGGAATATATTTTTTATCGATTCTTTGATATTGGCTAATTTCATAGGCTAGTTAGATGATTCCAGCATTTCATAGGCTTGAATTATTTTTTGAACCAATCGGTGTCGAACGACATCACGTTTGGAAAAAAAAGCGAATTTAATCCCTTCGATGGTTTGCAGAATTTTTTTTGCCTCCACCAGGCCTGACGATTTACCGCTGGGCAGGTCAATTTGAGTGATATCTCCGGTGATCACAGCTTTGGAATTGAATCCGAT
>Ga0316198_10000323_pt1 | contig 24142 bp, 20 predicted proteins | sample OudBieAanoxic_MG_FD_204935 | JGI IMG/M metagenome (GOLD analysis project Ga0316198, IMG submission 204935) | Coastal sediment microbial communities from Oude Bieten Haven, Netherlands - site A anoxic | ecosystem: Environmental > Aquatic > Marine > Coastal > Sediment | place: Netherlands...
GAACGTTTTGACATGAACGGCAAGGTCATTGACTGCCTACCCAAGGGGATTGAAATTCGCACGACTATTCACGATTCTATTAAGGGAGCCGTTGCTGAACTGACCGAAAGTTTCCGTATGTTGCGGAACGCTAGCCGCGCCGCCGGGTTCATCCCGGCCGCTATTAGCTTTAACCCCTATCGGACCCGCTTTGTACCGGAACCGCCCTTAAATATTTACGAACAGAGACAACGGTCACGCTCACCGGAAGTGCAAACCGCCGACATTCCCATGCTGACTCAAGGGCCTGATATCAGCCTCTCCAGCCCGCAATTGACGACGGCGCAAATCATCGATGCCGGCCAAAAGCTCACCTACTACAGCCCCTACTTGGTTCCCTTTTCTTTCAGCTCGCCTTTTTATGGAGGTCGTTTGTGGGAGGGGCTTTCCGTTCGCACTTTCCACCGCACAGGTGTGCGACCCGCGGCCATGGTGTTTATCGACGATCCCGACCGAATGATCGACAGCTCCCCCTCACTGACCCAGAAGGCTCGCATCCCGGCCGAAATCGGCCGGATCGAATTCAAGGCATTTGACACATGCAACAATCTCCAACACTATGCCAGGCTGGCAACCCTTTTAAAAGGATTAATCCTGGATAGGCATCTAACCGGCCGTGCGGTCGTACCCGATGCCCAAATGCACCAGCGCTCCGCCCAATTCGGTTTTGATGATTCGCATATTTTTGAAACGGCTGATCGGGTTCTAGCTGCTGTGGCAGAAGTGCTCAGCCAGCCGGAGCAGAAACAATGTCTGGAAGTGCTAAAACAGGAGCTGGTAACTCGCCGGACACCAGCTCATGCGATGATCGAAGCCTTTGAAAAGTCCAATACCATCGAGGAGAGCCTGCTTAGAAGCGCTGCCGCCGACGCATAGTTCATAATACCGGATTTCCTTAAAAAGTGCTTATGGTAGGTTTGACCGGGAAACCAACAACCATTATTTTTCCGGTGCCAGAGAAGCGGCGCCCAAGGGTGCCGCAATGAACTAATCGAAACGCGTTAAATCATAGACGAACCCCGCATCAGTTTAACTCGGAGGAACGAGTGAATCGCTTAATCATGAAAGAGCTATCGAACTTTATTCTGGTCTGGAGAATTCTTGGCCCGACACTTTTTCTAATGGGTTTAGGGATGGTATTTTTCTCTTGGCCAGACAGATGGCTTGCGTGGTTCTTGTTTCTTCTTTCACTGCTTTTCGGTTTTTTTACTCTTAAACATACACAAATGGCCAAGCGAGTTCTTCAATTGGTAAAATTCGGTCAACCTGAGAATTGTGTGGTTCAAATCCGCAAAGAATCAGGTGACAGCCGAGATTATTTTAAGGGCAGAGTTTCTCGGCCAAAGTCAGGAAAGAAGTGGGATATCCTGTTCACCTCTCCAGGATGGACAGTGGATCCACTTCTCCATAAACATTTACGTGCAAAAGCGTATTTTGAAGCGGAAACCGAGTATCCCCTGATAGTCGTGACTGATGAGGGATATCTATGGGCGGAAAGAAATCCAGTGAGGTTGAATACTTCAGCAAAAGACGGCTAGCATCTATATGTATAATGGGATATTTTGGTATATTGGGGATGTCCATGCTTTTATGCTTTTTATTGAAGCGACCCCATTTTTCCATTCAATCAAACCAAGGGGGATTGCTGACCATGTGTGGAATTGCTGGAATAATAGATAGATCGAATCCTCCGGATGATGCCATTCTGACGCAGATGGTTGATGCGCTGGTGAAGCGCGGGCCGGATGATGAAGGGCGATTGTTGCATGATGCGGTCGGCCTGGTTCATCGACGGTTGTCGATTATTGACCTTGCAGGGGGTCGGCAACCGATACTGAACGAAGATGAAACCTTAGCGCTGGTCTGCAATGGGGAAGTATATGACTTCAGAGCGTTGCGGGAACGACTTGAGAATCAAGGGCACCAATTCAGGACACATAGCGATTCTGAGGTCATTCTTCACCTCTATGAGGAAAAGGGTCCGGCTTGCCTCAACGATTTGAACGGGATGTTTGCAATTGCCATTGTACATCTTGATTCCGGCAAGCTTTTTCTGGCGCGAGACCGTTTCGGTCAGAAGCCGCTGTTCTACGCTGAACATGACGGACGAATCGCATTTGCATCAGGCCCCGCGCCCCTGAAAGACTTACCATGGGTCGACACCACCATTAACCCAACGGCCATACACGACTTTCTTGAATATCAGTATGTGCCCTGCCCTCGCTCCATCTATAAGGGGATAAAGAAACTGCCTCCAGGCTGGTATGCAGTCTGGGCTGATGGCAAGTTGTCTGCGACACCCTATTGGCAGCCCATTTTAACGGCTGACTTTAAGGGAACCTACGAGGATGCGCAAGCGGAAACACGACGATTGTTTAAGGCTGCGGTAAATCGCCGTCTGGTTGCTGATGTTCCGCTGGGCACCTTTTTGTCGGGCGGCATGGATTCGAGTCTTATCAGTGCCATGGCAGTTCAATGTGGAATCAACGACCTTTCAACCTTTTCGATCGGCTTTCCTGAAAAGAAGTACGATGAACGAAAATACGCTGAACTGACTGCAAGGCACCTCGGAACAGACCATCATTTTCTTGAAGTAACGCCTGATAGCTTTTCTGACTTGGAAGAAGTCGTGGCATTGTATGAGGAACCATTCAGTGATTCGTCCATGCTACCGACATCATTGCTGTGCCAGTTCACCCGACAGAACATTACGGTTGCCCTCAGCGGAGATGGGGCTGACGAGCTATTTGGTGGTTACTATCGGTACAAAGTCATTCAAGCGTTCCAAAAGTTGAAGACAATTCCAACCCGACTGCGCCGCCTATTGGCTGTAACGCTCCTAAAATTACTGCCAAACTCAATAGAGGAGCGCACGTTCTTTGGTAAAATAAACCGACTTATTGATCTTGCCCAGTATGATCATCTGGAGCAGTATCTCAATCTGATCAGCCGATTTCCGGGTACATTGCGCCACTTGCTCTATCAGGATGACGTGGCCGAGACGCTCTCCAATTATGACGGTCTATCGTTCCTGAAGGCAAACTTTACACAACGCGACACTTGGATTGACAGTATTGTTGAACTGGAATGCAGGACATATTTACCGGAGGATATTCTGGTAAAGGTTGACAGGGCGTCCATGGGCCATGCGTTGGAGGTGCGGTCACCGTTTCTTGATGTTGAACTGGCCGAATTTGCCTTTAGCCTGCCGTTTAGCTTCAAGCAAAAGGGATCACTGCGTAAGCGAATCCTATGCGATGCCTTCAGCGATTTATTGCCGGAACAGATCTTTCAGAGGCCGAAGATGGGATTTGGTCTCCCGGTTGCCCAGTGGTTGAGAGAAGGCTGGAAAGAACCGTGTTATGATCATCTTCTAAATGGTGAGATAGCCAAGAAGTGGTTCAAGCGGGATAGACTGGAGTGGAAGCTGCAGGAACATTGCGAAATGCGTGCGGATTACAGCTATTCTCTGTTTGCTTTGCTGGTCCTGGAACTTTGGGCAAAGAATCTGAAAACTTGAAATTCGGTTGGGGTGGTTGCGCAGGAAGTCACCGCAAACCGTTAAAGCGCGGAGTCTTTTATGTTTTTGGTTACATTTTTAGAACCAGGTAAAGAGGAGGCAACCCAAACGGTTTTCTGAAAAATTTGTCGATTGACAGATAACATTTAGGGGACTATATAATAAACAATTTGTTACTAACATAAAGCATATTATTAATTCTTAATAAAAATACGAACAACGAGTTGGCCAATGGAAAACCCTTTCAGTTTTACCGGGATCGTAAAAGGAGATGCGTTTTGCAACCGCAAAACCGAACAGATGGAGTTGCTAAAGTTCATAAAAGGGTCTCAAAATGTGCTTTTATATTCTCACCGGCGTTATGGAAAAAGCTCGCTCATATATAAACTCTTTACGCGACTCGAACGGCAACGCCCCAAAATAGATACGCTCTACATCGAATTATATGGCACTTTGTCCGAAAAGGATTTTGTTGCCGCCATTTTGGCCAGTCTGAATCAAATTGAATCCAAACTTGAAAAACTTGTAAAACTGGTTCGAAGCGCTATTCGATCGGTTAAATTGGGAATGTCAATCGACCCCATTACAGGTTCACCGGGCGTTTCGGTTTCATTTGATTCCGGTTACAATGAAGCGATGTTGAGTAATGTTCTGGGGCTGCTTGGCAGTATTTCGGAAAAACGTAAACTCATGGTGGTATTTGATGAGTTTCAGGAAATTGCCGGTTACAAGCAGATGGGGTTTGAAAAAAGGCTAAGGACGGTAATTCAGCAACACGAAAATATCAGTTACTTTTTTTGCGGAAGTCAGCGCCATATCCTTAATGAAATATTTACCAATAAGAACCGAGCATTTTATAAACTTGCCCAAAGTTACCCCATAGCTAAAATTGAGACCGACCAATATGTACCCTGGGCACAGAAGCTCTTTTTGAAAAAAGGCACCGATGTCGCGGCCGAAATCTTCGAAGAGATCGTCTCACGGTGTGAAAATCATCCCATGTATGTCCAACAATTTTTATTCTATCTATGGGATGAGGAAGCCACAGGGCTATCAATAAACACGGTCGATGAGATAGAATTTAGAATTCTCCAGAGCAGCCAGAACGAATTTTATCATCTCTGGGACTCCTTAACATTGAACCAGAAAAAAACGCTCAAACTGATCATTCGCACCCGTGGAAAGGGAATGTTTTATGCCAGGGCATTACAGGCCGTTGACCTAAACGCCGGTTCACAAGTCACCCGGTCTTTGGAAAAACTTGTTGGTGACGACATCGTACTTAAAAACAGCGGTTATAAAATCCAGGATGTGATGTTTAAGAAGTGGATCGAAAAATTTTTGCTGAGGTAAGAAGCGGCAGCTGGATGGCTGAAGGATCGAGGTTTTAAACGTTTTCCCTCAATTAGGTCCATTGGGGAGCAATTTCGAGTTGGCCAAGATAACATGTGATTATACAAGTCAACACCCTTCGGCTAAAGCCGAAGGCTTGGGTTCCAAGGATCCAAGGGTTCAAGGGGTCAAGTGAAAAGACCACCCAAGCCTTTCCTTGAACCCTTGAATCCATGTGGCAACATCAACAATTAAACTAAAGTCTTCGCCGAATGGCGAGGGTTTTTCTCCCATTCCACGAGTGGGACAATAAAAAAACATGGTTAACGCTAAAGAGAAAAAATCAAAAATAGAAATCGCCGGTGAGGACTTCTTCAATTACGCCATCGAACGCGAAGATGTAAAATACCTCATGGACCATTTGCCGGAAGAGGCGGACATCAAACGCGTCAAGGTTGAATACGAGCTCCCGATCCTGAAAATAATCAGCGTGGGCTGGGCCATCACATACCACCTGGAAAACAATCCTGTAAAAGAGCCCCTTTCCGAGATATATTGGAAAGCGATATACGAATTTTCCCAAAGTCTGTCCGAAACCACCGAACTGATGATTGGCCAGGATATCGATTATTTCCAAATCCTGAGGGAGCGCCTGGATATGTATGTGGATGCATTGTCAAAAAAAACCGAAATCCAGGACCCAGCCCAAATTATCGGCCCCGAGTTTGCCAAAATCTGTGGCAATCAAGATGATCTTTTCGCCGCAATGACCGGGGCGAAGATGTTTTTCAATATCATCACACGGGTTAACCAGTATCTTGAATCGGCTAAATTGAGTTATAGATTGTAACGTTTGATTATAATCCTATTGCGCACCAACCATTGGCAGAGTTTGGCAGATGGAATCTGAGAGGAAATAAAAAACTTAAAAAAGACGGATATAGTCATTGTGCAAATCAAGGCATGACCTGTTCCCAAAAGGTTTTGAGTATCGGGAACACCATGTGCCCTATAATGCATTTTTTAATGCCGAAACAGTCGATATAGAAGGAAAAGACATGAAATGGACATTGATTCTCACTTTTATAGAAGGTTGCCTTTCGATGACTGGAACGGCCAGACAGATTCGTGTGACAAGATCGGTGATTGGCAGGATTTTAGAGTGGGTATAAATATCTGAATAGTGACCCTAAGTAAAGGTCACGCATATTTTGTCAACAACATCCCCTTAACCTTTTAAGTGGATTTGGTTTACTCTTTAGATGGAAATGGGGTAGAAAGATGCTCGGCCGAACCCAGTTTAGAAGCTTTTAGGCGGTCATGGAAACGAAATAGGGTAACATGGATCCATTTTCCAAAGCAAATAAGAATTAGGATGACCTGTCATGGCACGCATTGTCTATGGTGTATCTGGTGAGGGCTCAGGGCACTCTTCACGCGCCCGCGTGGTATTGAAACATTTGACCAAATCCGACCATGAAGTCAAGGTTGTGACCTACGCACGAGGGCTGCACCATTTGAGGGCGGACTTCGATATTTTTGAAACTGTCGGTCTACACATCACCAGCGTGGATAACCGGGTGGCACCTTTAAAAACGTTAGTAACCAATCTTCGACGACTGCCGGATGGTCATAAAAAACTTCAGGGCCTGCGAAAGGATATTTTTAAAAAATTCAAACCTCATGTAGTTATTACTGATTTTGAGCCCATGTGCGCCTATTTGGCCAACCACTATGATTTACCCTTGATTTCCATCGATAACCAGCACCGGCTGCGATACATGCGATACAATTGTCCTTCTCAATTGAAGAACGAGCGCCAGTTGACCGTCAATATCATACGAGCTATGGTACCGAAGCCCGATGTCTCTATGGTTACCACGTTCTACTATGGCGAATTAAAAAACCGACGGACGTTTCTTTTTCCACCGCTTCTAAGATCCCGGGTTCAAAAAATAACCACCAAAAGAGAGAATCACATTTTAGTTTACCTCACCAGTGGGTTCGACTCTTTTCTGGACATGTTAAAACAATATCCCAGAGAGCACTTTATCGTTTACGGGCATGGTGCCAGTGGCAGTAGCGGAAACTTGATTTTTAAGGGACCCAGTACCGACGGTTTTCTTCAAGATTTGGCGACCTGCAAAGGGGTTATGGCCACCGCCGGGTTTACCCTCATTACAGAAGCCCTGCATCTTAAAAAGCCCTATCTGGCGCTCCCAATGGCCGGTCAATTCGAACAGGCAATCAACGCCATCTTTTTAGAGAAACTGAAATGCGGTATCAACATGTACCATTTAAAACAGGCCGGAATCGGCGATTTCTTATACCGATTACCTGAATTCGACGATTCTCTTTCAAAGTTGCCCTCTTTTGATAATCGGTCTCTTTTGGAAAAACTGGATGCCCTCCTTGCCAATAAAGTCGAAGCCGCAGCGCTTTTTCATCAACGGCGCAAGCAATTTAACAAAAATCCTGAGTCAGGCTCACATATATAATAAAATTTACAGGATGTTATTTTCCTTGACTTCTAAAGGTCTTCCCCCTAATTTAATACAAAATTCGTGTTTTATGATCAAGCGATAACGATCATTTTATGCCATACGATGAGTCACTTTGATTTCGCACTGGAGGCAATGAAATTTATACCACAAATTAAAATACTTTAGTTGAGTTTCTCATTTTGTTTATGCTCGTTTGGGGTTATATATATTTCAAATTGATTACATATTATATACACCATCCGTTTGCGGCGACGCATTTGATAAAATCATATCTGCTCGGCAGGCGGATTTTTATGAACAGATACCATTAAATTCTATTATCAGAAGTGCTGGGAGAAGGCAGGCGGTTAAGGTGTTAAGAAGCGCGTGTAAAAACAGAGCATCTCGAACTCATTAATACCGATTTTTTTGTGGCTGTCGTTGTGCTAGCAGACTGAAAAGCGAATAGGTATTCTGAGTGAATGCGTCGTTAGAATAGGAGTTAATTATGGTAAACGATTGCGGTGGATCTGAAAAAAGAAAGTTTCAGCGCATTATTTTTTCAGCCAACGATGAAGTGATAGGTGTATTCTCTTTCTCAAAAGATGCCGAGGAATTGGTTTCATATAAAATTGCTGATATAAGTGCGGGAGGACTACGGTTTTTTGCACTTCGGAAGGATAATCTTCAAATCAGTACCCGTGATAAATTTTTTCTCAAAGAAATTAAAGGAATAACAATATTTGATTTTGATACCGATCTTGCACTCGAAGTCAGGTGGGTTATTGATAATGAAAAGTTTGAGCATATTATGATCGGTTGTAAATTTCTAGACATCTCTGAAGCTGCAGAAACGCAAATTGATCTATTTATCGAACTCGAGCTGGTCAACAGGCAAGATGGGTAATTGGGAACAGAGGATACGGTGATACGAAAAGGCGAACAAATTTAACCGTTAACCAGGAATCTCCGGATATATTTCAACCATGCAATTCTATTGTTGAATATGGTTTGAAATCATGGCGAATAATTCAGAATGACCTTGCTGGGTAGCCAAGCTGCCACTCGTTCGACCGCTGTTATTTTTTAAAGAAAGATCGGCACCATGGGAAAGAAGATATTTGCCGATCCTGGTATGGCCTTCAAAAGAGGCAAACATGAGGGGTGTCCAACCGTCACGGTCTTTCCGGTTGGGATCGGCGCCGGCCGATAACAGGTGCCGGACAATATTTACATGACCATTCCAGGCGGCGGCCATCAAAGGGGTGCGGCCATCCCGGTCGGTAAGGTTCCATTGGGCCCCGCGGTTCAAAAGCGTTTTAACAATATCACTTCGACCCATAATCGATGCGTAAAACAAAGGCGTCCACCCGTCCCGGTTTTGTAAATTGACGCGTGCGCCGCGTTTGAGCAGCAATTCGGTCATCGCTGTATGCCCCGCCCAGGCCGCTTTCATGAGGGCGGTTTCCCCGGTTGGCGCGGGCTGATCAATCGTGGCGCCCTGGTCGAGGAGGGCTTGGACAATTTCAAAGTGATCCCGGTCAATCGCGGCCGTCAAGGCTGTTTTGTCTTTGGATAATACAACGTTTGGATCTGCACCGTCAGACAGCGCTTTTCGCACCGAATCGATACGTCCATTCTGAATTGCACTGGATAAAACTTTTGTTGCCAGGTTCGGTTTTATTTGCCGAGCCGTTTTTTTTGGTACCGCTGATTTAATGCGTTTTACTGTAACTCGCGCCTGCTCTGTCGGTGGTGGGGATATTGAGGTTGCCGTTGCCTGTTTCGTCAGGATTGACGTATCCGGACGGGGGTTAGATGTTTTGGTTTGATTTGGTCCTTGTTTGACAGCCGACACGCCGCTGGTCTGAATTTGATGGTCATTTTTCACATTCTCAAGCTTTATAACGGTTGCTTCAGAAAGTACTAGGGCTTGTACGTTTTTTTCTTTATCGGTCGCATCTTCAATGGCGAACAAATCGGGAAGGGCAGATATTTCAGTTATCTTTAATGCTTTTTCTACTCCTTCATTCTTTAGGCTTGGTAAATACAACCCCTCCCGACCAGAATCAACAAGATTCTGACCCGCTAATGCCTGGGAGTATGGCTCAACTTCGGAAGTAATTGTGATAGTCTCTATTTTAAATCTTTGCACCGATGCATGGCCGACCGGTCGTGAATCGACAGCGAAGGTTGGAAAAGATCCTAGCGTCGGGGCCTTTAACTGTACATAGCCTAAACCAAGCACGATCAATAGGCAGGCAACGGCATATCCCCAGGGCCGGAACAGCGGTCGCCAGCTAGTAGACGTATGTTTAACAAGATCGGCAATGACCTTTTTCCACGGCCACGATCTCGACTGTAATGCCGATATGTATTTCCATTGATCGGCGATCTTGGTTTTAAGAGGGGCCAGCCATTGCCGCCATGTCGACGGGTTGGCGAGGGACCATCGGCCAGAAACTCTGGGTGCTGATTGACGCAAATACATTGACTTGGGACGGACCGAGGTTGCTTTTGGCAATCGATTTTTTTCAGGTGGATCAATCGCTGTTCGGAGAATATATTTGGATATATCGCGAATATCTTTCGGTGACACCGATTGCCCGGTATGGGTGGCCGCTGTGAACATCGACAGATCACATATCGTAATCAACCGGCGGGGAATGCCACTGGATAAGGAGAAAATCGTTCGCAATGTCCGATTACTGAAAAGCGTTGGACCCGAATAGCCTGCCATTTGAAGCCGATGCGCAATCATCGCCCGAGATTCGGCAAGGGTCAATTTCTTCAAGCGGCAATGGTCACAGCTACCGATATTAAAATCCGGTGAATTGAAATCGAGGAGGATCTCTATCATTTCGGTTTGGCCGGACAAGATGATCGACAACCCGATCTCTTGGTTATTTAACCAGGTTCGCCACTTAAATAGTTTCTTCAAAGCGGTGTTTGTCAGGCATTGGGCCTCGTCAATGATCAGTACCGGTACCATCCCCTGTTTTATCATCTCCTTTAAACGCCCGGCAATTATATCGCTCAGATCTGTGGCGTGGCTGGTGATCCCGGGGATTTTTAGCAACCGCCCCATGGCCAATAACATTTCTTGCCAGTTAAGCGATGTCTGCGTGATAAAAATCCAATGCAGATTGGGTTCAGCAGCGGTCATCAGGCGATTTAGCAGCGTGGTTTTACCCGTGCCCGGGTCACCGCTGAGCATCGCGTATGGCGCTCGCTGATCGACTGCTTGGGAGATGCGATGGTAAGCCTTTCGGGCAGTATCCGTCAGATAAAAAAAATCCGGATCCGCTGTGTTGTTAAATGGCCTACGAATAAACTTGAAATTTTCAAAATACATGGCTTCGAGTTATATTTTAAGTTTAATCTTAACAGAACCATAGCCTGCTTAAAGCGCTTTCAGTGATCAGAACTCGACAAATGAATTTGATACTTCGATCGTTATCTCGACCATTTCAATTTATTAGAACTTCTGGTTGAAAAGTATAATACTGACAGATAGTGACTCACCTCTATTGGCTCACGATTGAGCCCTTACTCTGAATGACGGGCTTAGTTTACGATAAAAAGCTCTACCCGCCGATTGAGCGCCCTGCCTTCCGGATTATCGGAGCCGTCGGGTCGCGTATTGGGAGCGACGGGTCGGCTCTCGCCAAAATTTCGGACCACAATCCGTTCTTTTTCTACGCCACTGAAAACCAACTCGCGGGCAACACTGTCTGCCCGGCGCTGAGATAGGTCGAGATTATAATTCTGGGATCCTATGGCATCGGCATGACCCTCCACGGCAATACCACGGAAGCCATATTGGGGTGCATTAACAACGGCAGCGATTTGGTGCATTTTTGCCCGGGCACCCGGTTTCAGCCGAGCATTATCATATTCGAACAGCAAAACTTCCGGAAAATGGATTGCCACGCCTCGCGGGGTTTCCTTTACTTCCAGGTCAAGATTTTCGAACTCGACGACCATTTGGCGATTTTGTTCGGCGATAACCTCGGGCAAAGGTTTGCTGCGGGTGGCACATCCGGTGGAAAAAATCAACGCAATGGCGGTCCAGATAAGGCTTTTATTCATCATTTCCTCTTTCTCTTAAAAACTATCGCGTAAGCGGGTTGGATGTTAGGGCGATAATACGACCATGAGCTCATCAGGAGCTATTGATGATTCAATCCCATTCTCCATACCATGTTAAAGCAATAGGAGTGCCAAATCTAGGGATCGATGAACCGTTATACCTCCAATTTAAGGCGATAGATACAAATTTCAACAGGTTAGATAGACTAAGTCAATTTATCTGGCAAGGTGAACTAGCCCGAAGTATACCAACGGCTTAATTTGATTGTCAATATGGTTGACACTTTCTTCAAGCAATGTAAACTTAGTTCATGCCCGACATTCTTCTTATCCAACCCCCCATCCGGGATTTTTATCTCACTGCCAAAAGGACAATACCTTACGGCTTGGCATGTGTCGCCGGAGCATTACTGGCGAAAGGCTACACCGTTGCAATCTTCGATGCACTGGCAACCCAAAAATCCAAAATGTTGGATTGGCCGTCGGAAATGGTGTATTTGGAAAAATATTACGGTCATGCCGATGTCTCTCCGTTTGCCCTTTTTCATCGTTATCGTCATTTCGGCTATAGTTTTGAGAATATCGGCAAGATCGCCAGGGAATCGGAGGCGTTTCTGGTCGGCATTTCTTCGTTGTTTACGGCTTATCAAGATGAGGCTTTAAAGACAGCCGAAATTGTTAAAAAATGGCACCCAAACACCCAGGTAGTGATGGGCGGGCATCACCCCACTTCTTTTCCACAAAAAGTGATGGCATCTAAAGCAGTGGATTATATCCTGCGTGGCGAGGGAGAGGATTCTCTACCGCTTCTGGCAAAAGCAATCAAACACGGCACCCGCCTAAATACGATTCCCGGCATTGTTTTTCGGAGGGGCGGAGGAAGCGTTCAGGTCAACCCGCCGGCAATTAAAGCCGATCTGGACGGGTCAACCCAGCCGGCGCTGGGCATGATCAAGCACGCTTTCTACCAAAGGCGCGGGCATGGCAGTACGGTGGTAGCCGCCAGCCGGGGGTGTCCCTTGCATTGCAGCTATTGTAGTCTGGGTGAATCCTCTGTAATAAAATATCGCCGCCGCCGTGTAGCTTCCGTGATTGATGAAATCAAAACGGCCGTCACCTGTCATGGCGTCCGCTTCATTGACTTCGAAGATGAAAACCTATCATTGGAAAAGGGGTGGTTTTTACATCTTTTATCCGGGATCAGGCAGCGCTTTAACGGTAAAGGGCTGGAACTGCGGGCAATGAATGGCCTGTTACCCGCTTCTCTGGATAATGAGGCCGTTTTTGCCATGAAGGCTGCGGGTTTTAAAACCCTGAATCTCTCCCTGGGGTCGACGTCGAAGGCGCAATTGAAGAGGTTCAACCGCCCGGATATCCGCAAAGGATTTGAATCCGCCCTAAAACTGGCCGAAATCCATGAACTAGGGGTGGTCGCTTACGTGATTGCCGGCGCACCAGGTCAGCGTGCCGAAATCACCCTTAAGGACCTGCTTTATCTGGCACCCAGGCGACTGCTTGCGAGTCTGTCTATTTTCTATCCGGCACCGGGCAGTACGGATTTTAAGATATGCGACCAGCTGGGGTTGCTACCGGATCATCTCTCTCTGCTGCGATCCAGCTGCCTGCCCGTTTCCCATGCGACCAATCGCACAGAGGCCGCCACCCTGCTTCGGCTGGCGCGCATACTTAATTTTATGAAATCTTTGGTGGATTGCGGGCGATCGATTCCCGCGCCGCGGCCTTTTGCCGGTGAAATCACCTTAAACCCGCGTAACCGCCACGAAACGGGTCTGAGACTTTTAAGCTGGTTTTTAAAGGATGGGATCATTCGGGGGGTCCGTCCGGACGGGGAAGTTTACGTTCATCATGGAGACCGGGAACTCATCGACATGTTCCTTGACGGGATTTCCCACATCCACATAAGGGGGAGCGGCATTAAACGAAGGGCTTGACATGTCGTCACCGGCATTTGAGGTATTTCCCTAATACGGTAACCCTGAATGATCATAGCGGCCCGATCAAGAGCGAAGAGCTAAGCGGAACACACATAACCTATTAATTTATAATGATAAAATCAATGAGGCTGCGCACTGGCGGCGCATTCATTCTTGCCCAGATCCATGACATCCTGCTGTTCTTCATTCACCTGAACCAAACCGGCGTTAATTTCACGGATCTTGGCATATTCTTCCGGCTGTTGCCGCATATTGGACTGGATAAACTGGTAGAAGTCTTCCCGATTGTCGATCGAATAAATTTCCGAATTTATCGCTTTTATTTTCCCCAGTGCCTCCATAAAGCGCAATTCCGGATCGGCTTCCTTCCAGCTCATATAGTGTCCGGGAAGCACATGGATGTTGTCATCCCAATTTAATATTTTTTCTCGCATGGTCTTAAAGAGCATTGCCGACCATGCTTCCGCCATACCACCCAGATCAGGCCTTCCAATGGAGTAAATAAAAACAGTGTCCCCCGAGATTAAGTATTTGTTATCGATAAGATAACAGGTGCTGCCGGGTGTGTGCCCCGGCGTGTGCAGAACCTTGACTTCCGGCATACCATTGGTGTTATCACTGAACGGGTATACATCACCGTCGTTGACGGGTGTGTAAAGAAATTTGGCCTCATTAAAGTCGAGTTCCGGAGCCATTATCGCCGCACCCACGGCCTGGTTGAGGGGCTGACTACCTGATATGTAGTCGGCCTGACGATGGGTTTCAAAGGTATGGGATATGGAACAGCCCTGTTTTTCGGCAAACTGCTGGTACGCAGCGATATTTTTGGCCGGATCAAACAGCATCATTTCCTTGGCGTATACCAGACCGTAGCTGCAGGATGCCTTACCGGGACGCCTGAATTGATACAGGTCATAAGCGGTTTCCTGGGATACTTTTATCGGAGTCAGAAGATTGCCCCAGGATTTAATGCCTTCGCGGAGATAGTGAACGTCTTCGAAGCCGTGATTGTTTAGGATTTCACCCACATACTTGGCCGACCCCTCTTTGGCGCAGACAATGCGGATCTTACGCCCCGTGGGTACCTTGGCGACGCTCTCCTCTTCGTGCTCAATAAATTCCATATAAGGGACGTTAACCATGTCAACCGGGTATGGTCCCTCCACCTGGAAGCGCCCAAATTCGACGTCATTGCGAACATCTAAAAGGACAAAATCGTCCTTACTAACCAGATAATCGAATAAATCCTGCGCGCCATAAGACTGTAGACTCATTTTTCCTCCTTTAGGCATTTCCAAAATATCTAATCGACTTTGGGCCAAATAATTGCAATTTTGAATGTATTTGTCAAATCCCTAGACGTCCTTGTGCCCTTAACACGCAAATATTTATGAAGCCGATGTCAAGACGGCATAGGAACATTGGGCATCGGCCGGCGATTGGCGTCCACCCAATGATCCCAGCCCATATAACTACACATCGAGAACATAAATAGCAGCACCTAAATTGAGTTTAATAGACTGTTGTACATGTTGAAAACTTTATATCTATCTATAATTATAATATTTTATAAATTTACAAAAAAATAAAAATATCCTTGACATAAAAAAAAACCCTGATATAGTTCATGCTATGAATAACAATAATTCAAACTCAACCGTAATAAATGAATATCAGTTGAAGCAATTCCAGGATACTATCACCAAACTTTACCAGTGCTGCCAGCAGCGGATGCAATATCAGAGCGAGCGTTTTCAGCTACCTGATGCCGAGTTGAGATGCCTAATCCTTTTCGACGAAGAGCGCTATCTAACCCCAAAAAGCATCGCTTATAAAATGAATGTCGTCAAAAGCCGGGTCACCAGTATTGTTAACGGCCTGATGAAAAAGAAACTGCTCCAACGGATCAAAGACCCGGAGGACTCCAGAATCAGCCTTTTGAGCCTGACACCGTCGGGCCAGAAAAAAATTAGTGAAATAAATCAATTTCAGGAGTTTATCCATAACGAAGTTCTCAGCCAAATGGCTGCCGAGCAGCGTAAAACCATGTTGACCAACCTGGATTTACTGAAAGCGTCGATGGAAGCTGTAAAAGAACTGATGGTATGAAACTGGACAGACACAACTTGTCTGTAAAGGTTCACGATATAAACTAAGACAGGTCGAAAAAATTAGTATTAATAATAAATATAATAATTTACCTTAACATCGTTAACCATTGGGGGATGAAATGACCGATTTTGAAAAACAACTCGCTGAGATGCAGGCTCAGCTGGAAGCCCTCCGCAAGCAGGCTCCCAGCAACAAACTTTCTATTATCGCTTTTTCCGGAGATTTGGACAAGGCTCTGGCGGCTTTTGTCATTGCTACAGGGGCTGTTGCGATGGGGATGGAGGCGATTATGTTCTTTACCTTCTGGGGAACGCCCCTGCTGAGGGACAAAAATAAAAACGTCGGGGGTAAAGATACCATTAGTAAAATGTTCGGCCACATGCTTCCAAAAGGCACGACTCAAACCAAACTTTCCCAGATGAACATGGGCGGAATGGGCACGGCCATGATGAAATCTTTGATGAAAAAGAAGAATGTCGCTTCTCTGGAAGAATTTTTACAATTGGCCGAAGAGCTTGAAATACGGATCTTCATCTGCGAAATGTCAATGGATCTCATGGGGTTCAAACGGGAAGAAATGATCGCTTACAAACATCTCACCTATGGTGGGGTTGCAGGTTTCATGGAAGAGGCCCGAGATAGCCGAATCCAATTGTTTATTTAATGTGTTTTAATACTTTTCGATGAGGAGGAAGAAAAATGAGTGATGATGTCAAAGTCGACAAGGTAATGGACCTAAAGGGACTGCCCTGCCCGATGCCGGTGGTCAAAGTCAGCAAGGGTATCAAAGAGGTGGAAGTCGGCCAGATAATTGAGGCCCAATCAACAGATCCGGGCTCGCTGACTGATTTTCCGGCCTGGGCTCGAACCAGTGGAAACGAGATTGTCAAGACGGAGCAGGATGGCGATGTAATCAAATTTTTTATCAAACGCGCCGTATAAATATTGAAGACCCGTAATTGGCCGATTGAAACCCAGGGCCGCGCGATGTACCTTCAGCCGGTGTGAAGGGGAAGTCCAAGATTTTTCATATCCTGTGGCTTCAAGGCTGTCATGTCCTGACAATTGATTATAGACTGTTTCAAAATTCCATTTACCTCTTATGGCAGCGCAATGGGTTGCCTAAAATGCTGTCCCGTTGCCCTGCCTTACCAAATAGAGGAACCCGATCTGAAATTATGAAACACCCTCTTTTCAGTCAAAGGAGGCATCTTTGCAAACCGTATACTACCTGATTCTTATACCGATGGTTTATTTTGCGGTCACCGTTTTCATTGTGGGCACAACGGTCCGTATTTTAAAAATTCTAAGGCAGCCGCCGCACCCTGCCACTTTGCAGATATTTCCCGCACGTGCAAGCGGCTGGGCAGGTGCCCTCTACGACACCTTTCTGTTCCCCACTGTTCGCCGGCACCAACCGGTGTTATGGTTTTTCCTGATCCTCTTTCACGCCTGCCTTATGTTGCTGTTGATCGGTCATTTAGAGCTCATCGCCGATTTTCAGATCTTCCAGATTATCCCGCATGAAATATTTCTCGGCAAGGGGCTGGTGGGGCTGACCGCAACGATCGCCTTGCTCTATTTTCTTTTCCGGCGATTCACCTCTCCGGTCCGGCAGGTATCCGTTCCCGAGGACTACTATCTATTGATACTTCTGTTTCTCATCGTCCTTTTCGGTAGTCAGATGGACTGGGCCCGGCGCTGGTACGAATATGGCGAACTCACGACCGACGATTATCGGGAGTACCTTTACAGTCTGATCATTTTACGGCCCGAGCTTCCCTATAACACCACTTTTTCGGGCCACTCCTTCTTACTGGTCGTGCATGTTTTTTTCGCCAACCTGTTTTTGATTTTTTTCCCTTTCAGCCAGGCGATGCACTCATTTTTATCCCTGCCGATGAACAAACTCAGAAGAGGGTAGACAACCCATGGATGAAAAAACCAAATCAGAACTTCTCGGTCTTTTCCGTAGCAAGCTGAACCGGGCAATGATTTATTACCTTGAAACCTGCACACGCTGCGGCGTCTGCGTCGATGCCTGCCATGTATATGCTTCCACCGGCAAGCTGAATCACATCTCCGTATACCGGCACGAACTGGTGCGCCGGCTCTACCGGAAATACTTTAAAGCGCGGGGAAAAATTTGGCCCTCGGTCGGGGATGCCAAAACGCTAACGGATATGACCGTTGCCGAGCTTTATGACGCCGCCTATTCCTGCACGGGCTGTCGCCGGTGTATGGTGTTTTGTCCTTTTGGCATCGACACCCAAATGATCATGTCCATCGCCAAACTGCTTTTAATCGGTGCCAGCGCAGAACCAGAGATTCTTTCCCTGCTGGCCGACACCTCTGTGGAAAAAGGAAAATCGCTGGAATTCTTTAAAGAAGGGTTTTTGACAGGGATTAAAAACCTGGAAAAAAAAGTTGTTGGGCGCTGGCAGGTGGAAGCGGGTGAAACCCCGATACCGGTAGACGTGGAAGGCGCCGATCTGCTTTACGTCGCCTTGGCCGGAGCCCACTCAATCATACCTGCGGCAGTAATATTCAATGCCGCTAAGGAAAACTGGACCCTGAGCTTTTTCGAGGCGGTCAACTTCGGCGCCTTTGTGGGAGACCCCGCCCGAACCAAGCTCATTCTGGATCGGATAATAGATGAAGCCAACCGCTTAAAGGTAAAAGAGGTCTGTATTTGCGAGTGCGGTACGGCCTATCGGGTGATGAAGCAAATGTCCGGTAAACAACCCTTTGAAGTGTTATCGGTTACCGAAGTCCATGCCAGATACATTCGCGAGGGACGCATAAAAATAGACAAGAGCAAGTTCGCCCAACCGATTACCTATCACGATCCTTGCCAGATTGCCCGCAACGGGGGCGTCATGGACGAACCGCGTTATATTCTAAAACATTTGACCGATGACCTGAGGGAAATGAGCCCTGATCCCAGGTATAACTGGTGCTGCGGCGGCGGCGGCGGTTTGGTGGCCTTGGGCGAAGAGACCCTCGATTTTCGTATGCGGTCGTCCCGTGTCAAAGCCGATCAGGTCAAGCAAACCGGGGCTGAAATTCTGACCACCGCATGTGAAAATTGCCACACCCAACTAGACAACCTGAACGAACACTATAAAATGGGTGTTGACGTCCGTTTTCTTTCTTCCATGCTCGCAGATGCACTGGTACGGACCTAAAATGGGGCGAACACATGCCCGGCAAAATCTAAATCCGTCAATGGTTGGGGATTTTAATACCCCAAATGAGCGTAAACAAAATGAGAAGCTCAATTTAAGGATTTAGAATTGTGGTATAAATCTTCAATTCGGTTAAATTTCCATAATGCTTCAATGAATGAGATATATAATCATGAAACAATCTCATTTTTTTTACCCAGCGGGAAAGCCGATCATACCCCAGCTACGGCGTTATCAAGGGTTTGCGGTAGTACACTACAGCGTCACCCTTGATGCCTTGTATCCGGGACATCCTCGACTTTCGCTCAATCGGGGTAATAGAACCGGCTTCAATATCGCAGCGAAGCCACAAAGATAGGACGCGGCCCGCTAAAAGCCGCATACGCTAAATATAGGGTCAGTTACAAAGCTCGTCACCACGCAATGGGGCATTCGCTGAAATTTTGTAATGCCTTTAAACCCATATAATAGAAAGGAGATTGTATGAGAAAGAATGCTTTATTAATTTTGGCCGTGCTTTGCTTGCTGGTTTCCGGCGGACCGGCCGCGCATGCCACCAACGGAGATCTTTTGATCGGTATTGGCCCCAACTCCCGAGCCATGGGCGGTGTCGGCGTTGCCAGCCCCACCGATGCCATCAGTAGCGTATTTTCCAACCCGGCAAGTATGTGCTTTGGTACCTTTTGCCCCGCCTCACAATTTGACTTTGCCGGAACCCTTTTTATGCCAAAAGTGGACGCTTCGATCACCACGCCCACATCAACTGTCAAGGCAGATAGCGAGGATACCATCTATGCAATCCCGGCCATCGGCTTTTCAATCCCAATCGGCGATGAGCCCGACACACCCTGGCGTTTCGGCCTGGCTGCCTACGGTGTTTCCGGACTCGGCGTCGATTACCGGGATACCGCTCTGGACAATCCCGGTTTTTACAATTTCGGAGGGGGAATGGCTGCACCGGCAATGGCTGGTGAATATACGCAGCTGTCGATCATGAAGTTTGCCCCTTCCCTGGCCTACCGAATCAGCTCCCAATGGTCTGTGGGTTTGGCCGCGCATATCGATTATGGGATGTTAGATTTGAGGTCGGGAACGTCGTCCGGATTTTCGTTTGGACTGCAGCCGGGAATCATCTATAAACCCAACCTAAACTGGTCATTGGGTTTGACCTACATTTCCCCGCAGGAAGTGGATCATAAGAATGTACTGGATTTTGATCAGGATGGTATTTCGGATGATTTGAAACTGGAAGCCCCGCAACAGCTGGCCTTTGGTGTGGGATACGATTTTCTGGGAAGCGATCTGTTGATCGAAGGAAATGTGCGATGGATCAACTGGTCGAGTGCGAACGGCTATGATGACTTTGATTGGGACGACCAGTGGGTATTTGCCATCGGCGCCCAATACAGCCCCACAGAGAAACTCGATTTAAGGATTGGCTACAACTACGGGAAAAACCCCGTCAAAGCGCATGATGGATTTGATGGCAGTTTAAACCCCATGACGGGAATGCCGAACAGTGTAAACAACGTTCAAGGCAAAATTCTTCCAAGCTACTATTATGAAACGTTCCGTATCATTGGCTTTCCGGCCATTGTGGAGAACCACATCACTTTCGGCGCCAGTTATACCGTTACTGATAAAATTATCTTGAGTTTGGGCTACGTGCATGCGTTTGAGAAAACGATGACTGAGGAAGGTACCAACCTTTTTGGTCAGCCCGTAACATTGGAATCCACCCTTAGCGAGAACAGTTTGGAATTCGGGTTTACCTATCGGTTTTAACAAGCGGTAACGCAGAATGAAAACCGATGACAGGTAGACTATTTTAATATCCATTTTTCTAAAAATGGAGCGCCATTTTAAAACCAAGCGCTTTTAGTGAATTGGGGACGTTCTTTATATAGTGACGAAAGTTGATTGGTCAATTATAAGGGGCGTCCCGAATTTGGATTAATGGCCCGTTATCGCGTCTAATACGATCTGCCCATGTTAGCCTTTAGGTCATTGACCCACTTTCTGGGGCCAAAATGGGCACACGATTTGGCGGCGATGTTGGCTGCGTTTTTTAGGTGGTCGCCGAATCTTTCCGCAGGATTTTTGGATTGATAGTAGGCGTAAGCACCATGAAATATATCTCCGGCTGCAAGGGTATCTCGAGCAGGATTGAGTTCTGAAGGATAAACTTCGAATCGGTTTCCGTTTTCTGCCGATAGGATGGATTTCTCTCCTCTGGTTATGGCGGCTCTTAAAATATTGTGGTCATGCAGCCACTCCAATGTTTCATCAAATGTGGTGGTTTTTGGCGGTTTGAATTTTGATGAACAGATGGCCGTATCGATATGGTGAATTAAATCCTCGGTTCCCGGCTTCCAACTTCCACCATCCAAAATTGTGTGAATACCGGCATTCCGGCACCCCCTTGCTATTTTAGTTGCAATCTCAATATAGTGCCCATCAAACAGTGCCGTTTTATAATCCATTAGAGAAAACGCTTTAAATCTCAGATTTTGATTATGAATATGCTTTGAGTTTATCGAGACCACAGAGCGATCGCCGTTGTTTTTTGAAACGAGTATGGATGACACGGTGGGAACCGATAGATACCTGGGGCAAAGATCAATGTGATCGACCCCGTAGGTTTTTAACTCATTGCGCGCAATGGACGATAAAGGATGCTGCCCAAGGCAGCTGACGAGTGTGGCTTTGCCGCCGAGGGCACTGAAGGTAATAGCTGCATTGGAACTGGGTCCACCAGTACAGGTGAGCTGCCGGTCCGCGGTGATCTTTTCGTTCCGTCCGGGTGGTTGATCGACAAGGTAAATGCAGTCAATCGTTGACCCACCAAGGAATAAACCCATTTTTTTGGTCATAGAGACACTCTCATTGGGTAGGATTAATCTCCCAGAGCACATAAGAAACGCAAACGCCGGTTTCGATCTCCGACAAATACAGATTTACCTGGGATTAGCTGTGCCGTTGTGATGGAAACCCTCCTAACCCTTCCCACTATAGGTGGAGTGATCATTTTGAGCAATACAAAAGTAATCGGCGCTTAGTCTATGGGGTGTGGTTACGTCAAATTACCTGAGTATAGCGGTGTTGATTCGACGTTAAAAGGGACTTGATAGATAAGGCACCATCTGGTAGGTTGTTTTCATCGTCCCCAACCCCAGGGGGGCTTTTGAAACGCACCTTTAATCTGGCAGGAGGCCATTATGGATGTGAACGATCTAAAAAAGATCCTGGCGGGCCTATGCATCGCCAGCCTGATATCAGGATCTACGCTTACCTTCAGCGGCTGTGCTGCTAAAAGCGCCTGAAGCGGCGATAAAGCAGGAGCAGGTAGCTCCAAAAGTGGCTGAAGTGGTGGCACTTCCGGTGCCGGTGGCACCGATGAGGAAACGGAAAAGAAAAAGCCTGCCAAAGGCAGCTGAAGCTGATGTGCCTGCGCGCAGTTTGCGTGCACGAATTGGCTCAGCCTTAAAACAATCAGACACGATCTTATTCATTTAAAACTTGTGCTCAAATCACGGAATGACAATTATCAAAGCATCTTTTCCAACTGCCGCCGCATCCTTATGGAAAAAACCTGGGGAAGGGTGCTGGCGGCCTTGGATGAGAATTCTGATGTTCAGGCGTTTCCGGATGCACTGATTGCCTTGCAAGATACCCTGGAATTACCGGGTTTCATCAGTGATTTAGCCCGCCTCGAATGGGCCAGACATCAAATCGCAAATGCGGAACCAACGCTTGCGCACCCTCCTAAAACGTTATCAGTCAATTCTAACTTCATCCTTATACCGGTTGCCTGGAAAAATCTGGCGGCCCTGATCAAAACAGATTCTGGAAATGAGCCGTTCCGGCCGGAACGCGGTCAAGCCCATGTGATGATCTGGCGTCACCCTAAAACCGGTGTGCTTCATACCCGAGAAGCCGGGGACATCGATTTGCTGGCGCTAAAAATTGCCGTCGAACAAATTGACGTCCTTGGGGCGGCAACTGCTGGCCATGTCAATGTGAGGACGATCCATATAGCCCTGGATCAAGCGGTTACGCAGGGAATCCTCATGGCACCCGAATCCCGTATCCGGCGTGCGGCATTATCGTTGACGCAGGGGGCCAATAAATTTAAGCCATTTCTGACAGCAGATATTTTTACACTCCAGTGGCATATCACCCAGGCCTGTGACCTGCATTGCAAACATTGCTACGATCGCAGCCACCGACCCGACATGTCGTATGACACGGCAATCGGTGTCCTCGACAATTTCTATGACTTCTGTCGCCAGATGCATGTGAAAGGACAGGTCACCTTTACCGGCGGCAACCCGCTACTCTATCCTCGTTTTAATGATATTTATCGCGCTGCTTCGGAACGGGGCTTTGGTTTGGCGATTCTCGGAAATCCAACGCCCATCGGTCAGATTGAAAGCCTGCTGGACATTGAAAAGCCGCTCTATTTTCAAATCAGCCTCGAAGGATTGGCCGAACACAATGATTATATTCGCGGTGACAGTCATTTTCATCGCTCACTTGATTTTCTGGACCAGCTTCGCCGCCTGGATATCTACACGATGGTTATGCTCACATTAACCCGCGACAATCTTGATCAGGTTTTACCATTGAGCGACCTGCTTAAAGACCGGGCTGATTTTTTTACATTCAACCGCCTATCAACCGTCGGTGAAGGCGCACAGCTTTTAATGCCGGGCCAGGCTGATTTTGAAACCTTCATAAGAGAATACGAAGCAGCCACTTGCGAGAACCCGGTTTTAGGGTTGAAAGACAATCTGATCAATATCGTTCGCAAGGAAAAAGAAACAGCACCTTTCGGTGGATGCACCGGGTATGGATGTGGAGCGGCATTTAACTTTGTGGCCCTGCTTGCAGATGGTGAGGTGCATGCCTGTAGAAAATTTCCGTCGCCCATTGGAAACATCACCCAGACAAGCTTGGTGGACATATACGCTTGCGACCTTGCCGGGCGATATCGAAGCGGTAGCGAAGCCTGCCGTGATTGCAGCTTGTCTACTGTTTGTCGCGGTTGTTTTGCCAGCACCCACAGCTACGCGCTGGATGTATTCAAGGATCGGGATCCTTTTTGTTTCTACTCAGAAAAATTAGATATATGAACGGGTATGCCTGGTGGGAATGAATGATGTCAGCCTTAAATGACAATAAGGAATCATTTTCGGAAAGAGGGGACGCTATCAACCCTATATGTTTGCAGGATACTGATTCTTTTCAGCGTTATTCATAAAAGCGGTTAGCATGGCGTGCGATGGTTTCCATATTCCGGTGGACACCGGAATCCAGAAGATCCGGCATGACAACAGATGGGGCAGAAGTCATTCGAAACTTATTTATGACAACCACCACAGTTATCGCAAAGGTGTTAATAGCAGGCAAGAGTGAAAC
>Ga0316198_10000324_pt1 | contig 24118 bp, 23 predicted proteins | sample OudBieAanoxic_MG_FD_204935 | JGI IMG/M metagenome (GOLD analysis project Ga0316198, IMG submission 204935) | Coastal sediment microbial communities from Oude Bieten Haven, Netherlands - site A anoxic | ecosystem: Environmental > Aquatic > Marine > Coastal > Sediment | place: Netherlands...
ACCAAGACGATTTTAAACGAATTTCTCGCCTATTTAAATCTCAGTCGTCTGGCCGAGGGAAGCCTGGGGCCTCGCAGCCAGCTGATCATGACCTACGCCATGTGTGGATTCGCCAATCCGGGCAGCGTAGGGATTATGATCGGCGGCATGGGAACCATGGCCCCTAAGCGGCGGGACGAAATCGTTTCCCTGGGAATGCGGTCGTTGGTGGCGGGGACCATCGCCACCTGTATGACCGGGGCGGTGGTCGGAATTATCCAAGGCGTTTGAGCCGCCGGGACAAACCCGACAAACGTTGCCGCGGGGTATCGTTGGCCAGGGCGATTTCAACTGCCCGGGTGCTGCCGACAATGATCACCAGTTGTTTTCCCCGGGTGATCGCCGTGTATAAAAGATTCCGCTGAAGCAAAATGTAGTGCTGTGTGAGGAGGGGCAGAATCACGGCCGGATATTCGGACCCCTGGGACTTGTGCACCGAGATGGCGTAAGCCAGGGTTAGTTCGTCCAATTCGGCGGTATCGTAATCCACCCGGCGGCCGTCATAATCCACGGCCATGCCACCCCCTTTCTTTTCGATAGTTTCGACGGTCCCGATATCACCGTTAAACACTTCTTTATGGTAGTTGTTCTTAAGGTGCATCACCTTGTCCCCCACACGGAAAGTACCGGCGGAGGAGTTGGATTGGGGTTCCTGGGGGTTTAATAATTTTTGGAGGACCCGGTTGAGGTTGATGGTGCCCACATCTCCCTTGTGCATGGGCGTAATGACCTGAATATCCCGGATGGGGTCAAGAAAAAACCGTTTGGGGATTCGATCCGTGCAAAGCTGTCCGATGGTTGAAACCGCTGTGGCGGGATTTGTCATTTCGATGAAATAAAATTCTTTAAGTTCATCGATTTCCCCTGACGGACTAAGGTCGGGCGGCTTTCCCATGCGAATGCGATGGGCGTTGGTGATAATGGGGCTTTTGCGTGCCTGGCGAAAAATCCGGGTCAATTCGAAGGTAGCGATGATACCCGAATCGATCAGATCGGCCAGGACATTGCCGGGACCCACCGGCGGGAGCTGAAACACATCTCCCACGAAGACAGCGACGGTTTGAAGATGAATGGCTTCCAGGAGATGATACATGAGCAACGTGTCCACCATGGAAGCTTCATCAATGATAACTACGTCGGTTTCAAGGGGATCGTCCCGGTTCTTATCGAAAAGGCCGGTTTGGATATTATAGCGCAGAAGGCGATGAATCGTGACCGCCGGTTGTCCGCTGACCTCCGACAATCGTTTGGCGGCCCGACCGGTGGGTGCGGCCAGAAGTACCCGCTGACCCTGAGCTTCACAAACGGCATTTAAGGCGCGTATCAGGGTGGTTTTCCCGGTACCGGGGCCACCGGTGAGCACGGCCACGCGATGACCGAAAAGCGCTTCCAGCGCCTCCCATTGTTCGTCGGAAAGCTGAATGGCCAGTTTCCTGACGATTTCGGCGGTGATCTGGTCGCGATCCATTACGGCCGGCGGCATGGGCACACTGCAGAGCGCGCCAAGTTTGCGGGTAATTCCAGTTTCAGCCCGATGAATCGATTTCAGATAAACAGCCCGGCCGTTATCCGGAATCAGGTCCGTTTCCGATACCAGTTCACCTTCGGCACATAACTGTTCAAGGGCATCGTCGACGCTCTCTGATGGGACATCAAAAGCGGAAATGCATCGCCGGGACAGATTATCCGCCTCTGCGAGGGTATGGCCGTCTTCGGCATCCGCAGCAACCAGATGGAGAAGGCAGGCTTTAACCCGATCGGGGTCGTCCCTTGCCATTCCTTGATGAACCGAGATGGTGTCGGCAATTTTGAATCCCGTTCCGGGCCAATCGAGGGCGATGCGGTAGGGCGTGCGGTTTAATACATCGACGGCATCATCGCCGTAAAGCTTGAGTATCCGCCCGCAGTGGGAGGTGGGCAGATCGTTTTCCTGGAGAAACCGCATCAGGCTCCGGACGGTGTGATGCCGCCGCCAGGCATCGCTGATCCGATGGGCGGTTTTTTGGCCCACCCCCGGGATTTCCGTCAATCGTTGCGGTTCTTTTTCAATGATGTCCAGTGTTTCTTTACCGAACCGATCCACGATTCGGGCCACGATTTTCGATCCGACCCCCTTGATAAAACCGGAACCCAGGTATGTACGGATTCCTTCGACCGCTTCGGGAAGCAGGATCTCGAAATGATCCGCGTGGAACTGCTCACCGAAACGCGGGTGGGTTTCCCAACTCCCCATGATTTGAACGGCCTCGCCGGGTCTTGCGCCGGGCATGTATCCCACTGCGGTGACCAGACTTCCGGTATTATCGGCCCGTATCCGGGCGACGGTGTAATGGTTTTCAGGATTGCGGAAAGCAATATGTTCCAGATGGCCGCTGATACTGATCCGGGTGGAAGGAGAATGATGGGTTTGACGACCGGCGGGATCGTTGCGCTGAATCATTTTCTACACGCAGCTGAATGCTTCACGCACCAATCACCAGCGCTACTCGGCCACGGTAAATGCATCGGGAAATCCGTTTCTAACCAGGTAATTTTCGTATTCCGCGGCCTGCGTCAGCGTGCTGCATTTGCCCACCCGCACCCGGTAATACGGTTTCCCCCCTTCATTATAAGACACCATATGCGCATTAACGTAGGTAGCATCAAGTTTCCGGACAAATTGCTCGGCATTGTAGCGTTCCTTAAAAGCGCCCACCTGGATGGTGAAATTACCTCGGTCGTAAGCGACTGGTTGGTAAATTCGCCTTCCATCAGGCTCGGGTTTACCGGCTTTGCCCAGTGCGACGATTTTCACCTTGGCTGTTCCCGGACCCACTATGTCGATTTTTTTGGCGGCACCGTAGGAAAGATCGATGATCCGACCCCGCACGAAGGGCCCCCGGTCGTTGATGCGCACATCAAGGCTTTTCCCGTTTTCCAGGTTGTGGACCCGCACCCAGGTATCGAGGGGCAGGGTTTTATGGGCGGCGCTGACTCCGTACATGTCATACCTTTCGCCGTTGGATGTTTTGCGCCCGTGAAATTTCTTGCCGTACCAGGATGCCAGGCCCTGTTGTTGAAATCCCTGGCTGTCAGCTAAAGGTTGATACCATTTGCCCATGACCTTATAGGGTTTTGGCGCGCCGGGTTGCCTTGGTCGCGTCGGCGCCGATCGCTGGGTGCAGTTGGTGACTGCAAGGGCCGACATCAATATAACCACAATTACTAAACGGCCGAACCGGGTTTTTGATGGATGATTCATCAAGCGGTATCGGCTTTTTTCGGTGTCAGGGCAATGTTGAGGACATCCCGCATATATCCGGCGAAATGAAATTCGATCGCCTCCCGGGCTTTTTTGGGAATATCTTCCAGGTCTTTTTCATTCGCTTTTGGCAGGATAAGGGTTTTGACACCCGCTCGATGTGCGGCCAGCACCTTCTCCTTGATGCCGCCCACGGGAAGCACCTGACCGCGCAGGGTAATTTCACCGGTCATGGCCAGGTCCTTTTTAATGGGTCGGCCCATCAGCAGGGAGGCCAGGGCGGTGAGCATGGTAACGCCCGCGGAGGGGCCGTCCTTGGGAATAGCGCCGGCAGGGACATGGATGTGGATATCGCTGGTTTTAAAAAAGTTTTCATCAATTTGTAGCTTCTTAGCGTTGGTTCGGATAAAACTTAAGGCCGTAGTGGCCGATTCTTTCATGACATCGCCGAGCTGACCGGTCAGGGTTAAGCCCTTACCGCCTTTCATGGCCGTTGCCTCTATAAATAGAAGTTCGCCACCGGTTTGCGTCCAGGCCAACCCAAGCGCTATCCCCGGAATTAATACCCGGGTACGTGTTTCGGCCGTCAGGCGGACCGGTCCGATATAATCAACCACATTATCCACTCGAATGGATACTTTTTTCTTTTTACCCTCGACGATCCTGGCAGCCGCGCCACGGCAGATGGCGGCGATCTCGCGCTCCAGATTGCGTAACCCGGCTTCCCGGGTATAGCCCCGAATCAATCGCCGCACAGCGCCCTTGGTAAACTGGATCTGGTTAGCTGAAAGGCCGTGGGCCTTACGCTGTCGGGGGATCAGGTAGCGGTTGGCGATTTTAATTTTTTCTTCCTCGGTGTATCCCAACAATTGAATGACTTCCATGCGATCCCTGAGCGCCGGTGGGATCGTATCGAGGATATTGGCCGTGGTAATGAACATGACGTTGGCTAGATCAAAGGGGACGTCCAGATAATGATCGGTGAAGGTATTATTTTGTTCTGGATCGAGCACTTCCAAGAGGGCCGATGAAGGATCTCCCCTGAAATCGCTGCCGACCTTGTCGATTTCATCGAGCATGAATACCGGGTTGTGGGATTCTACCCGTCTTAACCCCTGGATGATTCGTCCGGGCATAGCACCCACGTACGTCCGCCGGTGACCTCGTATTTCAGCTTCATCGCGAACACCCCCCAGAGAGATACGGTGGAACTTTCTACCCATAGCCCTGGCGATGGAGGCACCCAGAGATGTTTTACCCGTGCCGGGAGGACCGGCAAAGCAAAGAATCGGCCCCTTGGAGTCAGCCTTGAGTTTTCGAACGGCCAAGTATTCGATAATCCGTTTTTTGGCCTTTGACAGACCGTAATGATCCTGGTCCAGTATCTTGCGAGCCTTGGTAATATTTAGATTATCGGTCGTATGCTCATGCCAGGGCAGGGTGGTGAGCCAGTCCAGATAGGTGGACGCCACCGTATATTCCGCCGAAGAGGGGTGCATGCGAGCCAGCCGATCCAGCTCCCTCTCGGCTTCCTTGCGGGCTTCTTCGGGAAGGTCCTTTTCCGCGATTTTGGTCCGAAACTCTTCGACTTCCACCTGGGTTTCATCCGTTTCGCCCAGCTCTTCCTTGATGGCCTTGAGCTGCTGCCGTAAGTAGTATTGGCGTTGTCCTTTCTCCATATCACCTTTAACCTGAGACTGAATTTTGCTACCCAGTTCCAGGATTTGTAATTGATGATTGGCCTGGCGGGTGACTTCTTTAAGCCGTTTTTTAACATTTCGTTGTTCGAGTATTTTCTGCTTATCCCCAAAAGGCGTATCCATGGAAGACGCAATCATATCGGCCAGCGTTCCTGGCTCATTGATGGAATTGGCCATGGCTCCGACTTCCTGAGGTAGTCCCGGCGATAATTCCACGATCCGGTTAAACAGACCCAATAGGTTTTTCATGAACGCTTCGGTTTCATCGTCCTTGGTTTCGATATCGGCAATGCGTTCCACCCTGGCCTGAAGATATGGTTTGCCCGGTAGGTATTCTAGGGTCTTAAACCTTCCCAACCCCTGAACCAGGAGCTGGGCCTTGTCTTCATGGCTCTTGGCCATTTTTAATATCATGGCACCGGTACCGATTGGGTAAAGATCTTTTTCGTTGGGGTCTCCACTATCGGGTTTTTTCTTGGCCAGCTGCAAGCCGATGATTCGATTGGTCTGCATCGCCTCGTCGACCAGCAGGACGGATTTTTTTTGCATGACTACCAGAGGGAGGACCATCTTTGGAAACAAGGCCGTATCAAATAGGGGCAGGATGGGAAGTACGTCGGGCAGCTTTTCAGGGGTGGCGTTGGTTTCGGATGGTTGATCAGACATATATGCCTCCAGTATCCTTTTGTTCAACGATTCACTCGGCCGGTGAATCATGGGATTAGTATTATATAAAACTATTCGTTTCGAATGGGTATTCTATGTGTTTTGTCTTCTTCGGACCGGGTCATGTGGATTTCCAGAAATCCATTTAGATAAGAAGAAGAAACGGTATTGGTGTCAATGGGTTCCGGAAGGTACAGGATACGTTCAAACCGTCCGTACTGAATTTCCGCCAACCGGTAGGCCGCGTCGGCTAAACGGGGCAATTCACGCCGACGGCCGCGAATGCGTAAGGCCCTGCTGTTGACCTCAACACTTAGGTTTTCTTTTTCTACACCGGCGATTTCCACCCGAATGACCATCTCTTTGGGTGTCTGGTAAATATCCACCGAAGGATTCCAGGTCTGGTTCGCTATCTGGAATTGCGGGTTCATGGCATGAAACATATCCGAGAATGATCGGTCCAGGTTCGATGCAACTTCGTCAAAATCATCACCGAATCGAATTTTAATATAATCCATTTTGGGCCTCTGTCATCTTTGTCCTAAACATATTAATTATTGCTGGACCAAATTTATACCATATAAACCATTCTTCTGTAAATCCGATACGTGAAAAAACGGCCATAAAATTTGGAAGCAGATCTTTTCAGTGTTCGGGAAACCGGTATAAAAAATACTTGACATGAATTTGCCGGTGATTATTTTTTTTCGACGAATATAGATGGAGGTATAATCATGGCGATTGTCAAGTGGGAGCCCTTTGGCCACGTAGCAACATTACAGGATCGTATCAATCAGCTGTTTCAAGATGCATTTCCAAGGTATGGAGAGAGCGAAGATGATCTATCCTTGTGTGCTTGGCGTCCCTCGGTGGACATTTACGAGACCGATGATGGGTTAACGGTCATGGCGGAACTGCCGGGTGTAAAAAAGGAAGACGTGAGTGTCGAAGTAAAAGAAAATGTGTTGACCCTAAAGGGGGAGCGCAAGGCTGATTTGGAAGTGTCCGATGACAAGTTCTATCGGCGGGAAAGGTGTTTCGGTACGTTTCAGAGGTCTTTCAGCCTTGATTATCATGTTAATCCGGAAAGAATTAATGCCCGCTTCAAGGATGGGGTATTGGAAGTGACTATTGCCAAACCGGAAGAAGAAAAACCCAAGCAGGTCACCGTGAATATCGATTAATCCAGCCTGACTCTTGGCCCGGCATCTGCCGGGCCGTTCGTCTAGTTTCATTGTCTTTCCCGGTTGCTTAGCTTTCTTTATATGTTAAAAGTGAATTGACAAATACACCGGAATATTTTGATTTAAATGAGATTTAACCTGAAGGAAGGGAGATCGTCCATGGACGACAACGCACAACCGCAGGAACTCGATTTTACCGTTGACAAGAAAAACCTGTACCGTGAGGAATCTTTTACCGATCTTAAGGTGGCTTCCATTAGACGTCTCATCCCGGTGAACCAGGACGGAACAGATGATCGAAGCCGTGCGCCAATATTAATGGGGCATACCCAACTGATGTCACCCGAGGGACCGGTTCCAATCCAGTCACGGTTGATGGCCAATAACCTTGTCGAGGCGATGGATGAATTTCCCGGTGCCATGCAGAAAGCGCTGGGGGAACTTGTTGAAAATATTAAGGAATTACAAAAAAAGGAGGCGTCTCAAAAAAAGGATGATTCACGCATTATCGTACCGGGGCGTTGATGTCTTGATTGTCCCTTCAATTCCTGAACGAATAATCGGATTCAATCGGTTAAACGTGAAGATATCTTTCGAGGTAGGCTGGGTTTTGGGGTACCCTTGATTGTCATGTCGATTACAGGAGTCCACCAATACCGATAGAATGAACCCGATTATCCATTTTTAATTTCACCGATACAATTTCTTTTCATTTATGCAGCTACTGTACATTAAATCCGGCTCCGTCAGGGTCCGTGATAGCGGCAACAGAAACGTTGCGAACAGACGGCCGCGGCGACACCAATACCTGACCCCCGAGGCGTATTTTAAAGTCAGGATCATCGATAAAAAGGTGCGATCATTTTATTGTTTCCCCCATAAAAACAAACATCAAAATAAACGCGTAATTTCATCCGCGGCAAACTCGGGCCAATCCACCGGGCAACCATCCTGCATGGCCAGCACGCCTTCTCCGGGCGCGAGCACTTCCCCAATGGGGGTTATTTCGATAGCGGCCTTTCGTAGGTCGTCAATCAGTCGGTCACAATCGGCTTTTTTACAGCAAATCAGTAGGCTGCCCGAGCCGATCAACCCTAGCGGATCAATCCCAAGCAGGTCACAGATTTTCCGCGTTTCCGGATAAATTGGAATTCGATCGAAGTCGATTCGAAGAGCGTGCTTACCTGCGACACCAAGCTCACTGATTGCCGTTGCCAATCCCCCTTCAGTAACATCATGCATGGCGCTGACTCCTGGGATACTTTTGGCGATCCGGGCCTCGGGCAGGATACTGATCCTTTCGAGAAACGCCCGGTAGCGGCTGATCTCGTTTTGGGTAACACCCAAATCCGTCAGCCGGCGGGGAAATTCCCGTGCGATCAGTGACGTGCCTTCTACAGCCACGGCTTTGGTGATCAACACGCAATCGCCCTGTTGCATATTCCGTTTATCGACGAGATTTGGCCGGGCTACCGAGCCCACCATCATCCCGCTGATGATGGGGCGGGTAACGGCATCGCTAATCTCGGTATGCCCGCCGCACAAGGTAATTTGCCATTTACGGCAATGGGCTTCCAAATCGCGCAGAATACCCAATATTTTTGCCGGGGTCGTTTGACAGGGAAATATGAGTGTGGTCAGTAGCCAGCGGGGATCCGCACCGGCGGTGACGATATCATTGGCATTGACCAAAACGGCATACTGACTGATCGCATCCGTGGCGAAGGTGATGGGATCGGATTTGAGGATCAATACTTCTTCATTTTCAACCAATACGGCGGCCGTATCCTCACCGATCCCCGGACTGATCAGCAATTGGGGATCGTTGAAGGTAAATTCATCCAAGTAGTTCTGGAGCAAGTCGTTGGGGAATTTCCCGGCGGGTAAGGGGCGGTGCAGGCGAATGAATGCTTTCAGCTCATGTAGATCGGCTACAATGACATCCGGGTGGCAGGAGAATCCCAATTTTTTCCGATTGGTGACCAATGCCGTCGGTGTTTGCGCCCGATTTCCCGCCTGAATATCGAACACATAATCCCCAACCAACAACAGGTTGGCCGGTGATACGTTGAAATATTCGGCCGCGTAAAGCACACCGGCTGGATCGGGTTTGGGTGCCATCCAATCGTCCCGAGAGATAATTAGATCAAAATCGGATGATTTGATATGTGAAAAATTGTCCAGAGCCCGTTCGATGGATTGGCGACTGTTACGACTGATGATTCCAACCGGAATCTCTTCCGATCGCAGAAACCGAATAAGCGTTTCGGTGCCCTCGGCGGGTTCCGATTCGACCGCGCCCATCGTTTCAAAGGTATCCAATTCCTGGGTTGCTTCCCTCCTTCGGTCGTCGTCTCTGATTTCACGGATAAACTCGAGGACCGGCATGTCTGCAGGACAATCCAGGGACGCCTTGATGATCGAAAAATCCAGAGCACCGGGTTGGGTCAGTGTGCCGTCGAAGTCGAAGAGTACGGCTTTGATTAAGAGGTCGTCGATGTCCATGACGGTTTCATTATTTATTGACGGAAAGAAATAAACATAATAACCTTCGGGCTAGAGTTGGTCTGTTTGCCCAATATAGCCAGCCAGCACGCCGGCCGGTTGAACCGGCTTACGGGCAACCGGATATTACACAAAACAATTCATAGTGACAACGATAACCTCACCGGGGGGATGACTGATGGCAAAGAAAATCTTAGTGGCGGTGGACGACTCGGAAAATGCCGGGCGCGCGGTTAACTTTTTAGCAGATAATTTCGTTCGAGATCTTCAGATTACGCTGTTTAGTGTGTGTCCGGATACGGCCACCCTTTGCGCAATGGATAGTCCGGCTTTAATTCCCTACTTTAAATCCCGCCAAAGCGATTTTTGTGTATTGGAAGACGAGAAGAAAAAGCTGGTTCAGGAGGCCCTCGACGGGGCCAAGGAAAAGCTCATGGAAAAAGGTTTCTCACCGGAAAATGTCGAGGTGAAGCTCCTTATCAAAAAAGAAGGAATCGCCCGGGATATTGTCAATGAAGCCCTTTTGGGGTACGACCTGATCATCATGGGGCGTCGAGGTGTCTCGGCCGTCAAAGAGTTTTTTCTTGGGAGTATTTCCCAAAAAGTGATTAATATGGCTAAGGACATATCGGTACTGATTGTTAACTGAACCGACCCCGGAAAAAAATAGGTGTCGTCGCGGATGAAATTCCACCTGGAATCCTGGGGCATTCATTTGGTGGATAGGTTTCTTGCCGTATGGCCCCGGAAAAAGCCCACTTCTACTCAGATAGCAGCTTGCCGAATCATTTCCCACCGCGGCGAACACGATAATCACAATGTAATGGAAAATACCCTGGCGGCCTTTGATGCGGCCGACCATGCCGGTGTATGGGGTATTGAGTGTGATGTGCGCTGGACGGTGGACCTGGAGCCCATCATCTGTCACGATACGGACCTGACGCGGATTTTCAACCGACCTTCCCGTTTGAACGAGTTGACTTTTTCACAACTCAACGATCGTTTTCCCCAGGTGCCGTCCCTATCCGATGTGGTCAAGCGTTATGGTGGGCGGCAGCATCTCATGATCGAGCTTAAGGAAGAGATTTATTCAAAGCCTGAGTACCAGGGCCGGAAACTGAGTCAAGCACTGGCACCGCTAACACCCAAAAAGGACTACCATCTGCTTTCATTTAATCCCGGGATATTTGATAGTCTAAATATGGCGCCGGCGGACGTTTTTATTCCCATTGCCCGCTTAAATGCCCGGGAAATCAGCCGGCAAGCCATCCAGAGAGGCTACGCTGGGCTTAGCGGTCATTGTCTCTTAGTTCGCCGTAAACACCTGGAACGACATCGACACCTGGGGCAGAAAACCGGCACTGGTTTTATCAATTCTACCAACTGCCTGTTCCGGGAAGTGAATCGACAGGTGGACTGGCTGTTCTCGGATTGCGCCGCTGAAATACAGCGGACGGTTGATCGTTTTAAAGGCAATCCGACTTAAGACAAACGGGTAAGCGATTAAACTAAAAATCGTTCACTGGATGGAGCTTCTGTTAATTCTCAAAGCCGGTCCAGATCAGCGCGGGCTTTTTCTTCATCGACAAAATAGAGGAGCAAAGCCCCGAGAATAAATAGAATCAGGACCGATCCGATGGAAAATCGGGACGCCAGCCGGCCCACCACGATCACCTGTTCAGGAGTGGGGGTGGGCGGCATCAGCAGACGGCGGGCGATCAACCCCACTATGCCCATTAGGAAGGGGCCGATGATGGCGGCAAATTTGCCGAGCATGTTATAAAATCCGTAAAATTCAGCTTCCTGTCCCATTGGGATCAGGCCGGCATAATAGGAGCGGCTAAGGGCCTGAATACCGCCTTGAACCAGGCCGATAACAACGGCCAGGATATAAAAATCAATTTGTTGGGACATGAGCGTACCGTAGATGGTGACCAGGATATAGATGCCGATGGCTAAGAAGATCGCTTTGCGTGCGCCCCATTTTTGGCCAAGTTTTCCGAAAACCAGGGCCGCGGGAAAACCGACAAACTGGACAATCAGCAGCGCCACGATCAGGTCGTTGGTGGCAAAACCGAGCGACATACCATAGTCCACCGCCATCCGGATAATGGTATCCACCCCGTCTATATACAACCAGTATGCCAATAAAAACAAAAATACCATTTTCAGACGACGAATCCGTCCCAACGTGACCAACACCTGCCCAAATCCATCTTTGATCATATCAACCAAACGGCCGGCCGGTTCAGCATTCCGACTTTTGGGGACCCAGAGAATGGTAAAGACCATAAATCCACCCCACCATAGCGCCACCGATAGAAAAGACCAGCGGATGGCCTCAGATTCATTGGGGAGGCCGACCCACGACGGATTGAGGGTAATGAGAACGTTAAATAGAAATAAGAGGCCACCGCCCAAATAACCCATGGAAAATCCAAGGCTGGAGACATAGTGAATCCGATCCCGACCGGTAACGCTGGGCAGCAGGGCATCGTAAAAGATATTGGCGCCGGCAAAACCGATCGCTCCCAGGCAATAGCAGAAAACGGCCAGGACCCACTGGCCTTTTCCGACTAGAAATAGGGATGCCGACATCAGGACGCCCAGGTAGGCAAATAGGATTAAAAATTTTTTACGGGTATCGCTTTTATCGGCGGCCGCACCCAGAATTGGTGCCATAAGGGCCACGATCAGACTGGCCAGGGCATTACCGAGGCCCAGCCGGGCCGTACTGACGTTCACATTGGCTCCGTGGCTCCAGAACACCTTAAAAAAAACGGGAAAAAATCCGGCCATGACCGTGGTAGCAAAGGCAGAATTAGCCCAGTCGTAAAGCGCCCATCCCCAAATCGCTTTTTGATTCTTTTTCATTTGTTCAAACGATATTGTTTTCGGTCAAGGTTTTGAGGTCATCATCAGTATACCCCAATTCTTTCAGGATGTCTGTCGTATCCTGGCCGAAGGCCGGGGGAGGCGTACGGATCGATCCGGGGGTGCGTTCAAGCTTGATCGATATGCCTGGACCGGAAACTTTATTTCCGTCTTTGTCGGGGATATCGACAGCCATCTGTCTATCTTTAAAATGGGGATTACTTGCCAGTTCGTCCATGGTTTTTACGGGCGCCCAGCATACGTCCAGCGGCGCCAGGGCTTTTTCCCATTGCGCCAGCGTTTTTTGTTCGAAAGCAGTGCCAAAGGCTTCAATAATTTCCCTCCGGAGGCTATCGTCATACTGCAGGGGGCCATAGCCGGGCATTTTCAGAAATCGGCATAGGTTTTCCCAAAACCGGTTTTCCAGCGCACCGATGGAAAGATAGCGTCCATCTGCGGTTTTATACACATTGTAACAGGCGTAACGATGGGAAAGAATCGCATCGCCCCGTCGGAAGGGCGCACCGGTCGTATTCTTAAAAAACATGGGGAGAGATAGAAGTGCGGCAGCGCCATCGGTCATTGAAATGTCGATGAATTGCCCCAGGCCGGTTTGTTCGCGATGGTAAAGGGCCATGAGAATACCGACAGCGGCGTTTAACGCCCCGCCGGCGATATCGGCAATCTGGACACCGGGGATAAGAGGTGATCTATCAGTTTCACCGATAAGATCAAGGACACCGGCCTCGGCGATGTAGTTCACATCGTGCCCCGCCCGGTCTCTTAAAGGGCCGGTTTGCCCATACCCGGTAATGGAGCAATAGATGATATCCGGCTTGATTTTCCCTATGGTTTCGTAATCGACTCCCAGCCGTTGGGTCACGCCGGGCCGGAAGCCTTCAATGAGAACATCGGTATCGGCTATCAGTCGGTGAAAGATCGCTTTTCCGCGACCTGTTTTCAGGTTCAGGGTCATGTGTTGCTTATTTCGGTTTACCTGGGGAGGAAACAGACCGTCTGCTTGAAAACGTTTGTCCTCCACGGCAATGACCCGGGCCCCATGATCGGCCAGGATCATGGAGCAATACGGCCCGGGAAGCATCCGGGACAGATCCACAACTTTGATTCCCATTAACGCACTTGGCATTTTCTTTTCCAATCCATCAGCTGTTGGTATCTTTTTAAAATTCAATATTCAATTGTGTTCCAGCCTGTCCTGCTGTTGGGATTTGTCCGGATCAGTTATTTTGGACGTACCGGTCTCATCCGTTTTTAGCTGTACAAGGGTGGCTCCCCATCCGCCGGCTTCCAACGGGGCACCCTTAAAAGTGACAACCAATCGATGTTGCGACAGGATACCATGGACCCGGCGCTTTAAAGTGCCGGTGCCTTTACCGTGGATGATACGGACCGAGTCGATTCCTTTCTCCACACAGATCGCCAGATACTCTTCGATCAGGCTGGCGACTTCTTTGGGGTTGAAGGTGTGCAGGTCTAGCGTGTCCGTAATTTCATAGATTACCGGATCCATTTTACCCCTCTATCATCATCCAAATCAACGCGATAAACCCCGCCAGGATAAAACCGGACTCCACCAGGAATTCCAGGCGAATACCGGGAAACATATATCCTCGTTCATGAATAACAATGACTAGAAAAAGAAACAGCGGACTAATGGTGAGGGCGACGCCCAGATTCGTCACTAGGGAAACGGCTGCCGCCAGGATTAAAAAAATTGGCAGGACAACAAGAACGATCTTTAATATCCGTGTCGTTGATTTTTGACCGTATATCAGGGGGATGGTTTCCCGTCCCACGATGCGGTCGCCCTGCATGTCGAGAATATCGAAAAAAGCCGTACGGACAAATACCAGGCTGGTGGACCAGATAAAAACGACCATGGTTGCCGTGCTTATGTTACCGACACTGGCCAGGGCCGGGAAAACAGCCGTAGCGATTCCCCAGGCCAGGGAAATCAACACGGTTTTTGATCCGGGAATCTCCCGAATGCTCCGGTAGTGGCCTTGACTAACCAAGGCGGGAATTAAACGTAAATTATATGACAGACCCAAAAGGCTCATGACCAGTAGCACCAAAAATGGTATGGGGCCCATGGTGGCGGCTGTAATCAGCCCATAGCTTCCGGCTGTCACCGCCAGTATGACCAGTAATGGCCTGTATTTTTGGTAAAAATGTGCCCGGCCGGGATCGTTAAACCGGTCAGCCTTACTGTCGATGAGATTGTTCAGGGTGTGCATGGAAAGCACGTAGAACATGGCAACCAGTACGTAGGAAAACGGTTCTTCGAAACCTTGGAGGTTGGTGCAGGCAAAACAGAGACAACCGGCGCCCAGGGCCACGTAAGTGTTGGTCAATAAAAGAGCTCGGCGCAAAATGAAAAGGGCCCGGTACCAGGATCGTCCCCTTTTAATCGAAATTTTCTCCAGGGTTCGGAAAATTCGGTTGATCATCCAGTTCGGGGTTGAAGCACCGGCGGTGATCCCCACATGCTGAATCTTATCAAATACAGATAAATCCAAGTCCCCTTCCGTTTCAATTTGGAAAACGGGTTTGCCGGATTTTTTAGCAATTTCGGTTAAGCGCTGGGTATTGCCACTTTCACGGCCGCCTACAACAACCAAGGCGTCGACGGTTTGGGTCAGTCGTTTCACTTCGGCCTGGCGTCGTGAGGTCGAGTTGCAAATCGTTTTAAACACCTTGTAATTGGGATAATGGTTGTTTGTCCATTTGCTTATTTCTCTGTAAAGCTGCTCGTTCTGGGTGGTCTGAGCTACGATGATGGCCCTGTCAAACGGTGGCAGGGCTTTGAGCTCGTTGAGACCAGCCACGGCATGTCCATCTTGGCCGGCATATCCAAGCAGGCCGACCACCTCGGGATGATCCCGGTTGCCAACGATGATGGTTGTGTACCCTTTCCGGGTGTGTTTTTTGATAATGGCCTGGACTCGGACAACGCGGGGGCAGGCGGCATCAAGGACGTTAAACCCAGCCCGCGATAGTTTTTTCTTAATGTCGGGGGGAACGCCATGGGCTCGGATCAAGACGGTGCCTTCACCCTGGGCCGGAACCTCGGAAAGAATTGTTATCCCCCTTTCAGTCAGTAGGTCCAGAACCTGGGGGTTATGGATCAGGGGGCCATAGGTGTAAATGGGACCAGCCTGTTTGCCCGGTGTGTCCAGCACCATCTCTACGGCTCGACGGACTCCCATGCAAAAACCAGCTGTCTGGGCGATGGTAATCTTCATTTAAGGCGTGGTGCGAAATCCGAGGGGTGAAAACGCCCCCAACACGTTATTTCTCATTCGGTTTGATCAGCACCTTATGATTTACCAGAGAAAGTGAATGGATGTGGGCTTTGATAAACTTCTGCTCACCGAAAATACTGGTTAATCGCAATCCGTCTTCATCGGGTTCAACCGTGTCAACGGCTTCCATGAACAGTATTTCTTTGTCGTTATCAAGCGTATAGGCGTTTGCTTCACACATGATTTTTCTCCGTTACTCGTTCTCCAAATACGGCTTGAGATCATCTTGAATCATCGCTTCCACCAGCCGCGGCAACGGCAGGGATTTAACCCCGGCAATGATGATGTTTTCCTGGGATAGCGGAATCAACAATTTTCGTGCCGGACTGGCAGATATTGCCACAGCCATGGATGGCGTGATTTCTCCCATCATGGAGTGGGCAGTCACAATTCCGATGGGGCCAGTGATTACATCCACCTGTTTTACCGTTTGAACAATGGCGTTTTGACCCGATGCCCCCCGGTTCGCTCGGGATTTGAGCATTTGGGCTACGGCGATGGCGTTGGTTCCCAAGGCAATAATTTCAATGGTATCCTGAAAATAACCTCTCAGCTGTTTGATGATATGGCTGCCGATACCTCCACCTTGGCCGTCGATGACGCATATTTTTTTCATATTATTTTTCATCGCGCCGGTAGTCCATTATAATTTACGTATTCTCGCGCGGTTTTTTCGGGCCTTTTTAGATAACCGTCGCCGGGGTCCCTTTTTTTGGGTAGTGGGGATCCATCCTTCGGATCCATTTTCTTCCTCACCTTTTAACAGCATATAGCTGGCCATTGTCAGTTTTTCTTCAAATACCGGTGAATTGACAACGTTAGCACCACGAGCCGAGGCATAAGATTCGATATCCCGGTCCGACGTAACCACTATCGCCCTTTCTTTTTCACCGGCCACCATCCGTTTTATGGCCGTATCGGCCAATTCTCCCACGGATGAAAAGAGGATGTCAATTCCCTTGACGCGATCCCGCCTGGAATAGGTGGTTGACGCATTTTGTCCGTCGAATACGACCGAAATCCGATGTCCCTTAAGACGTTTATATGCGGCCAGTTGGTCGATCAGGGCCTCCCGACCGAGTTGGATATCCTGTTTGTCTAAATCAGAAAGGGCGCTTGATTGACGGATAAGATTATAGCCGTCGATGATGATGTGAATCGGCATGGCCTATTGCCTGAGACGTTCGATCAGTCGGTCGAGATCGTCATCGCCGTAAAACTCGATCTTGACCATTCCCTTTTTGCCACGGCGATCAATGTGTACCTTCGTCCCCAGATCACGCGACAGGCCCTCGGCCAAACCGGCAAAATATACACGTTCAGGATTGGAATTTGGACTTTTGGCCTGTTTTTTTTCGGTTTTCAGGCGCTTGATCAGTGCTTCAGTTTGCCGGACGGATAGCCCTTTTTTTAGTATTCCCTGCCAGATTTTTTGCTGCTGGGCACTATTATCACAACCCAGAAGGGCGCGGGCATGCCCCATGCTCATCCGGTCATCAACAATGCTCGCTTTAATGTTGTCCGGCAACTGCCGGAGTCTTAAAAAATTGGCCACGGCGGACCGGCTTTTTCCCACGCGCTCGGCGGTTTGATCCTGAGTCAGGTCGAATTCAGTCATCAAGCGGTGATAGGCTTCCGCTTCTTCCAAAGGGTTTAAATCCTCACGCTGGATATTTTCGATGATGGCGGCTTCCAGCAGGTCGGTATCGGAAATATTTTTAAGCAGAACCGGAACCTGGGTTAGCCCGGCGATTTTAGCGGCCCGCAAGCGCCGTTCCCCGGCAATAAGTTCATAATCGATTTTATCCGGCCGAACCAGAAGGGGCTGGAGAATCCCCTGCGCTTCAATGGAACGTGCCAATTCAGCCAATTCTTCGCCCTTAAACTGTTTGCGTGGCTGATAGCGATTCGGACGGATGCGATCAATCTCACATAAGAAAAAATCAGGTCGCTGGAATGCGTCCTCGTCAAATCCCGGGATGAGCGCATCGATTCCTTTGCCCAGAGCCACTTTTTTTTGTTTTTTTGGTTGCATGACAGTCAATTTTTTATTTTATTTCCCCATAACTAACTGATTTGGTAAAAAATGAAAATTATAGATAGTACCCCTCAAGAAGAAGCATCCGAATGTCCGTTTAAAATCTCCCCGGCCAATTTGATATAGCTAAGTGCCCCAGCGGACATGGCATCGTAAAGTAAAATCGGTTTTCCAAAGCTTGGTGCTTCTCCCAACCGGACATTTCGTGGAATGCGGGTCTTGAATATCAATTGATGAAAAAATTTTTCAGCTTCCGTCGCCACCTGGTGGGCCAGATTAGTCCGTTTGTCAAACATGGTAAGCAAAATACCGGCAATATCCAAGTGGGGATTGATCCGTTTTTGAATTCGTTTATAGGTATCGAGCAGTTGACCCAGCCCTTCCAGCGCATAAAACTCACATTGCAGTGGTATCAACATGCTATCGGCGGCTGCCAAGGCATTCACCGTCAGTAAACTAAGGGAAGGGGGACAATCGATAATAATGTAGTCAAAATTCGGCTCGATGCTGCCCAGCAGGGATCGCAAGGCCGTGTTCCGTCCGGGTTGATCCATCATTTCGACCTCGAAACCGATCAGTTCCACCTGTGACGGAATGACTTTCAATGTGTCGACATCGGTGTCCATGAGCAGGTCTTCAGCTCCGGCCGCACCGATCATACCATGATAAAGGGTTTTTTTTAGTTGATTTTTTTCAACACCGACACCGGTGGTGGCATTTCCCTGGGGATCACAGTCCACCAAAAGGGTTTTTTTTTCAGCCACAGCCAGTGATGCTGACAGGTTGATTGCCGTCGTGGTCTTTCCCACGCCACCTTTTTGATTAGCGATGCATATTTTCCGTGCCATGGTGGCACTCTAACATAAAGCGTGAAAATTGAAAAGTTACCTCAGGAGTGTTATTATTAAACAAAGAGACTTGAAGGGTTGCAATGATGCACGTGGAATATGAGACAGGGAATATATGTTAATGAATAAATATCGAAATGAGATCGCTTGGTTATCCATCCTTTTATGGCTGGCAATACTGGCAGTACCGCCCCCTGTGGTAGCCATCACCATATCGGAGGAAGAAAAACTTTCCGAGAAGTTTATGCGCGAGGTGAGCCGACACTTCACATTCATTGAAGATCCAGTACTCCTTAATTATGTAAACAGCGTGGGGAAACGGATCATCGAGGTGTTGCCCCCGCAGCCATATAATTTTCGTTTTTTCCTTATTAAAGAAGATGTTTATAATGCCTTTGCCGGGCCGGGCGGCGTCATTTTTATCAATAGCGGCCTCCTGGCAGCCATGGAGAGTCCAGATGATTTGGCCGGTATTCTGGCACATGAAATAACACATGTCCTCAGCCGGCATATTTCAGATCGGATCGATCGCTCCAAGCAGATAGGGATTGTGACCCTGGCCGGCCTGGTGGCGGCCATTGCCCTGGGGGCAGCCGGGGAGGGCTCGGCGGCCAACGCGATGATGGTCGGATCCATGGCGACCGGTCAATCCATGGCGCTGGCATACAGCCGTGAAGATGAGATGCAGGCGGATCAACTGGGATTGAAGATTTTAATCAAGGCTGGGTATCACCCTGCCGGCCTGGTCTCCATGATGAAAAAAATCAGGCAAAAACAATGGTATGACACCAACCAGATCCCGACTTACTTAAGGACCCATCCAGCTTCCGAGGAACGTATGGTGTATATCAGTGCCTGGATTGAACGGCAGAAAGACCTGCCTGAATACTTGTCCGAAAAGGGTCGCGCCGATTTTGACTGGATTCGTACCCGGGTAGGGGCCCTGTATGGAGAGAAAAACCAAATGTTGGCGCATTTCTCCGGTGAAGTCAAAAAACGGCCGGAGGACCCACTGGCCCATTACGGCTACGGGCTGATTCTAGGGCGGTCTGGGCGATTCAGGGAAGCCGTCGTCCATTTGAAAAAAACCATTGCCCGTCGTGCTTTCGATGCGCAATTGCTAATCGATTTGGGACGGGTTTATTTTCTGGATGGTCGTTTTTCTGAAGCGTTGGGGACCCTGGAGGGGGCGGTCGCGATCGATCCCGCAAACCCGGACGGGTTGTATTATCTGGGACGTACCCAGCTGGCCCTTAATAAAACTTCCGAGGCCATCGCCGCCTTTGAGAATCTGTTAAGGATAAACCCTAATCATCGGGAATTAATGTATTTTGCCGGGCAAGCCTTTGGACAGCAGGGGAACATGGAAGAGGCGTATTATTATCTGGGCCGTAATTATTATAACCAGGGTAAGATAAAAGTGGCCATTGTTCAGCTTGAAAAGGCCATGGAATTAGCCACAAAGGACGAGCGAAAAAGCGAAATCGAAACTTTACTTAAAGAATTGCGGGCCGAGCGAGCCAAGCAACGGACATCCTCCAATTAATAGATCGTAAACATTGACGTTTATCGGTTAACGATTGTTCTGCTTTTGCGATTATTTCAACCATATCGACGGGGCGAAATACCCTTCATCTGTTTCCGTCCGCTTTGGTGGGCCAACTATCAACCTTCGATATTAACCCTTCAACCCGCTAGGCCTTGTCAAAATGAGAGAATTGCATGGTAAATGTCCCTCTGCCTTGGGTGGCCGAGCGGAGGGCGGTTGCATAGCCGAACATTCGGGCCAGCGGCACGACGGCCTTGATCACCTGGGCACCCTGCCGATGCTCGATGGAATCGATTTTTCCGCCCCGCTGGTTGAGATCGCCGATGACATCGCCGGTAAATGATTCCGGGGCGAGCACTTCAACGGTCATGACCGGATCGAGCAGAAATGCGTTTCCCTTGGCCATGGCCGCTTTACAGGCCATGGAAGCAGCCACCTTATAGGCCAGGATCGTTCCCAAGCCCTCCTTAAAGCTACCATCAGTTAAATTGGCCTCTATATTAATCGCCGGATAGCCCATTAGAACCCCGCTTTCTAAGGACTCCATGACACCTGTTTCGATGGCCGGAATGAATTCAGCAGGGATGCGCCCTTCTAAAATGGTCGACTTAAAACGGTTATTCGTTCCGCGTGGCAAGGGCGATAAAGCGAGGGTAACTTCTCCGAAATGGCGTTGCCCAGCGACTTCCTTGTCGAATATTGCATGGGCCTCGGCCGGTTTTTCGATGGTTTCGCGGTACACGACCTGGGGCTTGCCCACATTGACATTCGTATTGAATTCGCGCTGCATGCGACTGATAATTATTTCCAGATGTAGCTCTCCCATCCCCGAAAGGATCACCTGGCCGGTATCCTCATCTTGTTTGACCCTTAGGGTGGGGTCCTCGGCCATGAATTTTTCCAGTACCTGTTCAAATTTTTCCTGATCGGTATGGGTTTTGGGCTCAATGGCTACAGAAATGACCGGCTCGTACAACTCGATTGGTTCCAGGAGGACGGGACGATCCATTGTGCATAAAGTATCGCCAGTGGATGAATTTTTCAGCCCGACCACTCCAACGATACTCCCAGCACCGGCACTGTTAAGGCGTTCGCGCCGATTTGCATGTATTTTTAAAATGCGCGCCAGTTTCTCATTCTCTTTTAACACGGGGTTGTAAACGGTCGCACCGGCGTTGAGCATGCCACTGTAAATTCTTACGTAAGATAGCTTGCGTCCCTCCATCATGGAGACTTTAAAGATCAATGCCGATAGGGGCTTTCTATCGTCAGGCGGGCAGGCAACGGTCTCACCTGTCTCAGGATGGATACCGGTGATGGGTGGAATATCACTGGGGGCCGGAAGAAAATGTACTATAGCATCGAGCAGCGGCTGAATTCCTGTATTTTTCAAGGCCGAACCGCACAGGACGGGTACTAGTTTCAAATCGATGGTTGCCCGGCGAATGGCGTTTAAAAGAGCCTGATTATCAATGGACTTCTCGGCCAGATAGGCTTCCATGATATCGTCATCCACTTCCGCCACGGTTTCCACCAGCTTTTCTCGCCATTTTTCAGCATTTTCTTTATAGCCGGGTTCGATATCCGTGGTTGAATATTCAGTGCCCAGGGTATCATCCTGCCAGATGATCTGGTTCATACCAATCAGGTCGATGATGCCATCAAACGAATCGGCCTCACCGGCCGGAATCTGCAAAACCAAAGGAACCGCGTCGAGTCGTTCTTTAATCATGGCGACGGTGCCGAGAAAGTCGGCGCCGATACGGTCAAGCTTGTTGACAAAGGCGATTTTAGGGATTTTATACTTATCCGCCTGGCGCCACACCGTTTCAGACTGGGGCTCGACCCCTCCAACCGCGCAGAACACACCCACGGCACCATCCAGAACCCGGAGGGAACGTTCAACTTCAATCGTAAAATCGACATGACCAGGGGTGTCGATGATCTGGATATCATGGGCGTTCCACCGGCAGGTGGTCACTGCGGAGGTGATGGTAATACCCCGTTCTTGTTCATCCGGCATCCAGTCCATTACAGCTTCACCATCGTGAACCTCGCCGATCTTATGGGAACGGCCGGTGTAAAAGAGAATGCGTTCCGTCACGGTGGTCTTGCCGGCATCGATATGGGCAATGATGCCGATGTTTCTTATGTTATTGATGGGTCTTTTTTTACTCATTGAAAATGCGGTGTCGTTTCCGAATTTTTCACGCGGCGGTTTAGCCGGTAATCGATTAATGTAACCCTAAACGAGCGTAAAACAAAATGAGAAACTCAACTTAAGTATTTTAATTTGTGGTATAAATTTTCAATTCGGTTAAATTTTCATAATGCTTCAATGAATGAGATAGTTAATCACAAAACTATCTCATTTTGTTGGCCTTTCGGCCCCCGCGATAGCGGTCCAGTGGGAAAGCCGATCATGCCCCACCTACGGCGTTATAAAGGGTTTGCGGTAGTACACTACAGCGTCACCCTTGATGTCTTGTATCTGGGACATCCTCGACTTTCGCTCAATTGGGGTGTAACGTTTTTTAATGCATTCGATTCAAAATTAAGAAAGACCCTTTGTTAAGGGAAATGGATTTAGATGTCAAGGTAGAGAGAATTTCTGTCGTGGAATTAAGGCCTGCAAAGGCAATTGGCGTAAAGGGCTACCAGTAAGATTCCCAGGGAAGTATGGCGCATTCTGACCGCTGATAAATCGGAAATTTGACACACAGGGATTTTTCAGATATAAATTTACCTGGTTGAAAGTAGGGAAGTTTTTTCAACTGGTGATGTTGGCCGAACCGATTTATTAACCCAGATGGAAGGAGGATGTCATGGCGGAAAGCGTTTATAAAGTTGTACAACTGGTGGGAACAAGCTCTTCATCCTGGGAAGAAGCGGCTAAAAATGCCGTTGAAACCGCGGCTCAAAGTCTAAAAGACCTAAGAGTTGCCGAAGTTGGAAAGCTTGATATGAAGGTGGAAGACGGCAAGGTAACGGCCTACCGAGCCCGGGTGAGCCTGTCTTTCAAGTACAAGAGCTGACCAAAGAGATTAATCGGATCCAGTAAAATTTATGGGGAGATACCTGACAGGTGTCTCCCCATTTTTTTGGTGAATCCTGATCTACTTACAGATATCGTTTTCCTTTAACAGTTTTTTGACGAGTTGACTGATAATCGGGTTCGATGATTTCTTTAGTTTTTTTAGTTCGTTGCAGGCCTCTTTTTCATCGAGAGATGAAAGGGCCATGGCGGCTTCAAACATCAAATCAATATCAAATGATTCCGTCAGTAGCTCGATCAGCGGCTGGATGGCACGGGCATCACCAATTTTCCCCAATACTCTTGCTGCCGAGATTTGTACTTCTTTGTTCATACTCTCCAGCGCAGATACAAGAGATTCAACTGCCGGTTTGCCAATTTCCACCAGTGCGTCGATCGCTGCTTCGCGAACGTCATGGCTGGTGGAATTGAGATTCTCGATTTCGGCGTCAATCCTATCTTGGTCGCTTTTTTGGCAGCCGGTACCCATCCCGGTAATGACGAGAATAAGGCCTGCAATAATTATCCACAATCGCATGGCTATCTTCCTTCTATGAACTGCCTGGTGCCGCACCGGCCGACCTGCCAAAATTCTATGCGTCGGGTGGTGCGAGCTAAAATTTACTCTGATTTGTTACAGCCGCGATTGTAACACAACTATTTACACATGACAATGCTGATTCCCCATTTTACATTCGAAAAAAAGCATAGGTAGAATCGCTCTTTGAAACTTAAATCGGATAGTATTCTGCAACCTGTGAGGCTATGATTTGGCGGTCGCCGGCGGATATTTTGGTAAAACTGAAACCAATTTCGTTGTAGATTGAATCATGAGCAAGCAACTTATCAGACCATATTTTTTTAACAGTTGCTGGCATTTCATGGTCTTTGGCCAATCTGATGACAATTTCAATTTCATTTTCGGTTTCAATCGTTTCTGAGCATAAGATAAGGATACCACCCATACTGATGTCTTCGGTCACCCCACTTATGGGGCCTTGGGAAGTCATCAGAAAAGCTGGCCAACCCGCAGGGATGCGGGCGTCACGACGTCTTTCAACTCCGTTTTTCATATGCTGGTAGCCCTCTTTTAGAATGAGTGGTATCAGAAACA
>Ga0316198_10000325_pt1 | contig 24116 bp, 21 predicted proteins | sample OudBieAanoxic_MG_FD_204935 | JGI IMG/M metagenome (GOLD analysis project Ga0316198, IMG submission 204935) | Coastal sediment microbial communities from Oude Bieten Haven, Netherlands - site A anoxic | ecosystem: Environmental > Aquatic > Marine > Coastal > Sediment | place: Netherlands...
TAAAATGGCGCCAAACAGTCAACTCACCGAAGCGTTGCAGAATATAATCCGCAAAATGATCCGGGAGAATGCCTCGCCCCGCCATGTGCCGAATAAAATTATCAGTATTCCGGCCGTTCCTTATACTTTGAATATGAAAAAAGTGGAATTGGCCGTGAAAAAGATTATCGAAGGCAAGCCGGTGCTCAACCGGGATGCTTTGAGCAACCCGGAAGCGCTCGATTATTACAAGGATTTGCCAGAGCTTCAGGAGGATTAGGCCGGAAAATATATAGACGTGGATTTAAAACCCCATTTATACTGCTTTTCAAAAATAAATTCCGAACTCGGAAAGGTGGTATAAGTGGTTGTAGAAAAAAACGTTCGCATAACGGAACGTTTTTTTGACAACCACTATAACACCCAGCGTCAGCGTTGTGGATCTCCTCGGTCAGTGTCAGGGGGCCCCCTGACACTGACACTGAATACAAACGCCCGTTTATGCTGCATTTTTTCGTCGACCCACGCCTTGTTCTTGGGCGTGATTTGAGTTTTTTAAACCACTTTTAAAAACTTTTCTGAGAGTGGCTAAAATGTGTATTTCGGCATCGCCAACGGGTAACCACCGCCGGGGATTGAACGTTTCCCGGTCGATTCGGTGAAGGCTTTGCCAATCAACCCATGAGATTACAGGTTACATAAAATGATTGACCCTTACTACATCTTCCCGGTGGGAATCATTCACAATCGAGAAAACGATGTTCGGATCGAAATATATCCAGAGTACACAGAAGCATTGCTGGGGTTGAAGCAATTCTCTCACATCCATGTGCTTTACTGGTTGCATCTCAACGATACGCCCGAGAAGCGACAAACACTGCAGGTCAATCCCCGTAAAAATCCCACCAATCCACTAACTGGCGTTTTTGCGACCCATTCTCCCCGCCGTCCCAACCCCATTGCACTTTCGCGGTGCAGAATCACGGCTGTCACCGCCGCCAGTGTCGTTATCGATGAAATTGACGCATTGGATGGGTCTCCTGTTATCGACATAAAAGCCTTTTTCCCCCTTGACCCTGACGACACTCCAATTGAATTTCCTAACTGGGAATAACAAGGCGGCAGAAAATTTCTTTCGTCTGAGGATTGCCAGAGATATCATGCCAGAAGAACTTGTCGGTCAAATAGAGCATGTCACCTATACCAACGAAGACAATGGTTACACGATTGCTAAGGTGAGGGTTTCCGGCCGACAGGATTCGATTACCATCGTGGGCAACTTGATTGCACCAACTCCGGGCGAAATTCTCCGGATGACCGGAGAATGGGCGCGACATCCTCAATACGGCGATCAGTTCAAGGTCGACAGATACGAAACCTCCGTTCCCACTACTGCACATGGCATCCAGATATATTTAGGCTCGGGGATGATCAAAGGGCTCGGACCGGTGATGGCCAAACGGATCGTCAAAAAGTATGGTCGCGAGACCCTGGACGTCATTGAAAATGATATCGACAGGCTGGCCGAAGTCGATGGTATCGGTGCAAAACGGGTCGCCATGATCAAAAGCGCCTGGGACGAGCAGAATGACATCCGGAATGTCATGATCTTTTTGCAGTCCCACGGGGTGAGCACCGGGTATGCGACAAAAATTTTCAGACAATACGGAAACCGTTCCGTCGCTGTCGTAAAGCAGAACCCTTATCGACTGGCTACTGACATTTTCGGTATCGGGTTTAAAATTGCTGACCGGATCGCCACGCTGCTCGATTTCCCGGCCGATTCGGAATTACGGGTGGCCGCCGGTGTCCTCTACGTTCTCGACCTCATGGCCGGGGAGGGTCATGTCTATGCGCCGTATGAGAATCTAAAAGTCGAATGCAGTGAAACTCTCAATGTCGAGCCGAAGCTCGTGGAAAAAGCGTTGGCCACCCTGACCCTTGAGCAGCGGATCGTTATCGAGGACCTGACGCCTGGCCAGAAGGAGATCGGGCGGCGCGAAAAGTGCGTCTACCTGGTACGCTTTCATGTTTGTGAAACAGGTGTTGCCGAACGGTTGAAAACCCTCCAAGCGTCTTCCAAAAGTATGCGTCAGATACACGTGAGCGATGCTCTGGCTTGGGTGCAGCGAAGGCTCGCCATCGATCTGGCCGGCGAACAGCGCCGTGCCGTTTCGGCGGCGCTGACGGATAAGGTTTTGGTGATTACGGGAGGACCAGGAACTGGCAAAACGACGATCATTAACGCCATCCTTCAGATTTTCAATCGAATCGGTGCCAAGGTTCTACTGGCTGCACCCACCGGCCGGGCGGCCAAGCGCATGAGCGAAACCTGCAAATACGGTGCCCGTACCATCCACCGCATGCTTGAATTCAACCGGCTTAAAGGCGGGTTCCAGAGAAACGAACAGAAACCCCTATCATGTGAATTGCTCGTTATCGACGAAGCGTCCATGGTTGACACCCTGCTGATGCACCACCTGCTCAAGGCTGTTCCTTTGGAAACGACCCTGATCCTGGTCGGTGACGTAAATCAACTGCCATCGGTCGGTGCCGGCAACGTTTTAAAAGATGTCATTGGGTCCGGGACTGTCACAGTGGTGGAACTGAATGAGATCTTCAGGCAGGCAAAGCACAGTCGCATCGTTGTCAACGCTCACCGGATCAACAACGGGCAGCAGCCGGAATGGTCGGAGACATCTCCGACAGACCCTTCTTTGACCGACTTTTACTTCATTCAGCAGGAAGACCCCGAGAAGGTTCTGAATATCATTCTGGAGTTGACCAAGGAAAGAATTCCACGTCGTTTCGGCCTTGATCCAATAGATGACATTCAGGTGCTCACCCCTATGCACCGGGGCATTGTCGGTGCGGACAATCTGAATATCCGCTTGCAGGAAGAACTCAATCCCGCAACGGAACGAATCGTCCGGGGAGATCGGGAATTACGGATCAACGACAAGGTCATGCAGATCAGAAACAATTATGACAAGGATGTGTTTAATGGAGATATCGGGCGGGTCGGGCGCATCGATCCGGTTGACCAGGAAGTGGTTATCCGTTTCGACGAGCAGGATGTGATCTATTCGTATTCAGATCTTGACCAGATCGTTCTGGCTTATGCGGTATCCGTACACAAATCCCAAGGATCTGAGTACCCGGCAGTTGTCATTCCCATCCTCACCCAACACTACCTACTACTGCAGCGTAACTTGGTTTACACAGCCATCACACGCGGTCGCAGCCTGGTGGTTATGGTCGGCACCCGAAAGGCTTTGGCCATAGCGGTCGGGAACTCAAAACCCCGGCGGCGCTTCACTCATCTCGAGGCGCGCTTGGCCAGTACCTGAAATATTTTCATGAAAACTGCGGGCTGAAACATGACGTGACGTCACGCTCTCGCAGGCTTGATCGACAATAAACAACCGCCCGGGCATGCAGCCTGCGAGCGGTTGTTCGTCTCGGTGGGCACTCACCCATTTGGTGATGTCACCCTTTCAGCCAGTGTTTAGAAGCGATCTCAAAAAAGTGTTTTAGCCCGTTTTCAGCGTTGGATTCGAGTTGCAATTCCTCGACATACTTCAGTATGCCTGCGGACTGTGACCCTCAATGAAGAATCGAATAGACGGAAATCCCGCAGAGCGGGCAAGCTCTGATCCGCCTTGACCTTGAACCAACATCCTAGTTTTGAGATGGCTTCTATGTACAAATAGCTTCAAATGATTGAAATTTATTGACTATCGGGTCATTTTGACCACAATGAAACCTGAGGTTCCCCTCTTTATCAAGAGCATAACCGGGTCACCTTTTTTCACCTTCTCCAGTTCCTTGCGAAAATCAGCCGCGCTGGTAATCGGGGAGCGGTTGACTTCTTTGATCAAGTCTCCCTCCCTGACGCCGGCTTTTTCCGCTTTGCTGTCGCCCTGAATGCCTGTTACAAGGACGCCCTTTTCGTTTTCATCATATCCCAATCGCGCGGCCATCTCGGGCTCCAGGGTCTGTACGCTGAACCCCAGCTTGTCTTCGCTCTCGGTCGTGGTGCGGGCCTGCAATTCCTGGTCTTCCCGTTTGGCCGTTTTTATGGTGAGGGATCTTTCTTTGCCGTTTCTTACAACGATGATTTCAGCGCTTTTTCCCACCCCCAGGCCGGCAATACGTCTCGATAGTTCTCGACTGCTGTTAACGGGCTCCCCGTCGACCGTGACAATTAGATCGTTGACCTTGATGCCAGCCTTATCGGCCGGGTCTCCTTCAAAAACATGGGTCACCAATACGCCGGATCGATCACCGAGCTTATAGTATTCCGAGAGCTCGGGTGTCAGGTCCTGGATACCGACTCCCAACCAACCGCGGGTGACCTCGCCCTTAGACTTTAGCTGGGCAACGATATCCTTGGCCATATTAATCGGAATGGCAAAACCGATGCCCTGGCCGCTGGCAACGATGGCCGTGTTGATTCCGATCACCTCGCCCGTCATGTTTATGAGTGGTCCGCCGCTGTTACCGGGATTGATGGAAGCATCGGTCTGGATAAAATCGTCATATGGGCCCGACCCCAATATTCGCCCCTTGGCGCTGATGATTCCGGCGGTAACGGTTTGTTCCAATCCGAAGGGGCTACCAATGGCCACGACCCAGGACCCCACATTTTGAGTGTCTGAATCCCCCATTGGCAATGGCGTAAGATCGACTGCGCCTTCTATTTTTATAAGGGCCAGATCGGTTTTGGGGTCTCTTCCAACGACCGTGGCGTCATACTCCTTATCGGTTACCAGCCGCACCTTTATCTGGTCGGCATCTTCAATGACGTGATTGTTTGTCACTATGTAGCCGCTGCCGTCAATAATGAAGCCCGAACCGAGACTGCGTTGTTTGAACTCGCGAGATGGGCCATTTTCGTTCGGGCCGAAGAAGTCCCTGAACGGATCACGCTCGCGACCACCAAACGGGTTTCCGAAGAAATGCCGGAATACGCGCCCGCCACCTTGGATCGTTTTAACGGTTCGGATGTTGACAACACCGGGTTTAGCGGTTTTTGCCAGCTGGCTGAAGTTTGCGGGTACCATCGGCGGCGGAACGTCTTTGGACGCCCAAACATTGTGCGGCTGAAACGCGGCCAGAAAGCCGATCGCGACAAAGGCGACAGCAGCCCTGAAATTAAGTGATCTCTTCATTGGCAGACTCATTTTTCCCTCCTAATTGAAGATCCAGCCGTCCAGCGGTCCCGGCAGTTGAACGTGCGCCTATTCCGCAGCCGGACACTGGGATCCCCTGTATCTGATATAACTGCCTAAAAATTTTAACAGCTCAATATATAGCGCAATCGCCTTAAAGCAACCCCACTGTTCCAGCGAAACGGCAGTCGATAAACCACTGGCTCGGGACGGATATCGAAAGATACGTCGTTTGGTTTTCAACGCACAAGCACGACGGTTATTGCCGGTGGTGCCGGACATTGTCTGGTCGTTTTCCCTTGACATCTTGTACAAAATGGCTAAAATTTGGTCGTTTATGATACAGTTAAAACAATGTCAGGTTCGTAATGATGAGGGGGTACGTTTATGCCAGTTTATGAATTCGAGTGTTCCTGCGGTAAAGTTTCGGAAGAATTGGTCAAAATGGGAACCGTTTCAATCGCCTGTCCGAAGTGCGGAAAGATGGCCCACAAAATTATCTCGGCCTGTTCTTTTGAGTTGAAGGGCGGCGGATGGTATGCTGACGGTTATTCATCCAGAAACAGCAGCGCAACCTCGGGTTCCAGCAAATAGCCGGTTGCATAGATTCCGACTGCCAGTAGAACCGGACAATCGGTCTGCTACACGATACACGGAGCGCAGTGGTTCAATACTGAACACTGCGCTTTGTTATTGGCGAAGTCGGAAAACGAGAGAAGACACACGAAAAGATGGTATGCCATGGAAAACATACTCACACCTTTGACGGCAATTTCTCCGGTTGACGGACGGTATCGTAAATCCACTGCAACGCTGGGTCGTTACTTTTCGGAAGGCGCCCTGATCAAACATCGCGTCATGGTGGAAGTGGAATATTTTCTGGCCCTCTGCGATCTACCGCTGCCGCAGCTGGCTTCCTTCGATACCGCAACGACTCCTCAACTTCGCGAAATTTATACTTCATTCAGCCTCGATGACGCCCAACGCGTGAAGGACATCGAAAAAGTGACCAACCATGATGTTAAGGCGGTCGAATACTTTTTAAAGGAAAAATTCGACGGACTTGGCCTGGGGGCTTTCAAAGAGTTCATCCACTTCGGTCTAACTTCACAGGATATCACCAACACGGCTTTGCCTTATGGATTGAAGAAGGCGTGGCTGGAGGTGGTCGAACCGGTTCTGTCCAATCTCATCACCGCCCTGTCCGAAAAAGCGGGAATATGGAAGAACGTGCCGATGCTCGCCAGGACCCATGGACAACCAGCATCTCCCACCAGAGCTGGAAAGGAAATTTATGTGTTCGTGGAGCGTCTAAACCGGCAGATGGGGCTTCTCGCTGCCGTGCCATTCTCTGCCAAGTTCGGCGGTTCAACCGGCAATTTCAACGCCCACGCCGTCGCTTATCCCGACATTGACTGGTTCGCTTTTGCCGACCGGTTGCTGGGTGAACAGCTGGGCCTGGTGCGGTCCCGCAACACGACTCAGATAGAGCACTACGACAACCTGGCAGCCTTTTGCGATAATCTCAAGCGGATCAATACCATATTGATCGATCTGGCGCGCGATATCTGGGCTTACATATCCATGGACTATTTCAAACAGCAGATCAAATCCGGCGAAACAGGATCTTCCACCATGCCCCACAAGGTCAATCCCATCGATTTCGAAAATGCAGAAGGTAATCTGGGCATCGCTAACGCCGTTCTGTCTCACCTGTCAGCCAAACTACCCATATCACGACTGCAGCGTGACTTGTCCGACTCCACCGTTATACGTAACATCGGCGTGCCGCTGGCCCATATGTTGATAGCGCTGACGTCTTTGCACCGAGGACTTGATAAACTGATTATCAACCAGGAGGCCATCCACGAGGACTTGAGAGACAACTGGGCCGTGGTCGCTGAAGCCATCCAGACCGTATTGCGGCGCGAAGGTTATCCCGAGCCATATGAAGCCCTAAAGGCTTTGACGCGCACCCATTCCCGGATCGGTCAAAAAGCTATTGCGGAATTTATCGATGGTTTGGACGTTGCAGACGAGATAAAATCCGAACTCGTGAAAATTACACCGGAGAACTACATCGGGATCCTTGAATTTTGAACCTGGATAGCCTTCACTTCCTTGCAAAGATTCTATGAAGTTTTCGGGTAAACGACGATTGCTGGACCCAACCGCTTGAATCAGGAATAATCCATCGATGACTTTCACCCCCGCATTGCGCCCTCCGGTTGGCGTCGACCGCGCCCAGCGGTGGTTTTTGTTCCGGGATGATCGAATTCTTGTGCACCGCCAGACTGACAATTCCGTTTGCCCCTATCTTAACGATGTTTCACTTTTCGAAACGGCTCTCGTCCGCAAACAATATCTCGGTTACCTGAGAAGGATTGATTGTTACACCGCTGAGTTGAGTCGCGATACCTCACTGCCTACAAATAGCGAACTGCATCGTGTGAGACGGCTTCTCGGGGAAGTCGATGACGAATTGCTGGGAATCGCCGGCCGGGCAAATCAGATGATTCATTGGGCACAAACCCACAAATTTTGCGGCCGGTGCGGTCAACCGACACGGGATATGGAAAATGAGCGTGCCAAAATTTGTCCGCCATGCGGTTTGATCAACTATCCAAGGGTGTCCCCGGCCGTTATTGTTGCAGTATTGAACGGCCATCGCCTCCTTCTTGCCCGTTCGACCCGTATCGGGTCGAGCTATCACAGTGTGCTGGCAGGGTTCGTGGAGCCGGGTGAAACCCTTGAGGATTGTGTCAGGCGTGAAGTAAAAGAAGAGGTCGGCATCCGGGTTAAAAATATCCGCTATTTCGGCAGTCAGCCCTGGCCCTTTCCCAATGCATTGATGGTGGCGTTTACTGCGGAATATGCTGGGGGTGACATCCGGGTGAATCCCTCTGAAATTGTTGATGCCGAATGGTTTGATGCCGCAGCCTTGCCCCGGATTCCTGGAAAGTGGAGTATCTCCAGGCAGCTTATCGACTGGTTTGCCAAGACCTTCGCATAATTCGGTTATAGTGGTTGGTGAAAAAATGTTCGAATAACGGAACGTTTTTTTCACCAACCACTATAAACTCGTCGGTATTTCGGAATCTGTTTTTGAAAAGAGGCGTAAATCTTCAAGGGCGGAGAGCAGACCAGTCGAGGCCTACGGTAAATATACCCGCTGTATCGTCAGATATGATGATTAGACTTCGGGATTTATTGCCGGTTTTCTTCGGCAACGACCTCGTTTTTCCAGGCCAATATCATTTGGATGGCAACATCTTTGGCATCAGGCTGAAGAATGGCCCGATTATCTTTGTCGGTGACCGACCGGATGTAGGGATGGTTTTCAAATTCGTCAATGAAAACGTTGTCAATGATAAATTGGCTGTATGCCGCTGAATCAACATTGGATTCACTTTTCTGGACTTTTTTCCTGTACATGGCTTTGGTGTATTTTTTCAATTGCGGAATGACCTTGTCCTTGAAATGCTGAAGCTGCTCGTCCCGGACACCAAGGTGATAGGCGAGCCGATCGGCCAAGGACCGATCGGCCTGACTGAATTTTTGATCGACGAGCTGTTTGGCCCGCAGATCGGTCAGCTCTGGCGCCAAATTCTTGATGAAAAAAAACATGACGGTTTTGTTCGTCATCAGATTTTCAAGGGCATAGTTCGACAAAATGTTCGGAAGTTCTTCCTGCAGAACGTTTTGAATCCGGTTTTCTAACTGTTCTTCCTGTTTTTTCCCGCGTGAAGACAATGCAAATTTTCGGCTTAAAATCGGTATAATATCGGAAATGAGAGTTTCTGCATCATCCGTATCGATGCCGAGATGACCGGCGAGTTCCTGCAGTCTTCCTGAGGCAGGGCTTGAGGATGTGATTTTATCAGTCATGTCGCGTTTGAGATCGATGTAAACCTTGTGTTTATGTCAATAAATCGGCTCATTGGGTTTGCCATTCCGTCTTGTTCATTCATAAATGGTCCCTTATTACGCTGGACGGGGTTATCTGCAGGTTTTCGGCCTCGGCGCACGTACAGTGCGCTTCACTGCAACCCCTGCCTTACTCAAAGAAAAAAATCTCATTTATGAACGGAAACTCTTCTAAATAGTGTCCATCCATAAACGGCATCTTTCGACCCGGGCCGGTGTTCTCGTTCCTTGTAATCCTCGACGTAGCGCCGCTACGCTTGCGGTTACAAAATCGCTGCGGCCTTGGCCGAGACCAAAATCTACCATTCCTGGGCGGACACTAACGATGCCGGGGTCAATCGTTGCGATTGCTCTGCGAACGGGCATGGTGGTAGGCATTCAACGCAATGCCGAGAGAGAACCCACGCCTCTGCAGAAAACCGATGATCCGTTTCTTGAAGTCCACCCGATCGAGTTTGACCCACTGTTTCAGTTTACCTTCGATTGAACGCCAGGCGAGATAATCATCATCAACCGCCCTTAATACCGCGACAATAACATCATCGTCAATCCCCTTTTGGGAAAGTTCGTAACGCAGGAGCGCACGCGACCGCGGGCGAGAGCGTATTCGGCCTTCGACGAAGAGGCGTGCAAACTCTTTGTCGTCCAGATAGCGTTCATCCGCAAGGCGTTTAATGACGGTGGCAATTGTTTCACGTGCGAACCCTTTGCGTCCGTAAAGATATTGGTCGATTTCCTTTCGGCTGCGCATTCGATGGCTGAGGTAACGAATAGCGCAGACATATGCCGAGTGGACGTCATGTTTCCTTCTCATTTGGGCAACAAACGCTGCGTCCAGTTCTTGGCCTTTTGATAGTGCCGCCGCCTCGAGAAGGTCCACCGTGAACGCAAAACAGTGGTCGAGATACACGTTTACATAGCCTTGCCTGCGCTTAGAGAGTTTCAAATCAGTGACGATGTTGTCCATGTCATTGCGTTTCGGGGCTAAGTGGTTGAGTGGACAACCAACTGGATGTCTAAAGTAAATGTGACCCCAATAGCCGATCTTGTCAAGACCACGGAGGCAGTCGGTCGAGTCCGGATCTCAAAAAGATTTCATCACTCCTATGGGGTTCCAGCATAGCCCCCCGAGTCGGACCTTTTGAGAGAATTCGTCGAGTGATTGACTACCGACCGGTACCCAAGTGTATTGATAAGGATGAAGATGAGGTGGAACTTAATTTGACAATCCGTCTTGAAATGAACTATAGGGCCCTTTGATTATTAGCCCGTCGATTGGGTCGAGACCGGCAATAATCCGGCAGTGCTAATTTTCACCGGTATTTACGAATTAGTTGTCGATCTGTTTGTTTCTTTTTCATGATCGATACCTTGATACGGCCAGGAGCTTGATTGAACGAGGCGCTGGAAAACATTATCAGCGCCGTGTTGCCAGGAGCAAGATTTTTTCAAGAGCCTGTTGATGAAGAACCGCTGCCAGATAACCAAACCGCAAGAAGACACTAAAATTGAAAGGATTGCGTAAATGGAAACAAACAGGTTCTCACTAACGAACGTTGCGTTGGCAACAATTGTTCTGTTGGCGATATTTCTCGTCGGCATCCTGATTTTCGGGCCGAACACATTTCAAGCGATGGACGCGGATCACACGGTGAATGCGACGGCAGCGACCCAAGACAAACATGCTAAAAAACCGACCCCTGACGAAATCCTGAAACTGTTGAAAGAAGGAAACGAGCGCTTTTTCACCGGGCAATCGAGCCATCCCCATGCCGATGCTGCGCGTCTCGCCCTGGCAGGGACGGAAAATCAGGGAGACCATGCCTATGCAACGATAATTTCATGTTCTGATTCGCGTGTACCGGTCGAGCTGATATTCGATGCCGGCGTCATGGACATGTTCGTTATCCGGGTTGCGGGAAACGTCATCGACACCGATGAGGCGGGTACAGTCGAGTATGGACTGGCCCACGTCTACACACCTGTGTTCCTTGTTCTGGGACACAGCCAATGCGGTGCCGTAACCGCCGTCGCCCACAAGCTCGAGGGGGTAGGGCACAAACTCGAAATAAATATCCCTGCACTGGTCGACAACATTATACCGGCGGTGGAACGTGCCAAGGAGCTGCATAAAGACGTACACGGTGATGAAATCATCCCCTATGCTATCGAGGAAAACGTTTGGCAGGCGATTGAAGATCTTTTTATGCAGAGCCCGACAGCGCGAACATTTGTCAAAGAGGGCAAAATCAAAGTGGTCGGAGCCATCTATGACGTCGGGACAGGACACATTGAATGGCTCGACACCGCAAATGTCGATGAGATCCTGAATCGTGTGGAAGCATCACCGGACAAACAAACAAAGACATTTGCAGATAATTAGCGCTTCCTCTTAGCAGGCATTTCCTTGCCTGATATTTTCGTTAATAGTGGTTGTCAAAAAAACGTTCCGTTATGCGGACGGTTTTTTCTACAACCACTTATACCGCCCTTCCGTATTTCGGAATTTATTTTGAAATGCGGTATAATCTTTACGCTGCATCTTTCACCTAAAGGCAGCTGATACAAACATGATGCCGAATCGGCGACGACCTGCCGATTCGGCATTGCCGTGTTGAGCCGCTATGCGTGACCAACCGGTTTGGGTGCGAGCTGGATTTTCAAGCCGCTAAATGAAATCAATTTTTTCACTGGCCGATTTTACGACGAAAACGCGTTCGTTGTTACTTTTCGTTTCCGCAGGCGTGATGTAGAACCCTTGGCGATCGGGAGAGTAGCCCATCGTATAACCGATAATGGTTTCTCCATCTGCGAACATCACTTTTATCTTGCGGCCGTAGCCGGTCATTTCATCATCGTATGATTCCACATGGTCCTTGTTACCCACAAAATCTTTGACAAAGAATACGGCTTTCAGTTTTTCTACATGAACTTCGATGACTTCGCCACCTTCAGACTCCAGATGAAATTGGTTCTTATTCGGTAAAAAGTCACTGGTATTACCTTTTAAGATAGATCCATCCTTAAACCTCACGACAACCTTGTTTTTTCCCATATCGCCTCCGACGATTTGATTTTTTTTATTTAATTGTACTATAAATCCGAGGCAATGCAAATTTTTTCTTAACGGCCGTATCCAAAGAACCCATAAGATACGCTAAAGTAAAAGATATGCGGTTGCCGGGATCAGAATCCTTATCAAGCCAACGGTGCCTGTTACCGCTTTTTCCTGGGAAGGGATACGGGCACCATCGGATCACTCCATCCATTTGCTGGAGCATATCATGAGAAAATTTATCGGGTATACCTTATGTATTTTGGTGATTCTCTTTTTACTCGAATGGTTTAGGATAGTCGATATTCCATATTTTGACATTCCGGATTATACCGGAAGCAAAAAGGACCTGATCGAAAAATCGCAGGAAACCTTGAAAGACTGATCGATTTGTTTTTTCCGCTGTACCGATAGCGGTAGATAACCGGTTTGGAGGCCGATGGCTGTTAGTAGAAAGGCCCGCGGCTGTATTGCTTTTGTGAAAATATTGCGCCGATAGAGGTACTCTTTGTCATCCTATTGAAGCCTGGCAGGGAGACGCATATCGATTCTTCAGAGTTGTCGAGGATATCTATTAGGCGAGGTGACAGGGCCTGGAACTACAACGCCTTAAGACACTGAAGTAGCCGGTTGGAATTGTCGATGTACAACCCTCTTTGCCAAAAACACCTCCATTATATCGTCATAACTCCCCCGATTATCGGCATTGAAGTAGAAATCGACCGTTTCCTTTATCGATCAATGCCGGTGGATTGCCCCGGTAGACAAGATGGTTGGCATTTAAATAGCCCCCGCTCGACCAAGAAGAGATCTTCGAGTATTTCCAGCAGGGAAATATGCATGACAAGTATCTTAACTTTTTCCGGTTTTACCGTCGGAGTCAATACTGCCGGCTGCAGCGGTGTGTTTTATGCGATCATCGTGTCGTCCACTATAAAAGCCGAACTGCGGACAGCGATGCTGCGTTTCTTGACCCAGATCCGAACCACCAAAACGGTATCCCCGTCCAGGGCGACGAGATTCGGCAGTTCCTCGACATAGGAGATGTCTTTTTTCATGAACTCGTAGTATATCGTGTTCGTACTGTATGGATCCGTGACCAGTATAACCCTATGCGAGTCGAACGGGTGTTTCTGCGGAGATCCGCTGAACGCAACATGGGTTTTTCTCAACATTTTAGGATTTTTCGGTCGTTTGTAGGCTTGGATTTCAAACTTTTCAGCCGTCTTGAGAAAATTGGAAATGACCATGATGTTACCTCCTTCCTGACCGTTTCAGCGTCCCGGATGGGTATATTACTAAATTTCCGGCAGCAAGTCTTTCAGGGTTTGTTCGTCGACAATCCCCAGCTTGAGGGCCACTTTCGGTTTGAGAAGAGCAAACACACCCTCGGCAGCGGCGTGCAGTTCATTTTCCGCCTGCGAATAGAGCTGCCCCTTCATTACCGCTTCCCTTTCATTCCTGATTTCAAGAACTGTTCCGACAGCTTTGAGCGGCTGGCCGACATGAACCGGTTTTTTGAACTCGACCGTCATGGACTTGGTTAGTATCACGGATTTGAATAAATGGATGGCTGACCAACTCATGATTTCATCGAGGATGGTGGAAACAACGCCGCCGTGCACCATGTTGCTCCAGCCACGCAAATGATCGGGTACGCGCAGATAGGAAACGACCCGGTCTTTGCCAGCGGCAAATCGCATGCGAAGTCCAGCCGGATTGGCCGGACCGCAGGCAAAGCACATGTGGTTGTCCTGTACCGGAAGAATTTTATAGCGCGCCTCTATATCTGGATCCATTATTTTAACCTTAATATTCATTATGGTATTGATCTATCGGTTTAATTTTCCTGAAATGCATCAGATAGTTGACCGTGGTCTTTCCGCCGAGCCGCTTTTTCTTGAGTACCGGATTATATTGTAAACCGGTCAGGTCGCAAAGCGTCAATCCGGAGTTTGCCGCCCAGCGGTCGAGTTCAGATGGTTTGATAAACTTCCGGTAGGTGTGGGTACCTCTTTTTACTATGCCCAGGACATATTCTGCGGCAATGATGGCCAATAGAAAAGATACCAAGTTTCGGTTGAGCGTTGCAAAAAAGACATCCCCGCCGGGCTTCATCAATCGACCGCAGGCCTGCACAACGGAAGGCGGATTCGGAACGTGTTCCAAGAGTTCCATGCATGTTACGACATCATAGGCACCGGCCTCGGTTTCGACCAGCTCTTCGGCCGTAATTCTACGGTAGACGATATCAAGCCCGCTGTCCAGAGCGTGTTTGCTGGCAACGATCAAAGGGGCTTTACCGGCATCGATACCCGTCACCCGTGCTCCAAATTCCGCCATACCTTCGGCCAGAATACCCCCACCACAGCCCACATCGAGGACCGATTTTTCCGCCAGGGACGATCGTTCGTTAATGTAATTGAGACGCAGCGGGTTGATGTCGTGGAGCCCTTTGAATTCACCGCTTATGTCCCACCACTGTGGTGTTTGCGCCTCAAATCTCTTGATTTCGTCATTATCGACATTGATCGGCATTGTGGCTTGTCTCATTACAACGCTGGCATGTCTCTATCTATCGGAGTAAACAGTAACAGCGCTTAAGGTAGGCATTGGCGGTCGTTGAGTACCGGTGTCACCGCTTTCGACGGTCAAACCGATGTCTGTTTTATAGCAGATTTGTTTATAGTGGGCAGTTTTGCCAGGCCCCAGAGTTGGGAGATCAGCATGCCGGCCAGCATCAATCCGCAGCCGGTCAATCCTCGGGCCGTCAATCGCTCTCCCAGCATGATCCATCCACCGATAGCGGCGAAGACAGCTTCCAGGCTCAACAGGATGGCGGCATGGGCCGGATGGGCATCGCGCTGGGCGACAACCTGCAGGGTGTAGGCCACCCCGACGGACAAAACACCACCATAGAGTATTGGGATCGCGGCCTGGATCATACTGTGCAAGGCGATCTTTTCAAAAATTATTGCCGTTAGGAGGCTCAGCAAAGAACAGACCATAAACTGGGTCAGTGCCAGTTTGAGTGAATCCATCCGCGGCGACAACCAACCGATAACCAGAACATGTGCGGCCCAGAAGAAAGCCCCCGACAGGACGAGCAAATCGCCAAAGGCAATAGTAAACTGATCGGTAATACTCAATAGATAGAGCCCCACCGCCGCCAGCAGAGCGCCGAACCACGTTCCGGAATTTGCCCGCAGCCTGAAAACGATGCCCAGAATCGGAACGATCACCACATACATGCCGGTGATAAACCCGGCATTGCCGGCCGTGGTGTAAACCAGCCCCACCTGTTGGAGAGAGGCGCCTGTGAACAGGATGACACCGGCAAGGCAACCGCCTGCAAGTATATTTCCGGGCCCGCTCTGCCCCGGTGCAATGGGCTCGAACATGCCATTCTTGTTTTTTCGCAGAATAAACGGAATGAGAACAACACCGCCTAAAGCGAAGCGGATGCCGTTAAAAGTAAAAGGTCCCACGTATTCCATACCCACACGCTGGGCAACGAATGCGAAACCCCATATCGTGGCGGTGAGCAGAAGCAGACCGTCGGATTTCAGTACGCGCGTGTTCATCTTTTTCCAGTAAGGTAGCGTTAATTTGACTCCGCCAGTTATAGTGGGTGTCAAAAAACGCGCCATTATGCGAACGTTTTTTCTACAACCACTTATACCACCCTTCCGTATTTCGGAATTAATTTTTGAAAAGCGGTATAAACTGAGCCAAAAAGCATACAGCCCCGAATGCTGCCCGTCAACAATGAAGCCCATCTACCGTGGCGGAAGCGTTTCCGCTTCGCGTTGAGCAAATCGAAAAGTAAGTCAACCGTGCGGCTGATTACGGCTGAAATAATCGAGAGGGGCACTTATGAATCAGTACGCGTCCACGGTTTCATAAAGAGCACTAGAAGCTATCTCAAAATTAGGATTTTCGTTCGAGATTAAGGCGGGGCCGAGAATCCCCGCTTTGCGGGACTTCCCGCCTGATCGATTCTTCCTTGTGGGTCGCAACCCGCAGGCATACTCAAGTATTTCGAGGACTTGAGACGAGGACTCAACGCCGATATCGAGTGAAAAAACTTTTTTAAGATACCTTCTAATTAGTGTCCATCCGCGACAAGTGGATGGCATTGTAGAGTGTCCAATTCATAAATGAGAATTTTTTTCGCTGGGCAAGGCCGCACAAGGGTTTGCGGCGAGGCGTACAGTACGTACGCCGCAGCCGGAAGCCTGCGGAGAACGCCGCCCAGCGGAAAAAAGGCCATTTATGGATGGACACTAATTAAGTTTGCCGATGGTAGCTTCGACCGCGTCGAGGATGTCACCGTCCTGCATCAGATGGCGCATACAGGCAATGTCCGCTGACAAAATACGGTCCGTTTCCAAGTGGGTGATTGTCTTTCTTATGATGTCGTAGGCAGCTTTGGTACCCCGGCCAGGTTTCAAATTAGTGAAAAGATCCAGGGCTTGGGCGGCGCACAGCATTTCGACGGCAATCACATCACGGGCGTTTTCGATGATGGTACGGCCCTTCCTGGCGGCTATGGTGCCCATCGATACGTGGTCTTCCTTGTTGGCGGATGTCGGTATGGAGTCCACACTGGCCGGGTGGGCCAGCACCTTGTTTTCCGAAACGAGGGCGGCAGCGGTATACTGGGCAATCATGAATCCCGAATTGAGGCCACCATCTTTGACCAGGAAGGCGGGCAGACCACTCAGATTCGGATTGACCAGCCGTTCAATACGGCGTTCGGAAATATTTGCCAACTCGGCCACGGCTATGCCGAGGAAGTCGAGAGCAAGGCCCACCGGTTGACCGTGGAAATTACCGCCAAGCAGGAAATCTTTCTGGTCGGCGAAAATCAGCGGATTATTGGTGGATGCGTTCATCTCGATTTCGATGACGCGGCGAGCATAGGTTATGGCGTCCTTGGTTGCGCCGTGAACCTGGGGAGAACACCGCAAGGTGTAGGCATCCTGGATTCGGTAGCAGTCCTCGTGCGAGGTGATGATCTCGCTGTCCTGGATGATCCGTTCCATGTTGTCCGCAACTGCGGCCTGACCGGGGTGGGGTCGGGCGCGGTGAATCCGGGGGTTGAACTCGGTTCGGCTTCCCATCAACACTTCAAGGCTCATGGCAGCTGCGATGTCGGTTAACTGGGACAGTTGGATGGCATCGGCGACGGAAAGAGCACCGATGGCTGTCATTACCTGGGTTCCGTTGACCAGCGCCAAACCTTCGGCCGCTTCGAGGGTAATCGGGTTCAGTTTGCACCTTTTCAAGGCCGCGGCGCCCGGTATCTTTTCACCGTTGTAGAACGCCTCACCCTTGCCGAGTAGCACCAGGGAAAGATGTGCCAGAGGTGCCAGGTCTCCGCTGGCCCCCACCGATCCTTTTTCAGGGATGACCGGGCAGATGTTTAGATTGAGCAGGTCTATAAGCCGTCTAACGGTTTCCAGTCGAATTCCCGAATGCCCCCGGGCCAGGTCTTTGATGCGCAGGACCAAAACGGCGCGAACGGTTTCAGGGCTCAAGGGAGACCCCACCCCTGCGGCGTGACTCATGATGATGTTTTCCTGCAATCGGCGCGTGTTCATTGCACTAATGGCGACATCACTCAGGGCGCCGAAGCCGGTGGTAATACCATAGATCGTCTTCCCCTCGGCGATCCAGCGTTCCACCAGCCGACGGGCTCTTAGGATTCGGGTTTCCGATCCTTCAGTCAGGGCCACCTGCCGCCTATCCCTGGCAACTGCCACCAAATCCGCCAGCGTCAAGCCATCATATCCAATCTTTATCGTTTCCACATTCATTCCTTGTTGTTTGAAGAAAATGTGTTGCTCTTCGGTTGCAATCCCCTAATTTAGAGAGTACGCATTTAGAATTGGATCCTCCATGGTATTATCTTCGGATGAACCCTATGATCACTTGCTGATTGAATGTCATTAACTGCCAGGTTTCTGGATAATACAGTTAAGATAAAAACTCAATCCTGGCGCTTCTTTTCCTCTCTTGCTTTTTTCGACCAGGTTGACATAGTTTGAACCGATAGGGTCTTTTTGAACAGCACCGAAAGGGGAGGGTAAGCCCATGCCAGACAATCGAACAATCGCCGCATCCATGCGTGTCCGGCTGGACGAGTTATTCATTGAATTGCCGCGATTACCGTCTTTTGTTGAGGGTATCCGACGGGCATCCAGAAGGCAGATCACTCTGTCCCGTAGTGAAATCGATCTCGCGCTGCGAAATGCTCTGCGGTACGTTCCTGATAAATGGCACGCCGCACTGGCACCTGAATTTCTGGAAGAACTGCTTGGCCGTGGACGGATCTACGGCTATCGGTTCCGACCGGAAGGTCGTATTTACGGGCGACCGATTGATGAATATCGGAGCAACTGTATCGAAGGGCAGGCCTTTCAGGTAATGATCGACAACAATCTGGATTTCGATATCGCTCTCTACCCATATGAACTGGTGACGTACGGAGAGACCGGTCAGGTCTGTCAAAACTGGATGCAGTACCGGCTGATCATGCGATTTCTTGAAGAATTGACCCGCGAGCAGACGTTGGTTGTTTCTTCGGGACACCCGGTCGGACTTTTTGCATCCTCACCGACAGCCCCCCGGGTCATCATTACCAATGCACTGATGGTTGGGGCATTCGATGATCAAGAGAACTGGCAGCGGGCCGCGGCACTCGGCGTGGCCAATTACGGGCAGATGACAGCCGGCGGCTGGATGTATATCGGCCCCCAGGGGATCGTGCACGGCACATACAGTACCCTGTTGAATGCCGGGCGCTCCATTCTCGGTATTCCATCCGAAGAAAACCTGGCCGGCCGGCTGTTTGTTTCTTCAGGTTTGGGTGGAATGAGCGGAGCCCAGGGCAAAGCCGTCGAAATTGCCGGGGGCGTGGGAATCATTGCCGAAGTCGACCGTTCCAGAATCGATACCCGCCATGACCAGGGCTGGCTCGGCGCGGTTGCCGACGAACCGGCCGAGGCTTTTTCTCTTGCAGGCAAATACCTTAAGAATCGACAGAGGTTTGCCGTTGCCTTCCACGGCAACATCGTCGATCTGCTCGAGCATGCACTCCATCACGGGAAAAATATCGACCTTCTTTCCGACCAGACGTCATGTCATGCGGTTTACGACGGGGGATATTGCCCCCAGGGATTGAGCTTCGATGAGCGCACCGAAATGATCAAAACCGATCCATCAGGTTTCAGGGGGTTCGTCGACCGTTCTTTGAGGCGGCATTTCGAGTTGGTTCAGAAGCTGGTCAATAACGGCGTGTATTTTTTCGACTACGGTAATAGCTTTATGAAGGCGGTTTACGATGCGGGCGTAAAGGAAATTTGTAAGAACGGTAAAGACACCACGGACGGTTTCATATTTCCCTCCTACGTCGAGGACATTATGGGGCCGCTGTTGTTCGACTATGGGTACGGTCCATTCCGGTGGGTCTGTTTGAGTGGGCGAAAAGAAGACCTGTTGAAAACCGATAAGGCCGCGATGGACTGTATTGAACTCGATCGTCGGTTTCAGGATCGTGATAATTATGCCTGGATACGTGATGCCGACAAAAACAGGCTTGTGGTCGGCACACAGGCGCGAATTCTCTACCAGGACGCCCTCGGCCGCATGAAAATCGCCCTGAGATTCAATGCCATGGTTCGCAGTGGAGATATCGGCCCCGTGATGCTCGGTAGAGACCACCATGATACCGGCGGCACGGATTCCCCATTCCGTGAAACCGCCAACATTAAGGATGGCAGCAACATCATGGCCGAAATGGCCACCCATTGTTTTGCCGGCAACGCCGCCCGTGGCATGAGTATGGTGGCTTTGCACAACGGAGGCGGGGTCGGCATTGGAAATGCAATCAATGGCGGATTTGGTCTGTTGTTGGACGGGAGTGAACGGGTGGACGATATCATTCGTCTTGCAATTCCTTGGGATGTCATGGGTGGTGTGGCCCGACGCGCATGGGCATGCAATGAAAATGCCGTGGAGACGGGGATCCATTACAATAACCTTCGCAAGGGGACAGATCTGATCACGCTGCCGTACATCGCCGACGCACGGATGATCACCCGCCTTGTATCCAAAGGCGTCAACAGTGATTGACTGAGGTATTTGAGCCCTTGGGGAGTCTCAGTAACGGTTATCGAGGCCGTCGGGCAGGAAAGGAGACGCTGCCGTCATGAATAAAATCATCGAGTGCGTTCCCAACTTCAGTGAGGGGCGCAACGTTGCCAGCATCGATAGAATCATATCGCCGTTCCAAACCATGAGCGGTGTCAAGCTACTTGACACACAACGCGACGAAGACCATAACCGCCTCGTGGTGACGGCGATCGGTGAGCCCGGAGAACTGCAAAAAGCGGTGATAGCGGCCATGGGGGAAGCGATCGCAATTATTGATATGCGGCGGCACCAGGGACAGCACCCTCGTATGGGGGCCGTGGACGTGGTCCCCTTTATCCCGGTGAAAAACGTCACAATGACCGAAGCCGTTGCTCTTTCAAAAGCGGTTGCCGCTGAGGCATCGCAGAAATACAATCTGCCGATATTTCTCTACGAGGCATCGGCGGAACGGGCGGAACGTAAGAATCTGGCCACTATTCGCAAAGGTCAGTTCGAGGGAATGGCACAAAAAATAAAAGATCCGGACTGGGCACCCGATTATGGGCCAACCGCGGTTCATCCGACCGCCGGCGTAACGGCAGTGGGCGCGCGGATGCCCCTTGTGGCTTTCAACGTCAATCTCGCCACCAATAATCTCGATATCGCTAACAGCATTGCCAGAAGGGTCAGGCATATCAGCGGTGGACTGCAACACTGTAAAGCCTTGGGAATTGAACTTGCGGACCGCGGCATCGTTCAGGTCTCGATGAACATGACCGATTACACCCGAACCGCTCTTTACCGGGTGTTCGAGCTGATCCGGATCGAAGCCAGACGTTACGGGGTTAACGTCATCGGCAGCGAGGTCGTTGGCCTGGCACCGATGGCGGCACTGGTGGATTCTGCCGCTTATTACCTGGGGCTGGAAGACTTTTCTCCGCAGCAGGTACTTGAAACCCGCATTTACGATTAGCATTTCAGAATGGAATCAAACCTTATCATCAAGAACGCCGCGCAGGTTGTGACTTGCAGAGGGTTCAGAGCCAAACACGGAACGGAGATGGCCGATCTCGGCATCATCGAGAATGGGGCGGTCGTTATCCAGGAGGGCCGTATTCAAGCGGTTGGACGCTCGCAGGAGCTCCTGCAGGGGAGGGAGATGACCGGTTTCGAGGTTATCGACGCTTCGGGCAAGGCGGTGCTGCCGGGGTTCGTCGATTCCCATACCCATCTTGTTTTCGGCGGATATCGGGCAGAGGAATACACTTGGCGGCTTCGCGGCGACAGCTACATGGACATCATGCAAAGGGGCGGTGGTATTCTCAGTACCGTTACCGCCACCCGTAACGCCCGCGTGCGGGATTTGGTATATTCCGGGCACCGCCGGCTCGACAGCATGCTTTCTTTCGGCGTGACGACGGTCGAGAGCAAAAGTGGCTACGGGCTCGACCGGGAGACCGAGATCAAACAGCTCGAGGTTTTACAGATTCTCGACAAAGAACACCCCTTGGATATTGTACCAACTTTCATGGGGGCCCATGCTGTACCGCCGGACTACAGGGGCAGGGAAGAGGATTACATCGACTTCATGCTGGATTCGGTGATGCCTGAAGTTGCCGACAGGCGCCTGGCCGAGTTCTGCGATATCTTTTGTGAGAAGCATGTTTTCTCGATCGATCAGTCGCGGCGCCTATTGCAAAAAGCCCGTCGGCTCGGATTCAAATTGAAGCTGCATGCCGATGAAATCGCTCCGTTCGGCGGCACAGAACTGGCGGCCGAGCTCGGCGTTGTCTCAGCGGATCATCTCCTTCAGGCTTCCGACAGGGGTATCGCCGAATTGGCCCGCAAAGGCATTGTTGCCACGCTGTTGCCAGGGACGGCATTCAGCCTCAGAGAGCCATATGCACGGGGACGCGAGATGATCGACCGTGGCTGCGCTGTCGCGCTGGCCTCGGATTTCAATCCCGGCAGCTGTTTTACCGAATCGACGCCACTGATCATCGCTCTGGCGACCCTCTGCATGAACATCGGTACCGAGGAAGCAATTACGGCAATGACCATAAACGGTGCGGCCGCTGTTGACCGTGCCGACACCATCGGCAGCATCGATCCCGGCAAACAGGCGGATCTCATCATTCTCGAGTTTCCATCATACACCTTTATACCCTACCACATCGGCGTCAGTACGGTCGAGAAGGTGGTCAAGAAGGGAACGGTCGTTTTCGATAAACACAAGCAAAAGGGGGGCGGACATGTATGCTGATTTGTCCATCAAAGACTATCTAAAAGAAACGGCATCATCCGCTCCAGTGCCAGGGGGGGGCAGTGTCGCTGCTGTCGGTGCTTCTCTGGCGGCGGCGCTCTCTGAAATGGTTGCCGGTCTCACCGTCGGCCGAAAAGGATTCGAAGCTGTGCATGCGGAGATGGAAGAAATCTGCGCTGCTGCGGCCGACATGAGAATGCGGTGTGCCGAGGACATCGACCGGGATCCGGAAGCGTACCGCAAGGTTATGGACGCATACGGAATGCCAAAGGAAACCGCCGAAGATAAGGCTTCTCGCACCCGCGCTATCCAGAAGACCATGAAAGGTGCGGCGTTGGTCCCTTTGGCACTGGCTGAAAGGATATGCCGGATCATTGATATGGCGGGCTCTGTGGTCCAGAAGGGCAATCCTAATGCAGCGACCGATGGAGCTGTGGCCGCCATGATGGCCCGTTCGGCCGGTCTGGCGGCGCTTTACAACGTGCGAATAAACCTGACCGCGATAAAAGACGAAACATTCGTCAACGAAATCACGCGTAAGGTGGATAACATGACGGCCGACATTATCCATCGAGAAAAAGAGATCCTCGAACAGGTCAAGCTCTAATCATGGCAGGTTGATGCTCGATCCACCGTTGTATTACCCGCTGGTAAGTTATTAAATATCAGCCGACTGTTTCAGTGAGATCGACATCGGCCTTATCGGTAAAGAATGCTACCCTCAAAGCTTCGTCGATATGATCGACCGCAACGAAGATCAGCGTGTTGCGGACTTCATCCGGCAGGTCGTCCAGATCTTTTTCGTTCCGCTTCGGCAAAATGACCGTTGTGAGCCCGGCGCGATGCGCTGCCAGGAGTTTCTGTTTGATACCGCCCACCGGCAGAACCCGGCCACGCAATGTCACTTCACCGGTCATGCCGACATCTCCGCGCAGCGGTCGTCCACTGAACAAACTGGCCATGGCCAACACCATCGCTACGCCGGCGGAAGGTCCGTCTTTTGGAACCGCACCAGCTGGTACGTGTAGATGCACATCCGTTTTTTCGAACTGATTCGATTCGACATGCAGTTCGACGGACTTTGATCGGACATAACTGTGCGCAATCTGGGCACTTTCCCGCATCACATCGCCAAGTTGACCGGTAAGGGTGAGTTTGCCTCTACCATTCATACGGGTGGCTTCGATGAACAGAATGTCACCACCGACGGCGGTAACGGCCAATCCGGTCGCGATGCCGGGAATCTCTATATTCTCTGACAGTTCAGCCTCGAATTTTTCTCTTTTCAGGTATTCACGCACCAACTCCGGGGTGATGACCACGTGCGACCACTCCTGGGCCGCAATCTTAACGACACTCTTGCGGCAGATGGCACCGATCTGACGCTCAAGGTTGCGAACACCAGCTTCGCGGGTGTAATCCTGAATGATTTTACGAAGTGCGTCATCGGTAAAGGTGATTTCGTCTTCCTTCAGTGCATGGGCCGCAAACTGGCGTGGGACCAGGTGCCGCTGGGCAATCTGCAGCTTTTCGTATTCTGTATAGCCATCGAGCTGAATAATTTCCATCCGATCCCGCA
>Ga0316198_10000326_pt1 | contig 24089 bp, 20 predicted proteins | sample OudBieAanoxic_MG_FD_204935 | JGI IMG/M metagenome (GOLD analysis project Ga0316198, IMG submission 204935) | Coastal sediment microbial communities from Oude Bieten Haven, Netherlands - site A anoxic | ecosystem: Environmental > Aquatic > Marine > Coastal > Sediment | place: Netherlands...
CGCTCCGTGCAGCGTGCGGTGGGTGAGCAGTCGCTGTGCGATCCGTTCATCGGTCGTGCTGGCCACGCCCATGAGCAGGTCGGAGTGGCCGGACAGGTACTTGGTTGCCGCGTGGACGACGACCTCGGCACCGTGCTCGAGTGGCCGCAGCCGCAGCGGTGTGGCCGCTGTCGCGTCGACGGCCACACCGACGCCCCGGCTGCGCGCCGCCGTGACGACCGAGGTGAGGTCGGCGACCTCCAGCAAGGGGTTCGTCGGGGACTCGACCCACAGCAGCGCCGCGCCGTCCAGAGCGGCCACGACCGCGTCGGTATCGGCCATCGAGACCGATCGCACGGGCCGACCCAGCTGGCTGACGAGGTCCACCGCGGTGTGGTAGCCGTCCTGGGGGACGACGACAGCCTGGTCCCGGTCACGTTCGTCCAGCAGCGCTGCGACCGTGGCCGACACGGCCGCCATCCCTGAGGCGAACGCGAGGCACGTGCCGCCCTCGAGCGAGCCGACTGCGTGCTCGAAGGCCTCCCATGTCGGGTTGGCGTAACGGCCGTAGCCGCGGACCCCGCCGGCCACGAACGTCGAGGTCGCCACGACGGGGACGGCCATCGGCGCGTCCGGCACCGGTTGCGGACGTCCTGCGACCACGGCTCGGGTCGACTGGCGCCACTCTGCGTCGTTCACGGTTGCGATGCTGCCACGCCGTTACTGTCGGGACGATGAGCCCCCGTCCCCGGGTGGCCGTCGTCTTCGGCGGCCGGTCGCCCGAGCACTCGATCTCCTGCCTCACCGCAGCCGGGGTCGCGGCCGTGATCGACCCGCGCGACTACGACCTGGTGATGGTCGGCGTGACGCGCAAGGGCGAGTGGGTCGTGGGCGACGACCCCAGCGCGATGGCCACCCCTGGCCCCGACGGCTTGCCAGAGGTGTCGCGAGGTGACGACGGTCGCGAGCTTCACGTCCCCGGGCAGCCCCCGCGCGAGCTCACGCAGGTCGACGTCGTCCTGCCCCTGCTGCACGGCGCATACGGCGAGGACGGCACGCTGCAGGGACTCCTGGAGTTCGCCGACGTCCGCTACGTCGGGTCGGGTGTGCTGGCCAGCGCTGTCGCCATGGACAAGGACGTCATGAAGACCTTGCTCGCCGCTGCCGGCGTGCCGATCTGTCGATGGGTCACCCTCACTGCGCGGCAGTGGCAGACCCACCCCGAGGCCGTCACCGCACAGGTGGGCGAGCTGGGGTGGCCGGTGTTCGTCAAGCCGTCGCGTGCGGGGTCGAGCTTCGGCATCACCAAGGTCTCCAGCGCCGACGACCTACCCGCGGCGATAGCCCACGCCACGGCCTTCGACCCCAAGGTGATCGTCGAGGAGGCCGTGGTCGGTCGAGAGGTCGAGTGCGGCGTGCTGGAGGGAGTGGACGGCGCTCCGGCGCAGGTCAGCGTGCTGGGCGAAGTGCTCGTCGGCGGCGACCACGACTTCTACGACTTCGAGGCCAAGTACACCGACGCCGACGCCCTCGAGCTGGTGATCCCGGCTGTCGTCGAGCACGGCGTCACCGAGCAGCTGGCCCGGCTCGCGCCCACGGCCTTCGCCGCGTTGTGCTGCGAGGGCCTGGCCCGCGTCGACTTCTTCCTCACCGACGACGGCGAGCTGGTGCTCAACGAGGTCAACACGATGCCGGGCTTCACCCCGTCGTCGATGTTCCCGCGCGTCTGGGCGGCGTCGGGCCTGGACTACCCGGCTCTCGTCGACAGGCTGCTGCGCACCGCCCTCAGCCGGCCGCTGGGCCTGCGCTGAGAGTGGCGATCGTCGAGTCGACGGCCTGGGCGAGGTCCACGAGCACCTCGGCCTCCGGCGCGTAGTCGTTCGGGATGGCGACCTCGACGACTGCCACCCGGTCGTCGGTGTAGAAGAAGGTGCCGCCCTCGCCGTCCAGCGACCGCCAGCCGACGCCGGAGACGTCGAGCACCGCCAGCGTGGGGTCCAGGCCGGTGGGCTCGCCGACCCCGCAACGCAGGATGATCGGCGGCTGACCCCAGGCCGCGACGCCCGGCTGGGCTGGCTCGACGTCGCGGCGAACGGCGTCGTCGACCACGTCGGGCAGCGCACCCATCAGCTCGTCACAGGCCTGCTGCGCCCCGCGTGCGACCGCGTGTTCATCGATCTCGACTGCGCCGATCCCACAGCCGAGCAGCGAGCCCACGACGACCCCGGCCAGCAAGGACGCTGGCAGCCGGGCGGGTCCGCGGCTAGAGGTGGACGACAGGGCAGGTCAGCGTGCGGGTGATGCCGGCCACCGACTGGACGTTGGCCACCACGAGCTTGCCGAGCTCGTCCACGTCGCGCGCCTCCGCACGCACGATCACGTCGTAGGGCCCGGTCACATCCTCAGCCAGGGCCACGCCCTCGAGCCCGGAGATGATCTGGGCAACCTCGGCGGCTTTCCCGACCTCGGTCTGGATGAGGATGTAGGCCTGCACGGTCACGTCGGGCTCCTGCTCGTCGACACGGAGAGACTGTTCGCTGTCATTCACACCCTACGCCCAGCATCTAGGGTGATCTGCCGTGGTTGGTGCGCAGACCCTCGGTGACGTCGGCGAGTTCGGGTTTCTTGATCGCATTCTCGGCCGGCTGCCACAGGGGCCCGAGGTTCTCCTCGGGCCCGGCGACGACGCGGCGGTCCTCGATCTGGGCGGCACCCGCGTCGTCGCCTGCACCGACGTGCTCGTCGAGGGCTCACACTTTCGGCGGGACTGGTCCAGCGCCCACGACGTCGGGCGCAAGGCGGTCGCGGTGAACGTCGCCGATGTCGCCGCGATGGGGGCTCGTCCGGTTGCCGTTCTCGCCGGCGTCGCGGCACCCGCCGAGCTCGCCGTCGACTGGCTGACCGAGCTGGCCGAGGGCCTGCGGGACGAGGCTGCGAGCGCGGGCTGCAGCGTGGTCGGTGGCGACACCGTCGCCGGTCCTCAGGTGTCGGTCACGGTCACGGCGCTGGGCCTGCTGGACGGACCTGCAGTGACCCGCTCCGGGGCTCGGGCGGGCGACGTCGTGGCTGTGTGCGGGCGCCTCGGCCATGCGGCCGCGGGCCTGGCGGTACTGCAGCGGGGATTTCGGTCACCTCGCGCCCTCGTCGACGTCCACCGATGCCCCTCACCGCCCTACGCCGCTGGTCCACAGGCACGGGAGGCAGGCGCCAGCGCCATGATCGATGTCAGTGACGGGCTGCTCGCCGACCTCGGGCACGTCTGCAGGGCCTCGTCGGTGGCGATCGAGCTCGACCCCGACGCCGTCGAGGTCGACCCGCAGCTGCAGGCGATGGCTCGCGGCCTCGGCGTCGACGCACGTGCCTGGGTCTACGGCGGGGGAGAGGATCACGCGTTGGCGGCATGTTTCGCCGACGACGTGACGCTCCCGCAGGGGTGGGCGCGGATCGGCCGCGTCCTCGACGTCGCGCCCGACGGCTCGTCCGAAGGGCTGGCCGTGTCGGTGCGGGGGTGGCAGGAGCTGCCCGAGGGCATCAGCGCCACCGGGGGGTACCAGCACTTCGCCCGCTGATCGCGGGCCGGCGGAGGCGGCGGGCGGGCGGAGTCGGCGGCCGAGCCCTAGCGGGAGACCTTGCCGGCCTTGATGCAGGACGTGCACACGCTCACTCGCTTGGGCGATCCGTCCACAGTGGCCCGCACGCGCTGGATGTTGGGATTCCAGCGGCGCTTGGTGCGCCGGTGCGAGTGGGAGATCGAGTTGCCAAAACCCGGCCCCTTGCCGCAGATGTCGCAGGTGGCAGGCACAGCCGACTCCTTTGTCGCAATCACGTGGGGGAGGTCGCGCGCACGTCGCGCGGACACCGTCTGCCAGAATACGCACGTCGTCGTCGAGGACCAAACCAGACGGACGCCCTCTCGGCTCACTAGTGTGCACGCCGTGCACCAGGAGCGACTTGATGCCGGCATCGCCCGTCGTTGGCTGCTGGAGGCGCGCGATGCCCTCGGTCGCTCCCAGGAGGAGATCGACGCACTCAACGTCTTTCCGGTGCCGGACGGCGACACCGGTACCAACATGTACCTCACGCTCGACGCGGCGGTGCGCGGGGTGGCCGACGCCACCACCGACACCCTTGACGACGTGCTGCGATGCGCCGCGCGCGGGGCGTTCCTCGGTGCCCGGGGAAACTCGGGCGTGATCTTCAGCCAGATGCTGCGAGGCGTGGTGGACGTGCTCTGCCGCGACCCGGAGAACGCCCAGGGCGGGCGGGTGTTCGCCGACGCACTGCTGGCGGGTGCGGCGTCGGGCTACTCCGCCGTCGTGCAGCCGGTCGAGGGCACCATGCTCACCGTGTTCCGGGTGGCTGCGGAGGCGGCCGACGCGGTCGCGACTCAGGGCGGCTCACTCGCCCGCGTCGTGCGCACCGCCGTCACGGTGGCTGACGAGGCTGTGCTGGCCACCCGCGAGCAGAACGAGACCCTGCGTCGCTCGGGCGTGGTCGACGCTGGGGGGCGGGGCGTGGCCGTGGTGTTCGGCGCGATGGACACCGCCATGACCGGACGCGCCATGAGCAGGCCGACGGGGCTGCGCCTGCCCCGCTCGCCGGACATCGCGGTCGGCATCGGTGGCGACGACCTCGTCGAAGGCGGCCCCGCCTACGAGGTCATGTACCTGCTCGAGGCCGCCGACCAGGCGGTTCCAGGCCTGCGCGACGACCTCGCCGAGCTGGGGGACTCGCTGCTTGTGGTCGGCGGGGACGGGCTGTGGAACGTCCATGTGCACACCGACGACGTCGGCGCTTCTGTCGAACGCGGCGTCGAGGTGGGCCGGCCGTTCCGCATCCGGGTCACCCACTTCGCCGACCAGGTCAGCGCCGAACCGCGGCTGCGGCGAAGCGGACGTGCCGTCGTGGCCGCAGTGGCCGGTCCCGGCCTCGACGAGCTGTTCACCTCGGCCGGTGCGACGACGGTGTCTGCTGCGCCGGGCCGGCTTGCCTCGACCGCGGACATCATGGCAGCGATTACCGCGGCCAACCGCGCCGAGGCTGTCGTCCTGCCGAACCACCGCGAGCTGGTGCCCGCGGCCCAAGCAGCCGCTCACGAGATGGGGGAGCAGGGGGTGCACGTTGCGGTCATCCCCACCCGTGCCCAGGTACAGGGCGTGGCGGCGCTGGCGGTCCACCAGGCCGACCACTCCTTCGATGCCGACGTCGTCGCGATGACCGCAGCAGCCGCGCACTGCCGCGACGGGGCGGTGACGATCGCGGCGAAGCAGGCCATGACCACTGCCGGCGTCTGCGAGCCGGGAGACGTGCTGGGCATCGTCGGGCGAGACTTCGTCGAGATAGGCGTCGACCCGCTGCCGGTGGCCATGTCGGTGCTGCGCCGCATGCTGGCCACGGGCGGCGAGCTCGTCACCCTCATCACCGGGGCCGATGCGCCGGACGGTCTGGCCGAGGCCATCGTCGACGCCGTCGCCGAGGAGAACCCGGCGATCGACTGCCTCGTCTACCCGGGAGGGCAGTCCCGGTACCTGCTCCTGCTCGGCGTGGAGTGACCTCGCAGCCGCCGCGCCTCGACGCGCTTGACCAAGAGCTGACACCCGTCGTCGGTGCCAAGACGGCGAAGGCGCTCGCAAGCCTTGACATCGCGACCGTCGGCGACCTGCTCTGGCATCTGCCGCGCCGCTACGCCAAGCGTGGCGAGCTCACCGACCTGGCCGATCTGACGCAGGGCGAGCAGGCGACAGTGATGGCCCGGGTGCAGTCCGTCGACACCCGACCCATGCGCCGCAAGCGCGGCCAGCTGATGGACGTGGTGGTCACCGACGGCCGCTCGCAGCTGCGCTTGACCTTCTTCAGCGCCAAGGGGCCACAGCGCCAGCTGGCACCGGGACGGGTCGGGCTGTTCGCCGGAACGGTCGAGACCTACCAGGGCGCCCGACAGCTCGTGCACCCCGAGTTCGTGCTGCTCGGTTCGTCGCGAGAGGTGGAGACTGCCGACGCCGCGCTGCAGTTCGCTGGCGACCTCATCCCGGTGTACGCGGCGACCCGCTCGATATCGTCGTGGCGACTGGCCAAGGCGGTCGCCACGGTGCTCTCACCGCTGGCTCGGGTGCCCGACCCGGTTCCCGAGCCGGTGCGGCGTGAGCGTGGGCTGATGGGCCGGCTCGAGGCGTTGCGGACACTGCACGACCCCGTGGCGGAAGACCAGATCGAGGCGGCCGCCTATCGGCTGCGCTACGAGGAGGCCTTCGTGCTGCAGGTCGAGCTGGCTCGACGTCGCGCGGCCGCGCGAGCCCTGCCCGCCACCCCGCGGCCCGGGTCGCAGGCCGGCCTGCTTGCGTCGTTCGACGCGAAGCGTCCCTTTGCGCTCACCTCCGCCCAGGTGAGCGTCGGTGAGGAGATCGCCGCCGAGCTGGCCAGGCCGCACCCGATGCACCGGCTGCTGCACGGCGATGTCGGGTCGGGCAAGACCGTGGTCGCTCTGCGCGCCATGCTTGCCGTCATCGACGCAGGCGGCCAGGCCGCGCTGCTTGCTCCCACCGAGGTGCTTGCCCAGCAGCACGTCCGCACCCTGCGCGCGATGCTCGGACCGCTCGCCGACGGCGGCCTGCTGGGCGGCGCGGATGAGGGCACCCGGGTGGTGCTGCTCACCGGCTCCTGCACGGCCGCGCAGCGACGTTCCGCCCTTCTGGACCTGGCGTCGGGAACGGCCGGCATCGTCGTCGGCACGCACGCCCTGTTGTCCGAGCAGGTGCAGTTCTTCGACCTCGGCCTCGTGGTGATTGACGAGCAGCATCGGTTCGGTGTCGAGCAGCGTGCCGCGCTGGCCGAGCGGGCCGGCACCGACCACCGTCCGCACGTGCTCGTGCTGACGGCCACGCCCATCCCGCGCACGATCGCCATGACGGTGTTCGGCGACCTGGACGTCTCGGTCCTGGGGGAGCTGCCTGCCGGGCGAGGGTCGATCGCCTCGCACCTCGTGCCGGTGCGGGAGAAGCCGCACTACCTCGACCGGGTCTGGCAGCGCATCCGCGAGGAGGTCGCGGTCGGCAACCGGGCCTACGTCGTCTGCCCGCGCATCGGCGACGATCCCGGTGGGGACGCCGCCGACGAGGCTGGTGAGGGCTCGGGTGACGAGGCTGGCACCGCGCTGCTCGACCTGGTGCAGGAGCTGCGTCGAACCGCCCTGACCGACCTGTCGATCGGAGTGCTGCACGGTCGGATGAGCCCCGAGGACAAGGACGCCGCGATGGCGGCCTTCGTCAGCGGCGCCACCCCCGTGCTGGCGGCCACGACCGTCATCGAGGTGGGCGTGGACGTCGCCGAGGCGACGGTGATGGTCGTGATGGACGCCGAGCGGTTTGGCGTGGCCCAGCTGCACCAGCTGCGGGGCCGAGTGGGTCGTGGCTCGCGAGCGTCGGTCTGCCTGCTCGTGACCAGGGCGCCGGAGGGGTCCCCGGCTCGCCACCGGCTCGACGTCGTCGCGTCGACGACCGATGGGTTCGCCCTGGCCGAGCTCGACCTCTCGCAACGGCGCGAAGGCGACCTGCTCGGCGTGGCCCAGTCGGGTCGCCGCTCGAGCCTGCGGCTGCTGTCGCTGCAGCGCGACCTGCGGCTCATCGAGACGGCGCGCACCGATGCGACGGCCGTCGTCGAGGCCGACCCCGACCTTGCCGAGCACTCGGAGCTCGCTGCCGAGGTCGCGCGGATGACCGGCGAGAAGGCCGACTACCTGGAGCGGGCGTGACCAGGCTCGTCGCGGGTATCGCCGGCGGGCGGCGCCTCGTCGTCCCCGACGGCGTGACCACGCGACCGACGTCCGAGCGGGTGCGTGAAGCGATGTTCTCCACCCTCACCACGCTGCTCGGCACCTGGCGCGGCGTCGTCGTGGTCGACCTCTACTCCGGCAGTGGTGCGCTGGGACTCGAGGCCCTGTCGAGGGGTGCGCAACGCTGCCTGTTCGTCGAACGGGACCGTCGAGCCCTGGGGGTGCTCGAGCGCAATATCGCCTCCACCGGGTTGCCCGGCGCAACCGTCAGGAGTGGCGACGTCGCCTCGGTGCTCGCGTCGTCCCCGCCCGAGCCCGCCGACCTGGTGCTGCTCGACCCGCCGTACTCCCTGCCCGCGGACGGTCTGGTGGCCGTGCTGGAGCAGGTATGTGCCCAGCGGTGGCTGGCGAAGGAGGGGGTCGTCGTGGTCGAGCGGGCCTCTCGCGAGGCGGAGCCGGGCTGGCCCAGCGGCCTGAACCAGGTGCGCGAGCGCCGATACGGCGAGACCCGCCTCTGGTACCTTCGCCGCTCAGATGATCGTTCCCGTCCGGCCAGCTGAGGGGGGCTCGTGCGCCGCTGCGCCTGCCCGGGGTCCTTCGACCCGGTGACCAACGGACACCTCGACGTCCTCGAGCGGGCCTGCCTGCTCTTCGACGAGGTGGTCGTGGCCGTCCTGGTGAACCGGTCCAAGACCGGCCTGTTCACGGTCGAGGAGCGCATCGAGCTGCTCGGCCAGGCCACCGCCCACCTGCCGAACGTCCGGGTGACCTCGTTCCATGGCCTGCTGGTCGACTTCTGCGCCAAGGAGGACATCCCGGTCGTCGTCAAGGGGCTGCGAGCGGTCACCGACTTCGACTACGAGCTGCAGATGGCGCAGATGAACCATCGCCTGTCGGGGCTGGACACGCTCTTCGTGGCAACCAACCCCGAGCACTCCTACCTGTCCTCGAGCCTGGTACGCGACGTCGCCATGTTCGGCGGCGACATCAGCGAGCTCGTGCCCCCTGTGGTTCTCGGCCGCCTGGCAGAGAAGCTACCTGCGCAGGACTGAGGCCGGCCTGGCCCTTCCCTCGGCCTCGGCAGCGAGATTGGCCGCACGCTCGTTCGCCGGGTATTCTCCTGGGGTTGGGCACCAGAACCGCCTGCCCACCGACCCCACTGTCATGACGACTCTTGACTCCCGCGCGCCCCACGTGCTCGACACCCACGAGCTGGGCCGCCGCCCCGGGACATCCCTACGGGTGCGCCGAGTGCTGCCCGCACCCGACGGTCTCGTCGTCGGGCTCGCCTCCGTGCCGGACGCAGCCGAGCTCGAGGTTGACCTGCAGCTCGAGGCCGTCATGGAGGGCGTCTACGTGACGCTGTCCACGGCGGTCCCGGTCACTGCCGAGTGCGCGCGATGCCTTGCCGAGGTCAGCCTCGAGGTGGACGTCAACGCCCAGGAGCTGTTCGCCTACCCGGCCGACGACCTCGACGAAGACACCCTGCTGATGGACGGCGACCTGCTCGACCTCGAGCCCGTCCTGCGCGACGCCATCGGGCTGTCGCTGCCTGCCACCCTGCTGTGCGACGACGAGTGCCCCGGGCTGTGTCCGGAGTGCGGGGCACGCCTGGCCGACGCGCCCGACCACACCCACGACGACGCCGTCGACCCTCGTTGGGCGGCTCTGGCCGACCTGGCCGCCGGTCCGACCGACACAACCGCCAACGCCGAGAGATCCGAGGAGCACTGACATGGCCGTCCCGAAGCGCAGGATGTCGCGCAGCAACACCCGTAGCCGTCGTTCCCAGTGGAAGGCCCAGCTTCCGCAGGTTCAGAAGAAGGTCGTCAACGGCCGCGTCACCTGGGTGGTCCCGCACCGCGCCAGCGTCGTGGAGGACTCCCAAGGCACCCCGCTGTTCATGGAGTACAACAACCGCCGGGTCGCCGACGCCTGAGTCGGGTGGAGAACGGCTCGCACGTCGGGCGCCGGCTCGACGCGCTGATCGAGCGGCTCGGCGTCTCGGTGTCCGAGCCACTGCTGTCCCAGGCCCTTACCCACCGCTCCTACGCGTTCGAGCAGGGCGGGCTGCCCACCAACGAGCGGCTGGAGTTTCTCGGCGACTCCGTCCTCGGTGTGGCGGTCACCGACGCGCTGTACCGGCGCTACCCCGACGAGCCGGAGGGCCAGCTGGCCAAGAGCCGGTCCGGCATCGTCAGCGCGATCGCGCTGGCGGAGGTGGCCCGTGAGCTCGACCTCGGGGCCTGCCTGCTGCTCGGCAACGGTGAAGAGCTCACCGGCGGCCGGGACAAGGCGTCGATCCTCGCCGACTCACTCGAGGCCGTCCTCGGTGCGGTGTACCTCGAGCACGGGTTCGTCGTGGCCTACTCGCTGGTCATGCGGTTGATGTCGCCACGGCTGGACGACGCCACCAGTCCGGCGAGCGGAAGCGACTGGAAGACGTGCCTGCAGGAGCATGCCGCAACGCTGCACCTGGGCGCCCCGGAGTACCGGGTGGTGGGCAGCGGGCCCGACCACTCTCGCGACTACCACGCCGAGGTCGTGCTCGACTCGGTCGTGCGCGGCACGGGCCGTGGGCGTAGCAAGAAGCAGGCTGAGCAGCGGGCGGCCGAGCAGGCCTGCCAGGCGCTCACCGACGACTGAGCGGCCCGCATGCCTGAGCTGCCCGAGGTCGAGACGGTGCGCCGCGGCCTGTCCAGCTTCGTCCCCGGACGTCGCGTCGCGGGTGTCGAGGTTCGACACCCGCGTGCGGTTCGCCGCCACAGCGCAGGAGCCGACGACTTCGCAGCCCGGCTCACCGGTCGGGTGATCACGCAGGTGCAGCGGCGCGGCAAGTTCCTGTGGCTCGACACCGACGACGGCTGGGCCGTCGTCGGGCACCTGGGCATGAGCGGCCAGCTGGTGCTGCCCGAGCCGGACCGGCCGGACAGCATCCACCTGCGGGTGCGGGTGCGTTTCGACCACACGGACCGCGCGCTGCACTTCGTCGACCAGCGAACCTTCGGCGGCCTGCTCATCAGCGATCTGGGCACAGCCCCCGACGGACGTGAGGTTCCCCAGGTGATCGCGCACGTGGCTCCCGACCCGCTGGAACCCGCGTTCGACGACGCCGCCTTCTCCCGCCGCCTGCGGGCACGCCGCACCGGCCTCAAGCGCGCCCTCCTCGATCAGACGCTGATGTCGGGAGTGGGCAACATCTACGCCGACGAGGCGCTGTGGCGCGCCCGCATGCACTACGACCGCCCGACCTCCACGCTGAGTGCGCGCCAGGTGCGCGAGGTGCTCGAAGCCGTCCGAAGGGTTCTCACCGACGCCGTCGCTGCCGGCGGGACGAGTTTCGACTCGCTCTACGTCAACGTCAACGGTGAGTCGGGCTGGTTCTCCCGCGATCTCGCTGCGTACGGCAGGGCCGGTGAGTCGTGCCGGCGCTGCGGCGGAACCATCCGTCGGGACCACTTCATGAACCGCTCGTCCTACACTTGTCCACGATGCCAGCGCCGCCCGCGGACGGGGTAGTCCACGCCGTAGCCCGAGTCTCCGGGCGCGTCCAAGGTGTCGGATTTCGCTGGTGGACGATGCATCGAGCGCGGGAGCTCGGCGTGACCGGCAGCGCGGTCAACCTGCCCGACGGGACAGTCGAGGTGCACGCGGAGGGCGTGCTCACGGCCGTCGACACGCTGCTTGCCGACCTAGGTGCCGGGCCGCCGTCGGCCCGGGTGGGTGCCGTCTCGGTGCGGTGGGGGACGCCGGCAGGACTGGCTCGCTTCGACGTGGGCTGAACCCGCGCGCAGCCTGAACCGTGGTTGACCGGCCCACCCGTCTGGTGGGACCCTGGACGAACAACCCGGCACCACGCCCGACCGGCCGATGTCGGCGGGCACTACTCGATCTGGAGGCAAGACGTGGCCAAGGCGCTCGTCGGCCATTTCGTCGCTCCTGACCCCGTCGCAGCCGCCCAGGTGCACGCGCTACGGCAGCGGGTTGCCGACCTCGAGGCGCGGGTGCTGCTGCTGGAGGCCGAGCTGGCCGCTACCACCGCCTCCACCGAGGTCGACCCCGCGCTCGTGTAGCGCTCGCGGCTGTCCGGGCGCGTCGCGCCCCATCCCGCACGCAGCGCAGATAGCCTCGCGCGGGTGCATCTGAAGACCCTCACGCTGCGGGGCTTCAAGTCCTTCGCGTCGTCGACGACTCTGCAGTTCGAGCCGGGCATCACGTGCGTGGTGGGTCCGAACGGCTCGGGCAAGTCCAACGTGGTGGACGCACTCGCCTGGGTGATGGGGGAGCAGGGAGCGAAGAGCCTGCGGGGCGGGGCCATGTCGGACGTGATCTTCGCCGGCACCCCCGGGCGACCGGCCCTGGGGCGCGCCGAGGTCGTGCTCACCATCGACAACGCCGACCGTGCGCTGCCGACCGACGCCGCTGAGGTCACCATCAGCCGGACGCTCTTTCGCAATGGCTCGTCGGAGTACGCCATCAACAACCAGCCGTGCCGGCTGCTGGATGTCACCGAGCTGCTGGCCGACTCCGGCATCGGCCGGGAGATGCACGTGATCGTCGGGCAGGGCCAGCTCGACACCGTGCTCAACGCCACACCCGAGGTACGGCGCGGCCTGGTCGAAGAAGCAGCCGGCGTCCTCAAGCACCGCAAGCGCAAGGAGAAGGCGCTGCGCAAGCTCGACGCGACCGCGGCGAACATGGCACGCCTGGCCGATCTGACCACCGAGCTGCGCCGCCAGCTCACCCCGTTGGCGCGACAGGCCGAGGCCGCACGGCGGGCGGCGGGCGTGCAGGCCGAGGTTCGCGATGCCCGTCTGCGGCTGCTGGCCGACGACCTCGTCAGGCTCGAGGCCGAGCTGAGCCGCGACCAGGCTGTGCGCAGCGACCTGACCGAGCGTCGAAGCGCACTCGAGCTCTCCCTGGCCGACGTCGAGGGACTGCTCGGCCAGATCGATGCGACGGAGCGTGCGGAGTCGAGCCAGTCGTCGGCCCGCGCATCGGTCGTCACCGAGCTCTCGGCGCTGCGCGAGCGGGTGGAGGGCACGATCGCGCTCGCCGTCGACCGGGCCGACCGGCTCGTCGCGGCACCGGTCGACTCCGCGGGTCCCGACCCCGCGGCCGTGGACGCCGAGGCGGTCGCCACCCAGGCGGAGGCGGACGAGCTGGCCGCGTTGGTCGACGAGGCCGGCGCCCGGCTGGCCGAGGCAGTCGCAGCACGACAGGTGACGCAGGACGCGCACGCGGCGGCGCAGCGGCTGGCTGCCGACCGGCAGGCCGAGCAGCAGCGGCGTCGCGAGGCGTCGGCCCGACTGTCCTCCTCGATCGAGGGAGTGCGTAGCGCCCTGGTGGCCAGCGAGGACGAGGTCGCTCGCCTTGACGCCACACAGTCGGCGGCGCAGGCCCGCGCGCTCAAGGCGCGATCGGACTTCGCGGCCCTCGAGGCGGGAGTCGGCGGTCTCTCCCAGGGCGAGGAGCACCTCGACGCTGAGCACGCGGTGGCGGAGCAGGCGGTCCAGGTGGCGCGACGCGAGCTCGAGGCGGCCACTGAGCGGGAGCGCCGCATCGAGCGCGAACGGGCGGGGGCCGTCAGCCGCATCGAGGCGCTGACCATGGCCCTCGGTCGCCCCGACGCGACTGCCGCGCTTCTCGCCGATCCCACGACGTCGCCCTCGCTGCAGGGCACTCTCGCGGCTTCGCTCGCCATCGAGCAGGGCGCGCAGACCGCGGTCGCGGTCACGCTGGGGGAGGTGGCCGACGCCGCCGTTGCCACCGATGTCGCGAACGCCGCCGATCTGCTGGCAGGCGCTGCATCGGCCCAGCTTGGCCGCGCGGTACTGCTGATCGCCCAAGGCACCAGCGCGCCGGCCACGACGACGAACCCGGACCCCTCCTGGCCGGCGCTGCCTGCGGGCATGCGCTACCTCGTCCAGGCGATCTCGGCGCCATCCGCGCTGCACGACTCGCTGTGCTCGGTCATCGGACCGGCCGTGCTGGTCAGCGACCTTGCGCAGGCACGAGCCCTGGTGACGGAGCTTCCCTCCACGGTGGCGGTCACCGCCGACGGGACGCTGCTGGCCCGCCACGTCGGAGTCGGGGGTCCGGCCGGTGGGACTCGAGTGGAGCTGCAGGCCGAGCTCGACCAAGCCCGGGAACGCTGCGCCGCCGCTGACCGCGAGCTGGAGCAGGCCCGGTTCGCCCGGGCCGGGTTGCAGTCGCGGCTCGAGGAGTGCGACGAGCGGCTCGAAGCCGCCCTGTCGGCGCTGCACCAGTCCGATGCCGAGCTGGCCGCCGTCGCCGAACGGCTCGGACAGCTCGGTCACGAGATGCGCTCCGCCGACGCAGAGGCGTCCAGGCTGGCCTCCTCGGCACAGGCGCTGCGTGCTCGCATCGAGCAGGAGACCGAACGGCTGGCCGACCTGCACAGGCAGCAGGAGCAGGCCCGGGTCGCTCTCGCAGAGTCGGCCGGGCCCGACGCGTCGATGAACGACTCGGCGGATGGGCAGCCCGACCTCGAGGAGGCGGTCGAGAAGGCCCGGCAGCGTGAGGTGCAGGCACGGCTGGAGCTGCGGACGGGGGAGGAGCGGTTGCGGACCGCCCGCGGCCGAGTGGAGGCGTTGACGCGCCAGGCCCGCACGATCCGCGCCGAGCGCGCCGAGGCCGTGGCCCAGCGCGAGCGTTCCCAGCGACGGGCGACGGTGGCGGCGTGGGTCGCCGCCCGGGCCGGCGAGCTGTCGGTGCGGGTCAACGCGGCCCTCGAGCAGGCCCGCAGCGAGCGTGACGAGATCGACGCGGCCGCGTCGGCGCGACGCTCACAACGCCGGGCCCTGGCAGCCCAGGCAGCGCGGATGCGCGAGGAGATCCAGACGGTCGTCGACGCCCTGCACCGCGACGAGATCGCGCTGGCCGAGCTGCGCCTGAAGGTCTCAGCGACGCAGGAGCGCGCTCAGGAGGAGTGGGGGGTCGAGCCGGGCGTTCTCGTCGACGAGTACGGGCCGCACCTGATCGTGCCGGCACCTGATGCCGATGCAGCGGGCACGCCGTACGACCGCGACCAGCAGCGGTTGCGGGCCGAGAAGGCCGAACGCGCCCTCGCCCGGCTCGGCCGGATCAACCCGCTCGCGCTGGAGGAGCACGCGGCCGCCGAAGAACGGCTGCGCTACCTCACCGGTCAGGTCGACGACCTGCAGAGCACCCGGCGCGACCTGCTGGCGATCGTGCGGGAGGTCGACGACCGGGTGGAGACGGTCTTCGCCGAGGCATTCGCCGATACCGCGCGCGAGTTCGAGGGCGTCTTCTCCCGTCTCTTCCCCGGTGGCGAGGGACGCCTCGTGCTGACCGAGCCCGACAGCCTGCTGACGACGGGAATCGAGGTCGAGGCCCGTCCCCCCGGCAAGCGGGTCAAGAGGCTGTCGCTGCTGTCCGGCGGTGAGCGGTCGCTGGTCGCGGTCGCGTTCCTGGTGGCGCTGTTCCGCGCCCGACCGAGCCCCTTCTACGTCCTGGACGAGGTCGAGGCCGCCCTGGACGACGTCAACCTCGGCCGTCTCCTCGACCTGTACGAGGAGCTGCGGGAGACCAGTCAGCTGCTCGTGGTGACTCACCAGAAGCGGACGATGGAGATCGCCGACGCGCTGTATGGCGTGTCGATGCGCTCCGACGGCATCTCGGCCGTCATCAGCCAACGGCTGCGGGAGCACGAAGCCGTATAATTGGGGCGTTGGGTCAGCACCTGACTGGTCGGAGGTCACGATCGCACAACGCCCGGGCGTGTCACATCTGTCACAGATGGCACGTCGACCACTTCCGTCACATGCTTAGCGCCATGGACTTCGTCGCCTTCTTCCTTGCGCTACTCGTTGTTGTGGGTATCGCGGCGGCGGTTCTGGTGTACGTCGCCTACCCGCACCGGGGACGACGGCCACGTCGGGCCCGATGGGCCGCCGACCTGGTCAACCGGATCAGTCAGCCGGTTCAGGTCCACGACGACGTCCACACCCGAGCCCTGCTTGCCGACCCAGACTCCGACGTCGAGATGGCCGAACGCATGCGCCGCGTCGAGCGGCTCGTGACGGTCGGCATCGCCGGGCGTCGTGCGACCTAGGGTCGGATGACGGCGGCCTCGCGGCCACCCACCTGACCGGCCAGCAGTCGGTGGTAGGCGTCCTCGGCGTCCTCGATCCCGGTCCGTTCGTGGACGTCCAACCATGGCGCCGTAGCGTCGCGCAGGAACGTCCACGCCTCGGTCAGCTTCTTCTGGTACTCCTCGCCGCCCCAGTCGCCCACGCGCTTGCCGATCTGTGCCGGGGCGAAGAAGAACGTCGGGCGAGGGCCGGTGACCGCTGCACGGTGCGGGGCGTCCCAGTGGCTCATGCCGACGGCGCAGCTGTGCCGCAGCGTGTCGGCGAACAGCTCGTGGACGCGGGCGCGCAGTCCGGCGTCCCCGGCCACGTCAACGTACGTCGTGGGGCGCTCAGCGTCGAGGGTGCCCAGCTCGTCATAGGTGACCACGTCGTCGTAGCAGCCCAGCGAGGCGACGAGATCGGCGTTGTGCGGGGACGTGAGGGCGATGATCGTCGGCCTGCTCACCCGCCGGGACGCCAGCATCGCGGTACCGATCGTGGTCTTGGCGGAGCCGCTGGACATCACGACCTGCTCGGCGGTGAACCACTCGTTGTCGACGAGGTAGTCCTCGAGGACGAACGACGTCATGTAGAGCGGCAGAAGCAGTGTCTGCAGGTTCTCGGCGTCCGGCGAGTACAGGGGGTCGGCGTCGACGCGCCGGTAGGAGTTGTACGGGGCGGGTAGCTCGGCACGATGGGCGGCGCCGTCGGTGAACCCGCGCTCACTGACCTTCGTCGGCTCGACGAGCAGGTGCGTGCTCATCGGCAGGTAGCCGAAGACCCGCGTGCCCGTCTCGAGACCGTCGACGTCTCCGGCCACCACCTCGGCGAAGCCCCACGCCGGGACGCGCCCCCAGCCCTGCGCTGCCGGGAAGAACCGCCAGTAGCCGATCGTGTCGCCGGTCACGGCGTAGGTGACGTTGTTGGCCGTCAGTCCGAACCGCTCGACCCGCAGGAGCGCCTGACCCTGGCGAAGCACCGGTGCTGGATCGTCGACGACCCGGGTCGCGGCGAGGTCGTCGCGCCGCACCTCGAGGCAGCGGACGTGATCGGGGAGGGGGTGGCTCATCCTGTCGACCGTAGTGCCCGGCACCGCATCCTGCCGACGCGGCAGCAGCCCGTCTCCTAGGATTCGCTCGACCGACGGGAGGTCTAGCGTGTCCGACGAACCCGACGCAGCACCACTGCCTCCACCGGGCCTGCCGCCGGTGGCGACCATCGATCCCTTGGGGGAGCCGGTCACTCGGGTGAGACCTGGGCTCATCGCGACCTTGGCGCTGGCCAACCTGGGCATCTGGACCGCCTTCTTCACCCCGATCCAGTTCCTGCTGCCGTTGCAGGTGGAGTCACTGGCACCGGGCAGCAAGGAGAGCAGCCTCAGCCTCGTGCTGACCGTCGGCGCCATGATCTCGCTGGTCTCCAACCCGCTCGCCGGTGCGTTCAGCGACCGCACGACGTCCCGGCTGGGTCGACGGCGTCCCTGGGTGCTGTGGCCGACCGTGGCTGCGGTCGCCGTGCTGGTGCTGCTGCCGGTCGCGCCGGTCATCGGCGCCCTGGCTCTGGGCTGGGCGATGGCGCAACTCACGCTCAACGCCTCGTACGCAGCTGTCACCGCCATCATCCCGGACCGGGTGCCGGTCGGCCAGCGCGGGACCGTGTCGGCCATCGTCGGGGCCGCCCAACCTCTGGGGGTGATGGTCGGCGCCGTCATCGTGGCGCTGATCCCCCAGACGGGCGTGGAGATCGGCTCGGACGAGGTCGGTGGCCAGGGCCCGCGCTACATCGCCGTCGCCGTCATCCTCGCGCTGTCGGCGGCACTGTTCGTGTGGCGTATGCCTGACGCTCAGCTGCCGCGCCAGCGCGTCCCCACGCTCGTGTGGGGGCCTTTCATCAAGGGCTTCTGGGTCGACCCGCGCAAGCACCCTGACTTCGGCTGGGTCTGGATCACCCGCTTCCTGGTGGTGCTGGGCAACGCGTTCGTCACCACCTACCTGCTGTTCTTCGCCCGAGATGTGCTTGATCTGCCCCCGACCGAGGCCGACACAACCGTCGCCGGAATCCTCGCCTACTACATCGTGGCGCTGCTGATCTTCGCGTTGGTCACCGGCCCGCTGTCGGACCGGATCGGCAAGGTCCGAGTCTTCGTGATGGGTGCCTCGCTCATCATCGCCTCGTCCCTGCTCATCCTGTCGTTCTCCCGCGACGTCACCATGGTCACGATCGCCGCCATCGTCATGGGTGCCGGTTTCGGCTCCTACACCGCCGTCGACCTCGCGCTGATCAGTCGGGTGCTGCCCCGCCCGGAGGACCGCGCCAAGGACCTCGGCGTCGTGAACATCGCCAACGCGCTGCCCCAGGTGCTCGCGCCAGTCATCGCCGGCCTGGTCATCACGCTGCTCCGGGATGAGGGATATGCGGCGGCCTATCAGACCCTCTACCTGGCTGCGTCGATCGTGACCCTGCTGGGTGCGGTGCTCGTCTTGCGCATCAAGAGCGTGCCCTGATCCCATGCCGCTGCCCTATGACGACCCTCAGATCACCGGTGTCGGCCGTCTGCCTGGCCGTGCGCTGCTGCCCGGGTACGACAACCTCGCCTCCCTCGACACCGGCGAGCGCCACGACGTGGTCGACCTGACCGGGCGGTGGTCCTTCGAGTGGGTGCAGGGCCTGCGCGACGTCGATCTCGATGACGCCGGACGGCGTGGCGCCACAGGGACGGAGACGATCGCGGTGCCCGGGGTCTGGCAGCGGCAGGGCTTCGGGACCCCGATGTACCTAGCCAACCGGTTCCCGCCGGCCCTGGGCACGCGAGCCACGCGCATCCCCGATGTCGACCCCGACGCCAACGAGGCGGGCATCTACACCCGGACGTTTCACGTCCCACCGTGGTTCCACCGGCGCCGGGTGTCCCTCGTGCTCGAGGGTGCCAAGGCCGGCGCCGGCATCTGGGTCAACTCACGCTACGTCGGGTACACCGTGGGCTCGTTCGAGGTGGCCGAGTTCGACGTCACCGATCACCTCACCGATGGTGACAACACGGTCACCGTCGTGGTGCTGCGGTACACGGCCGGCAGCTATCTGGAGGGGCAGGACATGTGGTACGCCTCCGGGCTCGTCCGGCCGGTCTACCTGCGCGCCGACCCGCCTGTCGCGATCGACGACGTGTGGGTTCGCCCAGGCCTCGACGCCACCTACACCCAGGGCTCTCTGCACAGCACCGTGACGGTCGCGAATCGGACGGCAGAGCCGGTGTCGGCGCAGGTGGAGCTGCTGCTGTCCGAGCCGGGGGCGAACGACCGACGAACGGTGGCCTCGAGCACCGTGGGCCTGCCGGCGGGGTCGAGCCGCGAGACGGTCGCCACCATCGACATTCCCGACGCCCTGACGTGGACGGCCGAGACCCCGCATCTGTACCGGCTCACGGTGGTGCTTCGTGTTGACGGCCAGGAACGCCACGTGACGACGCTGCGCAGCGGGGTTCGGGTGGTGGAGATCCGTGACGGGGTGCTGCTGCTCAACGGTCGCCCGATCACGTTGCTGGGCGTCAACCGGCACGACATCGATCCCGACCGGATGTGGGCCGTCCCGGAGCGCCGCTACCGCGAGGACCTCGAGATCGCCAAGCGGCTCAACATCAACGCCATCCGCACCAGCCACTACCCGAACCCGCAGGTCTTCTACGACCTGTGTGACGAGGTGGGGCTGTACGTGATGGACGAGGCGGACGTGGAGTCGCACGGGGTGCGGCGCAAGAACGTGCCCGGCGACAACCCGCGGTGGCAGGCCGCGTGCGTCGACCGCATGCAGCGCATGGTGCTCGCCGACCGCAACCATCCGAGCATCGTGATGTGGTCGCTGGGCAACGAGGCCGGGCGTGGCGGCGAGGGCGGTGGCGCCTTCGTCCGGATGAAGAAGGCAGCCCTGGCCCTCGACGACTCCCGGCCCTTCCACTACGAGGGCGACCACGGGCTCGGGATCAGTGACGTGGTCTCGCGCATGTACGCCACGGCCGAGCAGATGGACGCGCTCGGACGAGGCGAGGCCCTGACGTTCGGGCCGATGACCGCCATCAGCAACCGGTTTCTCACCGACGACAAGGACGTCAGCGTCGACATGCTGGCCGGGCGGCCGGTCCTGCAGTGCGAGTTCGCCCACGCCATGCAGAACAGCCTGGGCAACTTCGCCGAGCACGTCGACGTCTTCTTCGCCCACCCCACCATCGCCGGCGGGTTCGTGTGGGACTACGTCGACCAGACCCAGCGTGTGGGCGAGCCGGACGGCAGCGAGCGCTGGCTCTACGGCGGGGACTTCGGTGACGTACCCCATCACGCGACGTTCCTCGTCAACGGCATCCTGGCAGCCGACCGCAGTCTGCACCCAAGCGCGCACGAGGTCTGGTGGGGCTATCGGCCGGTCTCTGTGACGCCCATGGATGCCACGGCCGGGCGCTACCTCGTGCACAACCGTTGGTCGTTCACCGACCTCTCGTCGCTCGAGGCGGTCGTTGCCGTCCGCGTCGACGGGCGCGTCCACGCCGAGACGGTCCTGCCTGCCCCGGCGGTGTCGCCCGGGGCGAGCCTCGACTGGACCGTCGAGGAGGCCCGCCCGCCGGCGGGGGTCGACGCTGAAGTGGTCGTGCGTATCGGCTGGCGGTTGCGTGAGCCGACAGCGTGGGCACCGTCGGGCACGGAGGTGGCCTTCGACGAGACCGTGCTGCCGATGCGGCGGCCGCGCCGGCCGCCCACGCGCCTGGCTCCTCGTGCAGCGATCGCGGCTACGCGCTCCGGCGACCTCGTCACGGTCTCCACCGGCGCGACGACCATGCAGCTCGACTCCCGCCAGGGCCTGGTGACCCACTGGGCCGTCGACGGTCGCCAGGTACTGCGAAGCCCGCTGCACCCCACCTACTGGCGTGCGCCGACCGACAACGAGCGTGGGCTGGGCAACGCGCAGCGGTGGCTCGTCCCGCTGGTCACAGACCCATGGTGGCGTCACGTCCGGATGAGGGTGGTACGCAGGCAGGAGCGGCTCGACGACGCCGGCTGGACCCTCACGCTGCTGCTGAGGTCCCCGGTCACGCGGTGGGCGCTCCTGCAGTACCGGGTGAGCGTCGCCGGCGTGCTGCGGGTGACGCACCGAGTCATGCCGCGTCGACCGATGGTCCGCCTCGGAATCACTGTCGAGCTGGGGCCGGTCGATTCCGTGCGGTGGTACGGCAAGGGGCCGCACGAGACGTACGTTGACCGCTCGCACGCGGCATGGACCGCGATCCATGAGGCGCGCGTCGACGACCTCGTGCACGACTACGTGCGTCCCCAGGAGAACGGCAACCGCACCGGTGTGCGGTGGGTCGAGCTGAGCGGGTCGTGGGGAACCCTGCGCGCCGACGAGACCACCGGGGCACCGATGGAGTTCACAGCCTGGCCCTACCGGCAGAGCGACCTGGTGGCGGCCCAGCACATCGACGAGCTTGTCCGCCGCGACAGCGTCACGCTCACCATGGGCCGACAGCGCGGGGTCGGTGGGGACAAGCCCGGCGCGGCTGCCCTGCTGCAGCAGTACCAGTTGCCCGCGGGGGTGGAGCAGAGCGTGGGGCTCTCACTCACGGTGAGCTAGGCGCTCGCCTGGATCGAATCGAAGCGATCCAACGGGACGTTGGTCCCGACGAAACCGGTCTCGCGGCTAGAAGCGCCTGACCCGCAACGAACCTACCGTTGTGCTGACGTGGGGCGTGCCCGGCAACGGGCACGCCCGTCGGTGTGAGAGGAGAGGCCAGGCGGCATGGAGGCCCTAGAGATTGCGCGGTGGCAGTTCGGCATCACCACCGTCTACCACTTCTTCTTCGTCCCCATCACGATCGGCCTGTCGTTCCTGGTCGCCGGTCTGCAGACCGCCTGGTACCGCACCGGCAACGAGGAGTGGCTGCGCCTCACGAAGTTCTTCGGCAAGCTCTTCTTGATCAACTTCGCCATGGGTGTGGTCACCGGCATCGTCCAGGAGTTCCAGTTCGGCATGAACTGGTCGACCTACAGCCGCTTCGTCGGTGACATCTTCGGGGCGCCGTTGGCGATCGAGGGCCTGGCGGCGTTCTTCCTGGAGTCCACCTTCCTGGGGCTGTGGATCTTCGGCTGGGGTCGGCTCAGCCGCGGCCTGCACCTGGCCACCATCTGGCTGGCTGCGACCGGAACCCTGCTCTCGGCCTACTTCATCCTGGCCGCCAACTCCTGGATGCAGAACCCCGTCGGCTACGAGTTCAACCCTGACACCGGTCGCGCGGAGCTGACCAACTTCGCCGACGTGCTGCTGAACCGGGTCACCCTCGTGACCTTCCCGCACACGATCACTGCCGCGTTCATGACGGCCGGCGGGTTCATGGCCGGCATCGCGATCTGGCGCATGGCCCGGCGTCCCAACGTCGACCGGTTGACCTACAAGAAGGCCGCCAAGGTCGGCGCCATCACCATGCTGATCGCCGGTGCTGGCGTCGTGGTCACCGGCGACGTGCAGGCCAAGGTGATGACCGAGGTGCAGCCGATGAAGATGGCAGCCGCCGAGGCCTGGTACTCCACCGACGCACCGGCCGACTTCTCGGTGCTCAGCGTCGGCACGCTCGACGGTTCGGAGGCTACCGAGATCATCGCGATCCCCGGGCTGCTGTCGTTCCTCGCCACCGGTGACTGGTCGGCGGAGGTCCAGGGCATCAACGACCTGCAGGCGCAGTACGCCGAGGAGTTCGGCGACATCGTGCCCGACCAGGACTTCGCGCCGAACATCCCGGTCGCCTACTGGACGTTCCGGCTCATGATGGGGCTGGGCTTCGCCGGCATGGCCATCGGCCTGTGGATCCTGTGGGCCATCCGTGGCCCCGAGGCCAAGGGAGTCGGCGCCAGTCGCTGGACCGTCGCCATCGCGGTGATGCTGCCGTTCCTGCCGTTGCTGGCGAACTCGTTCGGGTGGATCTTCACCGAGATGGCCCGCCAGCCGTGGATCGTCTTCGGCCTGATGCCGACGTCGCTGGCCGTGTCACCCACGGTCTCCGCCGGCGAGGTGCTGGCCACGATGATCGGATTCACCCTCCTCTACGGCGCCCTCGCCGTCGTCGAGATCAGCCTGCTCGTGCACTACATCAAGGCCGGACTGCCCGACGTCAGCCGTGAGCGCACCGACACCCACGCCGACGACGGCGAGCGTCCGCTCACCTTCGCCTACTAGAACTCGCGACTAGGAACAACAAGAGGTCACTGCCGTGGAGCTCACCACCGTCTGGTTCATCCTGATCGCCGTGCTGTGGATCGGGTACTTCGTCCTCGAGGGGTTCGACTTCGGCGTCGGCGTGCTGCTGCCCGTTCTGGGCAAGTCCGAGAAGGAGCGCCGCGTGATGATCAACACGATCGGCCCCGTCTGGGACGGCAACGAGGTCTGGCTGCTCGTGGCCGGCGGCGCGACGTTCGCGGCGTTCCCCGAGTGGTACGCCACCCTGTTCAGCGGCTTCTACGTCGCGCTGTTCGTCATCCTCGTGGCGCTCATCATCCGCGGCGTTGCGTTCGAGTACCGGGGCAAGCGACCGGACTCCCCTTGGAAGGCCTGGTGGGACAAGGCGATCTTCGTCGGCTCGGTGCTGCCTGCTGTGCTGTGGGGGGTCGCCTTCGCCAACATCGTTCGCGGAGTGCCGATCGAGGAGGTCGACGGCAGCCTGGAGTACGTGGGCAACTTCTTCGACCTGCTCAACCCCTATGCGCTGCTGGGTGGCCTGGTGACGCTCACCCTCTTCACCACCCACGGAGCGATCTTCATCGCCCTGAAGACGGACGGCGAGATCCGCGGCAACGCTCGCGCGCTGGCCGAGCGCGTGGGGCTCGTGGCGGCCATCCTGGCCGTCACGTTCCTGGTGTGGACCTACCTCGTCAACTCCGACACGGCGTTCGCCGTCCTCGCGGCTCTGGCTGCGTTGAGCCTGGTGGGGGCGCTGCTGGCCAACCGTGTGGGCCGCGAGGGGTACGCGTTCCTCGGCACTGCCCTCACCCTCGGGCTAGCCGTTGCTGCGCTGTTCACCAACCTCTACCCCAACGTCATGCCGTCCAGCATCGACGAGGCCTTCAACCTGACCATCGACAACGCCTCGTCGACGCAGTACACGCTGACGATCATGACCTGGGTGGCTGTCGTGTTCACCCCCATCGTGCTCATCTACCAGGGATGGACGTACTGGGTGTTCCGCCGCCGCC
>Ga0316198_10000327_pt1 | contig 24079 bp, 24 predicted proteins | sample OudBieAanoxic_MG_FD_204935 | JGI IMG/M metagenome (GOLD analysis project Ga0316198, IMG submission 204935) | Coastal sediment microbial communities from Oude Bieten Haven, Netherlands - site A anoxic | ecosystem: Environmental > Aquatic > Marine > Coastal > Sediment | place: Netherlands...
AGGAGATTGAAGAGCTGGTCAGTCCCGCCGAGTTCCACGTCTACCTCCAGCGCAACTGAATCGTACGCCTGAGCCAAGGGGTAGAGGAACTCGTGCAGAGCGATCGGTTGCTGGTTCTCGTAGCGGGTACGGAAGTCGTCGCGCTCGAGCATCTGGGCGACGGTCACCTTGGCCGCGAGCCGAATCCAGTCGGCCGAGGCGAGCGCCCCCAACCATCGAGAGTTGAAGTCGATGATCGTCGTCTCAGGATCCAGCAGCTTGTATATCTGCCGGCGATAGGTCGCGGCATTGACCTCGATCTCCTCCGGCGTGAGCTGTGGGCGAGTACTCTTCTTGCCGGTCGGGTCGCCGATCATCCCGGTGAAGTCGCCGATCAAAAAAACCACCTGGTGGCCGAGTTGTTGAAAGTGGTGCATCTTGCGAATCACGACGGTGTGGCCAAGATGGAGGTCCGGAGCTGAAGGGTCAAAGCCGACCTTCACCACAAGAGGCTTGCCGGATTTCTTGGAGTTCCGGAGTTTTCCTGCCAACTGTTCTGCCGGCACAACGTCGACGCAACCTTTCGTCAGGTAGTTGAGATGATCATCAATCTCGGGCAGCACAGCATCCTCCATTCATCTACTCCCCGGGATCGCCGAACTCGACGATCGGCATCACTCCGGCACCGGTGTTCTGGAGACTCTCCCAATCGGCGAACCTCTGAAGGGTCGCATTGACAACCTCGAGCGGCACGGAAAGAATCGTCATTTCGAGATCCGTCGATGCCCTCCACACGACAGCACCAGCGGCAACCGCCGCACAGCGGCACGCACGGCCGGTGGCGCCGCTCCATGCTCCAGCTTGGGCTGCAGCCGCCCGTCGCCGAGCCTCAGCGAGTTCCTCTTCGGTTGCGGCTCGGGTGAAATCAGACCAACCCTTGTTGGCGTTCACTTCGATTGCTTCCATCGTGTCCGCAGCCGATGCAACGACCAGCAGAACCCGATGCCCGGGAACGAACGGGTGCAAAATCTCTACCAAACTTTCACCCGACAACGCTGTACCTCGAGCCGCCAAGATTTCAGCCAACACAAGAGTCTGCGCCTCATCCGCGGTGATCGAAAGCTCGAGCGCGATAACCAGTACCGAGCCGTCACCAGCGGCAGCCTCGCGCGTCCTCGGGACAGGCGCTAACGTGCCCATAGTGGCGCTGTCGACCATTGAACGATCGGTTGTCCAGAATTTTCTAACGGCTTCCGATGCCGCTTCGACATCCTCGGCAACAACACCGAGCGAGAGATTCCCGGTTCGCAATAGGGTTGCGGGTGACAAACTCGACCCCTCTGCGATGCCAAGAATCCCAGCCATCAGCCGCAGAGCACGACGGCGGGCGCTGCCGCCCTCGGCCATAACGGGGCGCCGATCATCTTCCGCCTGCTCGAGGGCAGCGCGGAGAACCTCTACGAGCTCGCTGAATTGATCGGTCGGTGCCGCGAGAAGCATCTGTGCAGGGCGTGAATCAACCCGAACCCAGCCTGGGCGTTGTTCAAGTTCACGAAGCTCACGTCCGACTCGGGCCAGAACCGTTGCTGCGAGTTCGTCGTCGAGGTCCGGTACCACCACCGGGCGCAGACACAGGGTTGCCAATGGCGCACCCGCTCTTTCGAGAACTGCGGCGGTCAGCCCATTCTCAAGCGAAAATATGGTGGGCGGGGAGGCAAAACGCGGATTGAAAGACCTCGGCGGAAGCGTAACGACGACATTGCCTGGGTGCTGCGGGAGCCACCTTGATGCCGCATCGCGAACCGTTCGGGTGGTCACACCATCAACACCGAAGAGAAACTCGCGCACTGCGTCCACGCCACCCTGGAGCCAAAGATCAAGGATCAAGGCTGCCGATTGTGGGTGCTCCTCGAGACTGGCTTGCCGACGTACCCGCAGACGCCTTGCTGCAGCTTCGACCAGCCGTTCTTGTACAATCGGATTCTCGGCGACTCGTGCGAGGCCAAGACGCAACTGTCTGACGGAAGCATCAGCGGAATCGGAATCGGTTCGTGCCTCGAGGAGCCCCTGATTTCCGTCAATCCGGCTGCGGACACCAACCAGATCGTCGGCCAGAATCTCGGGCAGAAGATCCCAGAGAACTTCGGTTGCGCTTCTCATCGGGTTGTGCGGGGCCGGCAGGGAGACCTCGAAGCGGATCTCGGCATCGCTGCCGGCTGCACCCAGGCGGCGCTCCAGCCGGCCCTCAATGAGAGGCTCTTGGGGAATCGATTGGACACGGGCCACGGGTCGATGCGCGAGAACCCTATCGAGCAGGATGCGGAGATCGGACACCGAGGCGCCGCCAACAGCCACGATGATCGGCGGAGACGTGGCAGTTTCATCATCATCCAGCGCAGCCTCGAGGTTGGCGACCAGAGTCAGGTCGCCGCTGGTGACACCAGCCCACGTTTCGTCACCATCAACAACAGAGGGCCAAACCACCGTGGTCGCATCTGCAAGGGGTTGGGCGACAATCAGCAACTCAACGCCACTGTCGAGGCGATCCACATAGAGAGCCTGTGCCGCGATCGGTGAGGTTGCGCCCAACACCATCGTGAAGGACAGAAAACACTGGAGATACGCGTCTTGCAGCTTCATGGCGGGCGTCATGGTAGCATGCCGCCGATGGAGACCGAACCCGAGACTACGTCAACCTCGGTGATTGCTATTTCCTGGTTGGGGGCTTCTGCGGCCCTTCCCTTCGCCTTGATTGGTGCCGCCCTCGGCCAGGGTCTTGGTGCTCTTATCGGCGGGTGTCACTGGATCGGGGTCACATTGCCACTCGAACGCCAGGTTTGGGCATTGGTCAACCAGCCTGTCTTGAACTTCGCCTCTTTGCCCAGGGCGGGGGGATATTGGCTCGGATCGATCATCCTACCTCTGTTTGTGGCGTTGACAATTATCGGCTTTCTGCCGCGAGCGCGGGCCCTGAGTACTCAGCTCGTTTGCATCCAGGTGGCCTGGGCGATGTCTCTAGTAGCGGTAGCGGTGCTGCCCGTACTCGACAGGGAAGACGGACACTTCGCCCGATTCCTTGCGTTGCACGGCTGGCCGACCGCTCTGGTGTGGTTGTCCCCGATCCTCGCGGCCGGCGCCGCTCTCCTACCGACTCTCCGCCTGCTCCAGTTGGCACGGCGAAGACGCCCCAACATCCGCCGTAATCATCGTCTGCTGATTGTGGTCGTCCATCTCGGTGTACCGGCGGCAAGTTGGCTTGGCCTGGTGTCCCTGGTCCATGGTGGCGTTTGGATACCGGCGATCATCGCTGGAGTTGTTCCAGTGATCGCGGCTATGGCCTTCGCCTGGTTTCGATACCCCGACCCGTACGTACGCCCGCTCGAACTACCGCAAGCTGGAGAAATCGTCGGTCTGGTATTTTCTGCAGTGATCATGGTAGTCATTGTGTGGGCCGCGGGGCGCCCACTCGCAAACGGGCAATCGGCTGGAGTCCTCTGGGGAACCGCACAATCGTCCAACAACGTCCGAGCATGGATCGACCCGTGGTCCGTCAAAGGTAACTCGGCGGTCGAACCACAGAAATGATCTCAACTCGGAAATGGAGATCCCGCCCGGGAGCGTTATACTGTTCGACGGCTTCGGCCGTGACGCAAACCGCCGTGCCCTACCACAAAAAAGGAGTCGCAATCATGAACGCAAAGGTCGAAAAGGCTTTAAACGAGCAGGTCCACGCCGAGTTTTTTTCTTTTTATCTCTACCTCTCAGTCGCCGCATATTTCACCGCTCACCACCTCGATGGTTTCGCACACTGGATGCGAATCCAGGCTCAGGAAGAATTTGGCCATGCGATGAAGCTCTTTGATTACCTCGCGGAACGTGGCGGCACGGTTGAACTCATGGCGCTTGACGGGCCTCAGAAGGAGTGGGACTCGCCATCGGCGGCCATCGAGGCGGTGCTCCATCACGAGCGACACATCAGTCAGCGCATCAACGAGATCGTCGACCTCGCTACTGCAGAAAACGATCACGCAACGACAGTCATGATGCATTGGTATGTGAATGAGCAAGTCGAGGAGGAAGCCACGGCCGATACACTTTTCCACCAGGTCAAGATGGTCGAAGACAGTCCGCATGGCCTGCTGATGATCGATCGGGAACTCGCCGGTCGACCGGCACCGGTTGCCGCCGACGCCGAGGCGCAGTAGCCAGAATTAAATGGCAACTGCGTGCTCAACCAGAGCACGCGCGACATCAACACCAGACGCCTCTTCGAGGCGCAGAAATCCTGGCGTCGGGTTGATCTCGAGGATCATCGGCCCTGCATCACCCCTCACCAGGTCCACACCGCAGTGGCCAAGGCCGAGTGCCGCCGCTGCGGCGATCGCAAGCCTTTTCTCGTCGGGCAACGGGTCGTGGGCCTCGGCAGCTCCCCCGCGGGCAGAGTTGGATCGCCATTCGCCATCGGCGGCGCTGAAGCGCGCCGCAGCAACAACCGCCCTCCCGACCACCATGAGACGGAGACTTCGTTCGCCTCCGGGTAGCCATCGCTGGACGACGATCTCATCACCGACCCGCCACAACGAATCGAGAACCGCCTCAAGATGATCGCGGGTAGCGCACCGGATGACTCCGACGCCCATCCGCGACCGACGCTGTTTCACAATCGCCGGCAGCCCCAAATGTCGAACCGTCTCTGCCGCTAAGGTCTCCGGATCGGCGCCTGCAAGGGTCGACGGCACCGGAAGGCCGGCTACATTCAGGGCCACAGCGGTTGCCCAATGATCGCGGCCCACTCTGATAGCAGCGGGAGGATTGGGGGTCGCCACACCAGATGCGACAAATGCCTCAAGGATCGCGAGCAAGCTCTCGGGCCGCCAGTTTCCGACCCGCGCGAGAACGGCGTCGGGAAGGTCGCATTCGACTCCGCCTCCCGACGGTTTCAGTTCTCCTTCGGCAAGCAACGCCGAAGCGGTGACTCCGTCGACCAACTCAAGATCGATTCCCAGATCGATCGCCGCTTCGGAAAGCCGAGTGTTCGTACGAAGATCTGGTCGGGCACTCAAGAGCAGGAGACGCATCCTCTGATGGTACCGCAGCTGGTCCCGATATCTTCCCCGGCTGCTCGAAGTCTGTCCAAATGCGCGGCGCCAGCCGGGCACACGAAATGCAGCCGAACCTCATACTCGGACAGGCTCATAAGCCGGTATACTGGGGCGATGATCAAAGGGAACCTCGACCGTCTCCACTTTGGAGATCTCCTGCAGTGGTTTCAAATGGGTGGTGTCAGTGGGCGCCTGGTTCTGAAAGATATTCGCGGAGAGCGTCGGCTCGATTTCATCGACGGACGGGTCTGCTACGCCTCCTCGACGATCCCCGAAGAGAGGCTCGCCACCTGGCTCACCAAGCGCAGTCTGATTCCGCTCAGCGAGCTTCGTCGCATCCTCGCCACCTCAATGGTCCGCCGAGCTCTCTTCACAGACCTTCTCATCGGCGAAGGCCGCGTCTCACCAGAGGACCTCCAAGCCAGCCTCACCGATCTTGCCGAGGCGATTACCAGCCGGATTCTAATATCACCCGAAGTCAGTTTCGAGTTCATTCCCAACCACCCGGTCCTCGACATTCTCGGGCTCAGCCTCAATGTCGAGCCGAGTCACCTTCTGATGGAGGCTGCACGTCGGTCTGACGAGGACGCGCCGGGAGATGCGAAGCGACGTTCGTACGATCTCGCTTTTACCGGTGAAGCGTTCGAAGATCTCTTCTGGCAGATGATTCGAGATGGAGTCACGGAAGAGGACGCGATCGATGGCAACCAATTGAGCCGTCTCCACGACTTGGTTCGCGACATTGTCGCTACGCTCGCACAATGGCTGTCTTCGAGCCCTGGCCTGGTTCCCCTGCCAGCTGGGCAGATTGAAGGCCTGCTCGCAACCGCCGAGGACGAGACGCCTTTTTTTCTGCCGGGACGGCCCCACGCCGCGTGGAACCAGATGGTTCTCGCTTGTACAGTTCGCAATCACACCCATCCGGGGCCATTGACTCTTGCCGAGCTCGAGACGATCGCAACCGATCTCAGCTTGTGGGAAGAGATGATCGGCAGCGGTTTTCTAAAACGCCCCAAGGCGGCAAAGCTGGACGATCTCATTCAACAGGTGGTGGCCGCATGGTCACAGACGGCTGCAGCGGCTGCTCCTCACCTCGATGTGGCTCCTGAAACGGCGTCGTTGGCAGTTCACCTCGTGACCGTACCAACCGACCTTGTGCTTTGGGCCCTCACATCTCTTCCAGTACCGCACCAACGCCTACGAAAGACCCTGCTCGAACATCTCTCGCGTCGGGTCGGTTCGAGGCTCGCTCACCTCGCTGACTTTCCGTCCGAGATTCGTAGGGTGTTGGATCCACGATCGCCAACGCCACTAGGCGCCTGCCTCCACCTCGGCAGAGAGTGTCTATCGACCGCTGCAACCTGGCCCTCTACGATTCCCGGCGAAGCCGAGACGATGCTCGAAATCGCCTCACCGACGGCCCTGGCTCTCGCCGCTGACGCCGCTCGGGAGGTTGCGGAAACGTTTGATGAGGAAGCTCTATCGAGCTGATTTGCAGAGTCCACAGATTTTCGCCGCGAGACCGCAAAGAGGCTGAAATACCTACCACTCAGATCAGGCCGGCATCCCCTCCCGCTCCCCTTTCTGAGGCAGGGACATCACAACCTCGGTGCCCCCGCTCGCCCGGCTCTCGACAACGATAGTCCCACCATGGTTCTCAACAACTCTTTTGGCAATGGTAAGACCGAGTCCGATTCCATGGCGTTTTCCTGCGCTCGAATCGTCCCCTTGCCAGAAGGCCTCAAAGACGTGAGCAAGATCCTCCTCCGGAATTCCGGGGCCCGAATCGCTCACCCGAAGCTGTAGCCACGGGTTCCCGTCGTGCATTGCCCGTCGCACCTCGAGCTTCACCTCTCCGCCACGACTGAACTCGATGCCGTTTTTGATTACAGCTCGCAAGGCTGCTTCCGCACTCTCCGGCTCACAGGAAATCGTCTCGAGGCCAGTCGGAATAAGGACCTGAATGCGTACATCACGATTCGCCGCAAGATCACGAAGAGGCGAGATCGCGTTGCGGAAAAGATCCTGTGGCGGCACGGATTTTCGCTCAAGTTCCCGCGCACCAGCGGCAATCACCGACGCCTGGAAGACATTTTGGACGATCTCCATGAGCTTTTCACCTTCATCGTAAATGATGTTCAAAAGGCGATCGGCCTTATCCGGTGACACGTCCTTTTCGCGGCGAATGATCTTCGCGGCAGTGAAGAGAGAGGTAACCGGGGTTCGAAGATCGAGCGACAATCGATTGATCAGTTCGTTTTTGACCTCATCGAGCGCCTCGAGATCACGATGGGCGGTCTCGAGAAGATTTTTCTTTTCCTCGAGGTCGGTGGCGAGGCGGCGGGACTCGACGAGACTTCTTTTGAGCTCACCCGCCCGCTCCTCGACTTTGGCCTCCAGCTCCTTGTTGAAGTCTTCCATCTGCCGCCAGGCAATGGCGTTGGCGTATCCCATGGCTGCCGTGGAAGCGAAAACTGTAGCAAGCTGCAGGTCGTCCTCGTCGAGGTCGGCTCGCTCATTGTCGCCGTACCCAGTCAACAATCCGACCACTTTCTCCTGGGTCATCATTGGTACCGCAAGTGCAGAAGCAAATCCCGCCTTGCCGACCGCGGCCACTGCTGCTCCGTCGTTATCGTCATCAAACTCTCGAGCGAAGAGCCGTGGCTTGCGTTCGTTGAGGAGAGCGGTCGCGATCGATCCTCCGGTTTCGTCTGCAGCGTAAAGGAGTGGATCCTGTTTAAATCCGTGGACCACCGCCTCTCGAACGCGACCGCCGCCGGGAATGATAATCACCGAAGCACCCTGCAACTGGAGCAGGCGAATCGCTTCAGTGATGAGCAGACGCAGTACCTTGGCGGGATCGCGTTGATTGCTCACCGCATGACCGAACTGGGAGATGCTGTCCATCACCCGCATCTTGCGCTCGAGCTGACGGCTGACAATATCGAGGCGGGTCGTGACTTCCGTCATGGCAAGGTTTGCCCGAACCGCTTCGCCTATCAGTACATCTTCGCTGAGCACCTGCCCGGCCTCGATCTCTGGGCCGGGGACCGTGACCTCGATATCCTCGCTCGCAGGGGGCGCCTCACCATTTTCGTCCAAAAAGGGCTGCATCGCCTTGTGCATCTGCTCTTGGAGACGTGCAATGGCCTGCGGGCTGGTACCAACCCCAAGCTTGTCGGCCACTGAGGCGAGGGTCTGCTCGCCGATGGCCGAAAAAGCCTCGAGCACTCCTTCACCGGAAATAGCGACGGTCGGAAAGGCCGGCCGCTTGTCGCCATTGAGAGCCGCCTCCATTTCCTCGACCGTCTGGATCGGATCGAGATCCCTTTTGTTGTACTGCAAGACGACCGGCACAGTCTTCGGATCGAGGCCATTGGCGGCCATATTGACCCACAGGTTCTCGAGAGATTCGATATTGGCTTCGCGTTGTGAGACCTGGGAATCGGCAACAAAGACCACCCCGTCAGCACCCGCCAGTACCGTGCGGCGGGTCGCGTCGTACTGCACCTGACCCGGAACCGTGTAGAGCTGAAGGGTCAGGCGAAAACCTCGAATCCTTCCCAAATTCAACGACAGGAGGTCAAAGAACAGGGTCCGGTCGGCCGCAGTATTCAAGGAGTAGAGCTTGGTCCGGCGCTGCGGATCTGTGACCCGGTGGAGGTGCTGAAGACAAGTCGTCTTACCTCCCACGGCTGGACCGTAGTAGACGATCTTGATCTTGATCTGGCGGTGCTGGTTGTCGAACTGGACCATTCGCCTCCCGGAGGGCAAAAGACTCCTCACTACGAATTCTACATCGAGGAAGATCCAGCTGCGATTATTTCAGGCGATTGTCAGGGGGCTGACCCCTGCGCACCGACGCGATGACCCGCGTCGCGGCCACCGGAGTCCCAGGACGGCCCTCGGAGGACTTCAAGGTTTTGGCGACCGATCCACCGACCACTGACGATGAGGCAAAGAAGTAGCTCGCGTCTCCGGTATGCTGGTTGATCACCGTCGCATAGGGAAAGACTGAGGCGTCGTCGGGCCCTGATTCAAGATAGAAAACGAGAGAGCCTCCAAACCCCGTCGTCGACAGGCGGCGTTGAACATGGCCGTATGGTGGGACGTCGAAAACCTCGCTCATTTCAATCTGGCCATCCGCATTCTGGATATCGAGGCGCACGCTCGTCCAATCCGGTGTCCAGGACGCAACACCGGCATTGCACCGAAAGAGGTCGCCATCGTTGAGCACACCGGCCGCATACCCATAGGTAGACCAGCCAGTGGCGCTCGAAATGGCTGCGCCTGGCACCGTCAGACCGTACTCGCCATGACCGCTCTGCTCAGGGGTATAGGTGCGCGATGTCACCAGGAAATGGCAATCCTCAATCGGATCACACTGCAGCGACGGATCGGCATAAGCGATAATGGCCGCGGTGCCCTCTTCATCGAAGACATCCGGACCAAGCACATCCCACAAGTTGATCGTCTCCCACGGATAGACTGTGAATGTCAGGGTCGGAACCTCGAGATTGACCGTGTCGCTCGGGAGCACCTGAACCACGATCGGAAGGTCAAACTCGTGTGGGTTGTGAAGCGAGACATCCGTTTTCCAAAAGGTGTCCTGCGATCCGCGATTGTGAGCCGCCGCCGGAACCATCCAGTCCGCGGCGAGCTGTGCCTCGATCGGCACGGATGCCAGGGCCATGATCAGTATCGCCAATCCAAGGGTCTCTAGCGCAGTCTTGTTCTCGCCCATTTCAGCCTCCGCCCAACAACCCGCAAAGATCGTGCCACGCTTCAACCGCGATCCACCGCGACAGCGGGTGGTCAACATTGGTGATGGTGTCCACCGCGGAGGACACTTTCGGTCCGCCGTCGACTATACTCTCAAGGGAGGGTTTTGTTTGCGAATCTCAGGAGCTTTGTTCCTTACCATCCTGCTCGCGGTCGGGTACATGCTGTACCTCACGGGTCGCGATGCGACCTCGAGCCTCGATGCTGTCGCGGCAGTCGCCACTGACCTCCGCGAAGCAGGCGTGACCGGCAGGGCTCTTGACCACGACCTTGCGCTGCAAATGATCGGAGCAATGGAAGATCTGCTGGACACACCCGACACACTTCCCGATCACATCGATGATCTCAAGACCATCGCAGCAACTGCCGCGGCCTGGGCGGACGCGGCGCCGTCACCAAGCTCTGAGCTGCGGGCCGCGGTTGCAATTCGGAAAGCGGCCGGAGAGCTTCGGGCGCAGGCGACAAGGCCTTCTGCCGCCCACCTGATGCGGACCCGCAGATACCTCGATGTGGCTTCGGATGCGATCCAGTTTGGCGGCACCTTATCGGGTGGCCCCGGTCCGGGTCTCGCCACCGATGCTGTCCGTGATCGGCTCGACAATCTCCAACAATCGCAACAGGAGCGCTATCAGGAACTCGACGAAGAACTCAACCAACAATAGCGCCCACACCTTACCGACTTTTCCGGGAGGCGGTAGAGCAATCAATCCAAATCGAGGCCGTGAATGAGTTCGTCGGCAATGTTTGTTGTTTTTACTGGTCCAGCGCCCAACCGTTGCAGCTCACACGCGATTGAGGCGAGCCAGCGCTGAACCGCGGGGGTGCGTTCAACCGGTGCAAGGCGCCACAGTCTCACGCTCGTATCATTGTGGCTCTGTGTGATCACAGCAACCGGGTGGAGCGGACGCGAATGCTCGATCACCACTCCCTCGACCAGAACCGCGAAGCCATCTGAGCGACGCCATGAGGCTTCATTCTTGAGCACCGCCGCCCGCCAGCGCCGAGCTTCACCATCAAGACTCGAGGCAACCACCTCCAAATCCATCGTTCCGGTGAGAATGATGTGTGGCATCAAGCCTCCTCACGACACATACCAACAAAGGACAGGACCACCCGACGGCGCCGTGGTGCGAGGTCGCATTCGACGAGCACGATCTGTTGCCAGGTGCCGAGAACACATCGTCCCCGGGCGACAGGTACAGTCAGAGAGGGGCCCAACAGAGCGGCCCGCAAGTGTGAAAACCCGTTGCCATCGCCCCATCGCAGATCGTGATGGTAGGAGCGGTCGGAAGGGGCAATCTGTTCGAGGACTTCGACGAGGTCGCGGACAGCGCCGGGTTCGAATTCGATGGTGGTGATCACGGCAGTTGATCCGGGCACAAAAACAGTCATCTGACCATCCGATGCCGCGATGGATTTCAACCAGGCCTCCACATCTTCAGTCAGATCGTAGACGTGTCCGTGACCGTCGCTCGCAAGCTCGAGCTCGATTTGGTTCACATCCATGAGCAAAGTATAGCCAGCCCATCGACCGGACAGCGGAAGATCTCTCCGATGAGGGTCGCTGGCCTTCAAGCTCTGCCAACATTCTGGTAGGATGATCGCCGTGCAAACGGGGGGCGCGTTGGCTGCGGCGATTGAAGCCCTGCTTCCCGGCATGTGTCCACACTGCGATCATCCGCTCGACGGAAGCGATCGTGGTCTGTGTGGCTCGTGCTGGTCGCTGACTGTGCCCCGAGCCGGCAGTGCCTGCCGGCGCTGCGGAATCCCAACACAAGACGCCTCCGAGCCTTGTCTGGGCTGCCTTCATGCTCCCACCCCGCAATCTGCAACAGTAGCCTGGGGTGAACATGACGGAGTACTTCGCACCGCAATTTTAGCGCTCAAACACGGCGGCCGCGATGACCTCGCCGCGCCTCTTGGTGATCGCCTGGCTGCATCGGTTGTAACCGAGGCATGGGCACCTCTGATCGACTGCGTCGTTCCTGTCCCTTCGCACCCATGGAGGCGCCTGAAGAAACCCTGGGCAGCATCTGAGTTGCTCGCGGAATCAGTTTCCAGGAGAATAAAGAAACCGGTGATTCGACTCCTGCGACGGCACGGTCTTGGCCGCCAAACCGGCCACTCCCGGGCCCGTCGTCTCGAGTTATCTCAAAGGAGTTTTTCGGCGCAAAATGGGGCCGAAGGGCGAAACCTGCTTCTGATCGACGATGTGACGACTACTGGAACAACGCTCCGGCGTGCGGCTCACGCACTCCGCCACGCTGGCGCAAGTGCAGTCTATTGCGCCGTCTGCGCCCATGCCCCCGATCCGAGGAGATTCTCATGAGCCTATTTGATACGCTGGTGAAATACGGGATGCCTTTCGTTCCAAAGTCAATTGTCGGCCGAGTCGCTCGGCGATACGTCGCCGGTGACACCCTCGACGATGCAGTCCAAACATTGCGGGCGATCAATGATGAAGGGGCGATGGGCACAGTCGACATCCTCGGAGAGGAAGTGCGAGAACCGATCAAGGCGGCCGCCGCGGTGACGGAATACTTGCGGCTCCTCGACCGCATCAAGGACGAAAAACTCGACGCCAACATTTCCATCAAACCGACAATGCTTGGACTGAAGATCGACCAGGCCCTGTGCGAGGAAAACCTCTTGCGTATCGTCAAGCGCGCGGCCGAGTTCGGCAACTTCGTACGGATCGACATGGAGGACCATAGCTGCACCGACGCCACCCTCCAGCTATTCCGCAGTGTCCACGAAATGCACCCGTCCACAGTCGGTGTCGTTCTCCAGTCTTACCTCCACCGCACCATCGCCGATATCAACGATCTTTTGCCCCTTGCCCCAAATATTCGAATCTGTAAAGGCATCTACCGCGAACCGCGGGCAATAGCCTGGAAGGACTTCGATACGATCCGCGCCAACTTCGTCCATGCCACCGAAAAACTGCTTTCTTCGGGCGCATACGTCGGCATAGCCACGCACGATCCACACCTCGTGTGGGCCGGTATGGAGATCGTCGATCGCCTTGGGCTCGGGCGCGATCACTACGAGTTCCAAATGCTGCTTGGTGTCGATCCCGAGCTCCGGCGGATCATCCTCTCCAACGGTCACCGGTTGCGCGTCTACGTGCCGTATGGTCAGGACTGGTACCCTTATTCGATACGTCGGTTGCGTGAGAATCCCACCGTCGCCCATCACGTTGTGCGTGCAATGTTCCGGTAGCCGGAAAGCGGTCGTTGAGGCTGCCCTGAAAAGACGGTATGCTCAGTCGCGCGCAGCCGCGCGCAGGAGGCCCTTATGATGCACCGTCATCTCACGATCTGTGTCACAATTGTCGGCCTGCTGGTCTCTGCCGGAGCGGTTCACGCCGGCACCCAGGCCAAGATCGAAGGCCTCGTCACCGATCTCGCGGGGAACCCGTTAGCCGACGCCACCATCACTATCACCACGCCCGAATTGTCGAAGTACAAAAAGGTCGCCAGGACCGACAAAAAGGGCGAGTTCCACGCCCTCATTCTCGACGCCACACGTGGCTACATCTTCCTCGTCGAGGCGGAGGGATTCGTGTCCGAGCAAAGGCCGTTCAAGGTCTCCGCCGGCTCAACCGATAGTTCATTCGAGTTCAAGCTCCAGACCAAAGATCAGGCAGTCGCCGCCCAGGGCATCAAACAACTCGAGGAACCGGGATACAAAGAGCTGGATGAAGGCAAGGCGGCTCTGGCTGCAGGTGATACCGGGGCCGCGCGGGCAAAGTTCGCCGAGGCCGTCGCGGCCAAGCCGGATCTCCTCGAGGCCCACGCCCGCCTCGCCGAGCTCAGCTACGGCGTCGGGGACATGGAGGGTGCGCTGGCCGCCGCCCGGAGCTGTCTTGAAGTAGCCCCGGAATCGACCCGGTGCCTGGCCATTGCGGTCAACGCGAGCGGTGATCTCGGCGACGAAGAGGCGCGCACCGAATACATGGCACGCTACCAAACCCTCAATCCGGACGATCCGACAGTCCTCTTCAATGAGGCCGCTGCCCTCCTCAACAAGCTCGACGATGACGGAGCGCGGCCGCTTCTCGAGAAATGTCTTGCTACCAACCCCGACTTCCCGGAGTGCAATTTTGAGTACGGCATGCTCCTGCTTCGCACGGGCGACATGGAAGGGGCCAAAGAACACCTTCAGAAGTATCTCGAAATCGCGCCAAATGGGCCGCTGGCTGCAACCGCTGAGGAAACGATCAAATATCTCTGACCCGGGCGAACGGAGAGGGCGGATCGGTGAAGACTCTCTGCATCGGAGTGGTGGGCGGCACCGGCTCCGGCAAAACGAAGGTGGCCAACGAGATCGTGCGCCGCGTCGGGCGGGATCGAATCGTCATCGTCAACCAGGATTGGTACTACCGTGACCTCGCCCATCTTGACGATCTTCAGCGCTCGCACCACAACTTCGACCACCCTGATGCGATCGACCTCGTGATCAGTCGGATTCTTCAGATGCTGCAGTCAGAAGAATGAGGCGGATCGATTTCGGTTTTCGAAGAAATCAGCGCGCCGTAGGGGGGCGACGGCGACGGCGGGAGCGTAGCTCCTCCTCCTTGAACATGAACTTGATGGAGTTCTTGAAGAGGAGGAGATTGGGGGCATCAACCCGATTGAGCTTGAGACAGTTCTTGTCGTACCACTCGATCCAGCCCTTGAGTTCGGTGCCGTCGGTCAGCACCACGACCATCGCGGTGCGATTCTGCATCTGTTTGAGGTAGTAAAAACTCTCGGCGTTTGTTTGCTCTGCGGGCACCTGTTTGCGGCGACCTGTCGTTCTCGCAGGGAATTTTTCCATCATCTCATTCATCGACGGTCGGATCAGCTTACGATCAGACATGAAGCTCTCCTCGCGCCCCATGCTGTGCGGCCACGGGATTCCGGAAGCATGAAGTCGGTAGGTTCTGCGATCAGGTTATCAGATCCGGTGTTGGGTGTCTTCCCGGACCTCGATCGGATCGGCGGCCACGGTGAGCTTCAGTCGCGGCCGCGAGAGTTCGAGGGATAAAGTTCAACCTCGTGCGATAAGCAGCACATCAGCCGCCCGCAAAGGCCAGAAATTTTTGCCGGGTTGAGGCTCAGGTTCTGCCTTTTTGCCATCCGAACGGTCACCGAATGAAAACGATCCATGAAGGTCGTGCAGCACAGACAGCGACCACAGGGTCCGAGGCCTCCGCAAAGACGTGCGCCATCGCGCACCCCAAGCGAACGCATCTCGATCCGCCTCCGATAGCGTCGACCCAGATCCCGCTGCAACGGTCGATAGTCAACCCGCTTCTCAGCCGAAAAGTAAATCACGGCTTTACGGCCAGATAGCGGGAGTCGCACTTTGAAGGGGTGGAGATCGAGATCGAGTTCACGGGTCCGCCTCCGCAAATATCGCTCGATTTCCCGTTCGAGGTGGCCCGTGTCTTCATGGCGCTTTTCGTCCTCGGGGGTAGCCCGGCGGACAACGCGCGCCGCATGTTTACGAGGCTTCTTGACCGTCGGCGCGGCAAATGCGGTGACCTTGCCGAGGAATTTCCCATCCGGAGTGTCGACGACGATCGGTTCTCCGTGGTCCAATTGGAGCTTGCCGGAACGGCAGGGCATCGGGGGCAGGTCAGGATCGACCATCACCGGCACCCAATCCTCCATGTGCGGCATGACAGTACATTGCACAAGCTCCGCCATTAGTCGTCTCTTCCGGCCCTGAGTCCGGCGTTGATCTCACGATCTGCGACCGCGATTTTCTCCTCGTCGACGCGTCGTGCATCTTCCAAAGCCGCACCCACCTCAGACCGTTCGCCCGCGATGATTTGGGCGGCAAAGAAGGCAGCATTGCGGGCGCCGGCCGAGCCAACGGCAAAGGTTGCCACCGGGATGCCACCAGGCATTTGTACCGTTGAAAGCAGTGCGTCAACCCCGTCGAGCACACCACCCGGCAGCGGTACGCCAAGCACCGGACGAACGGTATGGGCCGCAACCACTCCCGCGAGATGGGCCGCCATACCAGCAGCGCATATGTAGACCCGACATCCGCCCGCCTCGGCCGACTGCACCAGGTCCACGGTGCGGGCAGGGGTGCGGTGAGCCGAGGATACGTGGACCTCGAAGCTGACACCAAGTCGATCGAGCACGTCTACTGCACCCCGCAAGTGTTTCCAGTCGTTTGCCGACCCCATTAGGATCAAAACCTCGGGGTTCACCTTGGGAAAATCTTCAATCATTCACGTTCCAAGTTTGGCCAAGGTATCGCGACCGATGTCCGATCGATACCACATGCCGTCAAAAGAGATCTTCGACACCCCTTCATATGCAACATTGACGGCATCTGACAGCGTTGGTCCGCGCCCGCAGACCGACAGGACGCGGCCCCCAGATGCGGTCAGACGGCCGTCTTCCAAACGTGTGCCGGCGTGATAGACCGTCACTCCGGACAAGGCCATGGCCTCATCAATACCGGTGATTTCGTCTCCTTTTCGAGGACTTCCGGGGTATCCCTCTGCCGCGAGGACGACGCAGGCCACCGCCTCCTTGCGCCAATTCAGGCTGCTGGTTTCAAGGGCCCCCTCCGAAGCATCGCGGGCGACCGCGGCGAAATTGTCGTCAAGCCGCAAGAAGGTGGCCTGGGTCTCCGGGTCACCGAGGCGGCAGTTGAACTCAAGCACCTTTGGCCCATCCGAAGTCACCATCAGACCAGCATAGAGCACCCCGCGATACTCTCGACCCTCAGCCGCCATGCCCGCGATTGTCGGACGGACAACGGTCTCAAGAATGAGCCTGCTTGTTCCGGGTGGGATCACCAACGCTGGAGAATGGGCACCCATGCCTCCGGTGTTGGGACCTTCATCATTCTCGCCCGCGCGTTTGTAGTCGTGAGAGGTGGCGACAGGCACCAACCGGGTACCATCGGAGATCACCATATACGAGACTTCGTCGCCCTCCAGACACTCTTCGACCAGAACTCGATCTCCGGCATCGCCAAAGCGACGCTGAACGAAAAATTCATCGGTTGCCTGTTCGAGATCATCACTGTTTCGAATCATGAGCACGCCCTTGCCCGCTGCAAGGCCATCGGCTTTGAAAACAACCGGCATCCCGAGGTCGCGAGCAGCCGCGACCGCTTCGTCACTCGTGCGAACTACCGTCGCCTTTGCGGTTGGAATGTCGTGACGCTGGCAGAACTCCTTGGCGAATACCTTGCTTGACTCGAGTTCGGCAGCGGCGCGCCGTGGTCCGAAGAGCCGCAATCCCCGGCGGTAAAACTCGTCGCAAACACCCATCGCCAGAGGAACCTCGGGACCGACGATGGTGACATCGATACGCAAATCTTCAGCCGCCTCAGCGACCCCGGGGAGATCGTTTGCCGACAATGATAGAAGATCTGCCGCCTGCGCGATCCCCGGATTACCCGGAGCGGCAAAGACGTCACTCACCCCGGGGGAACGCCGCAGGGCGTGGACGATGGCATGTTCGCGGGCACCGGAACCAAGTACGAGTACGCGCATGGGCGACTACCCCTTCGCCTGGAGCAGACTCAGATAACTGGTCTGGACGATGTCGCCCGCAGAGCAGCCACGGCTGAGATCGTTGGCGGGTTTTGCGAGCCCCTGCATGAGTGGGCCCAAGGCGCGCGCGCCACCCAATCGTTCCACCGCTTTGTAGGTGATGTTGCCGGCGTTGAGATCTGGAAAGACGAGCACATTTGCCTTTCCGGCCACAGCCGACCCAGGCGCCTTTTTCTCTCCAACACCCAAAAGTAGTGCCGCGTCGAGTTGCAGCTCACCATCAAATACGAAGTCCGCGCCTCTGGATTCGAGTTCGGTCCGTGCAGCGGTCACCTTGTCGACCAATGGATGTTTGGCTGAGCCCTTGGTCGAAAATGAGAGCAGAGCAACTTTTGGATCGCCACCAACAATGGAGCGATAGGTGGCGGCAGCTGAAAGCGCAATTTCGGCCAGCTGCACCGAATCAGGATCTGGAAGCACCGCACAGTCGGCAAAGACCATCACGCCACTATCTCCCCAGCTTGGGTCGGGGTGGATCATGATGAATGCCGATGACACTGTTCGCAGCCCTGGCGCGGGGCCGATGCAGTGGAGGGCAGCGCGCACCGTATCGGCGGTTGTCCGTACGGCTCCTCCAACTGATGCATCAGCGGCACCGGTCGCTACCATAAGGGAGGCGAAATAGAGTGGATCTTCTACCGCTACAAGTGCCTCTTGGCGCGACATTCCCTTCGCCACGCGCCGCTGGTGGAGGTGATCCGCCAGCTCCTTCCGGCGGGCATCAGCAGTCGGGTCTGCGATGTCGACGCCCCGTTCTGCGAGCTCATCATGGATCGGTCGGCGCAGGTCCCCGGCACAGACAAGCGTTACCCCACATCCACCGCCGGCAACCAGTTCGCTGGCGGCCGCGATGATCCGCTCGTCATGCCCCTCGGCGAGCACAACCCGACCACCAACGGCCGCAGCTCGGGCCTTGAGTCGTTCAATAAACCCCACAACTCCTCCCCGGCAGCCATTGTAACCCAGGAACTGACCCAGCAGCCGGGAAGGAACAACCAACGAAAAGGGTTGTGTGAGTTATCAGAACAGCCAGGAGCACCTATGAACATTGCTTCCGACATCACACAACTCATAGGGAACACCCCACTCGTACGTCTCAACCAGATCGCTTCCGACTCGAACGCTCTGGTGGCGGCCAAGCTCGAGTATTTCAACCCCGCACACTCGGTGAAGGACCGCATTGGTGTTGCCATGGTGGAGTCTCTGGAGCGCGATGGGCGATTGGTGCCCGGTCAGTCGACTCTCGTCGAAGCAACCTCAGGGAATACCGGTATTGCTCTCGCCATGGTTGCCGCTGCACGCGGCTACCGTTGTGTTTTGACGATGCCAGATTCGATGTCTCTCGAGCGGCGCAAGGTACTCGACCTGCTCGGAGCCGAGATCATTCTGACGCCGGCCGCCGACGGAATGAGGGGGGCTGTCGCCCGAGTCGAAGAGCTGCTGGCGGAAATTCCAGACTCGGTGGAGCCGCAGCAGTTTTCCAACCCGGCCAATCCTGATGTTCACGCCACGACAACCGCCCTCGAGCTGTGGCGCGACACTGACGGGAAAATGGATGTATTTGTTGCCGGTGTCGGAACCGGTGGAACCATCACCGGAGTTGGGCGGGTATGGCGGGAACGCCGCCCAACAGTCCGGATTGTCGCCGTCGAACCTGCGGACTCGCCTGTACTCTCCGGTGGCGAGCCGGGTTCCCACAAGATTCAGGGCATCGGCGCAGGCTTCGTACCCGACAACCTCGACTCCTCGGTGATCGACGAGGCGGTCATGGTGACGAATGACGAGGCTTTTACGACAGCCCGACGCCTTGCGCGCGAGGAAGGAATCCTTGGTGGCATTTCCACCGGTGCAGCTTGTGCTGCGGCGCTCAAGATTGCCTGCCGCGAGGAGATGGCGGGCAAGCTCGTGGTCTTTATCGCACCCTCGACTTCCGAACGGTACATGTCGACCGATCTCTTCGCCGATCTCTAAGCTGTCGTTCTCTCCGGGTTGCGCCGCGTTCGCGACGTGTGATCACGGTTGCGCCGGCAGGCGTATCCACAGGGGGTTGGGATCGATGCTGACCTCCACCGGCAACACGCCCATGACATCGCCATCGATCTGATAGGGCACCGCGTCGCCCGGCGAGACCGGTTCCAGTCGAACCCGATCTGCAACTTCACGCACGACATCGTCCCGTTGAACGTGTCGACCCGAGGGAATTCCGAAGAGGAAAGACATTGCTGCTCGACGGCCGCTGCTCCGCTGCGACACGACCTCAAATTCGTTACGAAAGGGGTTGGCGCCCGGGGTGGCGCAGAACTTCCCTGCATAACACCGGGAGTTGCCTATGATCACCCAACCCGCGTTATCAATTTGGGACGTGGAAGTCACCCGGATCTGTGGCAGTGCCCCTCCATTTAGCGCTTCAACTACCGCCTGCAATGCGACACCTACCCGCCCACCAAGTCGCTTGAAAGATGGGCGCAGTCTCTCGAGCACATGCGAATCCGGGCCGGCTGACAACATCAGCAGAACGATGTCGCCTTGATCGGTGCGTCCCACCCGCATCGCCCTGTCTTCGCCACCCAGAAGCGCAGCGAGAGAGAGCGGCGCAGGGCGCGGCACGCCGAATTCGTAGGCGAGTACAGATGTTGTACCGCCTGGGAGCACACCCATTGCAGTTGAGCTGCCCAAAAGACCCTGCGCCACCGCGTTGTAAGTGCCATCACCACCATAGGCAAGCACCAATGGGATTTCGTCGGCGACCGCCCTTTCGGCGAGTTCGATTGTGTGTGTTGGGCTTTCGGAAATCCAGATGTCGAGCTCGGTCTCACGGTCTGCGGCAACCGCCCGGAGACTGTCCCGTTCGCGCAACAACCTGCCACCACCTGCGATGGGGTTGAGAATGACGGGGACAACAGTGGTCATTCGGAATTTCGTCCATCGAACAGGGTTCCTGGCGAACCCGAAGGATCGAGCCCGAGATGACGGTAGGCCGCAGGGGTCACCGTGCGTCCGCGCGGGGTGCGCTGCAGCAACCCGATCTGCAGCAGATACGGTTCGTGGATGTCCTCAAGAGTCCCACGGTCTTCGCCGATCGAAGACGCCAGGGCCTTGAGGCCCACCGGTCCGCCGTCATAGACGTTGATGATCGTAGTGAGCAGTTGTCGATCGAGGTGGTCGAGACCGAACGCATCGACCTCCATCTGCTCCAGCCCCCACTGTGTGGCTTCGAGGGTCACCGCGTCGCTGCCGAGGTGGTGGGCGAAATCTCGAACCCGCCGCAGGAGTCGATTGGCGATTCGTGGCGTTCCGCGAGCACGCTGTGCAATCTCATCACCTGCATGTTCCGCAACATTGATCTCCAGGATGCCTGCGGAACGGCCGACGATCACAGCAAGGTCCTCACCAGGATAGAACTCGAGGCGGTGGACAATGCCAAAACGGTCCCGCAATGGGGCAGTCAGAAGCCCGGTGCGAGTGGTTGCGCCGACCAGCGTGAATCGCGGCAAAGTGAGACGTACGCTGCGCGCCGCGGGGCCCTGCCCGATCACCAGATCGAGTTCGTAATCCTCCATCGCCGGATACAGAATTTCTTCGACGGCTGCTGGCAGGCGGTGAATCTCGTCGATGAAAAGGACATCTCCGGGCTGCAGATTGGTGAGCATCGCCGCGAGATCGCCGGCCCGTTCCAGAACCGGACCCGAAGTAACGTGAATCTGGGCTTCCATCTCATTGGCGACGATATGCGCAAGAGTGGTCTTGCCGAGCCCTGGCGGGCCAAAGAAAAGCGTGTGGTCGAGCGCTTCACCGCGATCGCGAGCGGCAGCGATAAAGACTCCGAGATTGGTGGAGAGGCGAGTCTGGCCGACGAACTCGGCGAGCCGGCGTGGGCGGAGAGACTCCTCGAAAGGGCGTTCTTCCGGCTGCGGCTCGGTGGTCAGAACCTCATCGCTCACGATTTGACTCTACCTCATCGGCCCGACCGGCCCAAACAACCGGACACTGAATGTTCGATGCTCGATGCTCGACGCTCGATATAGTGTTTCAGGGAGAGTGGGCGGATCGAGTATCCAGTATCGAGAAAAGAGTATCGGGCGACTGGGCGGGGCTTCAGCGTGTAAGTTTCTGCAAGGCGAGGCGAAGCAATTCGCCGAGGTCCCCACCCTCGGCGTTGGACCACACAGCATCCACCGACCTGTTGGCGTCGCGCTGAGAGTAACCGAGGTTGACAAGTGCCGACACCGCATCCCCTCGTTGATCGCCGCCACCGGGCGAGGCCGCAACCAGACGGTCCTTGAGCTCGAGGAGAATCCGCTCGGCGGTCTTCCGGCCAACACCCGGAGTCCGTTGAAGGCGGGCGAGATCGCCAGAATCGACGACTTCCGCGAGCTCGGCTGCGGTCAAGGTCGAGAGCACCGCGAGTGCCGTCCGCGGTCCCACTCCTGCGACCGCGATGAGCTTGGAAAAGGCCTCGAGTTCTTCACGATCAGGAAAACCAAAGAGGACGATGGCATCGTCTCGCACCTGGGTATGAATCCACAATGCTGCGTCCTCGCGGCCAGCCAGGGCCTGGAATGCACGCAGAGTTGTCGAAACCAGGTACCCCACTCCTCCTACGCTGATCAGAACGGTGCCGGGGTCCACCCGATGAAGGCGTCCCTCGAGTCGGCCGATCATGAACTGGTCGGCGCGAATCGTTGCAAGAACTCCTCGTCAACAGTCACCACAGTGTCTTTCCGCCGTTCGTTGACGATGGAGCGCATGAGCTGCGCGCCCCGCTCGGTCATCAAGCGGGCTCGAAGGTCGTCACGCGAATTCGCGAGCTCGACGGGATCAACCAAGTCCAACGTGTTGATTTTCGCCACCACGACCCCGCCAGCAACACCGGCCATGATCGGTCCAAGGACTTCGTCCTCACTCGCCGAGAAGATCGCACCATCGAGGCCGGGCATCACCCCGAGAGTGCCGACAACCTGTCCGCGCCGGTGCTGCCGAGCCTCGGTAACGGTGGAACCGTATTCGGCCGCCAATGTCGACCCTTCCTCTCCTCCTCGCCAGCGTTCCGCGAGCTGCCGACCCTGATCGTTCGCAAGCTCGACAGCGCGCTCCCGACGGAACTTCTGTTCGACCTGGGTTCGCACATCCTCCAAAGGAGGTATGCCCGCAACCCGAACTTCAGCGAGCTGCCAGACAATCCATCCGCGTGGAACAGCAACCGGCCCGATGATTTCGCCCACCGTAGCGGCAAATGCAGCCTCCGCCAGCTCTGGTCCATCCGACGCGCCGGCGATGGCTTCGCCTACAGAAAACGCGGGACTTTGGTTGAGCACCACTGCCTCGTCTTCGTCGGCTATCGCCTGCCACTGGTCCTGGGTGTCCGGACCCTCCGACTTCAGCCGTCGTGCGAGGACACCAGCCCGGGCCTCGGCCTCACCCACAGCACGGTCCTCCAAAACCCGAAACCGGATCTGCTCTTGGACTTCCTCGAATGGCTGTTGGTGCTCAGGCCGAAAACCCTCGACCTTGATGACGTGGTATCCGAACTGACTCTTGATTGGGCCGACGATGTCGCCCGGTTTGGCAGAAAAGACGACATCCTCAAACTCCGGCACCATTTGCCCACGACCGAACCACCCGAGATCGCCGCCCATATCCTTGGACCCGGGATCCTCGGAGTGCGCAGCAGCGAGGGCGACAAAGTCGCCACCCGAGCGAGCAATGGTTGCGACACCATTGGCACGGAGTTCGGTTTCACCCCGCGCTATCTCCGTCGCATCGGGAGCCAGACGGAATAAAATGTGCCGGGCGCTTGCCTGTTCCCCCTCGAGGAACTCATCAACGTGCTGATCGTAGTATGCCCGCAGTTCAACCTCATCGACCGGCAAGGTGCGTCGCAACCGGGAGGTCTCCACGAGAAGGTAGCGAATCAAACGCTCCTCTTCTCGATGGTAGTCCTCGGCATTTGCTTCGAATGCCGCACGAATCTCCTCTTCGGAGATCTCGACCTCGCTCAGGAACGGCTCATACCGGAGTTGAATAACATCAAAATCTGAGACCTCCCGTTGCCGTCGAAACTCACGATCGACCTCATCATCACTGATCCACGCATTGCGCTCGGCCAGTGTATTGAGCTTCCCAATCAGAAGATCCTCGGTGAGGCGTTCCTCGAATTCCTCCGGGGTCGTGCGAAAGTAAGCACGAATGATCCGCTTGTACGTTTCGGTACCGACAAATTCACCGCTTTCATCACGAAATGAGGGATCCTCCAAGATAACTTTCTGGAGCTCTTCTCGGGAAACTGCGAGACGGATTCTCCTGGCCTCGGCGAGTTGGAGCTCGCGATCAATGAACATATTTGCTGTCTGACGTCCGAGATCGACCTGGCCCCGAATCTCGTTCCACTGCTCACCGTAGATCTGCGAAAATCGCTGGTCGAGCCGTCGCATTTCGTCGAGAAATTCAGTCTCGGAAATACTCTTGTTGCCGACCCGAACCGTAGCTTTGCCACCTCCGCCTCCACCCGCACGGCCAGCTCCCCAATCAACAAAAACAAGGAGAACAAAAACCAGCACTACACCCCAGAGAATAAACTTGAGGTGACGTAGATTATCTCGCAGCCATTTGAGAGCCATTGCAGTCCTCCACCTGCCCCGGAAAT
>Ga0316198_10000328_pt1 | contig 24073 bp, 29 predicted proteins | sample OudBieAanoxic_MG_FD_204935 | JGI IMG/M metagenome (GOLD analysis project Ga0316198, IMG submission 204935) | Coastal sediment microbial communities from Oude Bieten Haven, Netherlands - site A anoxic | ecosystem: Environmental > Aquatic > Marine > Coastal > Sediment | place: Netherlands...
CCGCGGCGTACCGTTCCGTCGAAGGGGGGTGACTCGATTGGAACCGTATCTTCCCACATTAGATGCGATTTGTCTCTTAGCGGACTGAATTTTCATGTAGAAACGGACGAGGGGGCTGAGCGGTTACCCTCAATCAGGATCTCCTGCAACTGAGGGCGGACGACCCCCTCGATTGGAACTTGCGCGCACAAGATCAGCTTGCGGCGATCGTCCCGGTGTGCCCGGATCCAGTCCAACGCTTCGATCACCGGGCGATGGGCTTTGTTGTTGGATTGGAATACCAGCGTTGCGAGAAGCAGCGGTAGCATGCGCCGGTAGTGGTGCGCGTAGAAGCGGTGAATCAGGGTTTGTATCCGGCGGCGGAAGGTCGGTCCGCCGGCTTGGCTCTCCTCGACCAGTGCGGCCAAGATGGATTCCCCCACCAGCGGAAAGAGGACTTCGCGCACCACGCCGTCGGGATTGTCGAGCGCGGCCTCGGCGATGCGGAACAACGGGGTGGTCTTGCCGTCGACGCGCTGCAACTCACCGATCATCTCGGCGGTGACGCGCTTCTCGGCCCTGACCGAAAGGCGATGAACCACCTGGATGAGGAGATCCACGAGGCCATCGGTGGTCTCTTTGTGACGCTGCCAACAGAAAGCCGACAGCAAAGTGTACCGGACAGGCTCGGAATGGTGCCGCAACTCACGGATCGATTCGGTGGCCGCACGGGAGCGGTAACGCTTCAGGAGCTTGGGAGAAGTACTCGCCCACAGCCCTTCGGGCAGATCGAGCGCCCGAATCCGGTCCAGCTTGGCGACTTCCCGCTGGACACTCGCCAAGCCGATACGGCCAGGATCCGATTTCAGGAGACTGAATGCCGAGCGCGTCGTATCCGAGGCGTCGTTCGCATCTTCAACGGCGGTCTCGGATTCAACCAGCGCGTCGAGGCGCGTGCATGCGTTCTCGGGCAGCTTGTCATGGATTTCGGCGAAGAAGACTTCCTCGAAGCGGCGGACCGCCGAACCGATCAGGCGATCTCTACGCTCGTTGCTCGGCGGCTCGAGGTGGTGATCCCGACACCAATCCGCGACGGCGGATCGCAGATGGCGGCTGTCCTGGCCCAGGGGGACGACCTCGTGTTGAAGCCATTCCCGGAGCTGATCCTCGTCGGCGACCGTGATTAGACGAAACCCGAGAAAGGCTCGGATTTGTTCGCGGTCACGCTGACTGCTCCGTCCCTTCAGGTCATAGTCGAACCAAGCCGTTGGCGGGACGGGGGACAGCTGTTCGCCGATGAACGCTAGCACGGGGCCGGGGACATCCTTGTGGTGATGGGGAAACCGACCGTTGAGTTGGAAGAATTTGAGCAGCACGACAACGCCGATACTCCCCCGTTCTGTGCGGTTGGCGAGGAGTTCCCGCTCAGCCGCGATGAGGGTCCAATGCTCGATCAGATCCTGCTCGTCCCAACATCGCTTCATCGTGCCACCACCTTCAAATGCCAAAGGTGGTGATCGTAGCGGGGACCCGGGCAGGAGGAAGCTGTATTAGCGGATACTCATATGGCGGTTCATGACAGCTTCGCTCTTATTGGGCCATCTTGGCACGTGAGAATGTCACGGACCTGTGCATCAACGGTCCTGGACTGCTGTTCGTCGAGGGTGCCCATGGTTGGGAGCGTATCCCGGCCGACAATCTGACCGGGACCTGGCTGAGCGGCTTCGCCAAGGCGGTCGCGAGCTACATGTCCGCGAGCATCGGCGAGCGCTCGCCGATCCTAAGCGGGCACCTGCCGACCGGGGAGCGGATTCAGATCGTCCTGCCGCCCGCGGCCGAGGAGCCGTCGGTCACGATCCGCCGGCCGAGTCATGTGACCTTCAGCCTGGACGAGCTGGCGGAGAAGAGGGCGTTCGATCTGGTTGCGCCGGACGCGGACGGGAAGAAGACGGTAGGAAAAGAAGGAGTAGGGCAGGGCGGTTCTGTCGGTCATCGCGAGTCGGTTCGTTCCCGGTTGGCGAGCTGGTCTGCCGAGGACCAGGCCAGCGTGCCGGGCATCCTCCGCGAGATCGTCGCCCATCGGCTCAACGTCATCGTCTCCGGCGCCACGGGCTCGGGGAAAACGACCCTCTCGAAAGCCATGATCGCCGAGATCCCGCTCGACGAGCGCCTGATCGCCATCGAGGACGCGAAGGAGCTGCAGTTCCCGCACGTGAACACGGTACGGCTGTTCTTCTCGCGCGACGGGGCAGGGATCTCTCCGGTGACGGTGAAGGATCTGCTGGTGTCGTGTCTGCGCATGAAGCCGGACCGGATCATGCTCGCGGAGCTGCGGGACGACGAAACCTACTTCTATCTGCGCAACGTCGGCTCTGGGCATCCGGGATCCATCACGACCATCCACGCCAACAGCGCCGCGGCAGCCGTCGAGCAGCTGATGCTGTTGGTGCGCCAGTCCAGCGCCGGTGCCGGGCTGACGCGCGAGGACATCCGCGGCCTGGTGTTCAATCTGGTGGACGTGATCATCCAGATGGAGCGCAAGCGGATCACGGAGATCCTCTTTCTGCCGGAGGCCTCCGAGGGTTCCTGTGCTGCTACATCGGCCCTGGAGCGGCTGCCGTGCTGAAGCGTCCGACCGCGGCGATCAAGTGGGTCATCGCCTTGTCGATCCCGTTGGGCCTCGCGTCCTTCCTGCCGGCAGCCTCCTGGGTCTACGCGGAGCTATGTGACTACAAATTTATGGTGGGGTTTGACAATCATCGGAACGAAAACTTGCGTTAAGGACGTTCGGGCTCGGATCCAGGGCTCGTTTTGGCCGCCTTACCAAGGCTCAAGATCGCGGTAGTGCCTAAGCCACTCCGGCATCTCGCTTTTCACTTCTGCGAAGAACTCCTGGTAGTCCGATGCCTCTACAAGCCCGTTCTCTGATAGGTATCGATAAAACTTCTTCAAGCTCGCCGCGGTCTCCTTCGTGGTGGTCACACTGGACCACATCGCCTTGCGCGGGAAGAACCAATTGAAGAACCCGTTGACCGCGGACAAGCCGTCTTGCGGCCGGATGATATCGTCGTAAAGCAAGTAATCATCGATGTAGAACGAGACGTTCCCCAGGTGCTTGCGGACGGTCTTCTCCTTCAGACCGCTTTCCTTCAGCCAGGTCTCGAATCCTTCGAGCAACACGGCGTTCTCAGCCCGAATCTGGTCTGCTTGTTGGTCGTAGTCGATGTCGTCTTGTCGTGACATGTCAGGGGATGTGCAGAATCAGTGTGACAATCCATCACAGAGGCCGTCACTTCGCCTTCCTCAGCGTCTCACGGGTTACCGCAACGGCAGGTATCGGACTTGGCCTTCCCATTCTCCATCCACACTGCAGGTGGCCAAGAGCACGATGTCCTCGATCGCCGAACGGAGCGCTACCGTCCGACCGACCTCAAAGACACCAGGCATGGATTTGCCCGCACGAACGCGCTCGTAGGCAAACGCTGTGATGGTGGCTACGTCGTGGGTCAACAGGATTCGCTGATGCCCGGCCGCCCACTTGAGCACGCTCGGGTCATCCGCTCCCGAGAGGCCAACATCCTGGACTCGAACCAGATCGATGTCGGGATCTTGGAGACGAGCGCCTCGAACGATGTTGTTGTTGAAGTTCTCGTCAGCGAGCAGGCGAATCACACTGAGTCCTGCCCGGTTTGGCGTGCCATCAGGCGCGCGCGTATCCCGGTTGGATCGAAGAGCCGTTCGTTGGCCTGTCTCACCTCTGCCGAGCGCTGTTCCCGTGCCTGGAGGTAGTCATCCACCTCGGCGGTATGTGCGAGGTAATAGGCGATGACGGCGTAGACCTGGCCGAGGGAGATCGCTGGATATTGCTCGGTGATTTCCTCGGCGGTTGCTCCATCGCGGAAGGCTCCGACAACGCTATCCAGGGTCACACGGGACTCGCCCACGTGAAAGACACCAGCGGTATCGGCTGCCAACGGTGGGGTTTCGGCCGCGACGACCATGGTCATGTCATTTCTCCAAGTTTGTCGATCCAGGTAACAACGGCTACGGCGCCGGCGATGGTTCATTGGCCACCGCAAGATACCGGTAAAAGGTGGCCCGAGAGATGTCCAGCGTCTTACAGATTTGATCCACGCTCAATTCGTGATCACGGTGCATCCGGCAGGCGGTCTTTACGCGAGGATCGTCGCCAGTGATCGGCTTTCGGCCGCCTTTGCGTCTGCGTGCCCGTGCCGCGGAGAGTCCTGCCTTGGTCCGCTCCTGGATCAACCGCCGCTCGAACTGCGCCAGCGCCGAGAAGATGTGGAAGACCAGCTCGCCGGAGGCGCTGGTCGTGTCAATGGCTCCGTCGCGCAGGGAGCGGAAGGCGATTCCCTTCTTGAGGAGTTCCTGAATCAAAGTCACCAGATGCGGCATGGAGCGGCCGAGTCGATCAAGCCGCCAAACCAAAAGCGTATCTCCTGGCCCCAGCGCATCGAGACAGGCATCGAGACCGGGGCGTTTACACCGGGCGCCGGAAACCTTGTCGACAAAAACCTGCTCTTCACGGCAACCGGCCTCGCGCAGTGCATCGAGCTGGAGATCGACATCCTGCTCCTCGGTGCTCACTCGCGCGTAGCCCACCAGTTTCCCCATCTCCTCCCTCGTCAGCCATGTAATTGTCTTGCTTTCGTCTCGTCAGAATGGGTAAATGAGACTTTCATTCACGAGACGGAAAGATGCGACAAGTAAGGGCTGTTTCCCCGGCCGTTGCGATAGCCTTTCGCCCGTCTCGACAAACGACCGTTTTTCCGGACCAACACTCCATCCCCAAAAGACTTTCTGGAACCTCGCTTTTCCGGTCCGAAAAACCGGTTGTAGCAATCAAGGTCCGGATTTCCTAAGCTCTGACGGGTAAGTCGAACCAAGACAACCGTCGGAGGGGGCATGCAGATCGGCTAGACTGTCCGCTCAATCACGCTCCTTGCATTGGCCATTCATGGCTCATCAAAGGCCGCGTCTTCGCTACCACTATGTCAGACCCTGAGTGACTTACCTCCCGCAGGCGATAACCCCCGCCATCCCTGGCTGGCTCATCGAGGTCCCAGCTAGGCGTCCTGCCAGGCGTCTGGGGTTTCCCACCGGTGTTATCCACAGAATCTGTGGATGAACCTGTGAACGACCGGTACGATAACCTGGTAACTTCTTGTTTTGCTGACCGACATTGCGGTTCCGGCCAAAGATTGTACAGACGATTTCACCGACCGCCCGGCCGTCACGCGCTACCTACCCGGGGTCTGATCAGGATACGTGTATATTTTAGTAATCTCCGCCCGCATCCTCTTCAGAAATCCCAATCGGCCTTGGCGCCAAAGGTGGCGGAAGGTCATCCATATCCAGCATGAACTGGCCGAAGCGTCGCAGGTGATCGCGCGTGTAGGGACTGAGCCGACCAACCAGCTCCTTGGTCAGTGACCAGCCCTCAGTGGCCATGCCGGTGAGGACATCGGTCAGGTCGCTGACATTGTGCAGCATGATCGTATTGGCCACGAGGTCCATGTATTTGACCTGCTTGGCCTGCTCGATCGGGTCTCCGCTCTTCAGGATCGGGCCGCCGAACCCGATCCAGTCGAGAAAGTCGTTGTAGGACTCCACCTTCGTGGTCTCGGCGCGAATGCTCTGGCGAAAGTCGGCCTCGGAGATATAGCGCAGCAGGAACAGGGTCCGCTCGACCCGTCCGAGCTCCCGAAAGGCCCTGTTCAGCTTGTTTTGTCGGCTCTGGCTGCCGAGCTTGCGCAGCAGCGTCGAGGGCAGGATCTTGCCGGCCTGGATCGACAGTACGACCTGCATCATGTCCTGCCAGTGGGTCTCGATCAGCGACCAGTCGATGGATTTGACGAACAGCGCGTCGATATGGCGGTAGGTGTAGAGGCCCGCAATCATAAATCCACGGACCCGCAAACAAGCCCCTGACGGGACCACATTAGCTGCAACTATCCGGTGTCCCAGGCCCACAATATCTGCAACCGGGACCACATTATTTGCAACCAGCCCGCAAACAACGGCCCGGACCCACATTAGCTGCAACTAAGCCAACCCCCTTCTCCAGACCCCGCAACCATCCCCTGCGATAGTCGTGTTACCGCCCCCGAAGCGGAAAATTGTAGGCCATCTGTCCGGAAAAATGGCTCCTTTACCCCGGCCTTTTTTGTTCGGTTGACATTCTTTAAACTGGATGTTATTCGTTCGAAATAATCCGAAACAGCCATTTCTTCGGAAACACCCATGGCCACCTTCGCCTATCTGCGGATATCGACCGACCAACAGGATTTGGACAACCAGCGCCACGGCATCCTGGAGTACGCCAACAGTCATCGGCTCGGCCCCCTGAAGTTCGTCGAGGATGCCGTCTCCGGCCGCGTCGGCTGGCGCGACCGTGCGGTCGGCGAGCTGCTGCTCGAGACCGCGTCCGCGGGCGATGTCGTACTGTTCGCCGAGATCAGTCGCATGGGCCGCTCGACCCTGCAGGTCCTGGAGATGCTCGAGACCTGCATGAAGCGCGGCCTGAACGTGCACATCGCCAAGCAGCGCTTGGTCCTCGACGGCTCGATGCAGAGCCGCATCACTGCCACGGTGCTCGGGTTGGCCGCCGAGATCGAACGCGAGCTGATCTCGCAACGCACCAGCGAGGCCCTGGCCCGGCGCAAGGCCGCTGGCAAGCCGCTCGGCCGGCCCAAGGGCCGCACGGCAACCAGCCTGAAGCTCGATCCCAAGGAGGCCGAGATTCGCGGTTACCTGGCCAAGGGCATCAGCAAGCGCTCCATCGCCAAGCTGGTCGAGTGCTCGCCGTCGACGTTGTACGACTGGCTGGCCCGGCGCAACATCCGCACGCCCCGGCATGCGGCCTGAGACGCCGGCCCATGAAGCGCGTGCCGCCGGAGGCCGTCAACGACCTGCGCCGGCGGCTTTCCCCGCTGGCCCCGCGCAGCGCCGAGCGTCGGCTGCTGGTGGAGGAGACGGCCGGCCTCTACGGTGTCTCGACCGACACCCTCTATCGAGCCTTGCGCGAGCGGGCCTTTCCAAAACCCTTGCGCCGCCGCGATCACGGCGTGCCACGCGTGATGGACGCGAAGGAAATGGAACGCTTCTGCGAGGTCGTCGCCGCGATCAAGGTTCGGACCTCGAATCGCAAGGGGCGACACCTGTCGACCGCCGAAGCCATCCGCCTGCTGGAGGAGTACGGCGTGCAAACGCCTGACGGGCCGGTGAAGGCGCCGAAGGGTGTTCTCACCAAGACCACGGTGAACCGCTACTTGAAACACTGGGGCTACGACCGCGAGACCCTGGGTCGACCGCCGCCGGCGGTCCGCTTTCAGGCGAGTCACAGCAATGAATGCTGGCAATTCGACCTGAGCCCATCGGACCTGAAGCACGTCGAGAAACCGCAATGGTTCGAAGAGGGCCGCGGTCACCCGTTGCTGATGCTCTACAGCGTGGTCGACGACCGCAGCGGTGTTGCCTACCAGGAGTATCACGGCGTCTACGGTGAGGACGTGGAAGCCGCTTTGCGCTTCCTGTTCGCTGCCATGGCGCCCGAGCGCGACGAGTCCCTGCCGTTCCAGGGGATCCCGGCCATGCTCTACCTGGATAACGGACCGATCGCCAAGAGCCTGGTGTTCAGGCGGGTCATGGACTATCTGGGTGTCGACGTGCGCACCCACATGCCGCAAAGAAAGGACGATCGCAAGGCCACTGCACGGGCGAAGGGCAAGGTCGAGCGACCGTTTCGCACCGTCAAGGAGATGCACGAGACCCTGTTCCATTTCCACAAGCCGGAAACCGAGGATGAGGCCAACGCCTGGCTGCGACGCTTCCTGGTTCGCTACAACGGCATGCAGCATCGCTCCGAGCCGCATTCGCGCATCGAGGACTGGTTGAAACACCTCCCGGCCGAGGGTATCCGCGAGATGTGCGGCTGGGAACGATTCCGCACCTTCGCCCGCGAGCCGGAGCGGCGCAAGGTCGGTGTCGACGCCCGCATCGCGTTCGACGGTACCCGCTACGAGGTGAGCCCGGAGCTGGCCGGCGAGGAAGTCGTCCTCTGGTGGGGACTGTTCGACACCGAGCTCTACGTCGAGCACGGCGAGCGACGCTACGGTCCCTACACGCCGATCGGCGGTCCGATCCCGCTGCACCGCTACCGGCGCTTCAAGAAGACCCGCACCGAAAAACGGGCGGAGCGGGTCGAGGCCCTGGCGGAGCGCCTCGAGCTGCCGCGTGCGGCACTCGATGGTGGCGCGGCGACCTTTCCGGAGAGCGTGGAACGGCCGGCGCCCCGAGCGCAGCCGTTCCGCGATCCCGATCCGTTCCAGGAGCTGCGCTACCCGAACGCCATCGCCGCCAAGAAGGCCGTCGCCCGCACGCTCGGCATCCCGCTTGCCAGACTCCCCGAGGATCGGATCGCCGCGCTCGACGCCCTGTTGTCCGAGACCCTGGACAAACCGGCTATCGAGGAGTTCGTGCGCACCCACCTGAAGAAACAGCGAGGAGATTGAAGTCATGCTCGGCGAGGTCATGGAACACTACGGGATCACGTGCGCCTTTCGTGATGCCGGCTACTTCGAGACCGAGCACCACCGCCGCGTCTCGCAGGAGTTGGACGCCGCCATCCGCCGCGGCGGTTTGATCGCGCTCTGCGGGATCGTCGGCTGCGGCAAGACCACCCTGCTCGCGCGCACAAGGGATGCGCTGCAGCAGGAAGACGGGATCCTCGTCTCACGCTCCCTGGCCGTAGACAAGGACGGGGTCAATCTCAGGACGCTGATCATGGCCCTGTTCTACGACCTCAGCGTCGAAGACGAGGTGAAGGTTCCTGTTCAGGCGGAGCGGCGCGAACGCCTGCTGCTGTCGTTGATCGAGCAGCGCGGCAGGCCCGTCGCCCTGTTTGTCGACGATGCGCACGACCTCAACAGCCGGACCCTGGTGCAGCTCAAGCGGCTGATCGAATTGATCCGCGGAACGGGAGAGGCCCTCTCGGTGGTCCTGGCCGGCCATCCCAAGCTCAAGAACGACATGAGCAATCCGAGGCTGGAAGAGATCGGCGCACGCTCCACCGTCTTCGAGCTCGACGGCATCCGCGGCGAGCAGGAAGCCTACATCCGCTGGCTCCTCGAACAGTGCGCAACACAGGAGGCTGGGACCCTGATCAGCGACGAGGCCATCGAGCTGCTGGCCGAGCGCCTGGCAACGCCCCTGCAGATCGAGCGTTACCTGACCCTGGCCTTCGAGCAGGCCCACGAGATTGCCGAAAAACCCGTCTCGGCGGGACTCGTCGACAGCGTCCTGGCCCCCGGTCTGGACGACCTGGAGCCCCGCCTTGCGCGGCACGGGTACAACGTCGGGATCCTGGCCCGTGAGCTCGATACCCGACAGGCCGAGGTCCGCGCCTTCCTGCGCGGGACCCTGCCGCCGGGGCGCACCGAGGAGATCCACAAGCAACTCCTGGCCAAGGGGATTCCGGCATGACATCCCGCCGCATCGCGATCACACCGGCGAGATGGACAATATTCGTTATCGCCTACCGATACCAACACACGGGACAGAGCTCATGACCAAGATCGGCCGCAACGCGCCGTGCCCCTGCGGTAGTGGAAAGAAATACAAGAAGTGCTGCCTCGGGAAGGAGAAACCGCGCCCGTCCGTGACGGAGATGCTCGACGAGGAGATGCGGGCAGGGTATCGGCGATCGATGGAAGGCGATGGCGCTCGGGCTTGCACGCACTGGGCACGGGTGTGGGAGACGATTCGCGAACGCCTGCGCCCCGAGATGCGCACGATCGACGATGCGGCAGCGGTCTTCTCCGGCACGCAGGCCCTGTACGACTGGATCCAGGACTATTTACTCGAGCTCCGGAACGTTGCGGTGCATCGGCGCAGTTATGCGGAGACGGGAGTGCGCTTCTACGAGGAGGTGCTGGCTCAGTTTCCCGACGAGAGCGAGTTGTTTCTCATCAACCTCCGCGGTGACATGGGTGAGCTGCTTTGTCTTTCCGGAGAGTCCGAACGGGGCGAACGGGTTTTTCTCGAGCTGATCGAAGATTATCCGGACAACGCCGCCGGTTACGCGTTTTTGGCGGACCTCTTGGGTTATGGCCCGACACCGGGCAGTGAGCCCATCGACCGGCAACGCGCACAACGGGTACTCGAAGAAGCGCTGGCCCGGCCTGTCGCGGACGCCGCCGACTACGACCTCGAGCTCCGTCTCTCCGACCTGCGCGGAACCTCGCCGCCGGAGGGCGGGGACTTTCCGGCATGATCGGGATACGGGTGAATTTCAGTCTCGCCCCGCCCCCTCGTCGGCGATCCCGAGCGGTCTTTGCATCAAGGAAGGCGGTAAGTCCTTCATGTTCGGAGCGCACTGCAACGGCCGGTCTCCGTGTTGCAGCTAATGTGGGTCCGGAGCGCTGTTTGCGGGCTGGTTGCAAATAATGTGGTCCCAGTTGCAGATAGTGTGGTCTCGGGACACTGGATAGTTGCAGTTAATGTGGGCCAGAAACGACCCTTGATTGCGGGCCGGACGGATTATGATTGCGGGCCACTACAGGTAGGCATCACCCTTCTCCGGTCGGTAGAAGGTCACGTCGTTCCAGTTGCGCATCCGCGGAAACAGCTTGATCCCGAGCAGGTGGGCGAGCCCGAAGACCGGCTCGCTTTGCCCCTGGGTGTCGGCGTGCACGGTCTCAGGTTGCAGCCGAATCCGAAGACCGTGAACAGATAGCGTTTGGCGGCATCCTTGAGCTTCGGATCCGATCCCGAGGGCGGTCCGAAGTGGCGGGTATAGGGCACCCAGTGGTGCACGTGCTTGAGGACATCGAGCAAATGCCGCTCCGGCATCCGTGCATGGACGGCCTCCTGGAATGCCTGCAGATCCGCAGGCAGCGGCTTGGACCTCTGGCGTTTCAGGTGCGGTGCCCCATCCGCGTCGATCGTCAGCTCACTGTTGTCGGGGAAGCCTTTGTCCACCTCGGCGGCCAGCTCACCGAGGCGCCGGCGCAGCGTTACGACCAGCTCGCCACCGGACGTGGGTAGTTCAACGTCCTCACAGTAAGGGGTTCTTGGCCCAAACCGCCGGAAATATGCAGTAGCATTTGATCGCTTCGGCCCTTCGTAGGCAGAAAGCCTACCATCCTTTCTATGTCTTTCAGCGAGTTATCTCGGCCAGGGACGGGGATTTCGGCTGTCGACAACCTAGTTGGTACGCCGCAGATTCGGCCTAACTCAACCTCATGTGGCTTACGACACAGATCTTCAGGTGCCGGTGGCTCTCCGTTACGTCCCATAACCGCCTGATTTGTCATGGTGCATCCAAGGCGGTCGCCAGTCTCCTGCCTTAGTGCATTAAATCGGCGGTTTGGGCCAAAAACCCCTCACAGAGCAGATCCATATCGCCCGGTGCTGAGGTATCGAGAATCCGCTTGAAGTCCGGCATGTACTTGTACATGTTCGCGAGGAGCTGTTCCATGCCCCTGGCCGTGTCGGGGAACGCGCTTACTGCCTTGTCGATCGATGCCGCGATCTCGTGATGTTCTGGGGTGGGGGCCATGCGTCACCGAGCTTGTGGTTGTGTAGGGGGCATTGCGCGCGAGGGGAATGGAGCGTCCAGGTCGGTGCTGCCCCGCCGCTGTGCTGGTGGAACCAGCCATCGCTTGCTTTGGACGCTTGGGGGTACGACCGTGAATTTTAGAGAAGCCTTCGCCGGAACTCCAGAGCGAGCGACGAGACCCGTGTCAATGTTGCCGGGTAGCCCGAAGCAGGGCTAAATTTGAGCTGACGGAATTTTCTGGGGTTTGGGCTTACACCCCCATCAGGAGTAATCGAGACCTCATGCGGGAGAAAAATGCCAGCCCCTGCGAAACTCTTGGTCCGCGACTTAATTGAGGAACTGGCGGGAGAAACGAAACCGTGAAAACTGAAGATCGTTGGAACCAACCTGTTCTCGAGACGGCAGTGGCCGCGCGTAGCCAGGGGTGCGGAACGATACCACTACTAATCTTTGCCACCAGTTTCTTGCCCCGCCTTACGTCCGCTGTAGGAGAACCCGCTGCCGAAGAGGCTTCGAGTTTTTTCATGCCGGAGCTGCTGATAGTCATAGGTATCCTTGCCCTGACCGCTCTCGTGGTAACGGTTGTTACGAGGTGGAGCAGTAAGCAGGATCACATGAACGAGATGGTGTCTTTCTGTATGCGGTTTCTCATCGACTCCCGCCGTGCGTCCGAGGGGCGCGAGGCAGCAATGGCGTTGGGGCAAGCCAAGGACCCTAGGGCGATCATGGTTCTGCTCGATGTGGTCAACGATCAGCAAGCGGACCAAACTGTGAGAAAGGCAGCCGCTGATGCGTTGAGCGCCATGAGCACTGATTATCGCAAGTACAAGCAGGTCATTGCTGAACTCATATCGGCCAGCGAACTGCAAGATCACTCCAGACTGATCGAGATATTGACCATCAATTTCGAAAAGAGTGGGGCCGGGTACGTTCAAACCGCCCATGTCATAGGCCGCGCCTATCTGCGGCAGGAGCACTACGCCGACGCGAAGGAATGGTTTCGCATCGCCAAGACCCGCAACATCATCACGCCTTTCTACGGAAATCAGATCCAGCAATTGATCGTTGAATGCGATCAACGGCTTATTGCCAAAGGTGATGAACTGTTCAAGTCGGGCGAATACCATCAGGCAAGAGAGCGTTATTCCGCTGCCTCCCATGGCTTGAGCAACGAAGAAAGCCTGCGGTACTCCGAGTTTCTCCGTCTTGCCTGCGTATACTGCAAGCTCGGTGATTACGATGCTGCCGATCAGGCTGGTCTTCATGCCTTGAAGAATGGCCAGGAGACCGACATGTCGCTTGCCCTGAACAAGCTGTTACAGCAATTGCTGGACCGGAATCACCCAAGATCAGCACAGCAGCGCGAAAGGATCGTCAGCGAAATAGACAACCTGGCAACGGAGATTATGGAAAAACTGTGCGTACAGACGACTGACGAGGCAGGGGAGCAAGCGCAGCCTAGTATTGGATGACTGTGTCACCGAGGCCTAAGCCAATGCCCGTTTCGACAATCGACGGTGCGAAGACCGAGGCTAACGATTCGCCTGCCTGGAATGCTTGCCAGTGAATTGAGCGCTGAGTTCCTGAACTAGCGCATGTAACTCATCGGCCCGGGTCGCCCGTTCGGTGAGCGTGGCAACCTCCACGCGCAGCTCGGCGAGGCCCTTCTCGGCCACGGCGCGTGCCGCCCGCTCCTCCTCGCTGGCCGCCTCCAACCTCTGAATTTTCTTCCCGCCAAGATCCAGGGCTGTCTTTGCTTGCCTCGCGGTCTCTCGCGTGGCTTGCAGCTCAGCCGACAGGTGTTCGATATCTGATAGCGCACGGTCCCGTTCACGCTCGACTTTGGCCCGGGTATCCGCTTCTCTCCCGGCTTCGGTACGTGCCGCCTCCAGGTCCTTGCGTGCGTGGGAGATGTCCGCCTCAAGACGGCTGACCTTCGATTCCGCCGCTGTGGTCTGGTGGCGGACCTCGCGCAACTCCGCTTCCTGGGAGCCGATGCGCTTCTCGCGCTCCGCGGCAACCGCCCGCGCCTCCTGGACCTCGGCTCTGGTCCTGTCGTGGGTGCGGTGTTCGGTCTCCAGCGCCTCAACCGTCTTGCGGTTCTCCGTCCTCGCCTCCTCGAGTTGCCCGTCCAGGCGGCCGATCTCGGAGAGCATCTCGGCACGCTCCTTCTCGATCTCTTTGCGTGCCCTGCTCAGGGCCTCGCGCTCGGCCTCGAGCTGCCCCTGAGCGCCCTTCCACGCCGCGCCCCAGACCTGGCGCATGGCCGATTCGACCCCCTCCGGCAGCGGCGGCAGCGCAGCGATTTTGACGCTCTCGTTACGCTGCCGCCATTCCCCGAGCCACTTCGTGATGTTGTTCGGGCTGCCGCCGCCCAGCCACTTTCTCACCGCCATGACCGTCGGCGTCATGCCCTCTCGGGCGATGGCGTCTGCTGCCTCGAGGACCTGTTCTCTGGTGATTCCCGGACGTCCCATTTGCACGTGCCCCTGGATTGGCCCGGTTTCATCTTGAGCCATAGATGCTTAACTTATCGTTATTACGTAATTATGGTAAATTATGATAAGTAAAATGACAACTATCGGGAGGCTACGGTGAAGCTGGCTCTGCTGCCTGTTGCGGCGTTGGTCCCCGTATTCTGGCCGTGTCCGACACAACACCATTGACCGAACGTCTGCTCGCTGACCCGATACCGCAGGCCGGACATTGCCGGCGCGTCCGGGTTCTTTGACCGTGAACCTTGCCGAACGCTACGAGATTCGTCTATTGACGGACAGCATCGATCTGCTGCGGCATGTGTTCCGGAAGGTCACAAAATGCCGAAGAACACTAAACCCCGCCTAACGCGCATCGATGACCCGCAATTGGGCGTGGAGTTGATCGATGCGCTCCAACAGCTCAAGCGCCAGGGCGGCGCCGGCCAGATTGACGTCCAGATCACGCTGCAACCGCAGCGCAATACGCATCCGTTTGATGCTGTTGGCGGGAAAACACCAGTGGTGGCTACGTGTTCCCACTGGCTCCAGAATGCCATGTTCCACCATGACCTCGATGGTCTCCGCTTGTACCGAACAGGTGTGGCAGAGCTGAGCGAGTGTAATCTCTGTCCCCTCGTCGAGGACTTCACCAGAAAGAATCTGTAGGTTGGTTTTGGCCATCGGATCAGGACACCCCCAACTTGGCGCGCGGATTAAACGCGAGTTGATCTTCCATCTGCTTGTACAGGGCCTTGGCGGCGTCGCTGTCAGCGGGCGGCAAGGTTATCTGCATGACTATATACATCTCGCCAGGTTCCTTGCCGGGCAGACCTCGGCCCTTGAGGCGCAGTTTGCGGCCCTGGTTTGAGTTGGCCGGGACCTTGAGATCGATGACTCCGGACAGAGTCGGCACCTTGACGGTTGCACCGAGCGCCGCTTCCCAGGGAGCAATAGGCAGATCGAGATAAACGTCTGAGCCGTCTACCCGATAGTAGGGGTGCTTCCTGAATTCAACCTCTAGATAGAGATCCCCGGGCTTTGCATTGCCCATTCCGGGGGCTCCTTGCTCGGTCAGGCGGATCTGCTGGCCGGGTTTGATCCCTTTGGGAATGCGCAGGTTGATGTTGCGGTTGCGCAGCGTCACATGGCCATCGTCGGTCAGCTCCGGCACGCGCAAGGTGATGGTTCGCGTCGCCCCGGTGTAGCTGTCCTCCAGATCGATCAACACCTTGGCGTGGTGGTCCTCGCCGCGCATGTGGAAGGTTCGCCGCGTACCGCCAGCGGGCTCGGCGTATCCCCGCCCGAACAGATCCTCGAAGAAGGCGCTGTGATCTTCCGCTCCCGCGTGCGTATAGCCACCACCCCGGAACTCGAATCCGGCGTCCCAGTCCGGCGGCGGCCGGAAGTCCTGGCCTGCCTTCCAGTTCGCACCAAGCTGATCGTAAGCCGCGCGCTTTTCGGGATCCTTGAGGACCTCATTGGCTTCGCCGACCTCCTTGAAGCGCTCTTCGGCGTCAAGCTCCTTACTGACGTCCGGGTGATACTTCCGGGCGAGCTTGCGATAGGCGCGCTTGATTTCGTCCTGAGTGGCGTCACGCGAGACCCCCATGATCTGGTAATAGTCTTTGTACTCCATAAATTTCAATCCGGATTGTCTTGGACAATGTAGAGCCAGAACTCGACCAGGTCGTCCTCCGCCTTCGCGGTGCGGCGTACGATGGCCATCGTCTCTAATCAGCCCGTTTCCTGCTGCTCGTCCAACCTCTCGCCTGCCGGTGCCCCGTAGACCCAAGAGCGGGTTACCCACCGCCAGCAGACATTGTCGGCTCACCGCCACGCTCGATCCACCCCCGACGCGCTGTCACAGGCTCAGCCCGGACTTGTTTTTCAACCAGTCCAGCTCTACCTTTAACTGCCCGATCTCGCCGTAGAGCTGCTCGGGTTGCCCCGGACCCTGCGCCTTCTTCAGCCCTCGCTTCTGCTCGAACAGTTTCTCGGTCTGCTCCTGAATCTCCCTCCTTCTTCCACTGTCCCACTTGCGCCGGATGGACACCATACGCCTGTCCGATCTCGTTGATCGTCCGCATCCCCCGAATCGTCAAGCGATATGCGATACCCCACATAATTCAGAGTAGTTTACTTAGGATAAAGGTCTACTGTTAGGACATGGCCTTAAGAATCCTTAGGTCATGCTGTAAGTACGAGAAGGACAATCCCTCGACCATTTCGGAGAACGAAACATGAAACGTCTACTCGCAGTACTCGCATCAAGCTTTTTCTCACTCGGAGTCAGTGCAGCCGACATCTACCATGGACTTGGCGACGGTAACTCGGATCTGTCAACCCAGAGCACGAACGCCGAAGAATTCGTTGGCATGCAGCCCGGCGTGGGCGACAGCATCGACATCTACAGCGGTCTTGCCGACGGCAACGACGATCTGTTCAAGACCGACCGTAGCGGCCCTACAGATAGCGGCGACGCGCCTGATATCTACATGGATCTATCCGGGAACTCGGACCTTCAGTTCTGATCAGGTGAATGAGTATAGTGAATTGATAGCTGTCCTATAAAATAGGATATTTGCCGTGTATTCAAACCTTGTTCCGGCAGTGCGAGCGGGGTATCACCCCACCTTTACCACGATCCACAAGCGCCTGAAGCACCTCGGCGTTAATGTCTATAGCCATATCAAAAGCGATCTCAAGGTGTACGAGAGCAAGCTGGATGGCATTTCGTTCAATACAAAGGGGATAAACCCGTACATACCGTCAGACTTTCTGACGTCATTGCGTATGGCCATGACTTCCGGCAGGCCGGCGTTCCGGGAAGGGAAGAAATTCGACAAGGCACACTGGGCCGTTGATGCCTCGATGGCCGCTACTACCGGCACCGGCTTCCGGGAAATCACCTACCTGAACTTGCAGGACAAGAAAGATCTGGTTAGGGAGCCAGTCACGACATTGCAAATGCGTCGGCCCGGGATAGATCCGATGTTCAGTTCACAGTTTGGAAAAACCCGCGCTAGGTTGGATATTTCTTCCCTGCATTGCGCGGTCTGGGGCGATTTCTGCAAGATCCATATTGATGAAACCGGCTTTGTGCTGGAAGCCATGCCGGGAATGGGCAGCGATGTCACCATGACCCCCGATTTCCTGCAACACACCCTGCTTGAGCTGATCTGGAAAGACAAGTTGGGCATGCCAGATGCCGTGGAAATCTATGTCCCTAATTCGGCCAATGATTTTTCCCGTATGGGCATCCGAGGCACGGCACGACTCAATTCCAGTCTCAGTCTGTCGGTGGATGCTTCATACAATATTCGCGGTAAGCGTGGGTTCTCCAAGACAATTGTTCTGGAGGGCACGTTCTAGCCATATATTCGACCCTTTTGCATTCATTAATCCCCCACTCTCTATCTATGCCTTTGATTGTCTCACCACACGAAGCCAAAGGTAATTAACATGCAGTTCGTTACAATAACCGCCAAAGACATTGAAGAATATACTGGCGTTAGCGGCCTTTCCACAGCTGAGTTTCTGCGCAACGTGACCGGCATTTCCATCGCTGTGCAACGAACATTTGCGATGTGGGGGGTTGGGACGGCATCGGTGGTGGGTGGCGAAATGGCCATTGCCGGAATTGGCACCCTGCTGCCCGGCGGCTCACAGGTCGCAGTGGTCGGTAGCGGGGCCACCACCGCCCTTAGTGCAAAGCTGATGTTCGCAACCGGGCTGCTTGCGACCGCAGGTGCCGTCGTCAACCTTGGCATTTCCATGGGCTTGCCCGTGGCCCAGGCAAAACAGATTGTCCGCGAACGCCAGTTCAAGGCGGGCTTTGCCTATGGCTGTGTCATCAGGTTGTTGGATTATGGCAAGCCAATGCTGGCGCGGTTTCGCAACCGGTCTCACGGTGCCGGATTCGGCCCTAGCTATATGGCCGGCATTTCCCAACAGGCGTTCAATACCGGCCTGATCATCGGTTTCGCCACGGCGCTTAACTTCCCTGCCGAACAACGCGCAGCCTACCGTGATGCGATGACGCAAGTCCTCATAGAGCAGAGTAAAGCCCGCAGAATAAAACTCTATATGGATAATTGGACCGACATGATGTGGGTGCAAAACTACACCGTGCCCTTTACAAAAATGCTCTAAGCGGGAGATAGCCCATCTTTGACGCTAGCCCCTTGATTTCGAGCCATTTTGACTGCCTCAAGGTCAGGTGGGTGCGGGATGTCTGGACAATCGGCGAGATGGTCATGGTCGTTGCTCCGTCCGGATTGGATCCATCAGCAGCCTTCGCTCGACGCCTTTCCGTGCCCTGGCCCGTCTCCGCGCTGCGCTGGGCGGTATGGGACTTGACATATAAGAAAATACTTATATACTAATTCACAACTTACATCCAAACAGGAAAATTCACATGTTAGGTGCCCTTGCAGCCGTTGCACTCGTGGTGGGAAGTATCTCCGCCACGGCCGTTATCACCGAAGATCAGCGTCTCGCCGCCGAAGACAGCCGCGAGGCCGTCGTCGAGATCCAGGCGGTCGAGATCGTAGATACCACCGACAGCGACAGCGTTTTCTAAGCCACTGTCCTCGACCTCGGAAACAGCCTCGGCTGCCCTCGGGCAGCCGGGGCTTTTTTATGGGGCGCCGGATATTCCTCAGTTGTCACTGGAAGGCGGCGCGGGTACTGCTCAAGTTTCACCGTATCCGCAAAGCACTCGACGCGGACTCGGACGCCGTTAACTACACTGACAGAGCACTCACCCCCGTCAACGAAAAGGACCTGAAAGAATTGGAGATGTTCTCCCAGACCGCCGCTGCACGGGTTGCCGTTCAGCTCCACCAGAAAAAACGGCGCGGGCGGGCGTAAGGTGCCCGACGACGCGTAAAGTTCTCGCGGAAGACACGAACGACCGTTTCTCGATTTTTCTCGGAATGCAACTATGCTTAACAGGGAGGTCTATTGGTTCTGCTGTTGTTCGAGTTAATGTTTTTTATAGAAAATAACACTTGAAGTATTGCATACTTTCTATTTGCAAAAGAGGCTATTACCGTTTCTTTTTCATGATGAGGATTACTGCCTAGGTAAGGGCATGCGTTCCGGTGGATGTTTTCCGAAGTGGGATAATCCGCTTTTTTTGAAAGCTAGTGACAACGAGGGTGGAAGGTTGAAAACATTTAAATTTTTAGGCGCTTTCTGCATAAGCCTGTTGCTACTCGGTGGGCAGGTATGGGCCGATGAAGACGCCAGTCTGATCATCGATGACATACCCGATGGTTTCACCAATGCGTTCGATAGCGCTGAGGGCGCTGACGAGCCTATAACCTATGGAGGTGGGGCCTTCGGGACCAACCGCCAGGATTACTGGATAGCCGCCACGCAGTTCGCCCCGCGCGATGGTGTTTTCTGGACCTATCAGGGTTTCCTGTATTTTGCCCATAATACCGGAGGTGGAGCACAGTGGGAGGCGCAGGTTAATTTACCCGCCGGTGCTTTAGTCGATACGTTGGAGTGTTTTTTCTACGATACCGATGGAGCGCTCAACGCGAACGCTCGGATGTGGCGGCAGTCCTACGATTACACCACTGACAGCCCTGGCATCCAGGCGGTTTCTGACACGGTGGCTTCCAGCGGCAGCAGCGGCTATCAGAGGCCTTTTGACAGCGGCATCAACACCACGCTCCGATATCGCGATGGCGATGATCGCAATATCTATACGATAGTCCTCAATATGCCGTCGAGTCTTGGTGTTCGCTTTAGAGGTTGTCGCATTTTTTGGCAGCGGCAAATCAGCCCTGCGCCATTAACGAACAGCTTTAGCGATGTGCCGACAAGTCATCCGTTCTTCCAGCAAATCGAAGCCTTAGTTGACGCGGGCGTCACATTAGGGTGCGGCGGTGGTAATTACTGCCCCAATGAAGTCGTCACCCGTGAGCAGATGGCGGCATTCATGGCCCGTTTGGGCGGGCTACATTGGCCTTATTAAGGCATTCGCTGTAATCACCGCCCGCAGGGTAACTCCTGCGGGCGTCTGGTTTATTGACCGAGTTGGCATTCTTCCCCACCCATACGCCAGCCCCGAACGGTAGCCAGCGCCTCCTGATGTCTTTGCTGGGCGGCCTTGCAGAACCATTTGAACGCTTCGGCTTCGCTTTTGCCGACGCCATCGCCATTAATATACATATTGGCGAGCGCAAACTGGGCATTGGCGAATCCCTGTTGCGCGGCTTTGGTAAACCATTCCAGTGCTAGCGCATCGCTCTTTTCAACCCCATAGCCATGCGCGTACATGAAGCCCAGGGCATACTCGGCTTCGGCCAGGTTTTTGGATGCCGCTGCTCGATACCATTTCACTGCTTGAGCATTGTCGTGTTGTACATGGCGCCCATCGGCATACATCTGCCCCAATGTGTAAGCGGCCCGCGAAAAGCCATTTTCCGCCGCTTTGCGGTACCAGCTGACAGCCGCCGTAACATCCTGAGCAGCACCTTGGCCTTGTTCAAGCAAAATCCCGAGATGAAATTGCGCCTCCGGCAGGTCTTGTTCACTCGCTTTGCGAACCCAAGCCGCGCCTTGGATTAAGTCTTGGTCCAACTCACGCCCTTGCAGATACCTGACGCCTAACTCATATTGAGCTTGGGCGTAACCCTGCTCGGCGGCTTGACGGATGATCTCGGTCTTTTCGACACTGCCCGGCGTGGTATCGCCTTCCGGACCCAATAGTGCAAATTCGTAAAGAGCGTCTAAATCTCCGCCTGCGCCGGCTTGACGAAACCACTCGGCGGCGCGGGTCTTGTCCGCTTGCGTTCCCAGCCCTCGGGCATACATCAAGCCCAGATTGTACTGCGCTCTAGTGTGATTTTGTTCGGCGGCGCGCCGAAACCACGCGAGCGCTTCCGCCAGATCGACGGCGACATCCCCTCGGCCTGTTGTGTACATGAGCCCTAGCGCGTACTGGGCTTCTGCATAGCCATGCGCGGCGGATTTGCGAAACCACCGCACGGATTCGGGTTCACTCTGTTCGACGCCTGTCCCCGTGCGGTAAGCGATTGCGAGATTATATTGCGCCTTGGGATGCCCGAAATCGGCCGCTCTGCGGTACCAGTTGACCGCAATTTCTGGATCGCGCGGCACGCCCTGGCCGTTGGCATACATAACCCCCAAGAAAAACTGCGCCTCGCTGCTGCCTTGTTCCGCTATAGGACGCCAAAGTTCAAGTGCTTGGGCATAATTCTCGGATTCGAAAGCGGACAGACCTTGTTCGAGCAAGGATTTATTTTCACTGCCGCTTTGAGCCCATACAGTGGTCTCTGAAACCAGCAAGACCCCTATGCAGTACGCCATTCTCAACAATAAGCGGCCAACCATCTGACTTTTCCCATCTCTACATGAGTCGCAAGGGTAACTGTTGGCAGGGCCTGTCCCTTGACCTAGCTAGACCTGATAATCATCTAGTCGTCCCCGCCCGCGGACCTACGGTTTAGGTAGGAAACATCTGAGCCGGAGACCCGGCGGGAGGAGTCGACAATGAAACTCTACGGCGGAATCGACCTGCATTCCAACAACAATATTGTGGCCCTTTCGGACGAAGAGGATCGCATCGTTTATCGCAGTCGATGAGTGCCAACGCGCTCAAGCGACTCACGCCGGAGGCGGTTGGGCGCTAACAAGGCGTGCGATCCTGATCACCGCCAGCGCGAACACCGTCACACTTTCCGCTTGCGGACTGTGACGGCCGTCACAGTTTCGAAACCAAGCTCGGCGCCGTCTCCTTATATCAGCTAGGATTCGGATCGAAGGCTACGTCTTACCTTGAGCCACAGACGTATTCCTTCCGACATACGACAAGAAACGCCGGCATCGAACGGCGTTCGACAGAGGTGGCGGATAACGCAACCTCAGCGATGGGATTCTCCGTTCCGGCTGTACTGCCTTGTTGCCACGGCTGCGCCGCGGTCGCTCCGTGTTATGGCAGCCGGTTTTACAGCTCAACCCCCAACGGAGATTGGACATGCTATTTCTGAACAAACCCAAACGGCGCCTGCGCGCCATCGGGGCGAGGTCCCGGCGGCGGGCCCTCGGGATGGTGCTCATCGCCCTGTGCGCCTGCTCGGCGGCCGTCTTCGCAGACCCCCCGGAGACGCGCTTCAGCGCGCGCGCCCTGGAGGCGATCGCGAACAAACCCAATGACCAGGTCAAGCTGATCGTGACCTACCACAATCCACCCGGCCTCGGCGACGAGGACAAGGTCAGGGGCAAGGGTGGCAAGGTGAAGAAGAAGTTCAAGTCGATCCGCGGTCACGCCATCAAGGTGCCCGCGCACGCGGCTGCGAAGCTGCTCGAGGACAATTCCAACATCGCGCGGATCAGCCTCGACGAGCCGGTCGCCATCCAATCGACCACCAGCCTGCCGTCGCCGGTGGGTCATGCCTACCCGGAGCTCTTCAACCTGTCTTACAGCGGCGCCGGGGTTGGGGTGGCGGTCATCGACTCGGGCGTCAAGGACCACCCGGACTTCAAGCCCGACATCAAGGTGAGCTTCCTCGACAAGACCGACGACAAGTACGGCCACGGAAACCACGTGGCGGGCATCATCGCCGGTGACGGCGACCACTCGGAAGGTCCTTACCGCGGGGTCGCCCCCGACGCCTTCGTGGTCAACCTGCGGGTGCTTGACGACCAGGGCGTTGGCTTCACCTCCGACGTCATCGCTGCGATGGACTGGGTCCTGGAGAACAAGGATCAGTACAACATCCGCGTCGCCAACCTGTCGCTCGGCCACCCGGTGGTCGAGGCCGCAGCGGACGACCCGCTGGTCCAGGCCGTCGAGGCGGTGTGGGACGCCGGTGTGGTGGTGGTCTGCTCCGCCGGCAACGGCGGGCGCGACGGCTACGGCACCATCACCAGCCCCGGCAACTCGCGCAAGGTCATCACCGTCGGCTCCATGACCAGCTGGGGTGACGAGGATGCCGCCAACGACATCGTCTCCACCTACTCCGCGCGCGGACCGACCCGCATCGACCGCTTCGTCAAGCCAGATCTGCTGGCCCCCGGCAACCGCGTGATCTCGCTCAAGGCCAAGGGCGCCTATCTGGTCGAGATTGAGCCGGAGCGCCTGATCGAGGCCCCCGGCAAGGCCACCGCCGAGTACTTCCAGCTCTCCGGCACCAGCATGGCCGCCGCGGTGGTCTCCGGCACCGTGGCCCTGATACTGGAGCAGGACCCATCCTTGAACCCGGCCACGGTCAAGGCGCGCCTGATGCGCTCGGCAGCCAAGGTGGACTTCCCCGACGTATTTGCCACCGGCGCGGGCCTGCTCGACGTCACCGCCGCCTTGTCCGAGACCGGGACTGCGTTTCAGGCCCTATCGCCGAAGGTCGTGCGTGACGAGGCCAGCGTGACCATGGGCTTCGAGGGCACCTCGCTGCTGTGGGGTGGCGAAGAATGGGGCTTGGGTTACCTCTGGTCGGACGGCTACCTGTGGAGCGACGGTTACCTGTGGAGTGACGGTTACCTGTGGAGTGACGGCTACCTGTGGAGCGACGGTTACCTGTGGAGCGACGGTTACCTGTGGAGCGACGGTTACCTGTGGAGCGACGGTTACCTGTGGAGCGACGGTTACCTGTGGAGCGACGGTTACCTGTGGAGTGACGGTTACCTGTGGTCGGACGACGCGACCACCTCCGACAGTGCACTGGTCGATGACTAGCGCCCGGAGCGCGGGGGGTGGGCCTTCGCCCACCCCCTCGGCCGATGCGAACAGCGAAAACGGTTCGGACGCGCATCGAGCAAGGGAATCGCACCAATGAATCAGGTACCAACAGATGAAGCTACTGAAACGACAGACCGCGGGAATAGCGCTGCTCATGGGTCTCGGCCTGCTGACGGCGGCCGCGGTAATCAATCTGCCAGGCGAGAGTGAGACCCGGGCGTACATCGTCCAGGGCGCGGACCTGGCGAGCGTGGAAAACGCGGTAGCGGCCGTCGGCGGAGACATCACCCATGAGCTGGGGATCATCGCAGCGGTAGCCGC